>ERZ1034569.139-NODE-139-length-26302-cov-15.375052_pt1 | contig 26302 bp, 23 predicted proteins | sample MGYA00520706_ERZ1034569 | MGnify/ENA primary metagenome ERZ1034569 (study PRJEB33760, sample SAMEA4777722) | hypersaline lake metagenome | biome: hypersaline environment; feature: brines | place: Spain | collected 2014-08 | depth 0 m ...
CTGTACGTGCCCGATCCGGGCATGGTTCCAGATGAACCCGTTGTGGGGTTGAAGCAAGATGCACAGATACCTGCTGAAGTTCCCCCAGGGGGTTCCAGATGAACCCGTTGTGGGGTTGAAGCCCGCCGTCGGAGCCGTCGTTCCCGCCGTCGGAGCCGGTTCCAGATGAACCCGTTGTGGGGTTGAAGCGACAAGCATCGTTGTCCCTCCCCTCGCGGGGACGCGTTCCAGATGAACCCGTTGTGGGGTTGAAGCTCCCCACAGAACGGCTCCGTCGGAGGTTGACCGGGGTTCCAGATGAACCCGTTGTGGGGTTGAAGCCGCTTCGACTTCGACGCCGTCGGAGATGCTCGCGACTGGTTCCAGATGAACCCGTTGTGGGGTTGAAGCCGCGAGGGACGGTACGCCCCACGGTTCGGACACGGCGGTTCCAGATGAACCCGTTGTGGGGTTGAAGCCGTGGGTATCTGATCGACGGCCGGAACGCGGAAGTGAGTTCCAGATGAACCCGTTGTGGGGTTGAAGCACGTCGACAGCCGGAGCGTCGGGCGCGCGACTCTGACGGTTCCAGATGAACCCGTTGTGGGGTTGAAGCGGGCCTAATACGCACCTCCCACGGGGTCGTCCCCCAAGTTCCAGATGAACCCGTTGTGGGGTTGAAGCGAGGTCGCGGTCGGTCACGCCGCCGAGCGCCCGGTGTTCCAGATGAACCCGTTGTGGGGTTGAAGCTTGCAGCAGATCGCGGTCGTCGCTGTTGATCCGTGTTCCAGATGAACCCGTTGTGGGGTTGAAGCGTGAGGTTGCTCTCGGCTCCATCGAGGCCCTCCGACGGTTCCAGATGAACCCGTTGTGGGGTTGAAGCGGGTTCGGGACGGAGATCGGCGCGGAAGTCGACGAGGTTCCAGATGAACCCGTTGTGGGGTTGAAGCATGTCTCCCGACCGCGAGCGGCCGCTGGTCGCGTCGTTCCAGATGAACCCGTTGTGGGGTTGAAGCGAGGAGGACCCGTTTGACGATATGGACGGCGAAGGTTCCAGATGAACCCGTTGTGGGGTTGAAGCAGCAGACTGTCCCGTCACGACCGTCACGCTCCCGTCGTTCCAGATGAACCCGTTGTGGGGTTGAAGCGTAGACCACGACCTGTTACGACAACAGGCGGACGACGGTTCCAGATGAACCCGTTGTGGGGTTGAAGCCGTCGGGTGACGACCGGCGAAGTGGCGCAACGCGAGTTCCAGATGAACCCGTTGTGGGGTTGAAGCGCGCTGAGAGTGTAGTCGATGCCGGGGACGGTGGCGCGTTCCAGATGAACCCGTTGTGGGGTTGAAGCAACACCGAGAAGCACGGTGAGGGCGCGCGAATCACCGTTTCAGATGAACCCGTTCGAGTGGGTTATTTGATTATACACAGCAAAACACAGAAAGTGAAGGTGTCTCTAACGCCGTTTGCTCAAAAGTCACCAAACATACTCAATACAGCCATCAGACTATTCACATGCAATATAAACCCAAAAATAATCCATATACTCATAAGAAGCAATCTAAACGATGGCTGAATAGATGCTCCAACCTCCACAGCCGTGTTACCTACAATAACAAAGGCGAATGTAGTAACCCACCAAAATATCTTTCCACGAGCCAATTCAATCATATCACCAGTCATAGCCGAGGATACTGTCCCCACGAGTGATATGACTGTCGGCTAAGTATGCTAATTTGAAACAAAACCGCTTGACGCCCACTCTCACCACTCGAACCCCCACACCTCACGCCCCGAGATATGCCTCGCACGAGGTTTTCGTCCCATTCGTGCCAGTCTGTGTGATCGACTCGGGCGGCCGGCTTGGGCGAGGTGATCACACCTCGTGTCAGTCGAACGGCTCTTGCACAGTGTCCGAATCAATATCTTGTCCTACCATACTAAGACCGTATACGTGAATCACACAAGTAGAACGCCTCTACCTTGAAGAATCAGGCATTTCGGCCGTCTCACGAGTTTTGCCATTCTCTGGTTTCATCCGATAACAGTCTGAAAAGTATTCAGCTGAATACTCATCACTGGCAATTTCTATGAAAAGAATTGCTTTCTATGTGTTCGCAGACGGAGAATCTGAAAGAAACTACAGCTCAAACTGTTATTTTTTTAATAGGTTAGCCCGGACACGCCATATCATCTGGCGCAAACCGCGAGAAAAAATATATCCATATATTATCCACTATGTTAGCAAAAAACTTCAAATAGACAGTATATGTACTTCCCTTCATGCAGGATAGTAATCTTTATCCAGAGAGTCTCTACTGCATGAATAGCTGGCTGATACCTCGGGCAATCGGCAGGCGGCATAATTGCAAGGAGAGACTACCTCACGCCGCCGTCTGTAGCCTTGAGTGACGAGTAAGTGTCTTGCCCTTGCACAAGGCTGAATCCGCTTAGAAGGCAAATCTCGGGCGTCTCATGGAATCGGCTCTTTGGCACGAGACTTGGCATGAATTCCGAAATCTTTAAGTAGCTGGAGAATAGTAGGTATAATACAAAGTATTACAGAGGTGAAGGGGAGTTATAGGCCTACCTCGGAGGAAATTTATACTTATAGATAGGTGTGAAGAAGTGTAGTCTGCCACTCGAACAAGGCGGTCGGCAGGCTTAGGGCAGTCACTCTCACGAGGTGTATTCTCCCTATTGTCACACAGACGCTCACAACAGTCTCTGACGGCCGCCTCACAACGAGGTGTTTGCCACTCGGTCGTCCAAGGCACGGCACACGAGGCTTGTGGGTCGTCAGAGAGACGAGACACAGCTCACAAGAGCTGGTGGCGCCTTGTTGAAGCGTGTCGAAAAAATCTACAACGAGGTTGTGAGCTGTCTACTGTGACGGTGTATCGCTGATTGCGAACAGGATACTGGTGAGTATCTTCACAACCTCCGTCCGCTCGTCTGGCGTGATCACAGCCTCGCCACCCCCGAGTGTTCTGTCTGCCGGCAGATTCTCGGGCGAGACGACGGTCGCGTCTTCAACTTCTGCGAGGGATTCAGCGACGATGTTCGTCAGTTCCCGCGAGCGTTCGCGGGCCACCTCGCCCCGATTGTCAAGCTGTCGTTGGTGTTCGACCAACAGGGTGACTAGTTCCTCGGTTCGAGTGTCTGGCAGACACGACTCGGTAACGTCGCTAACCAAGTCGGCGTAGTCTGACCGTAGTTCGCTCAACAGTTGCTCTGTGGTGATCGCTGTCTGTGCGTCTGTCGCGCCGTCACACTTATTTGACGGCAAATCGTTCGGAGTCATGTCGTGGCTTCGCTGAACGGCTCACGACACGCAGGGTGAGGGAAGGGCCATTTCCCTCGCCACTTCCGCAGTGACGACGCCTACGTGTCGTACTTTTCTGTGGGTACTATTGGGATTTATAGGTTACTGTTTTATCCAGAATTGCTTTTCTGCGAACGAACAGACTAATCCTTGTTGCAGGTTTTAAAAAACGAATCCAACGAGGTTGTGGCTGTCTACTCTCGTTTAGGCGTCTCTGCCGCCACGAACAGGATTCGTGCGAGTATCCCCAGAACGGCTGTCCGGTCGCCCGGCGTGATCGACTCGGGAGAATCCTCGGATGAATCCTCGGGCGAGACGACGGTCGCGACTTCAAGCCACTCGATACACCTCGCAACTTCTGTCATTAGTTCATGTATTCTTGTATTGAACGTTTCTCCGTGATCGAAATGCTCTTGTCGAATTTTTGCACAGAGCCACGTTATTTGCTTGGTTCGAGTCGGTGGAAGACACGACTGACGTAACTCGTCAATCACGTCAGTATATCTGTTCCGTAGTTCCTCGCGAGAACCTGGCCGTCTCTCGTGAAGTTCGTCACCCCACTCGTCGGTGGACTTATTACTGTCCGAATTCTTGTGACACATTGTTGTGTGAGCCGATGCACAACAGGGTTGAGGGAAGCTATGCCCTTCCCTCGCCTCCTAGCGAAAGGAGACGAACCGTGTCCCGTGTTGTGCGATTACCTGTTTCGTTGTGTTTCACTTAAGGCTAGCGGTATTTTCATAAGAGTAACTCTACTAACTCAAGCAAAGCTGTCGTTTACCAGCTTGCCTTTGCTTTGTCACCGAGAGATTCCACCTCAACATCCAAGTAGTCAATAGTCACTTCAATCGACTCATGGCCAAGGAGTTTTTGTATTGTCCGAAGGTCACACCCATTTCTCCACCGTCGCTTTGCTCCAGCGTGGCGCAAGTCGTGAAAAATGTACTTGAGTCGATCCGTTCCACTCGCGTCAGTGTACAACACCTCTTGACCGATTTCAGCCGCTTCGACCGCCTTTCGGTAGATTTCGCCCACATGGTACCCGGTTATTTTTCCACCAGAGTCAGACAAAAACACGTAGTCACTCGTGGAAGCGTCATGGTGTCCTTTTCTGTCAACATTCAACCACATTTTAAGTGGAGAAAGGAGGCTGGATTGGAAATACGTAGTCCGCCGTTTGCCATTTTTAGCTGTCTCTGGGCGGACAACTACACGCTGTTCATCAAGAAAAATATCACTCGTCTTGAGTCCGGTAACCTCGCCACGCCGGAGCATTCCCTGATATGCGAGTCGCAGTAGTACCTCATTTCGAAGCGACGGAGACGGGACAGAGTCGATCACGGCCGTCGCCTCACTGTCAGTCAACCCCTTTGTCTCGTCACGGTTTTGTAGCTCTCTGTCACGCTTGGTATAACGGCGGTCAGACTTCTCTGTTACAACATCAGACATGGTAACAGTTGTAACCGGATTAGCTTCCATGTCAGATACTTTAGATGGAGCCTGAATACGGCCATTATTTGAGAGCTTGACAGCTTCACTGAAAAAGGACTTAATTGCGGACCGATGTACACCGAGTGTGCTTGAGGCGTAGTCTTTGTTTTCATACAAGTCTCGGAGGTAATCCTCTACATCAAGTGTGTCGGCTTCAAGTGGGCTTATCCCATTCTCGTCACACCACTTTTTCCACACTCGTAGTGAGCCAGCGTATCGTTTTCCGGTTCGCTCCGAGTTAGTCGTCTCGACTCTGTCGATCACGGTGGTAGTAGTTTCATTCATCTTCATTCTCCCCTGTAGTAGTACATTTTTCCATCCTCACCGCGTTCTCTTTTCACAGAGCTGATGTCGTCATATAATTGCTCGAAGCCAAAGTGTGCCTCGTTGTCAGGATAGTCAACGCGTCTGATTAGATTTTCTGCCCGTGCCGGTTCTGAACCGACGTATTCACTGCCGACAGGCAACTTTTCGTATAAGTCAGTGAGTATTTCATCGGGTAAGCCGTCGTCACTGAATGCATGATTTTCCACTCGTCCGACTCTCTCATTGATGTCTTCTATCTCGGACTCGATTCGTGTGACGGCTTCAGTCAACTGTGCAAACTGTTCGTCGCTCATGCCACCACCAGTGTCTGTCTGTGTCGATTCGCGTGGGTCGTTCGCTCCGGCAAGCTCACGTTCGACGGCTCGCCGCAAGAGGTGGCTCACACTTCCATACTCGCCCGATTCTTGCACGGCTTGTTCCCACCGTGCCTTCTGACGAACACTGTTCGCGCGAAGGGCGATTGTCGGGCGTTCGTCTCCGTATTCGGTGTCGATCACGTCTCGTGCCATACCAGCAATGACGCACGACAGTGACTAGACTGTTTTGCTGAGTATTGCTAGACACCCCACTTGAAGAACCCGTTGTGGGGTTGAAGCTGACTGTCGAGTGAGTCGCTGTCGACGACCGCGTGACGTTCCAGATGAACCCGTCGAGAGAGGAACCACACCAGCCGACGACGATTCCACCCAGCAAACTCGCCACACGACACCGCCCAGATACGTCTCCGTCCAGCGACGATCAACGCCAGAGACTGTGTAAACATTCAAGTAGCTAGCCCACAATAGTTGCGCCCAGAAGCGCGGGACGCGGCCAGAAATGGCCGGGCGTGCGACAACACGCCCGACCGCGCTTCGACAGGAGCCGAAGCATGCACGTGAACACAGTCGGCGGTATTCAAATTTCCGCCACGACAGCGGCACAGACAGCCGAACAGCCAGCGGTCTCTGCGGAGGTGGCTCGATGAGCACCGACGAGCCGCAGGACGCGCCAGCCGACGCGACCGCGGCGAGCGACACAGTCGGGACAGACGACACGCCCACCGACACGGCTGACCCCACCTACGTCGGCGTCTGCGTCGGCGTCGAGCACTTACTCGTCGCCGCGCCCGCGACGGGGAGCGTCGGCACGGCGTTGGTCATCGAGGGCGACCACCTCCACGAGCGACACGCGATCCTCACGGCGGCGGCGACCGCGATGCAGGCGCGAGGCTTCGACGACCCCACCGGCGAAGCGCAGTTGTTCGAGGCGATGTGGCACCAACTGCGGCCGCAGGTGTACAACGCCGCGACGCGGGCGGTGCGACACGCCCGGCGGTTCGACGCGCCGCGGCTGGTGGTCGGCCAACGACACACCAGCGAGGCGACGCTGTGGCGTCGCCGGACGGCGTCGGAGTTGGGCGCGTGGCTCCCCGCGGCGCTCCGGCGCGCGGTCGTCGAGAAGGCCCGCGAGGCGGGCGTGCCGGTCGTCCGCCGTACGGTGGATGACGCGCACGGCGTCTGTCACGAGTGTGACACACGCGGCCGGGTCGACGACCGGGGGTTGGTGTGTCGCCACGAGGACTGTCCCGTGCGTCGGGTCCCGCGGGGGCTGAGCGGCGCGGTGCGGCTCGCGCGGCGGGTGCGTCGGTAGGACCCGCCGCGGGGGGACTCCCCCGACCGGGTGTGTCTCGGACGACAAGAGGAGACGCCAGATTGTTTTGACTGCCGGCAGATTGTGCAGTGATGCGACGACGACAGGTCCTCGCCAGTGTCGCGACTGTCAGCCTCGGCGGCGTGGGCGGCTGTCTGAACAGACTCGGGAGCGACGACGAAGACGGGCAAGTCACCGTCCGGAACTGGGGGAGCGACAAGATCACGGCGTCGGTGACGATGACACCGACCGACCGACTCGACAGCCCGTGTCTCCGCGCGAACGTCACAAGCGAGCCCGAACGGCGTACCGTCGCCCCGGACGCGCTGGTGTCGTTCGACACGCTCCCGTCGCACGGAACGTACCGACTTGGGTTCCGCGGCGGTGGCTACGAGACGACATGGTGTGCCGAGTACGACACCGACAACAGTGAGTTCGCATTCGTCGTCGACGACACACACGTGATCTCCACGAGCAGATGACAGCCAGTGTCGGCTCGGCGACCGTCGGTGACGCGACAGCCCACTCGGCGACGGCTGCCTACTCCAACGCCTCGGTGTACCCCGACACCATCGACTCGACGTACTTCGCGACCACGTCCACCTCCAGGTGAACGGGGTCGCCGACGGACTTCTCCGACAGGGTCGTCACCTCGTAGGTCGTCGGGACGATAGCGACCTCGAACCCATTTTCGTCGCGCTCCGCCACTGTCAGCGAGATCCCGTCGAGCGCGATCGACCCCTTCGGGACGACGTAGTCGTCGAACCGCTCGGGGAGATCGAAGCCGAACCGCCAGTCTTCCCCGACCTGTTCGATCGACCGGATCGTGGCGGTGCCGTCGACGTGGCCCTGTACGAGGTGGCCGTCGAACCGACCGTCTGCGGGCAACGCTCGCTCGACGTTAACCAGGTCCCCGACCTGAAGGTCGTCGAGATACGTCTTCGCGACCGTCTCCGCGGCCAGAAACACCTCGAACCAACTGCCCGTCTCCGCGTCCGCCTCCGCCACGACGGCGCCCCCGTCCGTCGCGGGGGTGTCGTCTGCCGCTCTGCTCCGTCCGTCGTCTGCGTCGTCCGGCCGGCCGTCGCCGCTGCCGAACGACTCGACGGTGAGACAGACGCCGCTGACTGCGATCGACTGGCCGTGGTGGAGGTCGTCGAGTGCCTCGCTCGCGACCCGCAGCCGGAGCCCCTCACTGGTCGCCTCGCGTGCGGTCACCTCGCCCGTCGTCTCCACGATTCCGGTGAACACACGCGAGCTAGGGGTTCAGTTCTGGAAAGCGTATCGTTCTCGTGATGCGGGAACGGCCGCGGAGGAGAACTACACCTCGCGCGTCTCCTCGACGACCGCGCGGAACCGCTCGGCGCGGCGAGTGATCTCCTCGTAGTCCTCGTTCCTGACGGCGTCACCGGGAACGAGCGCAGATCCGGCACCGACCGCGACCGCACCCGCCTCCAGAAACGCGGCGGCGTTGTCCGGGTCGACACCGCCGGTGGGGAGTAACGGAATCTGCGAGAGCGGGCCCTGCAGCGCGCCGATGTGGTCTGGCCCGACCGTCTTCGCGGGGAACACCTTCACCAGATCAGCGCCCTGTTCGTACGCCTCGGCGGCCTCTGTCGGGGTCATGATCCCCGGCGCGACCAGTGTCCCGTGACGGTTGCAGGTCGCGATCACGTCGGCGTGACTCGATGGCGAGACGACGAACTCCGCGCCGGAAGCGATCACCGACTGTGCCGTCTCCTCGTCAATCACCGTTCCCGCGCCGACGGTCGCCTCGTCGCCGACCGCAGACTGGAGTCGGCGGATCGTCCCCGGCGCGTCGGCGTTGTCTGCGGTCACCTCGATCACCTCGACCCCGCCGGCGAGCAACGCCTCCGCGACGGCGACCGGGTCACCCTCGTCGACACCACGCAACACTGCGACGACGCCGCTCTCCCGGATCGTCTCGAACGTCTCCTGACTCATGTGCGAGTGAACCGTTGGCGGCGGTATGAACCTGTGGGTGTCCCGGGGGAGACCCACTCGTCTGTCAGTTGCACCGTCGGTCGCGCAGTGTACACGTTTATCCGTCTGCCGCGCCGAACATAGCTATGAACGTCGTTCCGGACACGAGCGCGGTCGTCGACGGCCGGGTGTCCGAACGGGTCGCCGACGGAACGTACACGGACACGACAGTGTACGTGCCGGAGGCGGTCGTCGCGGAACTGGAAGCACAGGCCAACGACGGACGCCAGACCGGCTGGGACGGGCTCGGCGAACTCCAGGAACTCGCGCGGCTCGACGACGAGGGCGCCGTGGAGGCGGTGTTCGTCGGCGACCGCCCCACCGACCACCGGGTGGACGGCGCAGACGAGGGCGCCGTCGACGGGCTCATCCGGGAGGTGGCGGTCGAACACGACGCCACGCTACTGACGGCAGACTACGTCCAGGCGGAGACGGCAGAGGCGACCGGTGTCCCGGTCGAACACGTCGAGGCGGTCGACCGGACGGTGACGGACGACGGGCTGTCAATCGAGCAGTTCTTCGACGAGCAGACGATGTCCGTCCACCTGAAGACCGGCACCGTCCCGAAGGCCAAGCGTGGCGCCATCGGCGACATGCACTACCAGCAGATCGGTGACGCGCCGACGGCAGAAACACAGATGTCCGAGTGGGCCGACGACGTGGTGGAGACGGCCCGTACGTCGACGGACGGCTTTCTCGAACTGTCGGAGCCGGGGATGCAGATCGTCCAGTACGAGGACTACCGGATCGCCGTCGCACAACCCCCGTTCGCGGACGGGATCGAGATCACGGCCGTCCGGCCGATCGTCCAGACGGAGTTGGACGACTACGAGTACGCCGACGAACTCCGCGACCGGATGGAGGAACGCCAACGCGGCGTGTTGATCTCCGGCTCGCCCGGCGCGGGGAAGTCGACGTTCGCACAGGCGGTCGCGGAGTTCCTCACCGACAGCGACTACGCGGTGAAGACGATGGAGAAGCCGCGGGACCTGGATGTGTCCGAGGAGGTGACCCAGTACACCGCCCTGAACGGCGACATGGCGAAAACCGCCGACTCGTTGTTGCTCGTCCGGCCGGACTACACGATCTACGACGAGGTGCGGAAGACGGACGACTTCGAGGTGTTCGCGGACATGCGGCTGGCGGGCGTCGGGATGGTCGGTGTCACCCACGCCACCCGCGCAATCGACGCGCTCCAACGGCTCGTCGGTCGGGTCGAGTTGGGGATGATCCCGCAGGTGGTCGACACGGTCGTGTTCATCGAGGCCGGCGAGATCGACACCGTCTACGACGTACAGACGGAGGTGAAGGTGCCGGAGGGGCTCACCGCAGAGGATCTGGCGCGTCCGGTGATTCAGGTGGTGGACTTCGAGACGAACCGGCCGGCCTACGAGATCTACACGTTCAACCGCCAGGTCGTCACGGTCCCGTTGAACGAGGAGAGCGACAGCCGCGACTCCGGTGTCGACCGGATCGCCCGCCAGGAGATCGAACGCGAGATCCGGTCGGTCGCCCGCGGGCACGTGGAGGTGGAACTGCGCGGCCAAGACGAGGCGGTTGTCTACGTCGACGAGGACGACATCAGCTACGTCATCGGGAAGGGTGGCGGCCGGATCTCCGAGATCGAGGAACGGCTCGGGATCAGTATCGACGTGCGCACCCACGAGGAGAATCCGAGCGCGCAGACGGCCGACCCCGCCGGAGCAGACGGAGAGGTGAGCGGCGCGACACCGGAGCCACAGGGGACCACCGTCGAGCCGGAGATCACCAGCCGTCACGTCGTGATCCGGATGGACGAACACGTCGGCGAGACCGTCGAGGTGCGCGCAGACGGGGAGTACCTGTTCACCGCGACGGTCGGCCGCGGCGGCGACATCCAAGTCTCGCGGGGGAGCGCCATCGCCGAGGAGCTGGAGGACGCCATCGACCGCAGACAGACTGTGACGGTCGTGCCGAGTTGAGCGTCAGTCGCGGTCGGCGTGTGACTCCAGTCCAGCGAGCCGGCGGATAAACCGCGGGATGGGCTGTGTGTTCCTGAAGAATCCGTCGTTCACAGGGCGGAGCGTCACCTCCTTTCCACAGCCCAAATCAGCGACGAAGGTGTTGTGCTCACCCGTTTTCGTCGACAGCGTGTACCGCTTGTCCCCGTCTACTGCCTCGCCAACGTACCCATCCTCGCCAGCGAACACCTCGACGTGTCCGACTTCGTCACTCTCGAACGTGTCGACGTACTCACGGTCGTGACTGCCGAGGCTCATACCTTATATTACTAACTGTGTGTTTATCAATCTTGTTCACCAGCACGAGCGGTTTCGGTACTGGTCACAGGACAACTCGGATGATGAGGAGTGTTGCGACTCCGACGATCAACACTGAACAGAGCACACTCACAGCAGACGGCCCCAAACTAGCCACAGTGCCCGCCATCGGCAAGTCGAACCACGCGCAAAGATGGTTTCCGAGCGGTTGGCCGTACAGTTGAGCGAAGCCGCTTGCAGCGACGAACACTACCCCAAGAGTGAGGGAACGCTGTACGCCAGCCAACCTCCTGGAATTCTCATTGAGGATGTCGACTGTCGTCCGTGACCAGTTCCAATAGTACTTCCGGAGGGCGGCCCGTTCACACCCTTCGGGAGGATACGGTTTGCTCAGACGCATGTACTCTCCATCGGTTAATCTCGTTTTGTACCCGGTCTCACCTGTTGTGAGCACTCCGAGGACCATCGTTGCTAGCAGGAAGACGACGCCGACACCGACAAGAAACAGTGCCGAGCCGACCGGTGATTGGCTCGTCTGCGAGACGGCCGTTGCAGCAGTGGTTACAGATCCGATGATAATCGCCCCGATTCGAACTGCTCGTCCAGCAGTTTCGTCGATCTGTCGGAGTGTTGTAACTTGTCGGTTCAGGTTTCGTCGTTGCTCTGTGAGGACAGCGTCACCACGTGGAACATTTCCTTCGTTGGCCGTCGGGTCGTCGTCTGACTCTTCGACCCGCTCTTTCATGCACAAATTCTGTATTTTCGTCGGCTATAACTACTTTGGTTCGATCCGCGGCTGTCGTCACGACGCACCGACACCTCGGCGTTTTAGTCGCCCCCACACGACCGACTCCTGTGACGTTCAGTATCTGCGTTCGCGAGCAGTACACGGACGACGACGGAGCCCGCCAAACCCGTTTTGGGGTCGCGGTGACGACACGGCTCCCAGGGGTCGGAACGCTGTGTCCGTTCGCGTCAGAGAACGGCGCAGTGGCCACACAGTCGCTCGTCAACGTCGAGCTGGGACGGAGAGGGGTCGACTACCTCGACGACGGGTTGGCAGTCGAGGACGCGCTCTCGGCGTTGCTCGCGGCAGACGACGGCAGCCCACAGCGCCAACTCCACGGTGTCGACAGTCAGACCACGTTCACCTTCTCCGGGGAGGAGTGTCAGGGGTGGTACGGCCACACGAGCGGCGAGAACTACACCGTCGCGGGGAACCTGTTGACCGGGGAGGCCGTGATCGAGGCCGTCGCGGAGACGTACGAGTCGTCGGCGTTCGGGGACGCGCCGTTGACCGAACGGCTGATCGACGCGCTCGCCGCGGGCCACGCCGAGGGTGGTGACAAACGCGAGGAGCTACCGGTCCAGTCGGCGGCGTTGCTCGTCGAACGGACAGAGAGCCGGGAGATCGACCCGTACTACGAGGACCTGCGGGTGGACGCGACGGAGACGCCGGTGGCGGATCTGCGCGAGACGTACGAGGAGGCGCGACGCGGACAGGAGATCATCCTCGAACGGTACGCGGACGACGGAGACGACGGAGCGAACGCAGGCGACGGAGCGAGCGGAGACGACGAGCGCGCAGATGAGGAGCGCGCAGATGACGAGCGCGCAGACGACGGAGGGGACACAGTCGACAGTGAGGAGGGAAGCGAGCACACAGACGAGGGCTGAGTCACCGACCTGTCGAAGTGCCCGAAGGAAAGAAGCCACTCGCGCGTGTAGGCGGGCGTATGACAGACGACGACCGGATCACAGAGTTGGAGTCGGAAGTGGCGTCGTTGCGCGAGACCGTCGAGCAACAACAGTTCGTGATCGAGTATCTCTCGGCAGACGCCGACTTAGACGCGCTCGACCCGACCTGTCCCCACTGTGGTGACGGGGAGTTCGTCACCGAGACCGGAATCTCCTGGAAGCGGGTCGAGTGTGAGGCCTGTGGGCACGAGGAGTACATCTAACGGGCAGCTGGTGTCGAGACGGACAGCACCGCGAGCATCAGGGGAACGATAGGCGGGTCGAAACGTTTGAGACGGGGGACAGCGTAGAGAACCGGCGTGAGCAAGATCACGTTCCGCGCCGACGACGAACTCGTCAAGCGGCTGGAGGCTCACGACGCCTCGAAGAGTGAGGTGTTGCGGGCGGCTCTCCGGGCGTATCTCGACGGACCGGAGCGTGAACCCGACCCGCAGGCGACGGGCGACACGGGTGATTCGACGGCCTCCGAGTTGGGGGAGTTACTCGACCGTGTGCTCGAACAACGATTCCAGGAGCTGTTGGAGACGGAGCAGGGGGACACCCGCCGACCGGCAGACGAGCGACAGCCGGAGTCCACGCGGCAGGGCGGGTCGGCGGCCGCGCGGCGGGAGAGTCGCCACGGACCGCCGGCCGACCGTCGCTCCGCGACCAGGGGTCGCCGCGACCCGGCTGTCGTCGTCGAGATCACCCCAGGTCCGGAAGTCGTCTACGGTGCCGTCGAACACACGACACCCCCGACAGACGGGGTCGCGCGGCGGCCGTCAGACACGCGTCGTGGGCGGCCACCCGCCGACGAGGAGCCGGCGTCAGACGCACAACAGTCGGGCGTGTCAGACACGGATCGTCGTGACGCGTCGGACACCGACCACGAGGCAGACGGCAGACCGACCGCCGACGCGTCACACACAGCCGGACAGGCGTCAGACACAGGCGAGGACCGACCGTGTGCGCGGTGTGGGACGGCGTTGTCCGACGACCACGTCTACTGCCCGAACTGCGGCGAGAAGGCGGCTCGCCGTCTGTTCTGCGACTGTGGCGACGAGGTGCGGTCGGACTGGTCGTTCTGTCCGGGCTGTGGGCGGCGAACACCCGCCGCGGACGTGTTGACACAGGACGGCGACCGGGCGTAAGACAGTCCAACCGTGTCACCGTAAGACACGGCCGGCAATTTTATGCATGAGGGGCCGAATTCGTGCAGTGTGTAAGACGGCCTGTCTTACGGACGGTCCGAGGCGCCGAGCCGCGGCCCGCCGGGGGAGGCACGGGTCGTCTTGCCGGGGGAACATCAACATGGAGCGTGTGACACTACGAATTCCGAAGCAACAGATCGAGGAGGTCGAACGCATGGTCGAGACGGGCGAGTACCCGAATCGGAGCGAAGCGATCCGCGCGGCCGTCCGCGACATGCTGAACGAACAGGACGACGACCACGATCGCTCTCGCCGCGACGGTAAGCGCGGCTGGGCGAAGGCGTAGGCCGATGCAGGATATCGTCCAGGACGCGTTGGAGAACGCCGAAGAGGAGGACCGCTCGATGGCGGACGCCGACGGCGACGACTTCGGGGACCCCCGGATCGTCATCGTCGGGGCGGGCGGGGCTGGCAACAACACCATCAACCGCCTGTACAACATCGGTGTCGACGGCGCAGAGACGGTCGCGATCAACACGGACAGACAACACCTCAAGATGATCGAGGCCGACACAAAGATCCTGGTCGGTAAATCGCTCACCCAGGGGCTCGGCGCGGGCGGCGACCCGAGCATGGGGGAACGCGCCACGGAGATGGCCCAAGGGACGATCAAGGAGGTGCTCGGCGATGCCGACCTGGTGTTCGTCACTGCCGGGATGGGTGGTGGCACCGGTACCGGTGCGGCACCGGTGATCTCGAAAATCGCCAAAGAACAGGGTGCTATCGTCGTCGGCATGGTGTCGACGCCGTTCAACGTCGAGCGAGCCCGCACCGTCAAAGCCGAGGAAGGGTTGGAGAACCTCCGCACGGAGGCAGACTCGATTATCGTGCTCGACAACAACCGGTTGTTGGACTACGTCCCTAACCTCCCCATCGGGAAAGCCTTCTCTGTGATGGACCAGATCATCGCGGAGACGGTCAAGGGAATCTCGGAGACGATCACCCAACCGAGCCTCATCAACCTCGACTACGCCGACATGTCTACGATCATGGATCAGGGCGGCGTAGCCGTGATGTTGGTCGGCGAGACCCAGGAGAAGAACAAAACCCAGGAAGTTGTCAACGACGCCATGAACCACCCGTTGTTGGACGTGGACTACCGCGGTGCCTCGGGGGGGCTAGTCCACATCACCGGCGGGCCGGATCTCACGCTGAAGGAGGCCGAAGGGATCGCAAACAACATCACCGAACGACTGGACGCCTCCGCGAACGTGATCTGGGGGGCACGGATCCAGGAGGAGTACAAAGGGAAAGTCCGTGTTATGGCGATCATGACCGGCGTCCAGAGCGCACAGGTGCTGGGGCCGTCAACCCAGAAACAGGCCGACCAGTCGCGTGCGAGTCTGGAGGGTGATCTCGCGGACGCCGACTTCGACGCACGCGCGAACGCGGAGGGCGACCGACGCGAGTCCGACGGCGGCGATCCGCGCCGCCAACACGACGACGGGCTCGACGTGATCCGTTGAGTCGCTGGTCGTCTCTGCTGTCTCTCTTTGTTCGTCTGTGGTGACGCCCGGCAGTCGGTTCTGTTTTCTGGTGTCGACGTTTGTTATTGTCGACATTCGTCTGGTGTCGAGACGCGGCGGGTCACCGACACACAGCGGCAACTGGAGTGTGAGTCTCCGTCAGCTGGGGTGGAGTTCCTCCATCGCCTCACGCACGTCCTCGCGGTCGCCGATGATCGTCACACGGTCACCCTCCTCCAACACCGTCTCCGCGGTGGGGACGCTCGTGTCCCCGTCGCGGGCGATCAGCGCGATCAGACTCGTCCCCGGGAGATCCGGGCCGAGATCCTGGACGGACCGCCCGACCATCGACTCGTTGGTCATCTCGATCTCCTGAACGTCGCCGACCTCGCCGAGTTCGTTCATCCAGTTGGCGAGCGCCGGGCGTTCGATGTAGTTGTCCAGTTCCTGTGCGGTCGCCAGCGTCGACGACACCGTCCGCACGCCCAACTCCTCGAAGGCGTCGACGTTGTTCGGGTCGTTCACCCGGGCGAGGATCTGGTCGGTGTCGAACGTCGAGTCGACCAACTGCGCGGCCAACAGGTTGGCGTCGTCGTCACCCGTTGCCGCGATCACCGTCCGGGCGTTGTCTGCGCCCGCCGCCCGGAGATCCTCCATGTCGGTTCCATCGCCGCTGTGGACCGTGTAGCCCGCGTTGCGTGCGGCTTCGACCTGTGCCTCGTCCCGTTCGACCAGGACGACGTTCTCTCCGCGGTCTTCGAGACGGTCCGCCAGCGCCCGGCCGACGGTGCCGCCTCCGACGATGATGACTCGCATTGGTATCACGTCAAGTCGTTCTGCAATCTGTCGCGCCAACCCGCCCTCGAAGACGACCGTCACGAGGATCACCAGGAAGACGGTGCCGACCAGCGTGTCGGCGGCCGACTGCATCCCCGCTTCCGCCAGTTCTACCGCGAACAACGTCGCCACCGACGCGGGAATGATCCCGCGCGGGCCGACGAAGGAGACGAACAGCTTCTCCTCGCGGGTGAACCGGTCGCCGGTCGCCGACAGGAACACCAACGCCGGCCGGATGAGAAACACGACCGCCAACACGATCAACACGCCGCCGACGCCCAGCTCCAACAACACGTCGAACTCTAAGAGTGCGGCGAGGTTGATGAACACGAACGACAGTACGACCAGCGTCACGTCGCCTTTGAAGTCCGTAATCTCCTCCTCGTAGGGGACGCCGACGTTCGCGAGGACGAGCCCGGCGGTCGCGACGGCCGCGACCCCCGCCTCCGACCGGAGCAGGTTGGCACCGCCGTAAGCGACCAACGCCCCCGCGAGCACGAGTAGTCGTGCGTTCTGCGGGGCGTTCCCCGGCGAGAGATCGACGTACTGGAGCGCGACGTACACCGTGGCCGCGACCAGTCCGCCGACGAGGATACCGATCCCCAGCCGCTCGGCAAACAGGAGCACGAACTCCCCGACGCCACCCCCCTCGCCGATCAGCAACTCGAAGAAGACGACCGCGACAATCGCTGCGGTCACGTCGTTGACGATCCCCTCTGTCTCTAGGGCGGCGGCCACTCGGTCCCGCACCGGCACGACCGACAGAATCGGCGTGACGACCGTCGGCCCGGTGGCGACGAGCAACGCTCCGATCAGCGCGGCGACGAGCCACTCTGCCCCCAACGCGAACCGGACGGCCAACGTCGTCCCGCCGAAGGCGATCACCGCGCCGAGGGTGATCAGTCGTAAGGCGACGCTTGGCGCTTCCCGGAGCTTCGACGCCCTGAGGTGGAACGCCCCCTCGAAGACGATGATCGCGACGGACAGCCCCACGATCGACGGGAGCGCGTCGCCAAAGGAGTTCGGGGTGATCAGTGGGTCGACACCGGCGACGAACCGTGCTGGCCCCTCGGGACCGAGCAACACCCCCGCCGCAACGAGGAAGATGATGCTCGGCACCTGGAAGCGATCAGCCAACACCTTCGCACCGACACCGACGGCGATGATCGTCGCCGTCACCGCGATCAGTGCTGCGCCGGCCATCGGCTCACCTCCATGTCTGGGGTACGAACGCCCCCGGATATAAAAGACACTCACTACCGGCCGTCGCGTCTGGGGGGTTCCGGCGACAGCCGTGTCACCTCGACGGTGCTTGCCTCACAGCGCCACGCCGAACACCGCCTCCGAGAGAAACGACACGAGGAACATCCCGCCGCTGGCGAGAAACAGTCTCCCCTCGTCGCCGATCCGGTCGTCGGCACGCACCGGGAACCACGCCGCCGGGGGGAGCCGTCGGACGAACCGTTGGAACCCCGTCGGTTCCGCGAGTGTTGTCTCCTCACCGCCCAGCGACGGCCCACTGCCGCCCTTGCTGTCGTCGTCACCCAACGACGACGACGCGTCCCGGAGCCGGCCGAGGAAGCCGTTGCGCCGGAGTGCCGGCGCACGCGACCCGACCCACGTCCGCACCGTCGCGTAGCCTAAGTGGAGCGTCCCGCCGAAGAACAACCCGAACTTCGCCGCCACCGCCGCCGCCGACAACCCCCCGAGCGCGACACCCAACGCCGCCGACAGGCCAGCGACGACCGCCGTCAGCGCGAGCGCGTACTGTGTGGCGTCGAGCAGTCGGCGCGTCCGGGTCCGACGCGGCGGGCGGCGGTCGACTCTCATCAGTCGTCTGCGGCCGCCTGATCGTCGGTCGGTTGGTCACGGAGGTTGGCCACCTCGCTCGCGACGGCCGCCGGCTCGTCGTGGTCCGCACGGTGTCTGTGACACCGACTCGTCCGGCCGGCCTCACCCACACTGTGTGCCTCGGGGTACTCCGTGTCACAGATGCCGCCAAACTCCGAGGCGAGCAGGTCCCGAGCGCCCGTCGCGTCGCCCGCGTCGACACGGTCGGCCGCCTCCTCAAGCACCTCCTCGACCGCCGACGACGGCGCCACGTCGCCAAACAGCTCCGTTACGACCTCGCCCGCGTTGTCGTAGTCACCACCCAACCCGAGCCGTTCGCGGGCCACCTCGACGAGCGACTTCGAGGCGCGACTCCGTTCACGAACCACGTCCCGAAACTCCTGAATCCGTTCCCAGACATCGTCGTCGACATCCGCGTACGCGTCGGGCCGCACCGTCACCGGACACCGTGTCGCGAACGGACACCCCGAAGGGGGGTCACGCGGCGACGGCGGCGACCCCCGCAGTGTGATCCGATCCTTCTCCACGCTCGGGTCCGGCTCCGGAATCGCCGACAACAACGACGCTGTGTACGGGTTCGCCGGGTCCCGGAACAACTCCTCTGTCGGGCCCAGCTCCATCACGTTGCCCAGGTACATCACCGCGACCCGGTCACAGATGTGTCTGACGACGCTCAGGTCGTGGGCGATAAACAGGTACGTGAGATCGAACTCCGCCTGGAGATCGTCCAACAGGTTCAACACCTTCGCCTGGACGGACACGTCCAACGCCGACACCGGCTCGTCTAACACGATGAACTCCGGTTCGAGCGCCAACGCCCGGGCGATCCCGACCCGTTGGCGTTGCCCGCCCGAAAACTGGTGGGGGTACCGGAAGTAGTGTTCCTCCTGGAGCCCCACCCGGTCGAGCAGGAACCGGACGCGGTCCCGCCGGATCGCCTTCTTGGGCACCTCTAATTCGACGGTCAGCGTCTCTCCCGACACGGACACGGAGAGCTCCTCGGCCGACAACGGGAGCGACTCCCGCACCGACACCGACTCGCCGGAGACGACGATGTCGGCGTCACGCTGTGTGTCGACCGCGCGTGCGTCCCCGCGGACGGTTGTCACCTCCCGGTCCTCAACGGCGGCCGTGAGGTTCGGCCAGTCGTGGACATCCAACGGCTCCCGGATGATCTCACCGACGGTCATCCGGTCGTTCAGACTCGACTCGGGGTCCTGAAACACCATCTGTGCGTCCCGTCGCCACCGTTTCAGCTCCGTGCCCGACAGGCGGGTCACGTCCCGGCCGTCGAAGTCCACCTGGCCGGCGGTCGCGGTCTCCAACTGGACCAACGTCCGGCCCAGCGTGGTCTTTCCACAGCCGGACTCGCCGACTAATCCGAGCGTCTCCCCGCGGTGGATGTCGAAGCTGACGCCGTCGACCGCCTTCACCGGCGGGTCCGAGAACGGCCCCCCGCCCTCGTCGTAGTACGTCTTCAGCTCCCGTACCTCGACCAACGGCTCGCCGTAGTCGTTCACAGTCGTTCACCTCCCTCACTCTCGACGTGGTAGTCGTCGATCCGACGCGCCTCCGACACGTCCTCGGGGTAGAGCAGACACCCGACCCCGTGTTCCTCCGGGTCACCACCCGACTCCGGGGCGACCGTCTCCGGGTGGACGGTGGTACACTCGTCGAACGCCTTCGGACACCGGGGGGCGAACCGGCAGTCGCTGGCCGGCGCCGTCGGCGTCGGCACGTCACCCTCGATCGTCTGGAGCCGGTCGGCGCCGACCTGTCGGCCGGGGATCGACCCCAACAACCCCTCCGTGTACGGGTGGGCCGGCGAGTCGAACAACGACGCCGCCGGCGCGCTCTCGACGATCTCGCCGGCGTACATCACGTTCACCCGGTCGGACATCTCCGCGATCACACCCATGTCGTGGGTGATGAACATGATCGCCAGATCGCGTTCCTCGGTCAGCCGTTGGAGCAGTTGGAGGATCTGTGCCTGGATCGTCACGTCCAGTGCGGTCGTCGGCTCGTCACAGATCAACACCTCCGGATCACACGCCAACGCCATCGCGATCACCGCTCGTTGGCGCATCCCGCCGGAAAACTCGTGTGGGTACTCCCCGAGCCGACGGGGGGCGTCCGGGATGCCGACCGCCTCCAACAGCTCGATCGCCTCCTCGCGGGCCGCCTGTCCCGACAGATCCTGGTGGAGCCCCAACGCCTCCCGGATCTGGTTGCCCACCGTGTAGACGGGGTTGAGACTCGACAGGGGGTCCTGAAACACCATCGCGATCCCACCACCCCGGAGCTGGCGGAGCGCCTCTTCTGGCGCGGCCGTCATCTCCACGTAGCCGTCGGTGATCTCCCCGTTCGACCGTTCTGTCACGGCGACGAAGTCCTCACCCTCCAGGCTGGCGTCCCCGTCCGAGCGGGCGTCTGACAGCTCCGTCGTCTGGCCGCCGTACTGGTCTGCGAACTGGCGGACGGTCGGGACGTGTTGGAACCGGACGCTCCCGCCGTCGATCCGACCGGGGCTGTCGATCAACCCCATGATCGACCGCGCGGTGACGGACTTCCCGGAGCCGGACTCCCCGACGATCCCCGTGGTGGCGCCGGGGTACAACGAGAAGCTCACCCCGTCGACGGCGTGGATCGTCTCCTTGTCCGTGTAGAACGTCGTCTGCAGGTTCCGGACCGCCAACATCGGCCGGTCGCCGGACGACGGGGTCGCCGTCGCCGCGCGGCTCTCGGAGCTCACGCCCCACCTCCGGCCGCCTCGGCCTCGTCACTGCTTGCGCCCTCACTCTGTGGGTCGATCGCGTCGCGAATCCCGTCGCCGAACGCGTTCAGCCCCGTCACGAGCAGGGTGATCATCAACCCGGGGATCAACGCGATGTGCCAGGAGGCCGTCGTCACCAGGGTCTGGCCGTTGGCGATCGCCCGCCCCCACTCCGGGGTCGGCGGGGTGATCCCCAGTCCGAGATACGACAGCCCGGCAATGGCGACGATGATCCCCCCGATCCGCATCGAGCCGTACACCAACAGGTAGCCGACGATGTACGGAAGCATGTGTTTGTTCATCGTCTTGCGCGGCAGTTGGCCGTAGCTGCGTGCGGCGTCGATCCACTCCTCTTCGGCCACCTGGAGCGCCGGCCCACGGATCGTCCGCCAGATGAACGTCCAGTTGGTGAACGCGAACAGGGCGACCAACAACAGCCCGCCGTTGAACACCGACGACAGCCAGTGGTTGCTGAACACGGCCGCCGCCATGATCAACAGGAGGAACTGCGGGATCACCTGGATCGAGTCGCTCGTCACCACGGTGATCAGGTCCGCGAGTCCTTTATAGTAGGCCGTCACCAACGCGAGCACGACCGCGACGAAACCGGACATCGCGATGGAGACTCCGCCGATGAACAACGACACCCGGGCGCCGTGTGCGAGGAACGTCATCATATCCTTCCCGCTCTGGAGCGTCCCCATCGGGTGGAACCGGTCGAACGCGTCGTACGACCACGGGCCGACCGCGCTACTCCCGTCGGAGGTCGACTGGACGTTCGCGACCCCGACGACGATGCTCTCGACGGTCTGGGTCTCCTCGTTGTAGTAGTCGACCTCGTAGCTGTACGGCTGTCTGTTGTTCTGTTCGATCGTCGTCGGCCCGAACGCCGGCGCGAACACCGCCATCACGACGAAGATCATGACGACGATCAGCCCGAACCGACCCCAGTCGTGTCTGGCAAACCGGTCGATCTGGTCGTCCGCGGGGCTCCAGTCTGCGATCCGGTAGTGTTCGCGGTAGGTGTCGTACCCACGCCAGAGCCACCACAGGAACGCGGCGGCGTAGAGGTAGATCAGCCCGATCCGGAGACTCCAGGCGAGCATCGGCTCCAACCCGAGGAACGTTCCGGTCCACTCGCCGGGCGCTGTCCGGTGGCCCTCGTTGGGGATTGTCTCCCGAGACAACAGGGTCGGAATCTGTTCGGCCGCCGATGTCGCCCCGTTGACCGCCGCGACCAACGGATCACCCGGCACCAGTCCGAGCACACCCGCCAGCGCCTGCCCCGCGACGTGGACGAGCGCTCCCAGTTCCGGGAGGACCAGCAGCGTCAGCCCGGTCAGCCACACCAACGCCGGGCGTGGCGTCGCGACCACGCGCTGGCGCAGCGACTGGTCGCTCCGTTCGAGCGTCTGTTCCGTCGTCGTGAGATTCTCTGTAGCCATTCTAGCTGTCCTCGTACCCGACCCGCGGGTCGATCAGCGTGTACAACAGATCCTGTGCGATGTTCAGCCCGACCAACAACAACGAGAAGATGAACACGAGCACACCCAACAACGGCACATCGGACTGGACGGACGCCTGGAAGAACAGGTAGCCCAGCCCGTTGATCGCGAACACCGTCTCGACGAGCACGCTCCCGCCGATCAACAGGAACGCCTCGCCGGCGATGATCGGCACGAGCGGGATCATCGCGTTCCGGAACACGTGTTTCCAGACGATCGACCGCTCGGGCACGCCTTTCGCTCGGGCCGTCTCGACGTACTGTGCGTTGCGTTGCTCCAACACCGCGGTCCGACCGATCCGCATCTCGTTGCCCATCGACGCCGACCCCAACACCAACGCCGCCGGCAACACCTGTTTGAACGCCGCCAGGAACGAGCCGTTCCCGCCGGAGTTGTCGATCCACCACGTCTCCGGACTCGTCACCGCACCCGCCGGGTTCGACAGGAAGTCCAACGTCGGCGGGGTGACGACGTTCGTGTTGACTAACCACGCCGCCCAGTCGAAGCCGAGGAGACTGTCCGACTGCGAGAGAATGCTGACGAGCATCACCGCCAGCCAGAAGTTCGGCATCGCTCGCCAGACGATCCCGCCGAACGACGCCAGGTAGTCGCCGCCCGTGTTGGGGTTGAGCCCGGCGTAAAATCCCAGTGGAATCCCGACGAAAACGGCGATCAACACCGACCAGAACCCCAGCCAGATCGTCCGCGGGAGGTACGTCCACACAAGCTCGGCCGCGCCGGTCCCTCGTTGGATCACCCAGGAGTTGCCCAGGTCGAACGTCCACAGCCCGACGATGTAGTCGACGTACTGCACCCACAACGGGCGGTTCAGTCCCAGGCTCTGGCGGAGACTTCGTGCTGCCTCCGGGGTGTAGTTGTTGCCCAGGATTGCGGACACCGGGTCCAACGGGCTCGCGTAGACGATGGCGAACGAGACTGTCGTCCCGAACAACAACACCGGCAGCGACAACAACAGTCGCTTCCCGAGGTAACGCCACCGGCTCACGGCGGCCACCTCCGTCTGTACGTGTGCATCCTGTTACGGGATTCCGGTAACGGACGCTTGTCTGTTACGCTTTCGGCCGCACGAGCCTGCCTTTATCGGTGCGTCGACAGTCGAAAAAACACCTCGCGGGTCGGGTCGCGTTACTTGTCGAGTTCGATCGAGTCGAACTGGAGCCGACTCAGCGCCATCCCGCCCGGCGGCGAGAACTCCGACACCGTGTCGTACCAGAAGTACTCGTCGATCGCGTGGTAGATCGGCAGGAAGCCGACATCCTCCCAGTTCGCCTCCTCAATTCGGACGTACGCCTCGTTGCGGGCCTCCTGGTCCTCGTCCGTCGGCGCCTGGTTCTCCCGGACAGCCTGGTAGGCGTCTGTCGCCTGCTGTGTGGCGTCGGTCTCGGCCTCCTCTGAGTTCCAGTTGATGTACGACACCGGCGCGGAGCTACTGGTGTCCGTCTGTGGCGGGTTCAGCAGCTGGAGGAAGTTGTCCGGCGCGGGCCAGTCGGCGATCCAGCCGAGCGTGTACACCTCCAGATTCCCGCTGCGGCCACGGGACAACAACGAGCTGAACGGTGCCTGCTCGATCTCCATGTCGATGTACGCCGACGAGAGCCGGTCGCGCAGAATGTTCGCTATCTGCGCCCAGGTGTCGTCCTGGTACTGGGTCCACTGGAGCGTGAACCGGTTGTCCGGGCCGTAGCCGGCCTCCTCCATCACGCGGACGGCCTCCTCCTGGAGCGCCTCGCCGACGCCGTACGGGTAGCCCTCCTCGGCGTGTGCGGTGTACTCGTTTGCACCACCTGGGTAGACCGACGGTGGGGTGTGGTGGTACGCGGCCGACCCGCGGCCTTTGAACACCTCGCTGACGAACAACTCCTGGTTGGCGACGTACGCCACTGCCTTTCGGACGGCCTTCGGGACCGCCTCCATGTTGAAGCCGACGTAGAAGGAGTTGATCGTCGGGACGCCGACGTAGTTGACCGTGTCGCCGTTCCGGATCTCACCGTACGACCCCAGCGCGCGGCCGGCAGCGTCCGTCTCGTCGACAGACACCTTGCTCGGCTCGTAGAAGGAGGTCGGGATGCCGAACAGGTCGGCGTTCCGGTTCATCGCGTAGTTGTACTTCGGCTGGTCCTTCTCGATGATCTGCCAGTGGACGCGGTCGATGTTCGCGCCGCCGCGGTAGTGGTCCTCGACCGCCGTCACAGACACCTCCGTCCCGGACTCGTAGTTCTCCAACTCGAAGGGACCGGCACCGACCGGGTTCGAGGAGGCGAGCGCGTCGCGTTCGATGTCGCCCTCGTACCCTTCGATGTCGCCGACGATCCCCTCCGGCAGTGCGGCAAAGGAGGTGTACGCCATCATCTGCAGCGTGGCGTGGAACGGCGCCGACAGCTCCATCCGGAGCGTCTGCTCGTCGACCGCCTCGACACCCAGCGTCCCTGGCGCGTACTGCTCCGTCTCCTCGCCGTCCTGGGTGACCGTCTCCGTCTCGTGGGTCACGCCAATCGAGTCGAGGATGAAGTACGCTCGGCTGGAGTTGTCCGACTGTGCGAGCCGTTCCCACGAGTAGACAATGTCCGACGCGGTCACGCTGTCGCCGTTGTGGAACGTCGCGTCGTCGGCGAGCGTGAACGTGTACGTCGTGAAGTCCTCCGAGACCTCGAAATCCGTCGCGAGCTGGTTCGTGACGGTGGTGGTCGCGTTCTCGTAGATCAACAACGTGTCGAAGATCTGACGGATGACACGACCGGAGGCGGTGTCCGTCGCCTCGATCGGGTCGAACGTCGTCAGCGTGCTGTTGATGCGGTTGAACGTGGTCCCCTCGCTGCCGCTCTCGGTGGCGGTCGGGGTCTCCTCGGAGTCCATCTCCGTCTCCATCTCCGTTCCCGTCTCCGTCTCCCCGCTGCCACCGCCGGAACAACCGGCGAGCGCGGCCGCGCCGGCGACCGAGCCGGTGGCTGCGAGGAACTTCCGTCGTGACGTGCCTGTGTCTTCCATACGTGCAATTGTCGACTATAGAGTGATATAAACGTGGCGTTTTAGCTTCGACGCAACGGCAGTCTACACGGCCGAGCCCCGTAATTTCTCTTTACTACTGGCAGAAATAACACTGGCATTCCACCAGATTCGGCGGTCACTCCCGGCAACCAGCTGATAGTTACTCGTCCCGACCAGGTCAGTCCGCGCTCGCGCCGGCGCTCTCGGCGGCACGCGCGAGCATCCCGCCGCGTGTCGAGTGCCAGAAGTACGTCGTCATCCCCAGCGCGGCGACGACGTTCGAGACGGTGATCGCCCAGAACGGCCCCAACGCCCCCATCCCGAGGACGTACGCGCCAACGGCCGCGACGGGGACCCGGACGGTCCAGTACTGGAGCATCGTCGCGTACATGCTGATCTTCGTCCGTCCGGCGCCGTCGAACCCCGCCTGGACCGTGTAGATCGTCCCGAGTGCCCAGTAGCCGTACGCCAGGATCTGGAGGTACGCGACCGTGAGCCGCAACGTCTCCCCGGCGACCCCGGGGACGAACAGCTCCGCCAACACCGTCGGGAACAACCACTGCACCACGCCGAGCACCCCCAGTCCGACCGCGCCGGCGCCGACACCCAGCCAGGTCGCCCGGTTGGCCCGATCCGGCCGGTCGGCACCGAGGTTCTGTCCGACGAGCGTTGTGGAGGCGCTCCCCAACGCCTGGGCCGGGACGAACACGACGGTGGCGACCCGTGCGCCGATGGTGTACGCCGCTAACGCCGCGCCGCCACCGACCGCGGAGACGATCCACACCACGACCAGCCGGGCGAGCTGGCGGACACCGCTCTGTCCGCCGCTGGGGAGTCCGATTGACAGCAGTTCGCGTGCCGTCTCCGCGTCCGGCTGGAACGCCGCCGTCGTCAGCGAAAAGCC
>ERZ1034569.140-NODE-140-length-26249-cov-14.924906_pt1 | contig 26249 bp, 5 predicted proteins | sample MGYA00520706_ERZ1034569 | MGnify/ENA primary metagenome ERZ1034569 (study PRJEB33760, sample SAMEA4777722) | hypersaline lake metagenome | biome: hypersaline environment; feature: brines | place: Spain | collected 2014-08 | depth 0 m ...
GGCGTCTCGAGGCTGACCTCACCGCTGACGTTGCCTGGCTGTTCGTAGTCCAGTTGGAAGTCCTGGACAGTCGCGGTGTCGTCAATGATCTCGCCGATGTTAGCGAAGACCTGGCTGATGTCCGCCTCTGCGCCGACGAACGCGTTCGTGTCGGACTCGTTGATACTACCGTCGTCGAGTTTTGGCGGACTCGAGATGTCCTCCATCAGATCCTCGTCAGCACCGCTGCCGTAGGCGATCGAAATGATCTGTGTGCCGTTCTCGCCGTCGGGGGCGTTGAAGCCGGTCGCGTTCCGTGCATCGACTGATTCGGGTACACCGGTGAAACTCCCTCCGTCTGCCAGCACCACCATGAAGTTCGGCGTGCTGAAACTCGCGTTGGCGTCGAGTTCCTGCTGGGAACGGTCGATTCCAGCGCCAAGGTCGGTGCCGCCATTCGAAGTCAGACCGTCGATTGCGGTTTTGAGGGCCGAGTTGCTCGTCCCGAGCGGCGCGACCAAGTCACTGGAACTCTCGAACTCGACCAGTCCGATATTGATTCCCGAACCCAGTGAGTCGACCAGCGTCTTCGCACCGTCCTGTGCATTCGTGATTTTGGATCCGCCCATCGAGCCAGACGTGTCGAACGTGATTATCACGTCGGCTGCCGTGATGTTGACATCCTGGTCCTCCGGAACACTGACATTGATGCGCGCGCTGGATTCGCTGAAGTTCTCGGCGTTGGCCTCCAGCAGGTGCTGGGTCGTCGGCGTCACCGGGACGTTGCTGAAGTTGTACTCACCGTTTGCATCTGTCGTCGTCGTTGCGAACGGCTCGTTGTACGGCACGTCGTCGCTCGAGTCTCTGGTGAACAGCGACAGTTTCACAGTCGCTCCCGCAATCGTCTCGTTGGTCGGGACGTTGGTCGTCGAGAAGTCCGTCTGGCCCGAGGCGGTGATCCTTCCTTCGACACTGCTTCTGTCGATCGCCAGCGTCAGGTTCTGTTCGACGGCCTCGCTGACGTCGACGGTGAAGGCTCCAGTCGAGTTGTCGGAGTAGTTCGCGTTCGCCGACGCGTTCAGCGTGTAGCCGGCGTCGACGTTCACGGCCACCGGGTCGAGTTCGTACGCGAAGGTGTCGTTCCTGCCGGTGAGCGTGGTGCTGGTCTGGTTGACCAGGGCGCCGGTGTCGGCGTCGGTCAGGTTGACCGTCACCGTCACGTTCTCGGCGGGGTCGGTGAAGTCCAAGCTCACGTTGCCGGTGACGTTACCCGGCTCCGCGTAGTCCAGCGTGAAGTCCTCAACGTTCGGGGTCGTCGCGTTGATTGTCGTCTCGATTTCCTCGTCGGTGAAGTTGGCGGCTGTCGCCTCGACGTCGGCGCTCCCGACCGGGATGCCTGTGATTTCGTACTCGCCGGTCGTGGTGTTGGTCGTGTCAGTAAGTCCCGTGACCACGGGGTTGCCGTTCGAGTCGTTGTAGGTTGTGACTGTCACGGTAGCGTCGATAGCTTCCCCTTCACCGGGCGACTGTGTCGTCGAGAAGTCCGTGTCGCCGGACGCCGTCACGGTGCCGTTCAGCGTGGCGCGCTCGCGGTTGACCGACAGCGCACCGACCGACCCGGCCTCGCCGGGCGCGACGAACGTGTTGTTGCTTGCTGTCTCGTAGCCGTCGCCGGAGATTTCGACCGTGTAGTTCTGGTTGGGGTTGATCGCATCGAGCGTGTCGAAGGTCACCGCCGGAACATCCTTGCCGTTTGCACTGCGGTCCAGCAGCACCTCCGTGTCCTCGATCTGGCTGCCGTCGGGCCCGATCAGACTGTAGGTGAAGAACTGATCTGCCGGCGGCACGAGATCGAGCGTCGCGTCAGCCGAGATGTCGACAGGCTGAGCTTCAAGCGTCAGGTCCGCCGGGCCAACCGAGACGTTCTCGCCGGGTCCGAGCGGGACCTGCACCACTGCGCTGTCGTAACCCTGCGCCGTGACAGTCAGTGTGTAGTTGTCGTTGCCCTCGGTCGGAACGGCGTCCTCGAAGGTGACCTGGTCTACCTGCGTGTCGTTCGACAGGAGATTCTCCGTCGATGTCCGTTGCACGTCACCGTCGGGGCCCGTCAGCGCGTAGGTGATCGGGAAGTTGTTCGCCGGCGCACCGACGTCCAGGGCTGCCTGTGCCGTGATGTTACCGGCGTTTGCGACAAGTCCCGGACTCGCGGTCGTCACGTTGTTGTTTGTGACCGTTACCGTCTGCCCGAGTGGCGCGAACCCGTCGGCGTCGAACACCACGTGGTGGGTGCCGACCGGGAGGTCCTCTGCGTACTCGCCGTTAGCACCGGTCGCGTTGTCGAACGTGAGGTCCGGACTCCCGCTGTCGTCAGTCTGGAACGCGTAGACCTCGAGCGTGACGTTCTCGATGGCGTCGCCGGGCGCGATGTCGTTGGCGTCGAACCCGGACTGTGCGGCAGTCACGGTACCGTTCAGCGTGCCCGTCTCGCGCGGGAGCGTGACGTTCTGCTGGACGGTCTCGTTGACGTCGACCGCGACGACCGTCTTGGTGACCGTCGAGTAGTTGTCGGCTTCGTAGGTCACCGTGTAACCGCCGATGTTCACGTCGACGTTCGAGACGGTGTAGTTCACCTCACTGCCGGTAGTGCCTGTCGTCAGGCTGAACTCGCCACTACCGTCCGAGATGGTCACACTCACGCTCTCACTGGGGTCGTTCGGATCGAGTGTGATCGTCCCGGTGATCGCCCCGCCAGTGTTCGACGAGTAGTTGAGTTCGACATCTCCGAAGTCGGTCGTCTGACCGGCCTGGACTGTCACGTTCTGTCCGACAGCCGTGTAGTTGTCCTTGTCGATCACCGCGAAGTGGTCACCGACGGGCAGTACCTCGGAGAAGTTACCGTCGGCATCAGTCATGAAGCTGATCGGTGCCGTTCCGGTAGCGCTGTCCTGGAACGGGTACACCTCGATCGTCGCGTTCTCGATGCCCTCGCCGGCACCGACTGCACTGCTAGTGATACCCGAGGCGACCACGGTGCCCGAGACGGTGCCCGTCTCGCGGCTCAGCGCGATGTCCTGGGTCGCCGTCGCGTTGACGTCGACCTCAACGCCAGTGGTTGTGTTCTCCTCGTAGTTGTCCGCGTTCGCGGACACCGTGTAACCACTCCCGACGTCGACCGGCAGGTCCAGCGAGTAGCTTCCGCTGGTCTCGCTGCCGTTGATGTCCACCGTCGTCGTCGCCGTTGTCTTCCCGTCGGCCTCAACCGTCACAGTGACGTTCTCGTCAGGGTCGACCACGTCGAGGCTGATCGTACCCGTGAGGGTGCCGCCCTCGGAGTAGTTGAGCGCGAAGTCCTCGGTGGTGCCGCCGAGTTCGGCGTCCGTCGACCGGGTCGCAGTCTCGTACTCGTCTTTGCTGACAGTGATGGTCGCCGGACCGAACGGAACGTCGGCCTCGTAGCTCCCGTTCGCGTCAGTTTCGACGGTCGTGGTGCTGAGGCGGCTGTCGTCGGGTTCGATCTCCACCGTCGCGTTCGCGATTTCCTCGCCGCCGGCAACCGCACTCGAACCGACCGTGTCACCGGAGGCGGTCACCGTGCCGCTGACGGTGACACTGCTCTGGGAGATGTTGAGGTCCTTGCCACGGAACTCGTCTTGCACACGGACGCGGTGTTCGGCGTTCTGGTCGACGTCTCCCTGCGGGAGCTGTGCCGTGAAGCTCACACGCGTGTCGCCGTCTGCGACAACATTGATGTTCTTGCTGTCGAGGACCGTGGTCGTTCCGTCACTCTCCGATAGGATGTACTCCACGGTAACGTTGCGGCCCAGGTGTCCCTGGTTGCTGCCGACCTGTTCGAGGTTGTTCTCGACGGTCGCGTTGAGCTGGATCGTCTCGCCGCGCGACGCGCTCTCGTCACCGACCAGGTTCGAGAACGAGAAGTTCTCGTCTGTCACCAGGTCACCATTGGGGTAGGACGCGTCGAGCCACGGATCGAACGTGACGCTCTTGTCCACGGAGGCACCGAGGCCGAACCCTTCACCGCTCGGACCGCCCGAGTCACCCCACCAGTTCGCGGTGGCGTCGATGACCGGGTCCGCGGCCGTGAGGTTCTCGAACTCGACGCCCGCGGTCACGTTGTCGAAGTTGTTCCGGTTGACGTTGAACTCTACGTTCGAGTCTAGCGCGCTGTCACGGAGTTCGACGCCGATGCCCGGAATGTCCGTGAACTGGTTCTCTGTGACGTTCATCGTACCCGAGACGTTGCGGGTTTCGCCACCGAACCGGACACCAACGTTACCGACCCCGACGAACTCGTTGTCGGTGACCGTCACGTCCGTCACTCCCGCGTTCACCTGGAGGCCGCGCTCCTCGAGTCCGTAGAGCGAGTTGTTCTCGACCAGCAGCGTCCCCACGAGGTTGTTGACCGTGATCCCTCGCAGCAGCGGACTGCTCGCGTCCGCGCCAATCTCGTTGTTCGTGATCGAGACGTCGTTGCCGATCGTCGTGCTACCGGGCGTACCGGCGGCGATCGCGTACGGCCCACTGTCGCCGGAGCTCGAGAAGGAAGCCCCCGCGGCGGCCGTGATCGAGTTGTTGTCGATCACGACGTTCTGCTGACCGCCAGAGATGGCGAAGAAGCTTATCGCACTTTCGAACTGGCTGACCGTGGCAGTCGCGTTGTCCAGCACGATATCGTTGTTCTGGATGGTCACGTTACTGGCGTCGACAACCTGGATCCCACTTCCCTGGCTGCCGTTGAGTGACCGCTCGAAGGAGAGACCCTGGATTGTCACACCGTCGGCGCGCACATCGAAGCCAACAGGCGTCGTACCGACTTCGACTGTCGGGCTCGCGCCCGCAACTGGTTCTACCGTCAGATTACTCGGGAAGTTGTCGACCCGCTCCGACAGCGTGTACGTGCCGTCGCGAACCTCAACTGTCTCGCCCGAACCCGCAAAGTCCACCGCAGTCTGGATCGGGTTCTCGACGGTCAGGTTCGCAAACTGGCTGCTGCCGGAGTTGCTGGCCTCGATTCCGTGCCGGACGTTGATGTCGCCGGTAGTCGTCGAACCCGGAAGCTCGAATGTGAACGCAACTTCCTGGGTCTCACCAGGGTCGAGTGTGACCGTCTTTGTAATCTCGGTCGTACCGTTGAACACGTACTCGACGTCGATGTCCGTCTGACTGTTCGAGCCCAGCTGTTCCTCGGCGGTGACGTTTGCAGACACCGTGATGTTCTCCGTGCGCTCACCGGCCGCCGGCGCGTCGAGGTCGGATACCGTACTCTCGACGATGTTGACCGTCTCGGCGTCGGTTACCGTCCCGGACTGGCCGTCACCGAAGCCAAACGAACCGTTGTTCAGCGTCGGAATCGCCATTCCGGCGGGGCTGCTCGCCGACGGGAAGTGAATCATCGTCAGCAGCGGCGTCGTCTGGTTTATCTGGCTGATATTGATCGTCAAGTCGTTCTGTGCACCCGTCAGATTACTCGAGAACCCGACCGGCGGCCCGACATCGGACGGCGGCGGTCCCGAGGAGGGGTTCGTCTGGTTGTGCACCACGATCACGTAGTCCGAGGCGCTCGCCGGCTGCAGGTCACTAGCGCTTACAACGATCGAGTCGGTCGACTGCTTGTAGGTCTGCTCGTCGAAGGTGAGCGCGGCCGTGTAGACGGTCGTGCTGTTGTCCGTCACCACGTCACCGCCTGCGGTCAGAAGCTCCGCGGTGTGGTCACCACCCGTCGTGGTGACCGGCACGGCAACTGAACCGTCGTCCAGGGAACTGGTCAGCGTGACCGACCCGACAGCGACACCGGTGTCGTTGGTCACCTGCACAGTCTGACCGGCCGCTGCGTAGACGTTCTGAACGAGCACTGCATCGGTACCGTTGGAGGTGCCAACCGCCTGTTCGCTGAACGTCAGCGACTGTGCCTGCGCGACACCCTGTTCACGGAACGTAATATCGCTGCCGTTGTCTCGTGTGTTCTCAAGTTCCAACTCGTATGTGAAGTTCTCACCGGCGTTCAGCGTGTCCGTCGGCAGTTCGAAGCTCTCGGTGAGAGTCTCCGTCTGGTCGGCGCTTAGCGTCACCGAATCGACGAACTGACCGTTTGTCTGAGTGAGACTCAGCGTCGCGTTTGTTGTGGTTTCGGTGAGTGCTTCGACTGTGACGTCGACCGTTGCGTTCTGTCCCGCGCTGAATTTCACATCTGTATCGACATCGACAAGTTCGAAGATGCCCTTCACGAGCGGATCGACCACCGCCGACTCGTTTATCTGCTCGCCCTGTGCGAGCGCGGGGAACTCGTCGCCGTTTCTATCAATACCGAGAAGCGCCGCAGTCAGAGTCACATCGTCAGCACTGCTGTCCAGCCCCAGCCCCTGAATGAATACGTCCGATTGCTCGCCTGCGTCGAGTGCATCACTGGTCGCGAGCGCCGCACCAGTGTCGTTCTGGATAACTATCTTGAACTGGTCAGTGAGTCGGTCGGAGACAGTAGTTCCGTCGAATGATATATTCTCGTTCAGAAACGCCCGATCGACGCTGACCCCGTCTCCCTGTGGGCTGTCTTGATTACTGAACTCCACCGCGACCAGGGATTCACCAGTTCTGAAAAACTCGACCACATCGAACAGTTCGAAGGTAGTAATCTCGTCGTCACGCCAGTCTGAAACCGCACCGAGTAGTCCGGTGCCGGCACCTTCTCCCACCCCTGAGGTGATATTTGCGGAGTTGCCCTGGTTTGTTGCGTAGTCGAGAACTGAAAACTCGTCTCCAGTTGTCGAATTATCCGATACTATCTGTTGATTAACGCTATCGGCTGTTGGCGGGCCCGCGGCGGCTGCCGAGGCCCCCACTGCCGCCAGCGAGAGAACCATAACAACGGCGAGAAGACCCGTAGCGACCGTCCGGGCGGTACTTGTTCTAGATACTAACGACGAATTGAGTGTGGTCGACGTATTCATGTGCACGGTCGTTATTCCACTAACAACATTAAATAGTTTGTGGCTGACGATAGACGGTGATCAGGTACAGTATCAGTGCTGACACCGGGGGATCACCAGTGTTGATCTCGGTGTTAGGAACTGACCGTCACGCCCAGTCATGGGTGGGGGTCCAGTCGAACTCGACGGCCGGGATATCACCGGCCGGTGATAAGACATGGAATCCGGCTACGTATCCCGGTCTTAATATCTGTAGAGAGCATCTCTGCCTGTGTAACTGGAGGCGTACGGCCGGGTTCGGGAATCAAAAGTACACTCCGGTATGGACTCGTTATCAACCAGTCTCTCCTCGACAAGACGGTCGTTCGTGTCGACAACCAGTTGTGTTGATTCGATAGTGCGTTTTTTGTCAGGAGGGGCGCCGTATATCCTGATTAATAATTTAGTTGTAGCCGTGCTGAGTAATCGAGACAGAGACTGGCCGGTGTGGAACAGACCGCCACAGTCTCGAGACCTGTTATATCACAGCCTTTAGCGGCGCGTGAGACAGCTGGGCGGTACGGCGAACTGCCTGCCCGGGCACCGTGTGAGCGGGGTAGCTCCCCTCGATTGAGTTGTTTGAGGACGGTCTACGACAGTATTGATAAGAGATGTTGTTTTTCAATCGGATTACTACGGATGTAAGTCTCCGTTCCAGCGATCAGTTCTACAGATCGGGGGCAGTTCGTGGAGGGACGACTACGTATCTATAATCTGTCATCCCAAGCTGCCGGCCCTATCTGGCTGTTCTGGCGACGGCTTCCGCACAGTCACCGACCTTTCGGACCCGGGTCGACTGTCTTGAGCTCAAGCCCCGAGGTATCCGTCTTGATTCTTGACGAAAGCGGTCCTGATTGTTGTAGACGAATCTATCAGCAAATATATAAACTGTCGTTCACGGTGTTTTGTCGCGGAGGCGTCGGGTGAGAGCGTAGCCGCTCAGGAGCGCCACAGCAAGAAAAACAGTCACGAGCACAAAGCCGGAGCCATTATCATCTGAGCCTGCGGGATCGGTGTTGGTACCTGAACTGTTCGTGTGTCTGACTTTGACACTCGCCGTGTCGGTGCCGTTCTCACCGACAACTGTGATTACAATTCTCGGACCGTCTGCCTCGGTCACCCTGTAGCTGAACGACCCCGTACTGACACCGCCGCCTGGAACGGTCGTCGTGGTACTGTTGACTGTGGTCCCGTTGACACGGAGACTGACTGTCTGGCTCCCCCTGGTGTCGCCGGTGTTTTCCACCGTGTAGTTGACCGGTATCAACTCCGCTGTGACGGCCTCGTCGACTGTCTCGACAGCAATGATAAACGGTCCCGGTTGTGGCGGTTCGGTAACGCGAACCGCGGCCTCAGTACGGATCTCGCCGGCGAGCGCAACGTTGACAGACACCTCTGGTGTACTGTTTCTATCGGTGGTGTATGTCTCTGTCAGTGTCGTCGTCCCGGTCGCCTCGACAGTAATCGATTGTTCAAACGAGTCGAGAACTGTGCCAGACACACCTCTCACAGTAATCTGGGCAGTGGTCGTGATGGGGACTCCGGCCTCGTTCGAGAGCGTTGCTGTGAGTTCGACATCCTCGCCGGCTACAACGGGACCGGTATGGCTGCGATCGGTCACGGTCAGTGAGTCGACGGTTGCAACTGCAACTGTCTGCTTGGCCGTATCGTTTGCACTCTCAGCGGCCACCACGACTGCCGGTGTGTCTGTTGGATCCGTTTGGTACGTGTACGTCTCGTTGATGCGCTCGTCGACCGCGAGTGTCACCGTCTCGCGTGCCTGCTCAACGCCGCCGGCACTGAGACGGACTGTCTGGGTGCCCTCGACATCACCGACGTTCTCGACTGTGTAAGCCACTGTTATATTCTCACCTACCACAACTTCGTCGACGGTCTCGACCGACACCGCAAACGTCGTCGACCCCACGATGTTCACTACCGTGCTCACCGCCTCGTTGGTGCTTGCCACGGTGAGTTCGAGTCTGAACGGGTCCGCCCCCGATGTGTTGTAGCTGAACGGGACTGTCTCGCTCTGCTGACTGTCGAGCGATAGTGTCTTTGTTTCCTGCTCGGTGCCATCGGCACTGAATCTGAGCGTCTGGTTCCCGGTTACGTCGCCCTCGTTGGTCACAGTTGCGTTGACTGTTACCTGCTCCCCGGGAGCCACCTCCTGCCGTATCGACCCGAGTTCGACCGCGAACACTGCCGGTTCCTGTACGACCACCGTCTCGGTGACCGCGTTGTCCTCGCTTGACACACCCACCGTTATCTCCGGTTGGTCCGTCTCCTCTGTCCGGTAATCGAACGAGAGTTGCTCGCTCGCGCCGCCGGCGAGTGTCACCCTGTTGGTGGCCTGTTCGGCCCCGTCGACACTGAAACGCACGTCCTGTGTGGCGTTCACGCTCCCGTTGTTTGTGACCGTCGCCTCGACGGAGACGGTTTCGCCGGCAACAACCGTACTGTTCACCGAATCGAGTGTCACCTCGAACGCCGCCGGGTCAAGCACTGTCACCTGCTCGCTGGCGGTGTCGTCGGCAGTTGCCACCTCAGCCACGATTCTCGGCGTATCCGTCTTTTTTGTCCGGTAATCAAACGAAACCGTTTTGTTTTCTCCCTCAGCGAGCCTCACCCTGTCGGTGGCCTGTTCGGTCCCGTCGACACTGAAACGCACATCCTGTTCTCCTGCCGCGTCACCGGTGTTCGTAACCACCGCCTCGACAGTCACATCCTCACCTGCCAGTGCCTCGTCTGTGGTGGCCGTTATGTTGACGTCGAACTCGGATGTCGGCGGAGTGACAACGAGTTGCGAGTCGTTCATGCGAACGGTGTCGTTGCTGTCGACCTGAGCAGCACCCTCCAGGGTGTATGTCGTTCCGGCAGCGGCGTCTGTGGGCACCGCGACATCGTAGACAAACTCGAGATTCCCGGGTCCGACATCTGACACGGACACGAGCACCTCACCATCACCGACTATCTCGAGATCTGTGCCGACTGTGGTCCCATCGAGCGTGACCGAGACGAGTTCGGTCGAGTTGAACGTAGGGCTGAACTCGTCGAGGTAGTCTATTGTTCGTTCACTGTCGAGGCTGACCGTGCCAGTTACCCGAACAGTCCTCCCCGGCGCGGGTTCGGTGGTGCTCACCGTTCGCTGCGCCGTGACACCGGAGATGTTCTGTGCGGCGATAGCGGGTCTCTCCTGGAGGTCCGTGCCTCTGTCCGGCGTAGCCGTTGTGTTTATACTGACATCGTGAGCAACAGCGCCTCCAACTCCGGTTGCAAGCGCGATAACGAGCACCAATCCGGCGGTCACAGCGCGAACAGACATCGTGTGATCACCACTGTCGAACGGCGGACACACAGACATGAGAGCGACTCACACTCCGTTCCTCCGGAGCAGCGTGTACCCTGTCAGAAACACGGCGGCGAGTCCCGCGGCAACCACCCCGAACCCTGGACCAAATCCATCGCCGCCCTCGGTATCGTTGTCTGTATCGGTCCCATCGTCGGACTGGTCTGTATCGTCGTCCGTGTCGTCTCCGGTACCAGACTGGTTGGCCTGATTGACTGTCACCGTGACTGTCGCAGCGTCGTTGTCACCCGTGACTGTAACGGGCATCTCCGGGCCGTCCTCGTCCGTTGTGACGTAGCTGAACGTCCCCGTTGTACGCTCACCGGCCCCGAGTGTCACCGTCTCGGAGTCGACCCGGCTGTTCGCGACGGTGAACCCGATCTCCTGGGTTCCATCGACATCGCCGGTGTTCTCGACGGTGTACTCGACGGTTATCTCGGACCCGGCGGTCACCTCGTCGACCGGATTGAGGCCAACCTCGAACGTGGATGTCCCTGCCTGACCGACGGTCAGTGTCGATACCCCTTCAACTCTGACTGATTCACCACCAAGATTAATCAGACCGTCGAAGCTGTACTCCTCACCGACAGCCGCGTCCTGTGGGATCTCGAGTTCGTAACTGAGGACGAGCTCCCCCGGCCCGGCAGACTCCACGAGCACAACCACACCACCGCCGTTGGTACTCTCGAACACGGTCGACTGTTCCTCGCCGGCGAGTTCGACCGAGACGAGTTCCGCTGACGCAAACCCGGGATCGAATCTGTCGGCAAAGTCGACCTCTGTCTCGGAGTTGAGCGTAACGGTCGTCGTCACGAACACTGTCTCACCGGGGTCCGGACTGGAGACATTGACCGACCGCTCGGCTGTGGTGTCCTGAGCACCGGCGGCCAGGCCGGGAACCATCACAGCACCGAGAACAAAAACACAACCGAGAGCGACGAACATGCGTATCAACGTTCTCATAGCTCCCAGTTGATTTGCTCCCCTTATATACCTGTGGATAGAACAATCGGCTGTTTGAGTCAGAACAGGCGGTCGAGACAGCGGTGTGTCCAAGATTAGCTAGTGTTCGGTGATTGTTTAATCCGGATCTGGAGACACCGAGCGAGGTTCTGACGGGAGTGTGAGATCACGTTGTCAGATCCGAGACGACTGTAGCGAAACCATCACGCATACCGGTAGTGAACGACCCGGACCGACCGCGTCTGGGACCCCCGCTTCTCGTTTGTTGCGGGCAGTGTGTCTGTATCAGAACACCCCGAGAGGGAACAGAGACCACAGACTCCGCAGACGAGTTGCCGTCACAGGTGATTCAGACTGCGTGGTCGGTGGAGACGGGGGCCGAGCGTTTATATTCAGTAACAGGTTCGTCGGGCCCCTCACAGAGGTATCGTGTAACGAGTCCGGCAGAACCAAAACAGCGTGAGAGGGCTGTCGGCTGTCAGCCGGAGGTCGCCACGATGGCGTCGTACGCGCCGAGTTCGGTCACGACAGCCGAACTGAGACCGGTATCACTTCGATCCTCGAAGAGTTGTGGGAAGTCGTCGAAATTGAAGTTCGTGGTCGTGGGTGCGAAGCTATCGCCGGCATTGTTCTGGTCGTCGACCACCTGGTCATCGTTGAACCGGAAGCTCGCGTTCAGTGCCGAGGCAATCTCGTTGTGATTGTCCGTCGCGTCGAAGTTACGGAAGTCCGACTGGTCGTGCAGGAAGACGACGCCACTGTCGACGTCGCTCGGGTAGCTCACCGCGTCACCGTCGCTATCCGAGTCGGTGTTCAATGCTGTCGACTGTGACTATGGTTAGCTCGGCAGAGGCGAACGCGGAATCGGACTCATTAGTAAAGTTCAACGTAGCCAACTCGTCGAGGTCGGTAGTCGTCGTCACAGTCACGTTTTCGACCGGCGCGGCTACCTCGCTGTCGAGCGAGTGCTCAGCAGTCGTGTCCTGTGCCATGACGGAGCTAAGCACCACGGCGAAACTGAGGAGCAGTACACAATCTTCAACGGAGGCAACCAGCAGAAAGCGTTTTACAAACGCACGCTATCTACGGTTGAGTATCAGTCGATCACATCGATGGCCGTGTAATCTTGTCTGATGACGGTGAACCAGGTCGAACTAGTCGTGGACCGTCTTCGAAGCGCTAGTAGCTTGATCTTCGGGATGGACCGCCGCCGACACGACGGCGTCGCCCCGCTGAGGGAGGCGACGCCACGTACTTCCAGTGGAGATACCGCCAACTGTTCTGTAGCAGCAGGCTCACCGCAAATATCAATAGTCGCAATCCAGCGTCCCGGGAATTACTGAGAGCGAGGCTCTGCTTGGCCAATCGGGAGCTCGATTCGATGCCCAAACGCTTGCTGTAATATCTTTGGGCATCTCATGTCGTGTCGATGAACGGCGCGTCAGCGGCGCAGCTGTGACACGCCACTCCCTGTTCATCGTACCGCCTTTGCTGGTACACACAGTCAATAAACACAAGCGAGCGTTACCCCGCCAGCGAGATTGTGTTTAGTCTCGCGGCTCCGGCTCCTGTTGGGCCCGTTTCGTTCGAGAACTGGGGCTGCATGGTCGCCCCACCGGACATAAAGAGGGAGTAACCAGTCAGGTCGAGGTCGCTGTCACGATGTTCTTCGAGACGACGGTCTCCTGCGAGTTGACAGAGTCGTCCTCCGAAGCGTCATTTGTTATCTGGGTCCGTGCCACCTGTGCGGTGGAGCCACCGTTGAACAACGCGGGGAACTCCGCCTCGTTGAAATTGCTCGTCCGGGGGACAAACGAGGCAAAGCCACTGTTCTGGTTGTCCTCGACCTGATCGACGTTGAACCGCAGATCAGTCCCAGTCTCGTTCAGAATCTCGTTGAGCACGTCGGTCGAGTCACCGCCAAAGTCTGCCGTGTCGTGGAGGAACAGCGCACCCCCGTCGGCAACGAACGTGCTGAGCGCGTCGAGTTCGCTCTGGGTGAACTGGGTGAGGTCGTCATCGCTGGACGCGATCATCACCCCGTCGGCATCGTCAAGTCGTGACTCGAAGTTCTGCGTGATATTGTCGAACTCGAACCCGAAATCAGTCGCGACTGAGTCGAGTTGGGAGAAGTCATCGTCGATACTGAACTCCTGGCCGTGTGTTTCGTCGAACAGGACAGTCCCCGTCGAGCCAATCGTGTTTCGCCAGGTGTTGACGATGAACTGCCTGTTTTCGTCCTCGCTGCTTGCGTCGGGTCCGAGCTCCGACCCGATTGCGACGACACTACCGTCGATACCGACCAGCGGAATATCTGGCCCTGTCCCTTCGGGATCACCCTCGTCACGGTATTCCGGACTGTTCGTGTACGCGGTCGGCTCAGCCCAGACTGCAACCCGACTGGAGTCGGTCAGTGCCCCGCCAGTCTCGTTGAGCACACTCGAGGTCGAGAAGAACTCGAGTTCATCAATAACGAACTCGACGGTCAGAGTTCCGGTCACGTCGTCGGTTGCACTCGCCACCGTGTGGTTGTACTGGCCGCCCTGACTGACCGAGACGTTCTCGAAAGTGACCGTCGTGTTCGCACCGGCCGGAAGTTGGACCTGCTGTGTCTCGACGGTGCTGCCATCGGGTTCGAGTCGCAGTTCGATCGCTTCACTCGCGAACGAGCTACCGGTGTTCTCGACAGTTGCCGAAACGTCGAACGGCTCGGTTTCGTTGACTGTCGCGGTCTGTGGTGACAGACTGCTTACGCTGAGGTTGGCAGGCGGCGTGAACGCGGTGAACAGCTCCGGCGAGCCCGAACTGAAGTTCGACGTCGTCGGAATCAGGCTGTTCCCGGCGAGGTTGTTCGTCGCGTCGGTGACGTTCGTGCCGGTGAACCCGACGGTGGTGTTGAGCTCGTTCAGCAGGGAGTCGAAGTTCGAGGGCGCGGCCGTGCTGGCGGAGCTGCCCATCAGGATGACGGCACCGCCAGCGTCGGCAAAGTCGGTGACCGCGGTCCGCTCTGCCGGCGTCAGTTCACTGTTCGGCGTCGAGATGATGACAGCGCGTGCGGCCGCAGACCCGTTGTCGACCAGGTCCGGACCCGGACCGCTCGCGAGGTCCACGGTACCTTCGAGACCAATGAACGACTCGTTGGCGGTGAACTGCCCCTCGAGATACCGCATGTAGTAGGCGGTGTCCTCGGCCGAGACGGCGTAGTCGGCCCCGAACTGGCCGTGCCCGCCGTCCACGACGACTGGTCCAGTTGTATTACTCAAGTTGTCGATCACGTTCGTCAGGAACGGGTAGACGTCGTACTGGTCGGTGCCCGGACCATCTTCACCGCTCTCGAAGCGCTCCTCGATCAGCGGGCCGCCGATTGCCGCGACGTTCGCGCCCGTGTCCAGCGCCACGAGCGGTGTTCCGTTCTCGGAGCTAACCGGTGTCTCGGGGCCGGTCACCTCGACGGGTTCCGGGAAGAACAGCTCCTCGACCGGTTCATCGCCGACCTCCGGGGTCGCTGCCGGGTCCGAGATGTTCCAGATACCGCGGTCGTTCGCCCGTGCCTGTTGTTCGAGGTCCCAGTACTCGTCGTGCCTATTGAACCCGGAGTCGTAGACACGCGCCCAGCCGTCTCTGATGACCTCCTCGTTGTAGACGCTCCCGTCTGGCAGTTCGAGGAACCCGAGCAGTCGCCCGAAGTTCCCGCGCAGCCCCTCGGTCTCGTCGAAGGTCAGATTGACCGTCTGTCCACCGAGTTGGTTCTGTGCGTACGCGGTCGCCTCGTCGCCCTTTATTTTGAGTGCGGGGCCGTCGTCGATTCCCTCGTACTCCTGGAGACGCTCGTCGGTACCCCCGGTCTCGGGCGTGTCGATACCGACGATACGGACAGTGTCGATCGTCTGGTCCTCGTTGTTGAACCGGACGTCGACTGTGTCGCCGTCAGTCACACTGACAACGTCGACAGTGTAGTTCTCGTTGACGTCCAGCTCCAGTCCCAGTCCCGGGCGGTCACTGAACAGCCCCGGGAACTCCGCCGTGTTGAAGTTCCCGGTTGTCGGCACGAACGGAGCACCGGTGTTGTTTTGATTGTCGATCACTTGGTCGTCGTTGAACCGGAAGTCTGCCCCGAGTGCCGAGGCAATCTCGTTGTGATTGTCCGTCTCGTCGAAGTTACTGAAGTCCGACTGGTCGTGCAGGAAGACGACGCCACCGTTGTCCACGAACGTCGACAGCGCGTCTAGTTCGCTCTGGCTGAACGCCTGCCGCGGGGACGTGATCACCACCGCGTCGGCGCTGCTCAGGTCGTTCGCGATGTCGCTGGTGGCGGTGTACGTGTAACTGTTGTTCTCGGCGTAGTCAGCAAACGCTTGGAAGTCGTCGCCGCCGTTGGGTGAGAGCGTGTAGAACTGGCCGTGCCCCTCGTCGTGGAGCACCGTTCCCGACCCGCCGAGCAACCTGTCGTAGAGGTTCAGCATGACCTCCTCGTTACCGTAGTTCGCGAAGTCGGTATCGGTCGTCACGAACGGCCCGGTGACACCGACCACGTTATCGTCGACGGCCACGACCGGAATGTCCACGTCACTCGGATAGTTCACTGCGTCACCGTCGCCGTCCTCGTCGCTGTTTGTCGCCGACGGTTCGGCCTCGACTGCCGTTATCGAGTCGTCTCTCAGTGGCTCTCCGCTCGCATTCAGCAGACTCGACACCGAGTCCAGGAGTACGCCCGAATTTAGGGGGTCGACGACGACCACTTGATCACCGAGAATCGGTAACGCAGCGGAATCGATCTCGAGACCACTGCCACTCCCCGCGAGCGGTTGCCAGTCGAAGTCGGACCCGGCGTCGGCCGGAATGTCGACCTGATATACGTACTCGAAGAATCCTTGCTGTCCAGGGTTGAAGAAAACAGCGATCACATCGGTACCCGGGGCATCAATGTCGACAGTAAACGTCGAGGAGACCTCTGTGACTTGACTGGCAGCATCCTGATCCCACTTCTCGGCGAGGTTGACGTCAGCCGGCTGACCGACGGTTCCGTTGACAGTTACCTCGACGGTGTCGCCAGGCTGGACGAACGTCTGGTTGAACGTGCGTTCGGGAGCGATGGTAGCGTTGACCGTGTCGGTGTCGTCGTCGCTGCTGACCGTGACGTCGTAGAAGCCGAGCGATTGGTCGCTTGCGGTCGTCACCGACAGTGTCTCGACAGTGGAGGCACCGCCAGCGAGTTTGACACTGTCGCTGTCAGTAAACGCGCCGTTACCCCAGTCGAGTTCGACCGTCTGTGTGGTGATTATGTCACCGACGTTTTGCACCTCGACGTCGAAGCTCTGTGTCTCGCCCGCAACCGCCTCGACACTGTTGCGGAACGCGACTGTGAACTCCCCTTCGGCGAGAGCAAAGTCGAGCGTCGTCGTCTGATTGTCCTGTATCACGGCACTCGTGCTGTTGGCAACCGCGCCGTCGACACTCACACTCACGAAGTGCTCGCCGACGGGCAGACCGGGGATGCTGTACGCGCCACTCGCGTCGGTGGTCGTGTTCGCGACCAGTGGACCACCGGAACCGAACCCGAAGACTTCCACGGTCGCTCCCTGAATCGCCGAACCGCTGCTGTTTGTCACGGTCCCGTCGAGGGTACCGGTCTGACGCGTGAACCCGAAGTCCACGCCCGTCGTCGTCGCACCCACGTCGACTGTCACGTTCGTCGCGTTTGCGGGCGCGTCGTAGTTTCCAGTTGTCTCGCTGGCAGTCACCGTGTAGCCATCGTCAACGTTCACGTCTACGTTCGATATCGTGTACGACGCGACGCCGGTGCCGCCGGCGAGTGTCACCGTCGTGCTGTCACCCGTCTCGACTACCTCGACGGTGACCGACACGTCCTCGCTGGGGTCGACCGTATCCAGCGAAACCTGTCCGCTGACCGCACCAGCCTCTGCGTAGTCAAGCGCGATCTCGCCCAGGTCGTTCTCGCCCTCGGTGACTGTCACCGGCAGGCCCGCAGACGAGAGGTTCGTCGCGTCGACCACCACGAAGTGCTCACCCACCGGGAACGTGTCCGTCGGCAGGTCGAACGCACCGTTCGGGCCGGTCGCGTTCGCGAAGGTGAACGTCGGAGTACCCGAGTCGTCACCCTGGAACGCGTACACCTCGATTGTGGCGTTCTCGACGCCCTCACCGGCACCCGGTGTTTGCTGGGTCGAGGCCGTATCGCCCGAGGCCACGACCGTTCCGTTCGCGCCACCGGTCTGGCGCGTGAACTCAAAGTCTTGCGTGACTGTCTCGCCTACGTCCACTTGGACCGTGGCGTTCGCCGCGTCGTCGTAGTTGGCGCTGTTCGATGTCGCCGACACCGTGTATCCGCTGTCCACGTTCACGTCCACGCCCGAGAGCGTGTACGTCCCCGTGTCGTTCGACCCGTTGATCGACACCGTATCGCTGAACGTGTTAGTGCCGTCGTCGGCCGTCACCGTCACGGTGACATCCTCGCCGGGGTCAACCTGGTCCAGCGTGACTGTGCCGGTTATCTCGCCTGCCTCCGAGTAATCAAGCGGGATTTCGCCCAAGTCGTTCTCGCCCTCGGTGATCGTCACCGGCAGACCCGCAGAGGAGAAGTTCGTTGCACTAACCACCACGAAGTGCTCGCCAACCGGGAACGTGTCCGTTGGCAGGTCGAACGCACCGTTCGGGCCGGTCGCGTTCTCGAAGGTGAACGTCGGGCTTCCCGAGTCGTCACCCTGGAACGCGTACACCTCGATGGTCGCGTTCTCGACGCCCTCACCGGCACCCGGTGTTTGCTGGGTCGAGGCCGTATCGCCCGATGCCACGACCGTTCCGTTCGCGCCACCGGTCTGACGGTCGAAGGTGAAGTCCACGCCCGTCGTCGTCGCACCCACGTCGACTGTCACGTTCGTCGCGTTTGCGGGCGCGTCGTAGTTTCCGGTTGTCTCGCTGGCAGTCACCGTGTAGCCGTCGTCGACGTTCACGTCCACCCCGTCGATGGTGTACGACGCGGTGTTGTTGTCGCCGGTGAGCGTTACCGTTGTTGAGTCACCTGTCTCGACTACTTCGACGGTGACCGGCACGTCTTCACCGGGGTCGACCGTGTCCAGCGAGATGTCGCCGCTGATTGCGCCCGCCTCCGCGTAGTCCAGCGCGAAGTCCTGCTGGACCGTCTCGTCCGCGCCGACAGTAACGAGCGCTGAGTCGGCGGTGAAGTTGGTCGCCTCGACCTCGACCGTGTAGTCGTCGGGCGCCAACTGGTCGAACTCGTAGCTCCCGTTCGCACCGGTAGTCGTGGTTTCGAGTTCGTCGGTAGCATTGGTGCTGTCACCCTCGTAGAGGGTTACGTCAGCTCCCTCCACCGGGTCACCCGCACCCGGTGTCTGAGCGGCCGACGCGGTATCACCCGATGCCGTCACGTTCCCGGCAATCGCACCGTTGGCCTCGACGGTGATTGTCCCGGTTGTGTTGTCATCCTCGCTGAAGACGCCGTGGGTGTAGTTGCCTGCGGGCAGGTTGACCGTGAGATTTTCGAAGGTAACCGTCGTGTTGGACAGACGGTCGACCGGGTCCGAGACACCTGGAACCGCCACGTCGACGAACTGTTGATCAAGCGTCGCATTCTCGTCGAGTGGCTCACCCTCGGGTGCGATGCGGAACTCGATATCCTGTAGAGCACCCTCGTCACCGAGATTCTCGAGATCTGCCGAGACTGAAATGTTGGTCCCGCTCTGTGCGGTGTCCGGTGCGCTGAGATTCGATACGTTGATCTCCCCCTCGTCGAATCCAGGGACACCCGCGAGTTTCTCCCGGGCGAGAATCCCATCTGTAAGACCTATCCTGCTGTCCCGGTTCAGGTCACCAGCAGGAGCAAAGAACGAGGTGTTTGGATCACGAACACCAGCAATCTCCTCTGCGATCAGAATCACGTCTGTTAGACCGATATCACCGGTCTGTGTGACGTCACCCAGAACAGTATCGGAGGAGACGTTTTGTTCACTCACCTCCGCGTTCTGTAGTGTACCGGAATCCGTTGTTTCGAGATCACCTGCAACGGCAGCACCGACTCCTCCAGCAACGGGAATCGCAGCAACCGATACCAGCATGACTGCTGCCACGACAACTCTCCATACCTTCGCCCGTGACGGACTCGGATTTGTATCTGTCATTTTTATTGTGTGAAGATGCGCGGACAAAACCGTTCTGGAAGGATACTAGTTTGCACATTCGGCAAGTCAATGCCTATCTTAATAACTGTTATGGGTTCTTCGACGCGTCTATCCAGAGGTGCGGTTCCGGCGAGTTCAGATGTTCCGGCAAAAAAAAACACCCCACCGGTCGTCCTTAGTGCTTCGGTTTACGCCGGTATTGATTACAAGATGTACTTACTCGGGAGACTGACACAACAATCGGCATCACCCCCCTTTATTTGATCAGTGAGGACAGTTTGGCCTGTATGTCTATATAGAACATCCAACCGTGTTATCACCTACGGAGAGTGCTTGATGAACAAGTGGTGACATACTTGTTGACAGGTATTCAGAAAACAACCGTCGAAATCAATTCACGCTCGGATCAATCAGCACAGGAGCGATTTATACGGGTGGCGCAGTCCACACAGTCGCCGAGTTGAGAGCGGTACTACCCGTGCTCGACACAGAACCGTCTTCGAACACCGGGTTGAGAGCCGCACCGCCGGGACCCTGTACGTCGGAGTTGGTCTCGTTGAACGTGAGAGACGAGTCACCGCTGCCGACGACGGTGAACTCGATCTCGACTGCGGTCAGCGGCGTCGAGACTGGGGCAGCGGAAACAAACGTCAAACCGAGAACCCCGTTATCGACATCCTCGTCGTTGACAATCACCGGAGTCGTATCAACCTCGGTGACTTGGACGAACTCGATAACACTCGGGTCGAACTCGATCTCAACGTCGTAACCTGAAACATCCTCCTGCCCATCGAACCCGTCTATCGTGAAGGCGCTCGTGACGTTCTCGCCGACAGCACCGGACTCATCGCTCAGACTGGCAACGACCTGCGGGTTGCCGACAGTAATCTCGGCCGTCTGATTGTCGTCATTGGTGAACAGTCCGTGCTCGAAGACACCGTTCTCGCTCGGCGTCTCGACCGTGATTTCAGCTTGCTGGCTGGCGCCGCCGGCGAGTGTCAGGTTCTCCGCGGCAACGACCGAGACGGCGGGGCTGTCGAAGTTACCGTCGCCGTCAAGTTGGAACAGGACATCTTGTGTTCCTGCCTGGTCGCCGGTATTACTGATTGTCGCGTTCACCGTGATCTGCTCGTTGTTGTCAGCCGCCGCGGGCGCACTCAGGTTCGACACCTCGAAGTTCGCCAGCGACTGCACCGTCAGGTCACCGGTCGCCCGGTCGTCACTGCTCGCAACCGTGTGGTTGTACACACCTGGTGTGCCGACTGAGACGTTCTCAAAGCTGACCGTGGTGTTCTCACCGGGCGCGAGTTGTACCGACTGACTCGCAACGGCAGCACCGTCCGGTTCGAGTCGCAGTTCGACCGGTTGGGTGCCCTGCGTGTCACCGACATTCTCGACGGTCGCCGAGACATCGAACGTCTCGCTCTTGTTGACTGTCGCGCTCTGTGGTGACAGGCCGTTGACCGTGAAGTTCCCTGTCTGCTCTATCTCTACTATCGCGGTGTCGGTCACCGGTACCGGAGCGCCGGCTGCCGGGTCAAAGGCGGTGATAGGCGCCACGAACGTCCCGCCCTCCGCGAAGTGCAACATCGCCAGCACGTCAGTCGTGGTCTCGAGCGTGTCAATCGGGATTGTGACGTTGTCCTGTGCACCGGTCAACACGCCTGAGTTGCCCACAATCGGCAGTCCACCGTCGGTTACGTTGTGCACCACGATGACGTACTCCTCGTCATCGGGCAACACACTGCTCGTTGAGACGGTCACCTCACTCGTCGAGCCCTCGAAGCTCTGGTTGTCGATCGCAACGTCGGCGGCGAGGACGTTAGCGGTCTCAGCGGCGCCACGGGGCTGGTCGAGCGGCGGAACACTGAGCGTTGAGGTCGTGACGGTAATCTCGTCGCCGACTCCGGTGAAGCTGTGCTCGAAGGTTATCCGGTCGCCCAGGTCAACGTCGGCCGTCAGGTCGACTGTCAACACGATCGTGCCGGTCAGGTTCGAGAAGTTGAGTGTCTCGCCAAGCGAAACCGGGCCCAGGTTCGAGGAAACGTTGATCTCGCTGGCAGTGACATCGGCAGTGTCACTCAGCTCCAACGTGAACGACTCAAGCGAGCCGACATCAACGGAGATGTCGAACGAGTCTCCGACAACACCGGTCGGGGGATCGGCGGGAACAACCTCCAGGTCCCTGTCGAGTTGGACATCTTCGCTGATCTGAACCTGGTCGCTCGTGGCACCCGAGGCGGACACGTTGACCGTTGCCGGCTCAAAGCCAAAGGCATCAACGGTAATGCTCGTGTCTGGCGCTGTGGTCTGTAGCGTGAACGTTCCGTTCTCGTCGGTGTTGGTAAGCGAGCCGTCTGCGGACTCGACTGTCGCACCAACAACGGCTTCGCCTCCGGGACCGCTCACGGTTCCGCTAACCGCCAGGTTCTCTGTTTGTGCGGCAAGAGCTGCTGCGGTGACGTTGATGATACCGGTCCCGTAGCGGATATCGCGGTTACCGATCGACCGGAACAGCTCGGATGCGTCCGCGGGTTTTTCGGCTGTTTCGACCAGCGCGGCTTCAATCTGTTTCGGACCGAGGTCCTCACTGGTTGCAGACTGGACCAGTGCAACCGCACCTGCCACGTGTGGCTGTGCCATTGAGGTGCCACTGCTGTACGAGTATGTTGCAGCATCGTCGCTCAGTGATGGGGGAGTCGACCCCAACGGACCGGCACTAATCACAATTGCACCAGGTGCTGAGACGTCTGGCTGGACGTACTGTCGTGGGTACGTATCGGGGTACTCGAAGCTTTCGACTGCGGTGCGCTCACTGATCACACCACCACTCGAAAAGAAGACAATATCATTGTTCGAACCAGTGTTGCTTGGGATGATACTTGCTGGGATCTCGGGGACATTGACCGGATTGTCAAAGCTAGCCCCCACGGAGAACGCACCAAACTCAGGTGCTGGACTCGTGACAGGCCCGCCCTGGTCAAAGTTACCCGAGTTTCCTGCCGAGACACTGACCAGTGTCCCAGCAGCGTTTGCGTCCTTCATCGCCCGGTCAACGGCATTGATCATCGGATTACGATCGTTTGTCGGTGGGAATCCGAGACTCATACCGGCGACATCGGCGTCTTGAGCAACTGAGTACTGTACACCAGCAAGAATATCATTGAGGAACGCTCCTCCTTCGAACGCATTGACTTTGATCAACGATGCGTTTGGTGCAACACCGTAACGAGGAATCTCACCTGCCGGATCGGCAGCACCGGTTGCCGTTCCTGCAACGTGTTCACCGTGTGCACCCGGACTACCGAGTGTTCCCTCGGTAATCGAGCCGTCGACAGCAATCGCTCGCTGCGCAATGTCAAGATCGGGATGGCCTGCCTCGGGGTTGCTGATTCCGTCGTCAATAATCGCGACGGTTGCACCTTCGCCGTCGGTCTCGAACTGCTGCTCAAACGAGGGAATGCCGATCTTCTGGAGACCGTAGGTAAAGTTCCCCGGTTCGAGCCCAGGGGTGATCCCGTCGGTGCCGAGTTCGTCAGAGCCGGCACCGGTCTCGAGGGTTGGCTGTGGTGGTAGCTCGAGTTGGACGTTTGGAACAACTGAACTCACGCCAGGAATCCCGGTGAGTGCACTGAGATCGGATTGGTCAAGATCAATCTCGACGCTCATCGCGTTCCCGACCCAGTACTCTCGTTGAATCTCGGCAGCTGCCAGCTGATTAATCTGGCTCTTTACTGGCTGCATCGTCAACTCGGAGTCCCGTTGCAACTCTGCGGAACTCACCTCACCGGAGGTAATCAGACTCCGTTCGATATTGCGGTCAACGAGAAGAATCACCGTCGTCTCGCCGGAGGCATCTGCAAGTTGGTCAGCAGCTTGCGCGGACTGTGGTCCGCCCGTTTGAGTGGACTGTGATCCGTCCGTCGGGTCGAACTCCGAGGACACGTTCGCGAATATCTCGACGGTGTGTGTCCCAGGGTTGGTGTTCTCTGCTTCGAGCGTGAGCTCACCGTTCTGTGCGTCCGCGATCGGTGCGAAGTCGACAACGTTGCTGGCTACCTGTTGCTCACCCTCGAACAGCACCACGAAGTCGTCTGCCGGATTCGTAACGTCAGTCTGTTCGACCTGTTCGGCCTCGGTGATGTTGTCGACGTAGACCACTGCGTTACCTTGCCCGTCGACACCGAGTGCCTGACTGCCGAAGTCTAGTGCCGCGCCCTCTGCACTGAAGATGCTCATCTCTGCAGTGTCGGTTACTGTCCCTGCCTGGCCATCACTGATACCGAACGCGCCACTGCTAAACGTCGGAATCGGCGTTCCCGCGGGGTTGCCCGGGAAGTGGATCATCGCCAGCAGCGGCGTCGTCTGAGTTATCTCCTCGGATAGCGGCACCGTCACGTTCGTCTCCGCACCGGTGAGGTTGCCCGAGAACCCGATCGGCGGTCCAACACCACCCGCCGGGACCCCGGTCTGGTTGTGCACCACGATCACGTAGTCCGACGCACCTGCCGGCTGCAGGTCGCTCGTGTCCACCGTGATCTCCGAGGTGCTGTCCTCGAACTGCTGGTCGGTCATACTCACTGACCCGTCGAACACGGTCGCCGTCTCGCCGACCCGTTCGGCACCGAACGGATCGAACAGCGAGAACGCTCCGCTGCCGACATCGAAGGTCTTCACCGTCACATCGCCACTCCCGTCTGGGTTGGCCGGGGTCGCCTCGAAGCCCTGGACCAGCCCGACCGGGAGACCACCGAAGAACGCTCCGACGTTGATATCGCCGAAGTTCAGCGAAACCCTCTGGCTTTCGCCTGGGGCCAGGTTGGCCGTTGGGTTACTGCCGGCCACACCGAGCTGACCGAGGAACCACTCCGCGGTTGCCGTACCGGTCTGCTGGCCGGTGTTGGTAATCGTCACCGCGGCCGCGTAGGGCTCTGCCTGGCCGAGTGCCTGTCCGTCGGGTGCCGTGAAGTTCGACAACTCGAACGCCGGCGGACCTATCGTCTCGGTCAGCGTCGTCGGCCCCGTCGTCACAACGACGTCGTCACCGGGACCGGCGAAGGTGTGCTCCAGCGAGAACTCGTCGCCTTCGTTGAATTGACCGTCGACCTCGACGGTCACAGGCACGTCGTCAGCACTGACACCACCGAGTGCCAACGGCTGACCGAAGGTTGCGGCGTTACCGGCGACCGACACGCTAAGATCGGCCTCGCTAACGCCGGTCGCGTCGACCAGTTCGACCGTGTACTCCTCGAGGTTGCGCACGTCCGCGACGATGCTGAAGTTGCTCTGGAACGTCGTGAACGTCGGCTGTCCGACGACCGGGTCGACTGCAACCTCGGGGGAGAGTGCGAAGTCAGCGGTCGCAACCCCGTCGTTGTCGACCGTCTGCGTCTCTGCCGTGTAACCGAACTCGTCGGCGGTCACCGTGACGTTCGGGGTGTCTGCGGTTACCTGGGTAATGTAGTTGCCGTTCTCGGTGGACGTGACTACGTTGGTGTCGGTCGTGAGCTTCGCACCTGTGAGCCCGTCACCGGTGCTTGCGTCGGTGACCTCACCGGAGAGCGCCGTCGTCCCGTCCTGAAGTGCCATCGTCGCCGCGGTCACGTTGATGATGCCGGCACCGTACCGGATATCACGCTCGTTCGTCACGGTGGGTGCGTCTGCCGGTTTCTCAGCGGTCTCGACGAGCGCGTTCCGGATCGCCTCCGGCGAGTGCTCAACCGAGGTTGCCGACTGAACGAGCGCGACTGCACCCGCAACGTGTGGGGCGGCCATACTGGTCCCGGAACTGGTCGAGTACGTCGGGTTCGATGCGACGTTCGTGCCCAGCGGACCCGCACTCAGCACGCCCACACCGGGCGCGGAGACATCGGGCTTGATGAACTCCCGCGGGTAGGTGTCCGGGTACGGGACCCGATCGGAGTACGTGGAGTTCTCGAAGACAACAGCGTTGTTCGGTGTCACAACAGCCCCGCTGGAGAACGCGGCGATGTCACGAGCATTGTTGCTCGCGCCGATGGAGAAGCCGCTGAACTCGGCTCCGGGCGAGGTAACCGGACCACCGGCAGCACCGGACCCCGAGTTACCGGCAGAACCGACCACTATAGCCCCCAGATCGTCCGCGTTCTGCATCGCCCGCTCCATCGGGGGCTGGATTGTGGAGAGTCCGTCCAGAGCCGGGAAGCCGAGGCTCATACTCGCCACATCGTAGCCGTTGCTTGCCGAGAACTGGACAGCCGCAACCAGGTCCGAGGTGAACGCGCCACCCTGGAACACGTTGATCTTGTGCAGGTTCGCGCCCGGTGCGACGCTGTACCGGGGCACGTCGCCCGCGGGTTCGAGTGAACCGACTGCGGTACCGGCAACGTGCTCACCGTGCCCGTTGTCCGGGCTCCCGAGCGTGCCGGTTGTCACCTCACCGTTCTCTGCGATGGCCTTCGTCGCGAAGTCGAGATCGGGGTGCAGGTTGTCGGGGTCGCTGACACCGTCGTCGAGGATGGCGACATCCGTTCCCTGACCTGTCGTGTTGTATGTGTCGTCGAAGCTCGGCACGCCGATCTGTCGGAGACCGTACGTGTACTCGTGATTGTTGTCGACCGATATCTCACCGGTCGAGTCGTCACCGGCTGGGCCCGGCTGCTGGTACTCGGCGTTCTCGTAGACCCGCTCAACACCGGACACTGACTGCAGGTCTGCCTGTGACACACCGTTGCCTGTCTCTACGAGCACCGCGTTGACGATCCAGAACTGCTGTTGGACCGTCACGTCCATGCTGTCCAGACTACTGATGACCGGTGCCTGGGCGTCGGCTGCTGCTGTTTT
>ERZ1034569.141-NODE-141-length-26172-cov-287.701344_pt1 | contig 26172 bp, 25 predicted proteins | sample MGYA00520706_ERZ1034569 | MGnify/ENA primary metagenome ERZ1034569 (study PRJEB33760, sample SAMEA4777722) | hypersaline lake metagenome | biome: hypersaline environment; feature: brines | place: Spain | collected 2014-08 | depth 0 m ...
TGTATACGATGATTTCAGCTTTCATTGATGCGTCACCCCTCTCGGCGGAGGCGCTGCACAACAAACTCAGCATCAAGTTCGCCAAGAAACTTGCCAAGACGGGGACCCGCTGACTGATTGAAAAATAGCTGATATCCGACTTCGAAGAACTCACCAACGGGAATGTCATAATCTCTTGCGATGTCAAAAATTGCCTCTTGAATCTCCTCACCATCACTTCCCTCTGCAACAACCTCAGCGAGTGTATCGAGGGCTTTTGCTGTATCTGATGTTGGATCAATATCAATAGCCGGTTGGGTTTCCTGTAATTGATAATTGTATGTATTATCCATTCGCTCTGCCCATATACGGGCTTTCTCGATACGATTGAGCGCATCAGTAACTGCCCATTCAGGCGTTTCTGCATCAATATGACCTTCATTACGTGCCATCTCAATCTGGAGTGATCGGTCGTCCGTCATCCCTAGTACTGCCGCAAAAGTATATGGAAGCCGAACACGTTCTGAGTCAATATTCTCAACGACATATGGATATGCCTGTTCAGCAAATTCATTTATTGACTCATCATTCACCCCATCAAAGTATGCACGCTCAAATCGGTCAAAATCATCAACAAGTTGGTCAAGATTCTCAAGATCGAGATCACGCGCCCGCCGTGGATCAAGTGCAAAGAAATACCGAATAACGGCTGGTTCAAGCAGCGTGAGGAGCTCAGTAACCGTCACTATATTTCCTGTCGATGAAGACAATGACTCATCATTGACTGTGAACCACTCATACACCATCGGGATAGGAGGAACAGTATCAAGAACATTTTCGGCGATATCCGTTCCGGACGGCCATGATCCCTCAGCATGGTCCTTACCAAACGGCTCAAAATCGACATCAAGAATTTGCCACTGTGCAGGCCATTCGAACCGCCACGGAAGTTTCCCCTCTCGGAATGTCGCTACACCTTCATGTCCACACCCTTCAATCGCCCTTTCACCGGCAGTCATATCGGTACAGTGATATGTGACTGTCTGCGCGTCAAGATCAATATCGGTGACAGTTTCTGTTATTTTTCCACAGTTTTGACAGAGCGGATTGAATGGAACGTAGTCCTCATCTACCTTTGATTGATACTCGCTGAGTACTTCACGTGCGGTATCAATATCTTCGAGTATACATTTGATACTCTCCTCAAATTTCCCTTCTTGATAATATTCAGTATTCGAGATTATCTCAACCGGAATATCGAGACGGTCAGCATCGGCTGCTAACAATTTTGTGAAATGAGCAGCGTATGACTTCGATTCACCAAATGGGTCGGGGATATCAGTGTATGGTCGCCCTAAATTCCGACCAAGAGCACCGGCGTCGACATCGCCTAAACCAACAATCTCACCAGTATCATCAGCAAGTCTTTGTGGGAGACTTCGCAATGGGTCGCGGTCGTCGCTCGTGAACACCTGTCTTACCTCATGACCACGCTCTCGGAGCACCTCAGCAATATAGTACCCCCGCATTACTTCATTGAAATTCCCAAGATGTGCAACTCCAGATGGTGACACCCCACCTTTGATTACAATCGGATCAGTTGGGTCAGTCTCTTCAATCTCATCCGCAGCGGTTGCAGCCCAAAATGCGTGTGTCTGTGGTTCATCTTCATCTGTTGATTCAGCATTCTCTGTCTCGGCAGTCTGTGTGTCATTATTCATCGGTAGTTATTGCTCAGCGTGAACCCATGTTGCTAAATCATCTTTCCCGTCGGGAGGGATAATATCTGTTCCGTTATGTTCACCATCGAGAACGGCTGATTCGATGTGTTGTGGGTCAGCTCCATCAAGAACAATTGTTCGCATCCCTGCTCGCTGAATAAGCTTTGCTGCAAGAAGGTCAACGGGTGCAGACGCACCAGCATCACGACTCATTGGTGCAACAACATCGACTAATTCGGTTGGCAGCAACTGCGTATACTTTTGAGCTTCATCCTGTGAACTTGGGTCAGCATCGTACACGCCATCAACGCTTGTTGCATACACGAGTAAGTCTGCATCGACGTACTCAGCAAGCGCAGCAGCGACCGCATCAGTCGTCTGTCCTGGCATAATTCCACCCATTATGGATATATCACCGCGTCGCACAGCATCACCCGCGTCCTCATAATCCCGTGCAACTTTAGGGTCAACACGCGACCCGAGCGCAGCAATAAGCAACCGTGCGTTAATTCGCGTCACATCGATGCCAATTTGGTCCAGTTGGACTTCATTTGCGCCTAAATCTCGAGCAGTCCCGATGTAGTCGCGAGCCACGCCACCACCACCGACGACCGCTGCAATATCATATCCCGCCTCGGCAAGCGTCTCGACAACCGCCGCGTGGTCTTCAACGCGTCGTGCATCGAGATTAGGAGCAAGGACACTCCCGCCGATGGAGACGACAACTCTCATTGAACGTGATTGCCTCGAATCGGGCTTAAGAGTTATCAACCAATATTGATGCTAGTCGAATCACACATCCAAACCTTTGGTATCCTTCTCACCCTGAGGAAAGAGACTTTCAGCTTGTGGTTTCAATAATTTGAATCCACGCGCCGACAATATGAAACCGATTGGTCACTCGAAGGAAATTATGCAAGTGCTCGGGATCCTTGGGCAAGATGCAGGAGCGCTCTGTAGTGATGTCATTGCTCAACTTGATGGCGCGGTTGCAGTTATCGAGACACAGGAGACGATAGATCAGACATTCAACGATCCACACAACACATCATCTGATGTGACAACACGATATGACCTTGCGGATACTGGTCACTGGCGTGCGAGTGGGGAAAATCACAGCGTGGTCGACATTCTTGATGAACTCTCAACGACGGTCGATTATACACTTGTTATCGGCGCATCAAATGCACGCATCCCAACCGTATTACTTGAGACTGCAGTGACAGATATTGATCCTGACTCCACTCATGTTGTCCTCACTGCTGAGACAGCAACAGCAATCGATACTGAAGATGTTGTTACTGCAATTGAATCTGCTGAACCGCATATCACTCTTTCAACACTTATTGATCGAGTAAAGTCATCTTCAGATGCAGATCGTGCCGGCGCGATTGCAACCTTCACAGGGCGAGTGCGAGCACGTGACAGTGATGATGACCCGGAAACTGTTCGCCTTCGATTTGAAACATATGATTCAGTCGCTGATGACCGGATGCGTGAAATTGAGTCTGAATTAAGCGAACGTGATGGTGTATTTGCGGTCGAATTATTCCATCGAACAGGTATTATCAACAACGGAGAAGACATCGTCTTCGTCGTTGTCTTAGCCGGGCATCGAGCGGAAGCATTCGAAACAGTTTCGGATGGAATTAATCGACTGAAAGCTGAGGTTCCAATCTTCAAACATGAGACGACCATTGAGGAGGACTTCTGGGTTCACGAACGCAACTGATATGATTTCTAACTAAAATAGGTGAATACGAAAAGTCAAAAATCATCGACCTATGGCTGGTCAATAGATACTACATAAACTGTTGCTCCGCCAGATATCCAAAAATCTCTGTATATAGACCGTTCATCGCTTTGACTGTCTGACGACTGTCGAACATATTGTTATCTGTGCCCCAATTTAATTTTGCTGTTGAAATGCAGAAATAAACAGTCAAAAACAATTATAAAAAGTAAGCAACTCACAGAGTAAATGATAAACAATTTGAAAATACTATTTATATCGTGAATAAAACCGAATTTTATCGAACAGTCTCGCCCATATATACTCCCGGGGGATATATGTAGACATGTACTACCGATGAGCACAACTGCAACACCCTCCACAAACGCGGACGAGGATCGATCAAAAGAAGAGCGTCTGAAGAACTATCTTGTTTCGAAGGCACAAGATGGTGAGATGTACTTTAAATCGAAGTTCATCGCTGATGAGGTTGGACTTTCAGCAAAAGAAATTGGTGCACTCATGGTCAAGCTTCGTGACTCCGCAACTGAATTGAGTGTTGAGAAGTGGTCATACACCAGTGCAACCACCTGGCGCGTTGAAACCACCACTGAGGTCGCGTAAACTACCTCGCGGTCATAGCATCCAGCTTATAATTCTGCAAATCTCTCTGATATATCATACATAACATACTGATCACACTCAATGATGTTTGCCAATAAAAACTATCCTCGGTTGAGTATCTCGAGTGTTTTCGTTAATCGAGTATACTGGTTTGATATACTCAAATCATCAGAAATATTATCAGTCAGATAATATAATACTGGATTCATGAATGGCTTGATTCTATGCTGTATCATCGGCACAAAGTAGTCTTCCTGCCGCTAATTGTTTTAACGATAACGTTAGTCAAGAGGTTTATTGGTCCCTATATCATATTTAGCTTTAATGGAATCACTCGACCCGGCAGTGGACCCGCCGGTCGATGCCCTCCAATCGGTCTTTCATCTTTATGAAACACAGCGGGACGGCGACCGCATCCTCTATTATGGTGAGTCGCTCGTGCCTGAACAGATGTTAATCCGTGAGGCATGGCCAGCGTTCCGAGAGGCGGGCTATGAAATTGAAGTGGCATCCACAGAAACACGTGAAGACGTTGTCGTTGCGCGCCCAATTGATACCAGTATTGATGGGATTCCGTGGAAGAATATGCTTCTATTTCTTGCAACGATTGTTTCGACGCTTCTTGTCGGTGCAATCACATGGTACTATATCCCACCATCAGATCTCCTTGCAAACCCATTAAGTATACTCCAAGCGTTACCGTTTACAGCAGCTATTCTTGGGGTTCTTGCGACACACGAACTTGGTCATTACGTGATGGGACGATATCATGGAGTTAATGTTTCGCTTCCATACGTTATCCCATTTATATTCCCTTTTGGTACACTCGGGGCGATTATTCGGATGCGTGGACAGATGCCTGACCGAAGAGCCTTATTTGATATTGGTGTTGCGGGTCCGCTCGCTGGACTGACGGCAACAGTGATTGTGACTGTCATTGGTCTTACTCAGTCACCCATTCAGATTCCAGCGCGGGCTATGGAGCAAAGCGGTCAAATGATTATATTCAATAATCCACCACTCCTTGATATAATTGCGACTGTCATTGGAGAGCCAACAGCGTACAACGATCCCCGTATGTCTGTATCTCCCATCATTATCGGTGGGTGGGTTGGGATGTTTTTTACTGTACTTAATCTGCTTCCTGTTGGACAACTTGATGGTGGACACATTCTTCGAGCGATGCTTGGGACTACTCAAGAGCGTGTTGCCGCTCTTGTTCCAGTCAGTCTTATTGCACTTTCAGCATATCTGCACTACGGTCTTGGTTATGCATTTAATGAGTCGGTTGGACTGTGGGCATTCTGGGGAGTCCTTTCGGCGTTTGTTGCGTTCAAAGGTCCTGCAAACCCCATTGACGATGCACCACTTGGCATTCCTCGGGTCCTCCTTGGAGTGCTTACTTTTGCTCTTGGAGCACTGTGTTTCTTGCTTGTCCCGATTGAAGTCGCAACAGTCAGTTAGGTACACGACAAAACGAAGTGCGAAGTGCGAAGTGCGGAGTGCGATTATCGAATCGGACAAGCCATTATTGGTTCAACTACACTCCTGTCTGTCGTGTGATTACAGAACAGACAGAGATCAAACTACTTCAATAGAAGTTCAGCGTCTTGGATTGGAAGAATTGTGAGTGGATTTTGAGCGAGAAGAAGTAGGACTTAGACAGTTCGACTCAGAACGTCTGTTGGAGACTGGAATCTCTGATGGGACTCGTTATCGAGACGAGTTGTTTTCAAATTCCGTCGTTGAAACAGAACATCCGATACGACAGCACGGAAGCCCCGTCCTCACCGGAGCGACAGCGGAGTATGGTGTAGTTCACTTCGTGGCGTGCGTATATCCCTCATCTGGAAGCGATTCATCGTCTATTATAATTCCATTATCGGATTCCGTGACTTCGCCAATGACATGTAACGGAACTGATGTTGTCTCACGAGCATTCGCGAGTTCCGATGATGGAAGTGTCAATACGAGCTCAAAATCTTCACCGACTGTTGTCGTGAGTTCCCGCCGTGTCGACACGTCATCGACATATTCTTTCACATCTGGATGTGTCGGGATGGCGTCCCAGTGTAGTGACATTCCAACCTCAGAAGCAGACGCAAGTTGATGAACCGACCGTGCAAGTCCATCAGACGAATCCATCATCGCTGTTGTATGTTTTGCGAGCGCTGCTCCAGTGTTCACGCGGGGGGTAAACCGAAACAGTTCGTTTGCATGTGCAATATCACCGGTCTCAAATGCTTTCAGGCCTGCTGCTGTCCGTCCAAGGTTGCCAGTCACACATATACAATCACCAATCCGTGCACCGTGGCGATACGATGGATGAGTAACAGTACCGAGTGCTGTTGTTGCGATAGTTAGTTCCGATGTTGTGTCGAGATCGCCACCAACATACTGAGCATTAGCAGCATCACACACATCAATTGCACCGGCAATAAATGAGTCTATTTCATCTGGATCAAATGCTGGCGCACCATATACAGCGACGGCAGCGGTAGCCTGTCCACCCATTGCAGCGATATCTGAAAGTGAGGCACCAACGGCACGCCATCCTGCGGTGTATCTGGTGGTCCCATCTGGGAAATCTGTCGTCTCATGGAGCATATCGGTCGTGATAACGAGTGATACTGAGTCTAGTGAGATCACTGCTGCATCGTCGCCTGCCTGTGGCAGGGTCTTTGCTATTTGCCCAAGCGCGTCACGTTCGTCCATATACAGTATCATCACATCTGTAGTAATACACGTTTGTCATCTCGTGATATCATCTCAATCTGTGTGGATAATAAATCATCATAGGGCTCATAAAAAGCAACCTTGTGCCGAATGTTCTACTCAGACATCATGATCGAATCGGGTCGATGGCATAGCCCGTGAGATGCAAACGGATACTCAATCTCAGACATACCACGTCACCTCTGGTGGTCTGACGCAGTACTCACAAACCACAACCGAGCCTCCGGTAGTCTCAGCAAGGGTGCCGTTGGAGACGCACGGTTGGCGTGTTGTCCCGCGAAGAATCCTCGCTATTCAGAACGAGGAGGATATCAATTAGTATAACCTGTTGTTGAGGGTTTCGATGGGTTGATAATCAAGACAGCAAAGTACAAATATATGAATATTGATGACATCCGAACTACCATCATCGGGTTCGGTAGCGTCATCATCATCTTCGCTGCGCTATTCGCTTTTGCCGGCGTTGAAGAGCTCATCGCAACAGTGCGCACGGCTAACCCACAATATGTTGCACTAGTTATTGGGGCGACGCTTACCTGGCTCTTTGCATGGAGTGTGTCACTCCATACAGTACTTCAAACGCTTGACGTGCATCTCTCGTATGCTGCGTCGTTTTTAGTATTTGCTGGTGCGATGTTCTCCAATAATGTCACCCCATTCGGACAAGCCGGCGGTGAGCCCATCACCGCATATCTAATTTCACGGACTGCTGATGCAGAGTACGAGACGAGTCTTGCAGCAATCGCAAGCGTCGATACATTGAATCTAATTCCCTCAATCACAATTGCATTAATTGGTGTGGGATACTTTACAACAGAAGTTGCACTTGGCTCACGCTCAAACATACTTCTTGGGAGTATTGTGGTGATTACTCTTGCCACCACCATTTTGATATTTGCATACACTGCGTGGCGATATCGATATGAAATTGAACATCGTGTTGTGTATGCACTTACACCAATGATTCATTGGGTTGCGGATATTGTTCCTCGCCTGCCGGATATTGCTGAAGCAGAGATTGAAACTCGTATTGAGGGATTCTTTCGAGCAATCGAACGTGTTGCTGCAAACCCCCGACAACTCGCTGTTGCTCTAGGTGCATCAACGATTGGATGGATCTGTCAGATGACTGCACTATGGCTTGCATTCCGTGCTATTGGAATCGAACTTCGAACGACATTTATTTTGATTATCGTCCCAATTGCTACTATTGCTGGGGTGACGCCATTACCCGGCGGTGCCGGTGGGATTGAGACAGTGCTTGTCTTTTTGCTATTAGCTGCTCCACTTCCACACGTAACTGAGGCGATTGCAGTCACAGCGGTAGTCATTTTCCGCGGTGCCATCTATTGGGTTCCCGTTATCCTTGGTGGTGGTGTAGTCGCTTGGATTAGCAGTGGTGCTAATATCGGCAGCCCTAATTGAAACTCACTAATAACATAGGTTAATCTATCTCAACTTGAGGTCCTGATTGATCGAGAGGCGATTCACTCTGCGCTCACAGGGTTCTGTCATCGTGCGCATCGTAATCTCACCGGATTACTTTACTGATTAACCGCCGGTCTTGAGCCATGAAGCGGTGATACGATGGCTTTAAACGATATCGGCAGGTATCGATGCATATGGTTAGTGTATATGATGTGCCGGCGGATGCCCTTATCGAGGATGTCGCCGACCGACTTGCCGATCGGATTGAAGAGCCCGAGTGGATGGCGTATGCAAAGTCTGGACAGAGCCGTGAACTCCCACCTCAACAGGATGACTTCTGGTATGTCCGTGCTGCTTCATTATTGCGCAAAGTCGCAAAGAATGGTCCGATTGGTATTGATCATCTTGCAGCTGAATACGGTGGTCGTAAGCGTGGGTCAAATCGATATCGAGTTGCCAGTGATCACTCGACAACAGGCAGTAAAAACATCATTCGGACTGCGCTTCAACAACTTGAGAACGAAGGACTCGTTTCAACTGCAAAAGGGCAAGGTCGGCGTATCTCACCAGAGGGTCAGCAATTTCTTGATAACGCTGCTTCTGATGTACTTGAAGAGTTGGACCGTCCCGAGCTTGAGCGCTACGCATAGACAGTTTTATGAAAACCATAATTTCGACCGATCGCGCATCACTCAGACCCCGTAATCGTTTTTAACAATCAGAGGGAATTATATATCGATGAGTGAAACTCCTGATGATTTAGATGAGCTTCGACAGCAGCGGATGGAGGAACTCCGCGATCAAGCAGACGGTCAACAGAGCCAGACATCAGATAATACTGCTGCCGCGCAGGAGGCCGCTCGTGAGAAGGCTGAAGCGCAGCAGGAGGCTCTGTTGAAACAGCACTTGACTGATGGCGCTCGACAGCGATTGAATGCAATCGAAATGTCGAAGCCCGATTTTGCAGAGAAGGTAAAAAAGCAACTTGTCACTCTTGCACAGAGCGGTCGGATTCAGGACCGTATCGACGAGGATCAAATGCGTGAGTTGCTTCAAGAGTTGAAACCTGACTCAAAGAGCTATAACATTCGTCGTCGATAATGTAGTTGTGGATCTTGCAGTTCTTTACAGCGGTGGCAAAGACTCCTCACTTGCAGCATTACTTCTTGAGAAATTCTACGATATCCATCTTATCACTGGTTCCTTTGGAATAACAGACGACTGGCAACATGCTGCTGTAGCGGCTGACCAACTTGGATACTCATTTGAAACAATTGAGCTTGACCAAGATGTCGCTGAAGCAGCCGTAACGACGATGATCGAAGATGGATATCCGCGAAATGGGATTCAACGTGTCCATGAACATGCACTTGAGATGGCTGCACAGTTGGATGTCACCGCCATTGCGGATGGGACACGTCGCGATGACCGCGTCCCAACTATCTCACGGGCGCAAGCACAGAGTCTTGAGGATCGCCATGACATCGATTATCTTTCACCACTCAGTGGGTTTGGTCACCATGCGATTGATGAACTAGTCACAGAACGCCTGAGTATAGACACGGGACCCTCAGTTGAAATTCCGAAAAGTGATTATGAAACAGAACTCCGCACACTGATTGCTGACCGTGTCGGACCTGAGGCTGTCACATCTATCTTCCCAGCGCATACACAATCATATGTCAATCATCTCCGCTCCAATGATGACACATAACATAGATGAATAACGATGATCGTAATCTGAGCTATCTTCTCACCTCCATTTGATTATCGACTCTCGTCATATCGGTGATTGGCAATATGCTGTCTAATGTGGTTCAACAGCTTCAAGCGCAAGACTGCCGAAACGCGGCGTATGTATGACCGATTGAAGGGGTTTCGCGACTTTTACCCCCCCGAGATGACCGCTCGACGGCAAGTTATTGATATACTTGAGACGACCGCAACTCAGTATGGATTCCGTGAAGTGGGGACGCCAACGCTTGAACAGACACAAATGTATGTCGATAAGAGCGGTGAGGGTATTGAAGAAGAGTTGTATGCGTTTAGCGATGATGGCGGACGGGATGTAACATTAATACCCGAACTGACGCCGACGGTCGCACGGATGGTTGTTGACAAACAACAAGCACTTTCAAAGCCAATTAAATGGGTTTCCACGCGACCATTCTGGCGGTATGAGCAGGTCCAGCAAGGACGGTTCCGAGAATTTTACCAGACAAATGTCGATATCTTCGGTACTGCCGATCCAATAGCTGACGCTGAGATTCTTGCGTTTGCTGCTGACGCTTTGAGGAATCTTGGACTGACTGCATCTGACTTTGAGTTCCGAGTCTCACACCGTGATATCCTGAGCGGACTTTTAGCCTCGATCACGAATGATGATGCCGATATTGATACCCGCGCTGCCATCCGTGCAGTCGATAAGCGTGCGAAGATTGAGCAAGCGGAGTATCACGGACTACTCACCGATGCTGGACTTAGTTATGACCAAGCACAGTCATTTGATGATCTTCTAACAACGGCTGATTTAGATGAAATTGCAACTGTTGGCAACGATATAGTCACAACCGCAGTGCAAAATCTGCGCTCGGTCCTCGCTGCCGTTGATGATCTTGGTGTCGGTGAGTTCTGTGATATCTCATTAACAACTGCACGTGGACTCGATTATTACACTGGCGTTGTGTTTGAGTGCTTTGATGCAACCGGTGAGGTATCTCGATCTGTCTTTGGTGGGGGACGATATGATAACTTAATTGAAAGTTTTGGTGGGCAACCAACACCCGCGGTCGGAGTTGCTCCTGGTCTCGCACCATTGTCACTGTTATGCCAGCGTGCTGGTGTCTGGCCGACTGAGGAGTTGACAACAGACTATTACATTCTTACTGTCGGTGATACTCGCTCTGTTGCCACTCGAATTGCTCGTGAATTACGTGTAAGCAAAAACACTGTCGAGATTGATATTGCTGATCGGAGCTTCGGTGCACAGATGGGTTACGCAGACAGTATTAACGCTGAGACAGTCATCATCGTTGGAGAGCGGGATCTTGAGAATGATGAAATCACAATTAAAGATATGAATTCCGGTGATCAAACAACGGTTCCTGTGGAAGCATTCCCTGGCGATCATGATGCACCAACATACGAAGACGTAGTGTAATCAATCATTCACCGATATTACAGTATTATGACTCTCAAATACTACCTGCTCACGCCATTACGCCCCTAAGATGTCGGCTCAGATGCGTGCATTTCGGCTTGCATACGATGGACGTCCATTCTCTGGATTTCAGCGGCAACCGTCGGTGCCAACCGTTGAGGATGCGCTTTTTGATGCACTTGATTCACTTGATGTGTTTAACCGTGATACTGATTCGAAGCCATCAGGATACGCAGCAGCAGGCAGAACGGATGCTGGTGTATCAGCACTCAGACAAACAGTCGGATTTGAGTGCCCCTCATGGTGCACACCTCGAGCATTAAATAGTGAACTTCCTACAAGCGTCCGGGCATGGGCAAGTGCTGATGTTCAGTCTGGATTTCATGCCACTCATGATGCTCTCCAACGGACATATACATATTATCTGTATGGACCAGAACTTGATATGAATCGGCTCAACACTGCTGCAGAGATACTTTCTGGTAAGCATGACTTCCACAATTTCACATCCGATGATGATGGCACGACACGCAAGTTATCAATCACACTCGAGTTTGATGATCCCTTCATTACTGCACGAATCACTGCTGATGGATTCCCCCGATCACTCATTCGTCGTCTTATGTCTGCACTTCGCGGCGTTGGCTCAGAGTCGATGACAATTGAAACACTTACAGGACTGTTGAATACAGTGCCACAAACCGGTCCAGATGGTATTCCGACAGCCTCCCCGGAACCACTTATTTTGACAAGGGTTACATATCCAGATGCTACTTTTCGAATAGATAATCGTGCAATTAACTCTCTCAAGTCTGTTTTTACACATCGATATCAGCGCTGTCTTACCCAGGCACGTGTTGCTGAGCACATTGTGTCAAAATCAGGATCGGATCAGAACTAGTGACAAACTCAGACACTAACAGTAATGTACACGATGATGCCGACTCATAGACCCAATGAAATCACACTGAGTAGTACTCTTGAGCGGACTGTATCATATTCTAACTCGGACACTCACCGACCGGTAGGATATCATGATACGAACATTCCTCAAACGTATATACAAACATTATAAAATATCCTAAATTCATGCATTTGTCCCTAAATATTATGATAGTTGGGCAAAGATGCGGAATTAATGCCGCACTGTGAGAACTGTGGTTCATTTGTCACCGCGGAGTATGTACGCGTGTTTGCCCCTGAAGAACTGGATCGTCCTCGTGTATGCCCAAATTGCGATGATAAAGTTCGAGACGGTGCTGACGTTCGTGAAGCGCGTGCAACGAGACACTCCTAACAGACATGATGACTGTGGAAAACATAGAAATCCTATCTCGCCTGCATATCATGCTTCACTCTCACGGTTATTGCGCAGTCTGGATAAAATAAAGATGCTATTGCCATTGATATCTTTCTCGGCGTGAGCGCGGAGGAATCCTGAGCGTGAGTGGTGGAGGTTGGAGGGTCGCAGTCCCACCATGCATCCAGACGGTGAAAATCGGGCGGTCATCAACTGCTTCCGATCATTGTTTGATTGTCCGAGGTGGCGAAGCCGCCATCGTCGGACACGACAGAATCACCCCGTTCTCGCCTGATTCTTATTTTTGAAGAGAGTTGTCTGCGAATTAATATCACGGATTGAAATCTCGGGTGATCAGTCGAACGTGGAATGCTTCCGGATTGTCCAGACAGACTATTGAGTGATAAGCTTCACCTCTGTTGCCGTTTATTTATATATATGAGTTCGATTCCCGAACGAAACGAGATTGAGACCGAATATACCTGGGATCTTTCAGGTATCTATACTGACGCTGCGGAATGGGAATCAGCGTATGAGTCAGTTCAGGATCAACTGACAGATCTCAAAGAATATGAAGGACATGTGACTGAGTCGCCGTCAACACTTCTGGAGTTGCTTGAGCAGCGCGAGGAGATATTCCGAACATTGGCAACGGTAAGCACATATGCGAATCTTCGCAGCGCTGAGGACACGCGTGATCAGGAATCTCAGGCTCGACAGTCGAAAGCTGAGTCGTTATCATCTCGCGCCCGCTCGGCAATTAGTTTCATTGAGCCTGAATTGCAGGAGCTTGACAGCGAAGAAATAAGCTCATTCTGCGAACGCGAACCGGCACTCAAGCAATATGAACATTTCTTCGATGATGTCCTTCGGGCAAAGCCACATACGCGATCTTCCGAGGTTGAGTCTGTGCTTGCAGATCTTGGTGAAATCGCGAGTTCACCGTCAGATATCTATGGAATGTTATCAAATGCCGACATGACATTCCCAACCGTTGATCATCCAGACCCTGGTGAGGATACAATTGAAATAACTCTTGGAAACTTCACAAAGCTACAAAAACATCCAGACCGCGCATTTCGACAGACCGTTTACGAGCAGTTCTATGATGAGTGGAAGGATGTTCGGAATACAGTCGGAACCGCATTACAAAATAGCGTAAAGAAAGATGTCAAATACGCTCGTGCCCGACGATATGAATCTGCCCGTGCTGCCTCACTTGATGGTCCAAATGTTCCTGTAACGGTATATGATACTCTGTGCGAGACCGTTCGAGATAATCTTGAGCATCTTCATCGTCATGCCCGACTAAAACAAGCAGCTCTTAATCTTAATGAACTTCGTCCCTGGGATCTTTACATCTCACTCACCGGTGATGAGAGTCCTAAAATTCCATATGACCGTGCAACAACATATATCACTGATGCCGTTGCTCCACTTGGGTCGGAATATCAACAGCGTGTCGCTGATGGGCTTGAATCTCGGTGGGTTGATGTATATGAGAATCGCGGAAAGCGATCTGGTGCGTTTTCCTCTGGAGCATATGATACGCAGCCATTTATCCTGATGAATTATCAAGATGATATTTCATCGATGTTTACTCTTGCACATGAACTCGGTCATTCGATGCACTCCGAGCTCGCGAAGAACGCCCAACCGTGGCAGTATGCTGATTACACAATATTTGTTGCTGAGGTTGCGTCGACGGTCAATGAAACGTTATTAACTAATCATTTGCTTGAAACGCTTGAGGATGACACGCTTCGTTTACACATTCTTGATGAGTATCTTGAGCGTGTTCGCTCGACGCTTTACAGACAAACGATGTTTGCAGAATTTGAATCAACCATTCACGAAATAATCGAGGAGGGTGGCGCACTCACGCCTGATCGCTTTGATGAAATATATCGTGACTTGAAACAAACATATTATGAACCAGCGGTACTTGATGACCGAATCGCTCGTGAGTGGATGCGTATTCCACATTTCTATTATTCGTTTTATGTCTATCAGTATGCAACCGGCATTTCAGCCGCTATTGCGATTGTTGATCAAATTGATACAGACGGAGAAGATGCGGCTGAAGACTATCGAAGTGCACTCGAACTTGGAGGCTCAGCATATCCAATCGATATTCTCCAAACAGCTGGTGTTGATATGACTGATGCGGCACCAATTGAATCTGCACTCACAGGATACGCCGACTATCTTGATCAGATGGAGGCGCTTGTTGAGTAGGCGTTCGTACCTATACTCGACGGAGAGGTGATGTTGAGCAATTAGCACACTATGCTTGTGTGATATCCTCCTGATGAACGGCAGGGCTTTCCCGCACGGTCGATCCGTGCTAGTTTGGAAACCTCGGGTTTGTCTCCTGTCGTGATACAGGGAGTGCCACACCCCCGTTATCTCTATCCACGGTGGATTCGGGAATACTTTGCTTATTTTCTGACGCTTTCCACAGCGATCAACTCGGCGGGAATACCGTCGAACGACCAGATACAACTCCTGATACTGTCCGTTATACCGGGCGGATGAACCGCTTCGATTGGCATTATAGACGGGTTGTACCTCTAAACATACTGATGACGGCAGGGTTTTAGCGTCTGCATTCAATGTAAGTAGATTCTGCAGACGTTGTGGAACATTGATACAATATCAAGTCGGGTGACACGTGGTCTGTGTGTCTGAACCGGGGGAAGACCCCGGAAGGGTGGGTATGGACCAGTACTTTGTCTAGCCCAATATTGTTCGACGAGGTAGTGTTCGGAATCTCAGTGCAACTCAATATGAGCAAAAATATAAGATATCGCTCATCTGTAACGATGAGTGCTTTTTTAGGACGGAATTTGTAACCAATCTCAAGATGGTCAGCGGCGAAAGTGTCAACGAAATCTTTCTGCCTGACAAGGAGGATTGTCTGAAATATCTCCGTGAACATCGATGACCAGATGAGGTAACGTGTCCGCACTTCCATAGCACTCCGTGAAACATCTTGAATCATCGTCCTACGCAACAGTATCAGCGGCTACTCTATGACAATATTTTGAATTGAACTCCTCAATAAGTTCTCAGGAGCACTACACGCGGAGGAGGATGTCAATCAGTCTCGAAAATATCTTCGAGTGTATTACTGACTATTTGACCCGGCGGACGATTTTCGACAGACGCTCGTCGTCGCAGTTCGCGATATAGTGGGATTGGCAATGAAAGTTCAATCGATCCAACAGTGATTCCCCGCTCAGCGAGTGCTTCAGCCGCGGTTGTATCATTATCAACCTCACTTGCAATCCGTCGCACTTCACGAACAGTAAGATCAGCATCAATAACAGCCCACGCGAGATCAAGCCGATCAAGCCCTGAGACGCGCGCAATATGTTTTGCGGCTGTTGGCGCGATATCACCGCGAGCAACATGGCGTCTAATCGCCTGTGGAAGGTCATGCACTCGTGCCCACTTTCGCACAAAAGAGATTGAAACATCACCACCTGCACGTTCCACCGCTTGCTTATATGACCCAACGCCTCTTACAAGGGCAGCACACGCAGCGGCTCCGCGAAGAATATACACATTGTCATCAGCACCAACAGTGTTCTCAGAAAATGCCCGTACGGTCTGTGCAGCCGATGTAATACTTGCTGGGTCTGTCGGGTCAAATTCAACCGCCTCGCGTGCCCGCTGTCCTGTGATAGCCGGGTCAGACCGAACAACTGGTTCGCCAACAGGCTCCTCACGATCCGCTGGTGGACGAACTGAGGGGTCTCCGCCGTCGCTGCGAAGTTGAGTAAAACTTGGTGCAGAATCATTATTATCAATATTACTGTTATTATGTGTCATAGTGAGGCTAATATCAGTATCAGTGTCAGTGTCAGTATCAGTGATAGTGATTAAACAAGTGGCTTGAATTTTCGTCTCATCCGACTCAGGTCCAACGTCGATATTGGTATCAATATCGCTGTTTATGTCGAACTCTCGTTCCGAACGATGTCTCGACACTGAATCCAGCCGGTTACTAAGTTTCCCACTAGAATCATAATTATCCTCACTCATCTCGCATATTGATAATCTGCCATCGGGTAAAAGTTCCACCCCGTTTCTGCCTATCAATCTCGACTCTCTGAGAGGTGTTCCCAGATTTCTGTGCATCCAGCACCATCAGCAAGATCATCGAGGTGACTACTCTCGTCATTTGATGTAGATGCAGCGTCAGATGAAGCAGTGTCAACGTTTGATTCCTCACTCTCTATATCCTGTTCGTCGCTGTCGATGCGTTGCTCCGGGTCAATAGCATCTATCTGGCGATCACTATCACTGCTTACACCCGTCATTGTGACGACTCCTGTGTATCAGCATTATACAGTTCAGGAGCGACATCTGCGGACGCATGCTGACGGGAGGTCACATCAAGATTCTTTTTTGATTCAGATCTGAGCTTATTTTCATTTGTCTGTTCAGTATTAGCTTTTCTTGTCCCAGAGTCGACGATCGCCGCTCGTTTAATTGCTATTGCAGCGACCGAGTTGATCGCCGACTGTGGATTCAAATCAGTCATCAACTCAAACAATCTCTTTACTGCTGTATAAGAGCCGCTGCAAGAGTGAATTCAACCCCTACTCCCGAATACCAGAATTTTATGCTGGTATTGGCGACACAGATTATATGATACATACGGCTCCCGTCTAGCGATTATGATTGATTGTACACGTCATCGGCATCGTCGCCGTTTGCATCCTCCGTCACACACTGTGGTGTTCGGTCCAAGTTAATACTATGACTGTCCGACTTCGAGTGCTTGATGATGGTGCATGGATATCCGTCAACGATCGTAGAGAAGTAAGCGTAAGCGAACTTTGGCGGGTTGAAGCAACTGATTTTTGTTCATGTGATCTTGTTGATTTCGTTGTTGAAAATTTCCAAACAGTCGGTGTTAACGGTCAGACAATTGAAGTTATTGTCTATGGTCAATGTATCGCTTGTGGTGCAACCGGTGAGACCGAGTGGCTTCCAGTTGGTCGGGTCATAGACGGTGAATTCGCCGTATTTGATGAATCAACTGTTCGTCGAACACGGGAATCAAGAAAACCGGAAACAAATTCTGGTTAGCGGGAGCAGCGGGGAATGGTGACGAAACACTATCACCTATGTTCTTGTTCCTCGTTATTAATTGTATCATGCCGACGGACGTCGAACGCTGGAAATCAGAGGTGTATGGGCAGGAAATACGCGAGCATCTCTTTGAGTTCGCTGAGGAGGGATATGACACAATCCCGGAGGATGAACGAGATGCATGGTTTGAGCGGTTCAAATGGTGGGGTCTTTACCATCAGCGAAACGGACAAGAAGGTTACTTTATGATGCGGATCGGGACACCAAACGGTGTCATGAAGCCTGGTCAGCTTCGCGTAGTCGGTGAAATTGCATCCGAATATGCCACTGGTCCTGGTGTGAATCCAATATTCGGTGATGGATACGCTGATTTCACAACGCGACAGTCAATCCAACTTCACTGGATTGAATTATCAGATATCCCGGATATCTTCGAGAAGCTTGAAGAAAACGGGCTTTCGACACAACAGGCATGCGGTGACTCATGGCGAAATATTGTTGGAAATCCTGTTGCCGGTAAGGATGCACGCGAGGTTATCGATGCATGGCCAGTCATTCATGATCTCAATGAGACATTCAAAGGGAATGATGATCATTCCAATCTGCCACGAAAATGGAAGGTTTCTGTTACCGGTACGCCTGATGGTTCCGGTCAAGGCGATATCAACGACCTTGCGTTTGAACCAGCCTACAAAACGATTGATGGTGAGGAGACTGTTGGATTCAACGTTCGTGTTGGAGGCGGTCTTGCTCGTAACGAGCCACGATTTGCTCGTGACATCGATGTTTGGGTCCCTCCAGCGGATGTGTCAACAGTCGCAGGTGGACTTTCAGCGTTATTCCGAGATAACGGCGATCGTGAAGATCGATATAACGCCCGTATCAAGTTCCTTGTCGACGAGTGGGGTGCAGACAAAGTTCGTGAGACACTCCAATCGGAGTATGTTGACTTCGAGTTACACACGGCTGGACGTGACGTTCGAGAGGAATACACATATAATACCGGAGATGGTGACCGCAATGACCTGATTGGGGTACATGAACAGCACGACGGATCATACTTTATTGGATTGAATGTCCTTGTTGGGCGAATGGGAGCATCTGATGTGCTTGAACTCGCTGATCTCGCCTCTGAATACGGGTCTGGTGAAGTTCGACTCTCTCAGCGACAGAATATCATCGTTACGGATATTCCAAAGGATGCTGTTGATGAATTCACGAGTGAGCAACTTCTCGAAAATTACTCACCAGATCCATCTCCATTTATGCGGGGATCTGTTGCCTGCACAGGTACTGAATTCTGTTCGTTATCCATTGTCGAGACAAAGAACCGACAAGTTCGATACGCTCGATGGCTCAAGGACAATGTCACGCTTCCGGGTGACGTTGACGAGTTTCATATCCACCTATCAGGATGCACTGCTTCCTGTGCACAACCACAGATTGCAGATATCAGCCTTCGAGGGATGAAAACGCGCAAGAATGGGGAGCCTGTTGAGGCTCTCGATGTTGGTCTTGGCGGTGGACTTGGTGCAGAGCCACAGTTCGCACGCTGGGTGACCCAACGTGTTCCTGTTGATGAGATTCCCGGTGCAATCTCAAATCTGATTGAAACATTCGCTGCTGAGCGTAACGATGACGAATCATTCCGTGCGTTCATCGATAGACATGATAATGATGAGCTTGATTCATTTGTTGCGCCTGAGGAGACCGATTATGAGGATCCAATGATGCACAATACCAAGCGTACGTGGTATCCATATGCAGAGAATGACGGTCTTGATGCCGGACCATCTGCACCCGCGGACGACTAACACGAATGAGTGATCGACTCCTCCGCGTGAACGCATACACAACACTCGACCTCGCCGATGTCCGTGCCCGTGGACATGACTTTGACGTAAATACGCTTGGCGTTGTAAACGTTACCGCGCCACGAAAAAACCCGGATCATGTGACGCTTCAGGTTGAAATTGATCATACAACTGTTGAAATGCTTCCTGCCCATGCCGATGAAGTTACACTGTCAGCCTCAGAAGCTCGCACAATTGCTGATGATTTACACTCATACGCTGATCGCGTTGAGAACGCACAATCATCGGGCTCAGATGACGCATAAAGTGACCGAGTAGATTAACTGGGTCATATTACTTCAGAAACATTTTGCATGTAACTTTTTGTCCGACATGCTTCTCTAGCGCTCATTTCGAGACATTATCGAAGTATATCAACAGGGCTAATTCCCACGGTGAATTTAATCTAATATATTTTGAAATCAATTCTCGCTCACGACTAATATTGCAGTAGTACATTATAATGTAAATCAATTTAACTTTTGAATCAGTTGTTATGGGCGGTCATATGTTTATAATCAAAACTAAAAGTCGAGATGTCGTTTCATCGGCTAGATTAATAAATATGCTTGATGAGACCGATATCCAGATTCTTGAACTCCTTATCGAGGACGCTCGTCGCTCATACACCGACATCGCTCAAGTAGTCAATCTCTCCCCACCAGCAGTCTCAGACCGAATTGATCGTTTAGGTGAGTCTGGTGTTATCCGTCGGTTTACTGTTGAACTTGATCGATCACAACTCCGTGCTGGTGTCCCTATTTTGGTAACTCTCCGACCGTTGACATCCGCGGCTGACTCGGTCTACTCTGCCGTTCGTGAATCTCCGAAAGTTGAACACACATTTATGACCGCAAATAATACTATTACATTCTCTGCTCATGTCCGTGGAGACCGCGTTCGCGCCGCAATTAACGATATTGTCGACCCTTCACGGATTGATAGCTATGATGTCAGTATCGTTGACACTGCTGAATGGAGCCCCACCGTCGGCGAGACCGAATTCGCCCTATCATGCGCTGAGTGTGGCAATACCGTTACCACCGAGGGGCGTAGTGAACAAATTGGCGGCACAAAACGACAGTTTTGCTGCCCATCATGCTTAGACCGCTTTCGCAAACGATATAACCGAATTGAGGCTGATGCTGATACCCGACAAAAAACTAATGCTGGGAGTGATGATGTACAATAATAACTTTAGAATCAAAACTAAACGACCACTGATACCCCGGATTTGAAAAGGGAAATCGTGGTAAGCATAGACACCGTATATATCAATATGCCCACTCAGAGCACACGCATTGATATCGCGGGGATGTCTTGTGCTACTTGTTCACAATCGGTTCAAGATGCACTATCATCGCTTAGCGGTGTCGAAACGGTCTCAGTTAATGTTGCGACGGATGAAGCAGCAGTGACGCATGACCCAACCACAGTTTCTGTTAAGCAATTGTATGATACAATTTCGTCTGCTGGTTATGACCCGCTTGATGAACGCGCCTCAATCGGCATCACAGATCTTTCATGTTCGTCCTGTGCGCAAACAGTCGAGAGTGCACTTGAATCGGTTTCTGGTGTCCTCACCGCAGATGTCAACGCGGCAATTGATGAAGCACAAATTCAATATAATCCTGCTATGATGGCGAGGAGTGATCTTGCAGATATTATCACTAGCGCAGGATACACGCCGATTGCTGATGGATCAAATCCTCGAAATAGTCATGATGTAAGTACAGAAAACAACAGTAATGATACTGATATAAACACCGAGAGCGACAATACCGACGCTCGTGAAACTGCCCGGACGGCAGAAATAGACCGTCAACGCCGACTCACAATTTTCGGTGCAGTTCTCGCAACGCCGCTTGTTGGGTTTCTTTTAGCGCATCTTTTTATGCCAAATGCAATTCCGGCAACAATCCCATATCTAGACATTCCATTTGGGTGGGTTGCTTTTGCTCTCGCGACACCTATCCAATTAGTGTTAGGTCGAGAGTTCTATGAGAATAGCTACACCGCAGTTGTACGTAACCGAACGGCGAATATGGATGTGCTAATTGCGCTCGGATCCTCAACCGCATATCTATACTCTGTGGTTGCCCTCCTTGACATTCTTCCGCAGGCAGGATTGTATTTCGACACTGCTGCACTTATTTTAGTGTTCATCACACTTGGAAACTATCTTGAGGCTCGCTCAAAGGGGCAGGCATCATCAGCACTTCGGACACTTCTTGAAATGGAAGCTGATACTGCAACGATTATTGAAGATAACACCGAGCAAACTATTCCCGTCTCCGATATCACCGTTGGTGATCAGCTACGGGTTCGCCCTGGTGAGCAAATCCCTACTGATGGCGCCGTTATTGAGGGATCCTCCGCAGTTGATGAGTCGATGGTAACTGGTGAGTCTGTCCCAGTATCAAAGAGCCCCGGAGATACTGTTGTTGGCTCAACCGTCAATCAAAATGGTGTAATTACTATCGAAGCAACAAAGATTGGCTCTGATACCGCAATACAACAAATTGTCCAAACAGTCAAAGAGGCACAGTCACGCCAGCCAGATATTCAACAATTCGCTGATCGTATTTCTGCATACTTTGTTCCTGCAGTAATTATTAATGCGGTTGTTTGGGCATTATTATGGTTTGCTTTCCCATCAGCATTAGCGAGTCTTACTGAATTCATTCCAGCAATTGGTATTATCGCTGGTGGACCAGTTGTTGCTGGCGGCACCGTTTCAACGGTTGAATTCGCCGTTCTTGTGTTTGCCTCTGCAGTTCTTATCGCCTGCCCTTGTGCGCTTGGTCTTGCAACCCCAGCAGCAACGATGGTCGGAACGACAATCGGTGCAAAAAATGGTATCTTATTTGAGGGGGGTGACGTATTAGAACGTGTTCGAGATATTGACACTGTTGTATTTGATAAGACGGGAACGTTGACGACAGGTGAAATGTCCGTCACGGATGTTATTGCCCTCAACCCACAGACAGATGGTGGACAACTAGACTCAGAGCATAATAGCTTGCTCGACTCAAATACACGCTCTTCGGGTGCATCCATAGATACAGATTCGGATGCAGACGTAGACGCAGAAATAAAAACAAAGACGGATATAGATCCAGATCCAGATCTCGTGAGAACCCCTCGTGAGATGGCTGTTCTTCGCCTTGCGGCTGCCGCTGAGCAAAACAGTGAACACCCATTGGGAGACGCAATTGTTAGTGCAGCTCGCAAGTGTGATCTCAATATCCCTACGGCGACAGAGTTCAATGCAATTCCTGGACAGGGTGTCCGCGCAACTGTTGATCAACAAACCGTCATTGTCGGAAACGACCGACTTCTGAAGAATGCAGGTATCGACATCGACCCTGCAGCGTCGACACTTCGTGAACTCGAATCCGATGGTAAAACCGCGATGCTTGTTGGCGTCATTGATAACCCAGATGTCTCGATTCTCGATGACACTGATACTGATACTGAGATAACCGATACCCGACGCCTTGTTGGTGTTATTGCTGATGCGGACACAATCAAAGATTCTGCCATGGATGCGGTTGAAACTCTGCGTGCCCGCGGAACAACTGTTCATCTCATCACAGGAGATAACGAACGAACCGCGAAAGCAGTCGCGAGTCAGGTTGGTATTGACCCCGAGAATGTCCGCGCAGAGGTCCTTCCAGAAGCGAAAGCCGATGCCGTTGAGACAATCCAATCAGCGGAAGACAGCCGGGTGATGATGGTCGGTGATGGTGTTAATGATGCACCGGCACTTGCGGCGGCGTTCGTCGGAACTGCACTCGGTTCTGGAACTGATGTTGCTATTGAAGCAGCCGAAGTAACACTCATGCGAGATTCCCCTGCTGATGTCGTTCACGCTATCCGAATTTCTGAGGGCACTCTTTCAAAGATCAAACAAAATCTGTTTTGGGCACTTGGATACAACACTGCGATGATCCCTCTTGCGTCACTTGGATTATTACAGCCCGTCCTCGCTGCTGGGGCAATGGCACTCTCATCGGTCTCAGTCCTTACAAATAGTCTCCTATTCAGAGGATATGACCCAAATAGTCGATATCGCTTTCTCAACTCACTCCGTCGAAATAAATGATGGATCTATATCTCGCTGATTCCCCTAGTTAACGCATATTATATATCACTATAGTTTATAGATTGTTCAAAACGAGTATCACAGACTACATGTGACCCGTATACTGTAATTTTGAATGTTACATGCTCTGAGTGCTTCACTACAACTTTCCGTTTAATACTTTTGCAGCGACGAGGACAGGATCCCATACTGGACTGAATGGGGGTGCGTATCCGAGATCCTGCTGTTCAAGTTCGCCAACAGTCATCCCAGCACCAAGCGCTGTCGCAATAGTATTGATGCGAACAGCGGCACGGTCAGCTCCAACAAGACTGCCACCGAGTAGCTGACCACTCTTTTGATCAGCGGTAAGCGTAACTGTTGTTTCCTCAGCACCTGGATAATATCCAGAGCGTGACCCAGCGGTGATTGTCTTCGTGATGGGATCAAATCCAGCTGCTTCTGCTCGGTCATGGTCAAGCACTCCCGTTCGTCCACAGCCGACTTCAAATGCTTTTAACATTGCCGTCTCAGCGACATGACCAACCTGTGTTGGCGACCCACCGACTGTGGCTCCGATTGCCCGTCCTGCCCGGTTTGCTGGAAGTCCAAGTGGACTCCATGTAGTTTCACCTGTGACGATCTGTTTGAGTTCAGCAACGTCTCCAGCTGCATATACATTCTCAACGTTTGTCTGTCCATATTCATCTACTGCGACTGCCCCAGTTGTTCCAAGCTCAATTGATGTCTCTGTGAGTAATTCGACATTTGGACGGATTCCAATCCCGATGAGTACAGCATCAACATTGAGTCGGTTTCCGCCTCCATAGACAATATCATCTAGCTGCCCGTCCGTCTCAGTAAGTCGTTCAACTTCCTTGTTAAGATGAAGCGTTACGCCTGCTTTTTTTAGTGTTGAGGCAATGACATCGCCAACTGCTGTCCCAAATGCGGGTAACAGCCGCTCTGGTCGCTGAAAGAGATGCACTGCGCAATCCCATGCACTGAATGCCTCAGCCATTTCTACGCCGACATATCCACCACCAACGATTGCAATTGTCTCTGGCGGTTGCATTGCCCCATACTGTTCAGCGACTGATGTCGTTAGCGCAGCTCCGCCACCTAGATTAGCACTATCGAACTCCGCTGGTGGTGTCAGGAACGACCGAAGTGCGGTCGCATCAGGCAATCCATGAAGCGTAAAGACCGTATCAAGATCAGCTCCCTCAATGGGCGCTGATATGGCGCGTGCTCCAGTCGCAATCAGTAGTTCCTCATACGGGTATTCGAAGGATTCGCCATTATTCACCACAGTTATGACATCGGATTTGGTATCGATCGCAGTTACCTCGTGATCTCGTCGAAGATCAATTCCTCGCTCCTCAATATCACGGGGTGAGAGTGACTGCAAATCCCTAAGATGTTCAACGTCGCCTTTGATAAAGTACGGTGTTCCACAGTGTGCGTATGAAACCCACGACCCTTGCTCAAAGACGACCACATCCCGCGCTGGTGACTCCCGTCGATATTTACTTGCGGCTGATAATCCTGCAGCGTCACCACCAATTACGACGAATGGATCCGTCATGTGATATTGTCACTGTGCAATCAACGGATAGGTTTTGCGGGAGCACATTTTACGTGCACACATAGATCATTTAACTTAACTATTATTGTTTAAGAAAAAGACTGCCAATCTCAGTCGCTATGAGAGATTATACAGGGTCAAGGAGAATACCTGCGGGTTCAGCCGCAGGATAAATCCGACACCCCGGAGGAAATCTACGCTGCAATAGCCACGCTCAGATTTGGGACTCCGGAGCTTGAACTGACAGGCAGTCCCATATTTATGTAGGAATCAGATCGGGAACAGGGCAGGGCGATTCCGGTCACTCCGACGATGGCTGCTTCGCAACCCCAAGCAATGATAGTGATTAGTTTGAATAGTTTCACTGACGGTGTCGAATGATGCGGATTCAGCGGCTCCCATCGCCGGCACCGATAATCACGGCGGTAAAGACTTGCACTAATCACTATGAGACAGTAATCGGAACCAGTCAGGTGAACGGTCGGTTCATATAATTAGTAGTTCACAGAAGAATTGGGTGCTTAATTAGACGCGAATCACTCAGAATAGTTCTCTCGCATCGAATCAGTGAATCAGTTCACCCAGAATTTTGTTAAATCACTATATAATGAACCGATGCAGATGCAGATGCAGTTGCAGTGCCCGACTGCCTGACAACACCGCAGAAAGTAACTCCGAGTCCGTCGAAATCTGCCGGACTCCCCGAGGTAAAACCAACTCCGGGAGTCCGAACACGATGGAGAATAGGAGTATTGGGGGCTGAAATGTGGCACTCCCAGCAGTCCCAGCAGTCCCACTCTCCCCGCCACAGTCCGTGAACCCCACACGGATTCTCACCGTGCCGGGGTTCGGTGGAAC
>ERZ1034569.142-NODE-142-length-26106-cov-7.361138_pt1 | contig 26106 bp, 25 predicted proteins | sample MGYA00520706_ERZ1034569 | MGnify/ENA primary metagenome ERZ1034569 (study PRJEB33760, sample SAMEA4777722) | hypersaline lake metagenome | biome: hypersaline environment; feature: brines | place: Spain | collected 2014-08 | depth 0 m ...
CCAGAACTCGCGCCAGGCGTCTGCCAGCGCGGCCTCCGGGTCGCCGGTCGCGTCGACGGCGGCGGTCGCGTCGGCCCGACTCATAAACTCCCCGAGCACCGACCGCTCGCCGACGACGTAGAGCCGGTCGGTCTCGTGTTCGTCGAGCGCCGCGAGACTCCGCTGTACGTGACTGTCTATCTGCTCGTCCCGGAGGCGTTCGAACCGGGCCTGTGAGAACCCACCCTTCGAGTGCTGGCTCTTTAGCGCGCTGTCGAACCCGTGGAAGGCAGTCCGTCTGTCAGCCTCGTAGGTGCCCATGGCGAACAGGTCAGACCGAACGAGTGCGAGCGTGTACCGCCCCCGGGGCTGACACCAGTCCCGGTCGATCTGGAAGCGGTCGGCCCACTCGACAAACGGCTCCGGCGGCACCGGAACCTGGAGGCAGGCGGCGACGAGCGAGGCGTCGTCAGTGAGTGCGAGACACGGCGCGGCCCGGGAGACGAGCACGGTCTGCTCGCCGAACGCCTCCCGCACCGCCCGCGGGATGTCGTGGCCGTCGGCCACGTACGCGCTCAGTGCCCCCTCCCGGCCCGTTGTTACTGACTCCAACCGCTCCAGCAGCGCGTCCAGTCGACCGCCCCGGAGAGTCGTCTCCCGACGAACCGACAGTGTCGTGTCCGTCGACCGGAGTCGGTCGACGGTATCCTCCAGTTGCTCGATGCGGTCTTCCAGTTTGTTCACGCGGTGCTCTGCTTCCTGTCGCTCCGTGACGGCCTGCCTGCGGCGGGCCTCTGCGCTCTCGAGCTGTCGCTCTAAGTCGTCACGCTCGGCTCTCAGCTGTTCGACCTGTGAGTCGAGTTCGTCGATCTCGGCTTTCAGGCTGTCCCGGCCGAGCAGGCTGTCTAGCATGTCCGAACGCCGGGTGTCCGCCGGTATAAATGCCGCGGAGCGGGCGACCACCCCTCCAGACTGGGGCTGTCTCCGCGGCTCTGGGTGGAAACTGGTGAATCACGGGTCTTATTCCTCCGGCCCGCCGACCAGGGACCGTGACAGACGACATCGACCGCGGGGCGTTTCTCGCCGGCCGCCGACCCGATGCCGTGCAGATATATCTCGACGAGGAAACGCTCTCGAACCCGGACGCACTCGCCGCCCACGGCGAGTTTATCTCCGGCGGTATCGTGTTGCTCCTCGATGGCGAGCAGGCACGCGGTATCTTCCAGGAGGCAACCGGTATCGACCCGATGGCGCTCGCACAGGACGCAATGGGAACAGAGGGAGTGGTCGCCCGCGACGGCGCCGACGCCACCTGCCCGGCCGCCGGTGCCGAGAGCCACCACCCCCGACTCATCTTCGCGTTTGCCGAGGAACAAAACGAGTCCGTCGGTGGGCTCTACGCCGAGGGCCCGGTGATTCACGCGTACGTCGCCTGTGCCTGTGGGGAGCGTTACTCCGACCGGTGGGTCGCCGAGCAGGCCTGACCCCCGGCGCTGCCCGCACCCGGGACACGACCTCGCTACAACCGGTCACTCGACAGTACCGGACGACTCCTCGGTGTCGCCGGCGGTCTCGGGGCTGACACTGCCCGTCCGGTAGCCCGACAGGTCCAGGGTGACGTGGTCGAACCCCAGGTCGCCGATGTGTTCGTGGGCAGCCCGGGCGAACGCGGGGTCCAGTGCCACGTCGAGTTCGTCTGCCCCGACCTCGACGCGCGCGAGACCGTCGTGGTCGCGCACCCGGAACTGCTCGAACCCCCAGGCCCGGAGCAACTGCTCTGCCTGCTCGATGCGCGAGAGCCGTTCCTCGGTGACCTCGAGCCCCGTCGGGATGCGCGAGGAGAGACAGGCCATCGACGGCTTGTCGGCGACCGAGAGCCCGTACCGACGGGCACCCTCCCGCACCTCCGCTTTCGTGATGTCGTGTGCGAGCAACGGGGAGTGGGCGTCGAGTTCCTCGACTGCCTGCAGTCCGGGGCGATGCCCTTCGCCCGTGTCCGAGGCGTTTGTTCCGTCACAGACGGTCCCGAGTCCGAGTTCCTGTGCCCGCTCGAACATCGCACCCAGCCGCATCGACCGGCAGTGATAACAGCGCTGGTCGTCGTTCTCGACAAACGCCTCGCTGTCGAGTTCGCTGAACGAGACGATATCGTGGCGGATACCGATCTCGTCCGCGATCTGCCGGGCGTCTTCGAGCTCCGCCTCGGGGAGGGTCTCGCTGCGTGCCGTGCAGGCCACGGCGTCACTGCCGAGCGCGTCGTGTGCGAGCGCCGCCACCACACTCGAATCGACACCGCCCGAGAACGCGACGAGGACCCCCTCCCGGGTCGCGAGGTCCTCCCGGGCCGCCGTGAGTTTCGTCTCGACCATAGCTCTCGTTGTGACCGGCTCCGCAAAAGCCCGATGGTCAGCCACACCGGCGGGTCACCCGCTCCACAGTTTGCTCCTGGAAGCGGTGACAGAGACCCCGCGGCTGTGAAGTAACACCGGCTCCGACCCCGGTTGGGCGAACCCGTTCGCCCGAAACAGGCCGTTCTGCCGGACCGTCCACCGGCCGTCACGGACCGTCCAGGGCTCGTGCTCGATATCGGCGTAGCGAACTCTCCCGTCCGACCCCTCGGTGAAGTAACGGTACCGCTCTACGAGAAACGCCGCGAGTGTGTCAGGGGCCGGCTGGTCGGCTTCGCCGACGGGTCCGTAGCTCGCGTCGAACACGAGTGCCCGTGCCCCCGGTGTGCGCCGGCTGCTCCGGAACCGTGTCTCGGTGCCACGGTCGTAGGTCGTGTCGGCGTAGTAGTAGGGTAACCGGTTGCACAGGCGGGCCCCGACGACCCCGAACAGGTCGTCGGCGTCGAGACTGAAAAAGTAGATCCCCGGCGCACCGTCGCAGGTGACGTACGTTCGGAGATTCAGCTCCGGGGTGGTCAGCCCGACTGCCGCCGGCAGCCCGGTCGGCCTGATATCACAGATCCGGAAGGGGACGGCCGAGAGGTACGCGTCGCCGTCGAACGTGTCGACGTCGAGCCGGGCCGGGAGGCGTGTGGCCACCGGCTCCGGGGCGACCCGGTAGCTCGCAAAAAACACGTCACGCCACTCCATCTCCAGGGCTGGCATCGACTCCGATAGGTGTCTCCTGTATTGAACAGTTGTGTTCCCCTGCCTGGTCGGCAGGGTGTGAACCACAACCCCTACTTGAGCGCCGGGCGAGTAACGGGTATGCAACTCGGCGTGATCGGACTCGGGCGGATGGGTCGTATCGTCGTCGACCGGACGCTCGCCGCGGGTCACGACGTCGTGGCGTTCGACATCGACGACGAGGCGGTGGCGGCGGCTGCGGAGGCGGGCGCGACACCGGTCGACTCCCTCGGGTCGCTCGCGGTGTCACTCGGTGAGCAAAAGCGCATCTGGCTGATGCCCCCCGCCGGTGACCCCGTCGACGCCGCGCTCGACGAACTCGACGGCTCTCTCACCGACGAGGACATCCTCGTCGACGCCGGCAACTCCCACTTCGAGGACTCGGTGCGCCGCGCGGAGACGACCGACGCGGCGTATCTCGACTGCGGGACCAGCGGCGGCCCAGCGGGCGCGGAGGTCGGGTTCTCGCTGATGGTCGGTGGTCCCGAGTGGGCGTACGAGGCCTGTACACCGGTGTTCGACGCGGTGGCACCCGGGCCCGCGGGTCACGAGCGGATGGGGCCGAGCGGGGCAGGTCACTACGTCAAGATGGTCCACAACGGCGTCGAGTACGCCCTGATGCAGACTTACGGTGAGGGGTTCGAACTGCTCCACGAGGGCCGGTACGACCTCGACCTCGAGGCGGTGGCCCGCACCTGGAACAACGGGGCGGTGGTGCGCTCGTGGCTACTCGAACTCTGCGAGGAGGCGTTTCGCGAGGAGGGGGGTGAGCTCGGCGACGTCGCCGACCACGTCGCCGGCGGATCGACCGGCACCTGGACAGTCCAGGAGAGCCTCGAACAGGAGGTGCCGCTGCCGCTCATCTACCAGGCGCTCGCCGAGCGGTTCGGCTCCCGTGTGACTGGTGACGGAGACGGGCGGCTCTCCCGGCGACTCGCCAACCGCCTGCGCTACGGGTTCGGCCGACACGAGGTCCGGCGACAGTAGCTCATACTGTCGGACCCAAGCCCCCGAAGAGTTTCGTCACCCCGGGGTGGCGGATATCTTTCGGAGATTACGTCCGACAGTATCAGGCGTCGAGCAGTTCCGGTAGCGCTTCGAGACTCTCTATATCGAACGCCGGTGTCTCGTCGAGCGCCCCGACGGGACCGTGTTCGCGCCGGACGAGTGCCCCGTCGATACCGGCGCGGTGTGCCGCGACGATGTCGTGTTCGCGGTCGCCGACGTACAGGGCCCGCTCGACACCGAGTCTGTCGAGGGCACACTCGAGGTAGTGCGGGTCGGGCTTGCGCCGGCGGTACCCCTCCAGTGTCGGGTCACGGCCGATGGCAACCTCGAACCGGCCCGGAAAGAGGGTGCTCGTGACGTGTTCGACGGTCGCCGCGCGGTTGTTGCTGACGACCCCGACCGGTTCCGGGAGCGCCGCCAGCACGGCCGTGTCCTCGAACGGTGCCCGCGGGTCCGAGCCGATACGGCGGTTCGCACGCACGCTCGCAAACCGCTCGCGGGTCGTCCAGAACTCCGCCGGGTCGAGTCCGACCGCCCGACAGCGCTCGGCCGTCGCATCGGTGAACCGTGGCTGTCTAAGCGGCGCGCGCTCCGTCTCGGGCACCGCCGCGCCGAGTTCCGCGAGCGCGTCGTCGGCGGCGCTGTCGTACACGGTCTGCAGCGTCGCTGCCCCCTGTATCAACACACCATCCATGTCGAACAGGAGCGCCTCGTAGCTCCCCACACCGTCGGCCTGTGTCATACCTGTTTTTTGTTTCGTCGCACACGACAGTTTGGATTCCGACCGACAGGAGCCCGCGAGACGGCTCCGGGACGGCCACCCTCGTCTGCCCTCTGTCGACCGGTGCACGGTACACTTAAGTGTGTGCTTCGGTGAGTCGGAAACGAGATACCGAGATGGTAGAAAAAAAGACGCTCGGTCCCGGTGGTGTGAGAGGCGAGGACGGCAGCTGTCACAGTGCCCGCCTGAGCCGGCGCGGGGACACACTCGGACTGTCAGGACGGGGGTCGGTGACGCGGTGGTCGGCCGGGTTCGTGAGAACGCCCTCCGGCAGACATACACAGACAGGCTCGACGGCGAACCCTGGGCACTGGGGTCGGTGACCACGCCGATGAGTCGGCTCTACAGTAAACTCAGACCGCTCCTGTTCAGGCTCCCACCGGAGACCACACACCGGCTCGCACACACTGGACTGGCTGCTCTCCAGCGGACACCACTGCTCCGTGCCGTGACCGATTACTACACGGTCACCGACGAGCGCCTGGAGACGGAGCTGTTCGGACACGAGTTTCCGAACCCGGTCGGCGTCGCGGCGGGTTTCGACAAGAACGCACGCCTGCCGCCCGCGCTCGCGGCCCTCGGGTTCGGGTTCGTGGAGGTGGGCGGGGTCACGGCAGAGCCCCAATCCGGCAACCCACAGCCCCGGCTGGGCCGACCCCCGGCCGCGCGGGCGGTGACAAACCGGATGGGCCTGAACAACGACGGTGCGGCGACCGTCGGTGACCGCCTGTTCGAGTTCGACGTCGACGTGCCCGTCGGCGTCAACATCGCAAAGTCCGAGCACGTCCCGCCGGCGACCGCACCCGCCGACTACCGCGAGTCCTACGAGCAGGTAACCGCCGGCGACTTCTTCGTGGTCAACGTCTCCTGCCCCAACTCACAGGGGTTCGCCGAGCTACAGACCCGGGAGTCGCTCGTGGACATCCTCACCGAACTCCGGGATGCGGGCGCCGCTCCGCTACTCGTGAAGCTCTCCCCGGAGCTCCCGGCCCCGGCGGTCGACGACGTGCTCTCGCTGGTCACGGAGTTCGACCTCGAGGGGGTCGTGGCCACGAACACCACCACCGAGCGACCGTCGTCGCTCGCCTCGTCGAACCGCGCCGAGGAGGGTGGGCTGTCCGGCGAGCCCATAGAGGCCCGAGCGACCGAGATGGTCCGGTACGTGGCACGCCGTGTCGACGCCCCGGTGATCGGCGTCGGTGGTGTCTCGACCGCCGCGGACGCGTACCGCAAACTCCGTGCCGGCGCACGACTGGTTCAACTGTACACCGCCTTTGTCTACCGCGGCCCGGCCATCGCCCGCGAGATAAACCGTGGTCTCCTCGATCTGCTCGAGCGCGACGGGTTCGACAGCGTGGAGGCGGCGATCGGTGTCGACGCCTGACACCCGCGACCCGTAATGGGAACGTTAAAGACCGACACCCCGTTACCGTCTTGTGCGCCCGGGTGGCTTAGCTGGACATAGCGCCGCACTCATAGGGTTTCACAACGGCGGCATCCTCCGCTCCCGTAACCTGGGACATGCGGAGATCGAGGGTTCGGAGCCCTCCCCGGGCACTACTCTAAAACGTTACGTCCCCAGTGGCAACTGCCAGACAGCCACGCGTCCGATTGCCGTCCAGCCTGACCCCCGTCTGTCGACCTCTCCCGTCGTGCAGTCACGCGAGGGGTGGGCCGCCTCGGGGGGAGCAGTCGACTGTGTCGGCTCCCTCACGCGTGATTCGCGCCAGGCCACCTCGATTACCGTCCAGCGTGTCGAGCATGGGTTAGTCGTTTGTTGTCTCGACGTCCACCGTGTTCTGCGTGCCCACGGTCGCGCCGGTGCTCACCAGCAGCCCTGGTCTGTGCCCGCAACCGCCGACTCCCGGTGTCTGCACCCAGTCTCCGGTCGGAGCCGCAGTCTCATACCCACGGATAGCCGGGGGTCCGGTAGCCGGCACCGAGCCGACACAATCAGAATCTATATGACGAGTTCCCGTGTGTGTTGTAGTATGGTCTCTGCACTTCTTCTGGTCGCTCTCGGGGCCGGCGTCTTCGTCGGATTCAATATCGGTGGTTCGTCGACGGGTGTCGCCTGGGGTCCGCCTGTCGGTGCTCAACTCGTCAACAAGACCGCCGCCGCGGCGCTGATGACGTTCTTTGTTTTTCTGGGTGGGTGGACGGTCGGTCGTAACGTCATCGACACCCTCGGTGGGACCATCGTACCGGAGGCGGCGTTCTCTGCCGAGGCCAGTGTCGTCGTGTTGGGGTTTATCGGACTGGGGATGTTGCTGGCGAACCTGTACGGTGTGCCGGTCTCGACATCGATGACGGCCGTGGGTGCTATCGCCGGACTGGGGCTCGCCACCGGGCAACTGAACTACGCCGTCGTCGGTTCGATCATGGTGTGGTGGCTCATCGCGCCGTTGCTCGGGTTCTGGTTCGGGGCGTTTATCGGCCGTTACCTGTACCCCTCTCTCGAGCGGCAGGTCGCGCTCGAACAGTCGGACGGGCCACTTCTGGTGTTCGACCGCTCCGGCGTGTTGCCCGTGCCCACACTGGGACCGGGAACGACACGTCGTGAACTGCTCAGCACGGGGTTCGTGCTGGTCATCGCCTGTTACATGGCGTTCAGTGCCGGTGCGAGCAACGTCGCGAACGCGGTCGCACCGCTCGTCGGTGGTGGTCTCATCGGCGTCGACGCGGGTGTCGGACTTGGGACCGTCGCCATCGGCCTCGGTGCGTTCACGATCGCTCGCCGCACGATGGAATCGGTCGGCAACGGTCTCACCGACCTCCCGTTGTTAGCGGCGACAGTCGTCATGGTCGTTGGTGCGAGTATCACGACCGTGGCCTCGGCGCTCGGCGTCCCGATAAGCCTGGCTCTCGCGACGGTGATGTGTATCGTCGGACTCGGCTGGGGTCGTGCGACGCGCCCGACACCGGCGAGCGACCTGGTGCGGGGCGACCTCGAAGCGGACCTCACTGTGGATGCGCTGGCAGCCGAGACCCCCGACGGTTCGAGCGCCGGCGAGGAGCCCCCCGAACACGTCCGGGACGCGACAGCACTGTTCGACCGCTCGACGGTCGTGCGGTTCGTCGCGTTCTGGATAATCGGTCCCTCGGTCGCAACCGCCCTATCCTACGTGGCGTTTGTCGCCCTCCCACTTGCAGGAACGTGACACGCCCTGCTGTTGTCTCCACTCACCAGCGGTGTTCTCCATCACGGGGTAGGTCTCGCCGGGTTCGGGGGTTCCGACAAACCAAGGAGACAGCCCCGTGTTTCACTCTGGAGTTCGACAAACCATCCACAAAGTCCTCACGCTCCAACACGGCGAGAATATCAAAGCACCGACGGACGCAACCGCTCTCGTTCGTTCTCGCGCAACCGGTACCGGTCCAGTTCCCGTTCGAGTTTGCCGAGCGCGTCCCGGCGCTGCTGGTGGGCCGCGAGAAACTCGGTGATAGCGTCGGCCGCAATCGACTTTAGCTCGCCGGTCAGCAACTCGCCTGCCCGGTACTCGCGGGCGAGTCGCTCGACGCGCTCGTCGTCGGCGTCGAAAAACGAGTACAGGTACTGGTAGGCCACGTCGACCGACGGGTCACCCCCGTGTTCGCGGTGCTCCTCGACGTCGACACGGCCACCCGAGTACGCGTGTCGCATCACCGTCTCGCGAACGGTCTCGCGGTCGTCGGTGAGTTCGATAACGGGCGTGTCGCCGCTGGAACTCATCTTTCCCGGCCCGTCCAGTGCCGGGAGGAACTTGCCGAGCAGGGCACCCGGTTTCGAGACGTCGTACCGCGCCTTTCCGGCGACGTCACGACAGACCCGGACGTGTGGGTCCTGGTCGACAGCGACGGGCACGAGTGTCGGGTGGCGTCCGTGGACGAGTTGGGGGAGCACGAGATGCGTGGCCTGCATCGCCGGGTAAAACGAGAACCCGACGTTCGGTGGGTCGCCGTAGACGGCCTCGACCGTGGACTGGGTGATATCACCGGCGACCCGGGCCGCGTGTGGGTACAGGACGTCGGCGTCGAGACGGTCGACGACGATACGCGTCCGCTCGGGGTCGAACCCCACCGCGAGCAGGTCACGCAGGTTCGACCGCGTGGCTGCGCTTATCTCCTCGAAACTCATCTCCTTCGTGTAGTACTTTTCGTCGTCCGAGAGCGGGATGTAGACGTGTGCCCCGGTCGCCCGCTGGAGCCGTCTGGCCAGATAGAACACGAGCACGTGACCGAGGTGCATCGGCCCGGACGGGCCGACACCGGTGACGATAGAGTGGGTGTCACCGGCCTCGGCGGCCGCGAGATACCGGTCGACGCCCCGCCCGGCGTAGTAGACCCGACGCCGGATCATCGGGTGGTCGGGAAACCGTTCGACTTGTTCGTCGGTGAGTCGGTCCGCGCCGAAACGGTCGAGCAACCGCTCGTAGTCGACCTCACCCTCGACGGTGTACGGCGTGACGGTGGCCTCTCCGTTGCTGTAGTCGGTAGTTTCTGTTTCTGACGCTGGTGTGTCTGTCATGACTGGTGTGTCGGATAGCTGTCTGACGGGCGATGCCAGGAGAGGGAGTGAGCATCGCCCCGTAGTCACATCAGGTTAGGCCCGGGTGACCGGGGTGACGATACTGTCCGCTCCCAGGTGCTGCACACGCCACCGCCAGAGGGGAGCGAACTGCATTCAGTTCTGGTAGTCCTGTCGTGAACAAAACCGTTTCGCACCGACGGCACGAGACAGCCACGGCTGTCAGCAACAGCGACGGTCGACGTGTCGATACCGTGTCGCCCGAACCGCCCCGTGTGGACCCGCCGACCGCCCCTCTCGCCGACACAGTGTGAGTTCCCGCCGGGACTCGCCCACAATCTAGGCGACGACTCTGACATCATCGTACCGAAAGCGGCGAATGTGTACGGTTACCAAGGCGCCAATACCGTGGGTACGTTAGACAGGGCGTTAGTCATGAGATCGGATATAGCGATGACGGACGGCGGCGACCGGGCGACCGAAACGGAGCACGTCGAGTGTCGAGACTGCGGAAAGAACCTCTCTGCCGGTGCAACGGCCTGCCCCCGGTGTGGCGGCCCCGTAGTGGTTTACAGGTTCTGACCTGCAAACAGGGGTGTCGGCCGTTCGGCGCGGGTACCACACCGGACGACCGATTCATCATCACGGTGTGTCGGTGTTCGGCAGTGTCTCACAGCACCGAGTTCGTCGCGAGCACTGCGACCTGGGTTCAGAACCCGGAGTCGTCCTCCGGCAGTCCAAAGCCGGTGCCGCCAGCGATAATCGCCGCCGCGGCGATAATACTGGCACCGAGCACGATGAACCCGTCCTCTACCGGGTCCAGGCCGGCGATGTCGACTGCGACGTCGACGATAAACACCGTGACGAACACACTCAGGATGGCGAACACCAACATGACAAGCGCAGCGAGCACCGCACTCGCCAGCGCACCGAACGAATCGAGTACACCCATACGGTTGACTCACCCGGTGGGTACATAAGCATAACGCCGAGACACACGACTCTCACTAGCCCGGCTGTGGTCTGTTGTCGGTCGAGCTGTTCTCTCCGGACGGCCGTGTCGGCTCCCCGGTGTCCGACCGGCCTGCTGTCTCCGGCCCGCGACAGTGCCCGGGTCGTTCCCGACCGCTGGGACCACGGTGGAGTTTCGCAACACCAGTTCACACCCCCACACCGTCACTGCGTTCCAAGAGGGCTACCCTGACGGGGCTACTGGGCCTCCGGCGGGTTCGACAGCGAGCAGTCGGTCGTCGACAGCTACCGGGGCTCTCGGCGCGGATACCCGGACCGGGCAGGCCCCGCGAGCACACCCGGGCTCACGTGCCGGTACGACCACTGTTGCACCCTGTCGGGGCCGACACGGTCGGTGCTGTCGTGGATGGGTGACCTGCCGGCACGGAGACGACAGCCCCGGCAGCCCTGCATCCCGAGCGGGGTTGTTACAACTGCAAGCAGAGTTCACACGAACCGAAATAAAGTTCCCCATCCGGTCCGTACGGAGGGTAATGGCAACGACCGAGCCGGACACCCTAGACGTTGCGGCAATCCGTGAGGATTTCCCGATACTGCAGCGGGAGTTTGGCGGCGAGCAGCTCGTGTATCTCGACAACGCAGCGACATCACAGACCCCGGAGCCGGTTGTCGAGACGATCGCCGACTACTACCGGGAGACAAACGCGAACATCCACCGTGGCCTCCACCAGCTGAGTCAGGAGGCGAGCATCGCCTACGAGGAGGCCCACGACCGCCTCGCGGAGTTTATCGGTGCGAGTGGCGGGCGAAAGGAGCTCGTGTTCACGCGCAACACCACGGAGTCCGAGAACCTGGTCGCCTACGCCTGGGGGCTGGACCAGCTCGGTCCGGGCGACCGCATCGTGGCGACCGAGATGGAGCACCACGCCTCGCTGGTGACCTGGCAACAGATCGCGAAGCGTACCGGCGCCGAGGTGGAGTACATTCGTGTCGACGAGACGGGGCACCTCGACATGGAGCACGCGGCGGAGCTCATCACAGACGACACCGAGATGGTCAGTGCCGTCCACGTCTCGAACACGCTCGGTACGATCAACCCGGTCGGCGACCTCGCCGACCTCGCTCACGACCACGACGCGCTGGCGTTTATCGACGGCGCACAGTCGGCACCCACGATGCCCGTCGACGTCGAGGAGATGGGGGCAGATTTCTACGCGTTCTCGGGACACAAGATGGCCGGACCAACCGGAATCGGCTGTCTCTACGGGAGACAGGAGCTGCTCGAGGAGATGGAGCCGTTCAACTACGGCGGCGAGATGATCCGACGGGTCACGTTCGAGGACTCAACCTGGAACGAGGTGCCCTGGAAGTTCGAGGCCGGAACCCCAGCCATCGGGCAGGGAATCGCGCTGGCGGCCGCCGCCGACTACCTCGACGACATCGGGATGGAGCGCGTCGAGCGCCACGAGCGGAAACTGGCACAGTACACGCTCGAACGACTCGGCGAGTTCGACGATATCGACGTGTTCGGTCCGCCCGCGGGCGAACCCCGTGGCGGGCTCGTCGCCTTCGACGTCGAGGGTGTCCACGCCCACGACCTCTCCGAGGTGCTCAACGACTACTCCGTCGCGGTTCGCGCCGGCCACCACTGCACCCAGCCGCTCCACGACAAGTTCGGCGTGACCGCGACGGCCCGGGCATCGTTCTACATCTACAACACGAGAGCAGAGATCGACGCGCTGATCGGCGCTATCGACGACGCCCGACAGCTGTTTGCGTAGCACACCCGCCGCGTTTTTGTACCGACAGCCGGTACCCGGAGCGTGGAGCCAGCAGAGAACGGGTCATCCGGAGACGGCAGAAACGGTCTGACACGCCTCGGCGCGGGCCTCAGACCCGCGGCAGTCGCCGGCGGGGCGGGGCTGGTCGGGAGCTACCTTCTCCCGTGGGTGACCGTCACCGGTGAGACGCTCAGCCGCGGTGCCCCGGACGACATCTCCGCGCGCGAACTCGAACTCGTTCCGGAGGCTGTCGTCGTGCTCGGCCTGCTCGCCGCGGCGGTAGCGCTCGTCCGCTGGACGGCCCCCGCTCGGGTTGCGGTACTGCTGTTTGGCCTGGCCAGTACTGGACTCGGCCTGTTCGCGTGGTTCTTTCCGGACAGCGACGCCGACATCGTCCGCCTGGGTGGTCACGTCGGGCCACCGAGTGCGTTCGACCCGGGGATTGGCACGGTCCTGACAGTTCTGGCCGGACTGGCTGTCGTGGCCGCCGGGTTCGTCGGTGTGCTCGGCAGCCTCGCTCAGAGATAGCCGACCGTCCACGCCCCCAACAGCCCGGCGACCACCAGCAACAGTATCGCCGCCGCTCCTGCGAGGAGAAACAGCCGCCAGGCCCCCCGTGCCGGCTCCCGCACCTTGTCCCGTTCCGTGCCGTCCCGAAGACGGCCCGTTCCCACCTCCACCGTCCCGGCGAGCACACCCCACGGCACGACCATCCCGACCACCAACTGCCCGCCGGTTGTTCCCGTCAGTGGGCCACCGGTGTACCGGGCGGCTGCTATCAGCGCGCCCACGAGCAGGAGCGCCACCGCGCTCAGCCGCGAGACCCACCGCAACGTTCCCGCGACCGACCGTAGCGGTGCCGCGTTCAGCTCCCCCCGTCGTGCCATCGGCAACACACCGAGCACGACGAACAGGACGCTCCCGGTCCACAGCCCCACGAACAGCGAGTAGACGACACACGACGTCACCTCGACCGGTTCCATGTCTGTTGGGTCGAACGACGGGGGGATACGTGTTGCTATCCGCGAAACCGCCGGCCGTCGCGGCGACGGTTACTCTCTGGTCCAGTTTTCGCGACAGTCCTCGTCACAGAACTGCACACTCCGGACCTGGTCGTCCTCGACCCAGGTGATGACACGGCGGTCCGGACGGTCGGTCAGCGGGTCCCCGCAGGTTTCACAGGCCGGTACGTCCTCGGCGTCGCGGCCCTCGTTGAGGTCCGAGGTCGGGTCCATCTGTACCCCGATTTCGGCCCGACGGTAGATAAGTTCACGCACCGCTTTCACGCACCACTCGCTGGCTCTGTGTGGCAGTGAACCCCTCGCGTGTGGTCGACACCTACTAGTGGGCGGGGTGCACAGAACCACTCGATGGCCGAACACAGGATACAGACGACCCACACCGGCAGTCTGCCGCGACCGGCGCAACTGGAGACGCTGCTCTCACAGTCGGACAGGGGCGAGCGGTTCGAGCGCGCGGTTGCGGAGGCGGTTCGCGGTGTCGTCCGCAAGCAGGCCGAGGTCGGACTCGACATCGCGAACGACGGCGAGCAGAGCCGTCTCTCCTACGCCGTCGACGTGACCGAGCGTCTCGACGGTTTCGGACAGGGGACCGTCGAGCGCGAGTGGCCGTCGGACCTCGAGGATTACCCCGAGTACGGCGAGCGGGTCGTCGGGGAGTCGGAGAACATCGGTGGGCCGGTTGCGGTCGACGATGTCGCGTACGTCGGTGCAGAGGCGCTCCGGACAGAGCTCGACCGGTTCCAGACGGCGGTCGAACAGACGGACGCCCGGTTCGATGGCCGGTTTCACACCGTCCCCTCGCCCGGGGCGGTGCTGCGGTTCACCGAGACCACCCACCACGACTCCCGGCGCGAGTACGTGTTCGACCTCGCGGACGCGCTCGCAACCGAGTACGAACTCGTCGCCGAGACCGGTGCGACCTTACAGATCGACGCACCGGACCTGCTCGCCGGGTTCACACTCACCTACAAGAACGAGTCGGTCGGGGCGTTTCGTGAGCGTGTGCAGACACACATCGAGGCGCTGAACCGTGCGGTTGCGGGTGTGCCCGACGAGCAGATCCGTCTCCACGCCTGTTGGGGCAACTACCCGGGCCCACACCACCACGATATCGACCTCACAGAGCTCGTCGACCTGTTCTACGAGGCCGACGTCGGGGGGTTACTGGTCGAGGGGGCGAACCCCCGACACGCACACGAGCATCACACCTTCGAGGAGCACCCGCTCCCGGAGGACTGGCAACTCGTCCCGGGTGTCGTCGATGTCAAGTCGAACATCGTCGAACACCCCGAGGTCGTCGCTGACCGTCTCGAACGGTTCGCGGCAGCGGTCGGTGACCCCACGCGGGTCGTGGCCGGCACCGACTGTGGGTTCGCGACCGTCGTCGACGGTGCGAACGTCGTCTACCCCGATATCGTCTGGCGGAAACTCGGCGCACTCGTCGACGGCGCCGAGTTGGCCTCGGAGCGACTCTTCGACCGGTAGAACCGGCCGCGCCGCTCGCCGTAGTGATACTGTGTTGGAGAAACTACACGCAGCCGACTTACAGTCGGGTGAGGTTCGTTGCCCGCGGCCCCTTTGGTGCGTCCTCTATTTCGAACTCCACGTCCTGTCCCTCTTCGAGGTCCGGGCCACCGACGTCCTCCATGTGGAAGAACACGTCTTCGTCCGCATCCTCAGTCTCGATGAAACCGTAACCGCCTGTGTCGTTGAAGAAGTCAACCGTTCCTTCTGCCATTGCACTAAGAGCAAGGACGCTCTTGCTGATAATACTTCCGGAAGTGTAACCCTCATGCTACACAATGACTATACCACCCCGTGCTCCGGGGTCCTGCCGGGTCGTCCGGGTCGAAGACCACTCCGACCCGTCTGGCTGTAGCCGTCTCGACCCTGTATCCGTCTCGACCCTGTAGCCGTCTCGACCCTGTAGCCGTCACCCCGTCTCGGTCCACCAGACCCCCTGTGAGCCCCGAACAACGGCAAGATTGAACTAGGAGGGGACAGAAACACCAGCTATGACAGAGCTACTCGCGGAGAACCTCTCGGGTAAGGCCGTCATGGGGTCGGACGGTGCCGAGATTGGCATGCTGTACAACATCACGATGAACATCGAGACGGGACGGCTCGACGACCTCGTCGTCAAACCGGCCAACTCCTACCGCGGCGACGAGTTCCAGAGCGACGACGCCGGTCGACTCCGCATCCCCGTCCACCGGGTCCAGGCAGTCAAAGACCACATGATCGTCGAACGGTAACCCGGATGTACGTTCTCGACTCCTCCGCGTTTATTCACGAGTACCACACAGACAGCCAGGTCGCCTCCGTTCCGCTCGTACGCGAGGAACTGGAGGGTGAACACGCCTACCGGTTCGACGCCCTGGAGGGGTCGGGGATGCACATGCACATCCCCGACAGCGAGACTGTCGAACGCATCGAGCGGGCGGCCCGTGAGACCGGCGACCTCGCCGAACTCTCACGAACGGACCTCCGCCTGCTCGCCGCGACGTTCGAACTCGACGGCCGACTGGTCACCGACGACTACGCGATGCAGAACGTCGCCGAGAAGCTCGACCTCGCGCTCGAGGTCATCGCCAGGGACGGTATCGACGAGCAACGCGCCTGGCAGTTCCAGTGTGAGGGCTGTGGCCGGGAGTTCGGGGAGAACCACGACCGCTGTCCGATCTGCGGGAGCGGTCTCTCCCGGAAGAACCCCGCCTGAGCCAGTGGGTCGGCCGAACCCGACGGCTGTGGACAGCGTGTCGCCTTCCGACAGTCGGCTACTCGTGGACGGCGTCCCAGTCTTCGGCTTTCGTACGATTGCTGCACTCGTTGCAGTGGACACGACCCATCGCGTCGACGGCGTTGTCGACAGTTTTGCAGTTCCCACAGCGGTAGCCCCAGCGCGTGTCACCACGTCTGTCGGTGTAGACAGGGTGGAACGGCCCTTTCGAACCGCGTGTGCCCGCCGTGCGGTCGACGTGGAGCGTGCGGTCGTCCGGCCCGGTGAACGCTTCCATACCCCTGTTGGTGTCCCGCGTGGGCAAACCGCTGTCGCTGTGGACCGACAGTCTCACATAGACCCCGTGACAATAGCGGCCGATGACGCAGGTCGTGGTCCCCGTTCGATACCCTCTGAGCAGACACTCGCGGGCGACGCTGTCGGAAGGAATCGATACCGCCGACGCCGAGGACGCTGCTCTCACCGTGTTACACATCGACCTCTACCAGAACGGCGGCCGTGTCACCCGGAGTATGCTCAAAGACGCCGTCGAGTCCGAGTTCGGCGCGCTGTCGGACACGCGCTACTCCGTCCGGCGCGGCCTGCTCGTCGAGGAGTCTATCCTGGAGGAGATCGCTATCCAGGGGGCCGACGTGGTCGTTATCGGCAAAAAGCAGGTGAGTCGGTGGCGTTCGATGGTCCGGCGACTCGTCGACGACCCGGACATCGAGCAGTATCTCCGCAGTGAACTCGACTGTCAGGTGGTTACAGTCCCCGGCGAGACCGCCTAACCTGTTTCACAGAAGTCACACCGGATGCCACTGGGTCTGACCCCGCGGCAGCCGACGAGCGGACGCTGGTCGTGGTTCAGCTTCTCTCGACGATACCGGGTTCGACACGGTTCTCGTCTATCTCGGTCGCGAGTCGGTCGCGGAACTGCTCGACCGGGAGTCCCGAGAGCTGCTCCTCGAAACGGTCTCGCACGGAGACAGTTTCGTTCTCGACCTCGTCGTCACCGACAATCAGCATGTACGGCACCCGGTCGTCGTGGGAGGCCTGTATCTTCTTGCCGACCGTCCAGGAGCGGTCCTCGATGGTGACCCGGAACGCCGAGAGCTCACGGTTCTGCAGGCGCTTCGCGTAGCCGAGATTGTCGTCGGAGACCGGCAGGATACGCACCTGCTCGGGTGCCAGCCACGGCGGGAAGTTCCCGTTGAAGTGCTCGATAATGACCCCCATGAACCGCTCGAAACTCCCCAGTAGTGCCCGGTGGACCATCACCGGCTGGTGGTCCCGATTGTCCTCGCCGACGTAGCTCAGACCAAGTCGCTCGGGGATGTTGAAGTCCAGTTGGACGGTCCCGATTGTCCACTCCCGGCCGAGCGCGTCCCGGGCGTCGAGCCCGATCTTCGGCCCGTAGAACGCCGCCTCGCCGGACTCGACGTCGTACTCCAGCCCGAGTGTCTCCAGTGAGTCACGCAGCCCCCGGGTGGCCTGCTCCCAGATGTCCTCACCCCCGACCGCGTCGTCGCCCTTTGTTTCGAGCTTGTACAGCACCTCCAGGTCGAACAGATCGTAGATCTCCTCGATAATCTCGAGCGTGTCGGTCACCTCGGCGGTGATCTGGTCGGGCCTGATAAACGCGTGGCCGTCGTCCTGGGTGAGCCCACGCACCCGGAGCAGCCCCGAGAGCTCGCCCGACTGCTCGTTGCGGTAGACCGTGCCGAACTCCGAGAACCGCACCGGCAGGTCCCGGTATGAGTACTGCCCCTCGCTGTAGATGTGGGCGTGGTTCGCACAGTTCATCGGTTTCAGACCGTACTCGGTGTCGTCTTGCTCCCAGGCGAACATCTCACCCTCCTGCTTGAACGCCTCGTAGTGACCGGTTGGTTTCCAGAGGTCGGCCTTGTTCAGCTCCGGTGTTCGGACCTCCTCGTAGCCGAGGTCGTTGTTTTTCTCCCGGATGTACTCCTCGAGCTCCCGGCGCACCCGCATCCCGTTGGGGTGGTAGTGTGCACAGCCCGGTGAGTGGGCCGGCACCGAGAACAGGTCCATCTCGCGGCCGAGTTTGCGGTGGTCTCGCTCCTGTGCCTGCTCGCGGCGCTCGAGATACGCCTCTAGCTCACTCTCGGACTCGAAGGCGGTCCCGTAGACGCGGGTGAGCTGGTCGTTTTCTTCGTCGCCGCGCCAGTAGGCTGCGGACTGTTCGAGGAGCGTGATCGCCCCTATCTCGCCCGTCGACTCGGCGTGTGGCCCCTCACAGAGGTCCCGCCAGCCGTCCTGCACGTAGAACGAGACGGGGTCCTCACCGGCAGCCTCAGTCTCGAGGATGTCTCGTTTGTACGGGTTGTCATCGTAGGTCTCGAACGCCTCCGCCCGCGAACACTCGACGCGCTCCAGCGCGTAGTCGGCCGCGACAATCTCGGTCATCTCCGCCTCGATCGCGTCGAGGTCCGCCGCGTCGAGGTCGACGTTTGCCACGTCGTAGTAGAACCCGTCGTCTGTCGGCGGCCCGATCGCGAGCTCCGCTTCCGGGTGGAGCCGCTGGAGTGCCTGAGCGAACACGTGTGCGCCAGTGTGGCGCAGTACCTGTCGGTACTCGTCGCTGTCGGGGGTGACAATCTCGATCTCGCAGTCCTCGGTCAGCGGTGTGACCTTGTCGACGAGCTCTCCGTCGACCAGTCCCGCGACTGTGTCCCGGCCGAGTCCGGGACCGATCTCGTGGGCGACATCCTCGACGGTTGCGCCGCGCTCTACCTCCATCGCCGAGCCGTCCGGCAGGACGACAGTGATGCTCTCAGACATGGGAGCTCTCTCGACTGTGGCGGACCGTGGCTGTTGCTGGGCGACTCCAGCTCCAGCAGAACTGGCAGGCGTCTCTCAGGGTCGCGATGTAAAACGGACACCTACCATTGTGGCCGTACGTATCGCGTTAGCGCAAAAAAAGATTGCGCTACCCATCTGGTGATGTCTGGTGAGCAACGGCTCCGTCGTCGACGGCCCGACCCGCCGCCCGAATCTGGTCGACCAACCGCTGGTAGGCGTCACTCTCTCTCCGTTCGACCTGGGTGGTCTCTCTGTCGAGCAGCTCTCGCTTCGCAACGAGAGCCTGGTACCGGCGGTGCTGTTCGTCGTCGACAGGCCGGTCACGCAGCGTCTCGACTGTCGCCTCGAACTCGTCGCGTCTCACCGGCTTTGTCAGGTACGCGTCGAAGTCCACGTCCACGAGGCCAAAATCCGGTTCGACCCCCGTCATCAACACGACGGCACAGCCGATTTTGCGCTCCCGAATCTCCGCAGTTATCTCCTCGCCGTCGACTGTCGGCATCCGCCGGTCCAGAAAGGCGATGTCGACCGTCTCGTCGAGCAACTCGAGCGCCTCCGGCCCGCTGCTTGCCGCTCGCACCTCGTGTTCTCCCTGCACCCATACCCCGTACAGCTCTACTACCCCCGGCTCGTCGTCGGCAATCAGTATCGTGAGTGGTTCGTCTGTCATCGGTTCTACCTACCCCGGCTCGAACCCACCGCCGCCCGTGTGCTCGAACCTCGCGTACATTCCGATTGAGCGACCCCGGATATAATACTACCGACTGTTTTCGACGACGACTGACCCCACCATCGCCTCTGCGCCTCCACCGGCCAACTGCGGTTCGGACTCACGCGGGATATCGGTGGCTCACGAGGGTGTTCGCCACAGAGTAGCGGGAGGTGGATTTGAACCACCGGTCTGCGGGTTATGAGCCCGCCGGAATCTCCTGGCTATCCCATCCCGCTACTGATGTGTAATCCGGAGTCCTTCTTAACGATTGTGTTCTCGCCGTCTGTCGGTCTCGACGTGCTCACAGCCTCCGTCGACCCGCTCCAACAACCCGCGGTCGTCGACCGGCCGTGATACGTTTTTCGTACTGACACATGTGCGCTCAACTCGTGTCTGTGCAGACCGCCGCGCTCCGGCCAGGACCGGCCACAGCGACCCCCGGTGCGAGTTTTTAGGTGAGCTTAAAAACCTGGGGAGCGTCCGACACGACATGCTCGGTGCCGCCGCGTCCGACCGGTCCCGCGCCCGGCGAGCGACGGTCCTCCTCGGTACGGCCCTGGTGCTGACCGCAGGTGGTGTGGTCGCCGCCGGGCGTCTCGACCTGTCGCGTGTCCTCGCGGTGGTCCGGACGGCCGACCCAGGACTGCTCGCACTCGCCGTGGTTGGTTATCTGCTCTCCTGGCCGCTCCGTGGCCGCCGGTACGGCACACTGCTCGGGGCGACCGGCCACCGGTGTCGCGTCGGCTTTCTCACCGCCGCCGTGTTCGTGAGCCAGGCGACGAACCTCGTTGTGCCGGCCCGGGCCGGTGACGGCGCTCGGGCGTACCTGCTCAACACGCGCCGGGATGTTCCCTACGCGACGGGTGCCGCGTCACTCGCCGTGGAGCGTCTGTTCGACCTGCTCGCGCTCGCGGCACTCGGGGCGGTGGCGCTCGCCTGGGTCACCCTCGGCGGTGGTGCTATCGGGACCGACAGCCGGTTTCTCACTGGGGCCGTCGGTGTCGCCGTCGCCGGACTGCTCGGGGCGGCCGTGACGGCGGCGCTCGCCCGACGGGACTGGCACCCCGGCCCGACTCTCCGACGGCGTGTCGACCACCCCCGTGCCCGGGCGCTCGTCGACGCCGTAATCCAGTTCGGTGCCGACCTGCGGGTGGTCGCGACCGACCCACGTGTGCTCGGCCGGGTCGCCGCCGACAGCCTCGCCGTCTGGACTCTCGACGTGCTGACCGCGGTGCTGGTGCTCGCGGCTCTCGTCGACGGCGGCACCCTCTCGACACCTGCAGTCGTGGCCGTCGGTGCGCTGGCCGTGACCGTCGGCAACCTCGCGAAGGTACTCCCGTTGTCCCAGGGTGGTATCGGGCTCTACGAGGCGGCGTTCACCGCGCTCGTGGTCGCTGTCTCGCCTGTCGGCGGTGCCACGGCGCTCGCGGCCGCCGTTCTCGACCACGCCCTGAAGAACCTCGTCACGCTCGCTGGCGGCGGTGTGGCCGCGCTCGCTCTGAACGTCTCGCCTCGGAGTGCCCGTGGACAACCTGCGGACACCGACCCGTAGACTTTTTAGGCCAGCCTAAAATAACGTGGACATGAGCAATCAGACCGGGTGTAGCCCGGATATCTGTGTCGTCGTCCCGACGATACGGGAGTACGACTGCGTGCGCGCCTACGTCGAGAACGCCCGCGAGCACGGGTTCGACACCTCGCGGCTGTTCGTCCTGCTGGTGACCGAGGAGTTCTGTGAGACAGAGCAGATGCGCGCGATGCTGTCGGAACTGGCCGTCGAGGGTGCGGTGTTCGACGGCCCGCGCCGCGAAGCGTGGTACGCCGACAGGGGCGTCGAGAGCTACAGTCACGTCGTGCCGGCGGCCAGTCACGCCGAGACCAGTTTCGGCCTGCTGTACATGTGGGCGAACCCCGCGTTCGAGTACGGTGTGTTCATCGACGACGACACGCTCCCGCGGGCGGGGGATTTCTTCGGGCGACACCTGTCGAATCTCGCCCACGAGGGGCCCGTCGAGTCGGTCGCCTCCGACGAGCAGTGGGTGAACGTGCTGTACCAGGCGGCCGACGAACACGGGCTGTACCCGCGTGGCTACCCCTACTCGGCGATGGACGAGACGGTCACGACCGACACCGCCCGTCTCGACCACGGTGACGTGGTCGCCTCGCAGGGGCTGTGGACGAACGTGCCGGACTTGGACGCGGTCCGCATCCTGATGGACGGCGATCTCGAGGGACAGGCACAGACCCGCACCGAAGCCGACCAGTTCGAACGGGACTTTGTCGCCGCGCCGGACAACTACCTCACTGTCTGCTCGATGAACTTGGCCTTTCGTCGGGAGATAATCCCCGCGTTCTACCAGCTCCCGATGGACGACAACGAGTGGTCGGTCGGCCGGTTCGACGATATCTGGAGCGGTGTGTTCCTCAAGCGGGCCTGTGACGTGCTCGGAAAACAGATCTACAACGGCCGGCCGCTCTGTGAGCACAACAAGGCACCCCGGTCGACGTTCGACGACCTCCACAACGAGGTGGCGGGGCTCGAACTCAACGAGCACATCTGGCGGCTGGTCGACGACGCCGGTGCCGACGCGGAGAGCTACGCGGCGGTCTACCGTTCGATGGCCGACGCGCTGCTCGCGGCAGACCCCGAGACATACCGCAACGGCGGCTTTCTCCACCACGTCGGCTCCTACATGCACGACTGGCTGGACTGCCTTGCCGCGCTCCGGCGTATCCCGACGCCGACCGCTGAACCGACAGATATAACTTCAGTTTAGGCTAGCCTAAAATATGGAGAGAACCAACACGACAGCCGGTCGGGCCCCGCGCAGGCGGGAGTTACTGGCCGGTGCGGCGGCGCTCGGTGTGACGGGGCTCGCGGGCTGTCTCGGCTTTATCGAGGGCGACGACCCGGAGGCAGGGCTCATCGGCTCGGGCCGGGCCGGCCGACCGGAGCCCGGTGGTACCACGATCCAGGAGCTACCGGACCTGAGTGGCCAGTTGACGGTGTACTCGGGTCGGAATCAGTTTCTCGTCGGGGCGGTCGAGGAACACCTCAGTGCGACCTACGACGACCTCGACTTGGATATGCGCTACGCCGGGTCGACGGAACACGTGAACACGATTCTCACTGAGGGGTCGGGGACCCCTGCCGACGTGTTCTTCTCGGTCAACGCAGGGTCACTCGGTGTGCTGGCAGACCGGGGCCGCACCCGGACTCTGTCCGAGGGGGTGCGCTCGACGGCGGCGGAGAGCTTCCGGACCGAGGAGTGGGTCGGCACCTCCGGTCGGGTCCGTACGGTCCCGTACAACACCGAGACCTACGACGAGGCCGACCTCCCCGACGATATCCTCGCCTACGAAGGGTTCGACGGGCAACTCGGCTGGGCCCCTTCCTACGGTTCGTGTCAAGCGTTTATTACTTCGATGCGGATACTGGAGGGTGACGACCGAACCCGGCAGTGGGTCGAGTCCGTTGTCGACAACGGTATCGAGCCCTACAACGACGAGTTCGCGGTCGCTCAGGCGGTTGCAGACGGTGCGCTCGACGCCGGGTTCACCAACCACTACTACATCCAGCGGGTGCTCGACGGGAGCCCGGACGCCCCTATCGACACCGCGTTCACCGCCGGTGACGCCGGTGCCACGTTCAACGTCGCCGGCGCGGCGGTCGTCGACCAGGCAGACGACCCGTCGCTTGCGGAGAACTTCATCCGGCACCTGCTCTCGGCGGAGGTCCAGGAGTACTTTGCCGTCGAGACGTTCGAGTACCCGGCCATCCCCGCGGTCGAACCGGTCGGGGAGCTCCCGACCGTCGACGAACTCGCGCTACCCGAGATCGACCTGACGGCGCTGTCGGACCTCGAGGCGACGGTCGACCTGATGCGCGACGCCGGTGCACAGCTCTGACCGGCGGTGACCCCTCTCGACCGACTCCAGACCGTGCTCGACCGCGTTCGTGGCCGACTCCACCCGTCGGCCTACCCGCGTGAACACCTGCTGGCGGCGTTCGTCGCAGTTCTGGCCGGTGTCGCGGTTGTTCTCGTCTCGACAGAGCTGTTTCCCTACCACTCCTCGAACCACGACGAGGGGGTCTACCTCCAGCAGGCCGCGATGCTGCTCGAGGGGCAGTTCCAGCTGTTTCCGGGCGAATTGACCGACGCGGTCCGGCCGTGGTTCTTCGTCGCCGAGGAGGGCCGACTGTATCCAAAGTACCAGCCGCTCCCGGCAGGGCTGTACGCGGCTGCGATTGCACTCGTTGGCGAGCCCCGGGTAGCACTCGGGGCCGTCACGACGGGCAACGTGGCACTCGTGTACGCACTCGGCGCGATGGCGTTCGACCGCCGGGTGGGGCTGCTCGCGGCCGCCGGTTTCGCCACCGCGCCGATGACACTCGTTACCTCCTCCGTGTTCCTGCCGTACGCGCCGACCACGCTCTGTACCCTCGGGTTCGCCGTCGCGTACCTGCACGCCCACCGCACCGGTCGGCGTCTGAGCGCCCTCCTCGCGGGCGGGGCTATCGGTCTCGGCTTTCTCATGCGACCGTACACCGCGTTACTCTTTGCACTCCCCTTTCTCGCTCACGCCGGGTCGGAGCTGTGGACGGTGCTTCGTGAAGAGGCGGGCCCGGCCGCCCTGCTCGCTGCGCCCGCTCTCCACCGACAGGCGGCCACCGCCGCTGTCGGGCTCGTGTTCGTCGCGCTCACGCTCACGTACAACGCCGCCGTCACCGGCTCCGCGCTCACTTTCCCCTACGAGGCGTTTGCTCCCCGAGACGGGCCGGGGCCCGGCCGTCGTCGCATCCTCGATTACTCCGTCGACTACTCGCTGCCGGTCGCGGTCCGGTCCAATCTCGGGGTGCTGTGGGCTCTCCTGACCCGCTGGGGACCCGCCGGTGCGCTCGGCACCGCGCTCGCCGCCGTCGGCCTCGTGGGGAGCACCCGCGCTCGCCGTCTCCTGCCGGGCCGGCTGTCGGGTGGGCTCCCCGTGAGCTCCGGTGGCGGGACTGCCCGCCTGTTACTCGGCGGCCTCTTCGTGACTGTCCCCGCCGGAAACCTCCTGTTCTGGGGCAATCACAACATCCTCGCGACCCCGGGTGACCCGACCGACGGACTGCTCGGTCAGTTCGGCCCGTTCTACCACTTCGACCTGCTCGCCCCGCTCGCGGTGTTCGGTGCCGCAGGTGCACTCGCCCTCTGGCGGGCCCGCGGTGCCGTCACCGGCCGCGCGAGCGGGCGACTGCCAGACCCTGTGACCCCGCCTGCGGGACTGGGACGGGTCGTACTCGCGGTGGCGCTCTCCTGTCTGCTGGTCGGGGCGAGTGCCACTCTCGTCGCCGGCCCGCTCGAACGCAACGCCGCACACACCGCCACCTACGAGGACGCCTACGAGCCGTTCGAGACAGCCGAGTTCGACGACGCACTCGTCTTTCTCCCGACGCCGTACGGCGACTGGCTCAACCACCCGTTCCAGTACCTCCGAAACGACCCCGGGTTCGACGGCGACGTGGTCTACGTCACGGACCGTGGCCCGCCCGGGAACTTCGAGGTGTTCGACACCTACCCCGACCGGACACACTACCGCTACACCTACCGGGGTGAGTGGACGGCAGACCCGGCCGAGCGGGAGGTGACCCCACTGCTGGAGGAGCTCTCCCTCCGGGCGGCCCCCCGCCTCGACGGTGAGACCACCGTCGGTGTTCCCGAGCGGGTGACCGGCGCGCGGGTCCGCGTCGAGACCGACGCCGGCGTGACCACCCACCAGGTCACCGACCCGAGTGACAGTATCGATATCGAGTGGAGCCTCGACGGCGGCGGTGCGCGGCTCGCAGCCGTCGACGACACACCGGTCGGGGCGCGCGTCCCGACCGACCGGGTCGACGAACTCGTCGTGCTCGTCCGTCTGATCGGACCGACCGGTGACAGTCTGACCTACCGCCAGGCAACAGCTGTCCGCACGACCGGTGACGGTGTCGAGGCGGTCTGGCCCCCGGAGCGCACCGTCTGTGCGCTGGTCGACGACTGCGGCTACGAGGGCACGTATCTCCCTGACCGACCCAGTCCCTACAACGGGGTCTCGCTCGAGACGACGCTGACAGCGGCCAACGAGACGCGGTCCGCGAGCGGCTGAGGCCCGCTGTCGCGACACCCCGGACCCGCCGTCGAAAACCCGCGTGGGACACCGAGTACCGCCGTACCCGACCGCCGGGCTCACCACCCGGACCGGGCGTGTCGCCTACCCGGCTCGGCGGAGTCGCTCCGCGAGCCCGACCCGGAGAACCGAGGTCGCGATCGCGACCCCACCTGTGAGCGGGTCGAGCTTCGACTCGCCAGCCCGTTCGCGGTACGCGATGGGGAGTTCGCGCACGTCGTAGCCACGCATCACCGGCCGCATGAGCAACTCCGCCGAGAGACCGGTGTTTTCCGTCCACTCGATCGCCTCGACAACCGACCGACGGTAGGCCCGCATTCCGGTCGTGGTGTCGTGAACCCGCCGTCCCATCAGCACACTCGCCGCCGCCGCGAACAGCCGGTTCCCCAGCCTGTTGAACGCCGGCATCGCCTCGGCGCCGTGGTAGAGCCGGGCGCCGCCGGCCCCGCCCTCCCCCCCCGTTTTGTGGTGCGGCAACCCCTGCGGCTTCCTCCTCCGGGCGGTGTGCGTTCGGT
>ERZ1034569.143-NODE-143-length-26095-cov-13.650614_pt1 | contig 26095 bp, 27 predicted proteins | sample MGYA00520706_ERZ1034569 | MGnify/ENA primary metagenome ERZ1034569 (study PRJEB33760, sample SAMEA4777722) | hypersaline lake metagenome | biome: hypersaline environment; feature: brines | place: Spain | collected 2014-08 | depth 0 m ...
GCTCGTTCCCTCACTTCGTTCGGTCACTCGCTCGCGTCTGCTGTCGTAGTGCTGTTCCGCAACCGCACCGCAACCGCAACTGCACCGCCACCGCGCCGGCACCGCGCCGCCACCACTCTGCACCACCACTGCTCTGCGCCGCTCCGCCGCGCACCGCCACCGCGCCGCACTGCTGGAAACTGTTTCGTGGGGTCGATACCGACGAGTTTGGGGTTGCTGTCTGCTCCGTGGTGGGTGTCGAGCACCGATCACGACTCGACGACCAGTCGTGACTGTGTGACGGCGGTGAGGATGCCGGCGGTCTGGCCGACGTTACCGGCGACGAGGCCGGCGTACAGGCTCAAGTCGCCGGCGACCGGCGCGGCGAGGTACGCGGCCGCGCCGACGAGTGACAGGACGCCGCCGCCGGCGTAGATTAGGCCGTTCCGCCCGGCTGTCGCCCGCCCGGTGTACACCAACGCGACTGCGGGGAGGGTGAGCCAGCCAACGACGGTGGCGGTCTGCATCGCCGCTGTCGGCCCCTCGATCAGGAAGGAAGCGGTGCCGACGACTGTCACCCCGAAGCCGAGGACGATCACCCACAGCCAGACCCGCAACACGCCCTCGCGCATGTCCCGGTAGGAGGTGAGTGCGAACGCGGCGAGCAACACGCTCATCACGACGTGTGCGATCACCACCGTCCGTGTCACCACCAAGTCGGCGTGTGCGGCGGCCACGAACGTCCACGCGAGCGGCACGAGCAGTCCGGGTGCGGTCTCGCGAAGGCGTCTGAACACAGCCCGCGTCGGTCGCCGAACGGCTCAAAGCTGGCGGTGTCGCCGCCGCGGAGCGAACGGTTCAGGCACGCCGGCGGTCAATCGGCGGGCGTGACGCCCGACACCCGGCCCGCGCTCGCGACACTCGCCGTCGAGGTTGCGGATCTCTCCCGGGCCACGCTGTGGTACACCGACCGACTCAGGCTCGTCCCGGTCGAACGCACTCCGACCGAGACCGTCTTCGAGGTGGGGGGGACGCGACTCGTGCTCCGCCGTCCGGTGTCGGTTCCGCGCGGCGGCCTCCACGTCCATTACGCGCTGGAGACGCCGGCCCGCGAGTGGCCGGCCTGGCGCGCCCGCTTTCCTGACGCGGAGACGGCGACGTTCGGCGACGCTCGCTCCGTCTACCCGTTCGACCCGGACGGCCACTGCCCGGAGGTTGCGGGGTTCGGCGACGACGGCCGCGGGCTGACGGGTGTGTTCGAGGTGGTGTTGGAGGTCGCCTCCCGGGCGGACGCTGAGCGCGCATACCGCGAACTGGGGTTCGAGCCGGTCGACCGCAGCGAGCGACGGCGGCGGGTCCGGCTCCGTGGCCCCGCGGAGGCCGCCGACCCCATCGACATCGAACTGTGGGAACCCCAGTTGGGGCTGGCGGACGCCCGCGGCGGCGTCCACGTCGACCTCGAACTCCGGGTTGCCGACCCGGTTGCGGCCGCTCGGCGCGCGTTCGGTGACCACCCCGCGGTCCACCCACACGAACGCGACGGCTCCGTCGAACTGTACGACCCGGACGGCCACCACCTGGTGTTGACGCCGTCCGGAGGCGGCTCGGACGAGACACCGCCGGAGAGTGGTCTGGACGGCGACGAGCCACGTGAGGATTTTTGACCGGGGGGGAACCAAGGTGAACTGTGACAACGCTGGTCCTGTGTGTGGACCGTGCGAACGACACCGGCCGCCACTCCGGCGTCCAGACGCCGGTCGTCGGCTGGGAGGCGGTCCGCTCGCTCGTCACGGACGTGGGGCTCTCGGACCCCGAGGACGCCCTCGTCAACTCCATTCTGGAGTCGCTCCGGGTGGCACGCGACCTCGAAGACGAGGGTGAAGAGACGGTCGTCGCGGTCGTCTCCGGCGAGGGGGACTCCAGTGTCGGCCGCGACCGCGCGATCGCTCAGGGTGTCGACTCGATCGCCACTCGCCACGACGCCGACAGCGCGATCGTCGTCGTCGACTCCGCCGCCGACGAACGCGCGGTGCCGATCGTCGAGTCCCGGCTCACCGTCGACTCCGTCGACCGGGTCGTCGTCCGACAGGCCAGGGACATCGAATCTACCTACTATCTCCTCAAACAGTTCATGGCCGACGAGGAGCTCCGGGAGACGGTGCTCGTCCCCGTCGGGATCGGGTTGTTGTTGTTGCCGATCCTGTTGGTGCAGTTCTCGCCGGCCGTCGCGCTCGCCGGGCTCACCTCGTTGCTCGGCGGGGCGTTGCTCTACTACGGGCTGGGTATCGACGAGGTCGCCGAGACCGCGCCGGAACGCGCCCGGGAGGCGATGTACTCCGGGCAGGTGTCGGTCGTCACGTACGTCGTCGCCGGCGGGCTGGCGGTCGTCGGCGTCTCACTCGGCGCGCTGGAGGCGACGACCGGCGGGAGCGACCCGTTCATCGCGGTCGTCAGATTCGTCTACGCCGCGGTGCCGTGGCTGACGGCCGGCGCGTTGACCGCCTCGCTCGGCCGGTTGTTGGACGAACTGATCCGCGAGGAGGGGGTGCGGACACCGTACCTCAACCTCCCGTTCGGGCTGGGTGCGCTCGGGCTCGTCGTCCGGGGGTTCGCGGGCTGGTTCCTCGAACGCCGTGCGGGACGTGCCCACCTCGCTTTGTTCGACGTGACGCTGTCGGCGACCCAACGGCTCGCCGTGTTCATCATCTCCGGGATCGTGTTGGCAGTCGTCGGCTTCCGGGTCGCCTCCCGCGCCTCCCGGGAGACGCTCGACGAGGTGATCGAAGCCGACCCCGAGGAACGATCCGACGGCGGAGAACGGGAGTAGCGTCGCCTACGGCGACGAAAGCGTCGCCTACGGCGACGAAAGCGTCGCCTACGGCGACGAAAGCGTCGTTTGCGACGACTCTACCCACAGCGTGTACCCTCGGGGGTCACTGCGGGTCCGGCGAGACGCCGTACCGCGACTCGGCGACCGCGAACGTCAGCGTCGACAACACACCCAGCAGCGTGCCGGCGACCAGCGTCACCGCCAGCCGCGTGTTCGAGACGGGGGCGACCCCACCGGCCATCGGGAGGAAGTACCCCGAGAGCCCGTGGAGGACGATCCCGATGGCGAGGAGGTAGAACGGAGCGTTGACGTACCGCCACCGGAAGCGCTCGGCGAGATACTCGTCTGTCACCCGCCCTAGCGAGGTGGTGACGCCCGCGACCGCGAACCACCGGACCGAGGCGTAGACGAACACCGCCGCCCCACGCACGACCGGCAGTTCCGGCACGCTCTGACGGACCGTCGCTAGCTGTTGGAACCCCTCGACGACGCCGATGAGGATCAACGCCACCGCGACCGCGTAGGTGACGATGGTCAGCCGGCCGGCGTACAGCCCGCGGCGGAGCCGGGCGGCCGCGTTGTCGACCGTCTCCTCTAATCCGAGCCCGTGGAACAACGAGTACAGCCCCAACAGTCCCGAGAGGAGTCCGAGCACGGCCGCGCCGGGGATGTCGAGCACGGACGCGCCGATTGTCGCCGGGTAGATCAACAACAGAATCCCCAACGGGACGAGGATCGTCCCGCGGGTCTCGGGGTCGTCCAACACCTGTTTGATCGTGTAGTAGATCGACTCCAGATCCTGTGCCTGCCGGACGACCACCCGTCGGGTGCTGTCGATCGGCACCCGCGACCGGATCACCGGGAACACGGACTCGTCTTGTGCCCCGTCCGTGACGAGCACACTCTGGACGGACTCCCCGGTCGTCAGCGACGCGAGCACGGTGTCGATCTCCTCGCCGACCGCGCGGTTGGCGGCCACCTCGGAGCCGTCGACACCGGTGACGACCGCGACCTCCACCTCCTCGTCGACCTCGGCGACGATCTCGTCGTACGTCCGGATCGCCTGGAACAGGACGTTCACGTCGGAGTCTTCCGGGTCGGCTGTCGCCAACGCCACGGCCGCCTCCCGGACCGCCGCCCGCCCGACGACCGGGGTCTCGATCCCGGTCTTGCGACCCAGATCGTCGTCGAGATCGACGGGGAGGACCAACAACATCGCTCGTGAGTAGCGTGTCCGGCGTAGAAAACGTTCGGGGTGGAGACCGACAGACGGGACAGCGACTACTGTTCGTCGAGCGCCAACGACGCCAACAACGCCTCCAACTGCACCTGTTCGTTCGCGCCCTCGGTGATCCGGTAGTCGGCCTCGCCGATCCGTTCCAACAGCCGGACCGCCTCGCGGTCGGTCAGATCGAACTCCCAGACCGAGCGGTGGAGCTGGTCGATCACGTCGCCGCCGGCGATTCCCGTCTCCGTCAGGAGCGTGTCGAGTGTCGCCCGCGCCTTCGAGAAGTCACCGTCCAACGCGTCCGCGACCATCGACTCGATCTCCTCGGGCCGGGCGGTGGCGGTGATCTCGTACACCGCCTGCTCGTCGACCGCGTCGCCGGTCGTCGCCGCCGCCTGCAGGGAGTTGATCGCCCGGCGCATGTCTCCGTCCGCGGCGTACACCAACGCCGCCATCCCGTCGTCGGTCACCTCGATCCCCTCTCTGGCCGCGATCTGGCCGATCTGTTCCCGGATCGCCGCGTCCGACAACGGGGAAAACCGGAACACGGCACACCGCGACTGGATCGGGTCGATGATCTTCGAGGAGTAGTTACACGACAACACGAACCGGGTGTTGTCCGAGAACTGCTCCATCGTCCGCCGGAGTGCTGCTTGCGCGTCGCTCGTAAGACTATCTGCTTCGTCAAGGAAAATAATCGTGTGGCTGTGATCCGGCGAGAATGACTCCCGGGCGAAGCTCTTGATCCGGTCGCGGACCACGTCGATCCCGCGTTGGTCGGAAGCGTTCAGTTCGAGGAAGTTCTGTCGCCAGTCGTCGCCGTAGATCTCCCGGGCGATCGCCTGGGCGGCGGTTGTCTTCCCGATCCCCGCCGGTCCCGAGAAGAGGAGATGCGGGAGGTCGTTCTCGTCGATGTAGCTCCCGAGTCGGTCGATCACGTTTTCCTGGCCGCTCACGTCGTCGAGCGTCTGGGGACGGTACTTCTCGATCCACACTTCGCGTCCCGGCGCCGCGGCCCCGTCGTCGTCGGCCTCGCTCATACGAGCGGCTACGCGTGGCGGGCGGATAAACGCCGCGAGATACGGGGCGACAGTCACGACACACGCCGCCACGCCGAGACGACACGCGCCGCCACGCTGAAGCCAGACTCCTCCGTACCCACAGTTGTGAACGTTACCCGGGTCGTCGGCGAGGAGACGGTGTCTGTCGCCGCCGACGCAACTTCCGCCGACCTGTGTCGCGCCGTCGACTACTCCCCACACGAGCCGCCGGTGTCCGTCGTCGAGACACCCGCGCCGGGAGACGCCACAGTCGAGACAGAACGGGTCAAACTCCTGTGGCCGGTGAAAGGCGGGTGAGCCGCGTCCGTCGCGCCGACCCCGACGAGATCGACGCGGTCCGGCACCTGCTCACCGCCGCGTTGTTGCAACCGCCACCGTCGCTCGCGGACGCCGTCGCTGCCGGACGGGTCCACGTCGCCGTCGCTGGCTCCGACATCGACGACTCCGAGTCCGCCACCCGCGCCGTCGGCTGTCTCGTCCGGCTCGCACCCACCGAGACTCCGGACGCCGAGCGTGTCACGGCCTGCGTCGAGAGCCTCGGCCCAACTCGCCGCCCGTTCGACCCCGCGGCGTGGCCCGCTCGAACGGCCGCGACACACGTCGACAGCGTCGCGGTCGCGCGTGGCTGGCGCGGGGACGGGGTCGGCACCGCGCTGGTCGAATCAGCCGTCGACGCCGCTGATGCTGCCGTCGGCGCTGCCGACGCTGTCGACGCCGCCGCACCCGGCGACGCTGTCGACGCCGCACCCGGCGATGCTGTCGACGCCGCCGACGCCAGTACCGACCTGCCTCCGCTCACGGTCGCGTTCCGGCCGGCGGTGCGGCCGTTCTACGAGTCGCTCGGCTTCACCGTCGTCTCCGCACCCGACGGCGAGCGACTGGTCGGCTGGCGGATGTGTGACGGCTGACCGACGACCGACTGGCGACGACCAATGGACGACGGGCGACTGGCGACCAACAGGCGACGGTCAATAGACGACGGGCGACTGACGGCCGACGGGTGACCGGCGACCACCAGACGCGGACCACGGCGGCTCCCGGGCCGATCCGCGAACCGTCAGCTACTCCCGGCGGCAGGCGTTGTCTCGGTTCGTGACAGACGCCGAGGACGCAGACACCGGGGGTCGCGTACTCACCCGTCGCCGCCTGCTCGCGATCGGTGGCGGCGTGATCACGACGGGCGCCACCGGCGCAGCGTACGTCCTCTCGGAGCTCCAGAGCAGTGACGGCGACTACACCGCGCCGGCGTCGTTCCCCGCGGTGTCGACCCGAGACGCCTTCGCCGAGGACGGGACGCCGCGGTTCGACGGTGACCGACCGATGCCACGACTGGAGGGTGAACTCCCGGCGACCCCGACGGTGGTGTTCGTCCACGGGTTCCAGACGGACCACGCCGCCGCCCGTGACCAGGCACACACGGCGGCGGTCGGACTCGGCGAGACGGAGCGACCGCTCCCGACGGTCGCGTACAGTTGGGACGCGACCCGGGAGTGGGGGGTCGCGAAGTCCGTCGCCGACGCCAACGGCCCCGCACTAGCTGGGTGGCTCGCCGACGCCGACGGCCCGATCCACGTCGTCGCCCACTCACTGGGCGCGCGTGTCACCTGTGAGGCACTGCGGGTGTTCGCTGCGAGCGAGACGCCGAACCCGGTGGCCTCGGTGTCGCTGCTGGGGGGTGCCGTCCCGCGGGCGAGTCTCGCGAGTGACGGCCGCTACGGTCCGGCCGTCGACGCGACAGACGCTCCGGTCGGCAACTACCACAGCCGCAACGACCGTGTGCTCGACTGGGTGTACCGGCTCTCCGACGGCACCCGCGCGGTCGGCTACGACGGGCTCCCCGACGGGGCGACCCCGCCGGGCGGCTACACCGACGTGGACGTGTCCGAGGCCGTCGCCGACCACCGGTCGTACTACGAACCCGGCGAAGGGTGTCTCCCGACGGTCGCTGACCGACTCCCCTGAAACTCTGCTGTCGACTCCCGACCCGTTCGCTCAGTCGGTCAGGTCTGCGACGACCTCCACTCAGTCGGTCACGTCCGCGACGACCGGCGCGACGAGTTCGCGCCCGTCGGCGAGAATCGCGTCGGTCGCCGTCTCGGTGTCGGCTTCCGCGTACACTCGCACCTTCGGCTCCGTCCCGCTGGGGCGGACGAGCAGCCACGCACCGTCCTCGAACAACAACTTGAACCCGTCGACGGTGACCACGTCGTCGACCGCGCGGCCGGCCACAGACCCCGGGATACGGTCGGAAAGCGTCTCGATCACCGACGCCTTGGCGGCGTCCGGACAGTCGACGCTCACCTTGTCTGTGACCACACGGCCGTACTCGGACTCGATCCTGTCGAGCCGGTCGTCGTACGACTCGACGGCGTGGATCGCGGCCGCCAGCAACGCGACCGTCACGCCGTCCTTCTCGCGGACGTGCCCCCGGACCGAGAAGCCGCCCGACTCCTCTCCGCCGATCAGTGCGTCCGTCTCCGCCATCGCCTCGGCGACCCACTTGAACCCGACCGCGGTCTCGACCGTCTCCGTGCCGTGTGCGGCCGCGATCCGGTCGATCAGGAACGTCGTCGAGACGGTCCGGACCGCCGGCCCCGTCTCCGCGTCCAACAACGCGTCGTAGGTGGCCGCGTAGAACAGGTTCTCGTCGACGACACCCCGCTGTGGCGTAACGACGGCGAGTCTGTCGGCGTCCCCGTCGTTCGCGACACCCAGGTCTGCTTCCCCCGATGTGACGGTCTCGACGAGGTCGTCGAGATACTCCACGGACGGCTCCGGGGAGGCGTCGCCGAACTCCGGATCGGCGTCCGTCCGGAGCCGTGTCACGTCGGCACCCGCCGCCGCGAGGAGGGCGTCGGTCACACCGCGGCCACTCCCGTGGATCGCGTCGTACGCGACGGTCAGGTCCGATAGCGCCGGCTCGCCGTCGACGACCGCGTCGGTGTCGCCGAGATACCAAGCGACGAGCTTGCGGGCGTTGTCGGCGTGTGGGGTCTGGAGGTCGACCCGGCGGACCGCGCCGCGGGTCGTCGCCGCTGGCGGTCTCTCGCCGAGTCTGGCGACGACATCGTCGGTGACGGCCGGCAACGCCGGCGCGCCGTCTGCGGGAATGAACTTCACGCCGTTGTACGACACCGGGTTGTGGGAGGCAGTCACCATCAGCGCCCCCGCCGCGCCGTGGTTGACGATCCCGTACGCGACCAGCGGGGTCGGCCGGTCCCGTTCCGGCAGGAGCACGTCGAAGCCGGCCCGTGCGAGCACGTCCGCCAACGACTCCGCGAACCCCTCGGAACTGGGTCTGGCGTCGTAGCCGACGAGCACCGGCCCGTCGCCGCCGTCGTCCGCGAGTGCGGCCGCGACCGCGTGCCCGACGGCCCGCACCCGTTCGTCGGTGAAGACATCCAGCGTGTCCCGCCAGCCGTCCGTCCCGAAGCTGATCGCGTCGGTGTCCATGGCTCCGGGGTGTGCTCGGCCGAACAAAAAGCTACCTCAGACGCCACACGGAGCGGCTCTCCGGCCGTGTTCGGGGACGCCACCCCGCTGGCCGCGTCCGTGGACGACTTCCCGACGGCCGCGTCCGTGGGCGACACCCCGACGGCTGCGCCCGTGAGCGACACTCCGACGGTCTCTTGAGGTCCCCGTCGACTACCGTGAGGTATGCCAGAGACACCCCACGTCGTCGCGGTGTGTGGCTCCCGCCGGACGGGGAGCTACACCCGGACGGGACTCCGGTACGCGCTGGCGGGCGCCGCCGCGGCCGGCGCCGAGACGGAACTGCTCGATCTCGGTGACCCCGAACTGGAGTTCCCCCTGTTCCACCCGGATCGGGACGCGGAAGCCGCGGGCGACGTGGCCGACGGCCTCCAGTTGGTTCGGCGTGCCGACGGCCTCCTCCTCGGTTCGCCCGTCTACCACGGCTCGTACTCCTCGGCGTTCCGGAGCTTCCACGACTGGTGTTCCTTCGACGAGTACGAAGACACCGCCGTCGGGTTGTTGGCGACCGCCGGCGGCGGCAGCTACGCCAGCACGCTCGACCACATGCGGAGCACCGTCCGCGGGGTTCACGGCTGGGTCGTCCCCCACCAGGTCGGAATCCGCAACGCCGCCTCGCGGTTCGCGTCCCGACCGACCGACGACGGCAACGACGCGACCACCTCGGCCGACGGTGGCCACCTCCCGCCGGCGGACACGGCGTACGTCTTCACCGACGACTCACTGCGTGACCGCACGCTCGAACTGGGTCGCGAGGTGACGACGGCCGCGAGACGGCTCTCAGACTGATCGACGGCTTCCTCGGCTGGCTCTCGGCGCTGCCGGCTACAGCTGTTCGACCGCCTCCGGCACCGAGGCCGGCCCGTCGACGTGGACGGCCCGCCACCCGGCGTCACGCGCCCCGGCCACGTCGGCCGTCCGGTCGTCACCGACCAACCACCGTTCCGTCGCCGGCAACCGTTCGGCGGCCACCGCGAACGGCGCCGGGTCTGGTTTGTGTGCGCCGGCCGCCTCGCTGGTGACGATCTCGTCGACGTGCTCGTCGAGCCCGTGGTGGGCGAGTTTGGCCGTCTGCCACTCACTCAGCCCGTTGGTCAACACGCCGACCGGGTGGTCGAGCCCCGCCAGCGTCTCGTGAACGACCGCCGGCACCCGGCTCCCGACACACTCGGCGTCAAACAGTGCGTCGACGAACGCATTCGGGTCGACCGACCGGTCGATGGTCTCGTTCCCGGCACGGGCGGCGTCGCGGTACGGCTCGGACGCGAGCGCGTCGAATCGGCTGGAGAACGTCTCGTGGTACGCCGCCAGAAAGCTCGTCTCTGCCGCGCCGGTGAGCCCGACCGCCCCACAGGCCCGCTCCAACACGGCTCCGTAGTCGTTCACGGCGAGGAGGGTCCCGTCGAGGTCGAACCAGACCGCCGCTATCCGGCCTCAGTTCCCCTGGATACGGGGAGCGAGCATGAACGTGACGTGCCCCAACCCCTCGGCGAAGTCGTAGTGCATCTTCACCGGGAAGTCGTCGCCCAGCTCCATCCGAACCTCGGCGTCGTTCGGGATCGCCTTGTTCATATCCTTCAGGTAGTCCAGCGAGAACAACGAGTCCGCCTCGCCGACGGTCAGATCGACCAACTCCTCGCGGTCGAGCACCAGATCGACGTCGTCCGTGTCACCCTCCGCCTCGATGACGAACGCCTCCTCGCTCTCGTCGACGCGCAGTTGGATGTAGTCGCTCACCATGTCGGCGGCGGTGATCCCGCGGTCGATCTGGGCCCCCTCCGGGACGATCTCCGCGGGCAGATCTAACTCCGGAATGTCCGGCTCCTCGCGGATCGAGTCGGGGTCGATCAACGCCAGCGTGTACGATAGCCCGTCGATCCGAACCTCCAGCTTCCGGGTCTCCTCGTCGAGTTCGAGGTGGACCAGATCACCGCTGTCGGCCATCGAGGCGATGTCCTCCAGCCGGCCGAGGTTGACGCCGATGACGCCGCCGTCCGCCTCGTACGCCTCGAACGCCGCCGCCTCCAGCGTGAGATCGACCATCCCGACGTTCGCGGGATCGACCGCACGGATCACGAGCTCGTCGTTGTTCAACCGGATTTTGCACTCGTCGACCAACACACTCACCGAGTCGAGCGCGTCCCGGAGGGTCGACGCGCTCACGATCGCCGTGAACATACGGAGTGAACTACGACCGGAGTGGGTGAAAATACCGTCGATTCCCCCTCCAGCCCGTCTGCGGGGGATTTCCGGCTGTCCCGACGACCGCACGGTGTTGTGGCAGGAGGAGAGTCCAAAACTATCGACACGACAATCTCCACAAAACGATTAAACCGGGGCCACGTACCCGTCGGCATGGAAGAGCCCCCCGAACCGTCGTTCGACTACCCCGAGGAGACGTACCTCGTCGACGGCGAGACCGTTCGGATCGTCTGTACCGACGGCGTTCTCGACGCCAAACCCCGCATCGACGGCCACCGTGTCGCCGTCCACTACGTCTACGCCAAACACGAACGCGGCCGCAGCGTCGAGACACTGCGCAACGGCGTCTACTCGGAGTTGTCGGCGGCGGAGGTGCGTGCGGCACTGCGGTACGCCGAGGAACACCCGGACGTGTTGGAGGACGTGGCCCGCATCGAGGAGGCCGAGTGGCGGCGGATCGGTCGGGAGTCCGTCGACGAAGGGTGACCGGTCGGCGCTCTCTGGGGTGTGTTCCGGCTACATCGTCTCTGTCAGACGCGGCCAACTCACTGGTTTTCGAGTGCGTCAAGCACACACGCGGCAGCGACGACCGCCTCTCGTGGCACGTTGCCCGCGTTGTCGATGGTGACCGTGTAGGTGTCTCGCAACGAGAACTGGCCGGTGATGTCCCCGACGTGTGCACCGTCGGCGTCGAAGATCTCGTACTTGTTCGGAATGAGATTCGCAACCGAAATAACACTTCGCAGCCCTTCGAGAACTTTGTTTTTCGATTCGATTGTGGCCAGAGTGTCCCCGCTCTCCGGGTCCCGAACTGTCCACGTCTCGACGAACAACGAGAAATCCTCGTCGAGAACAACCACCTCCTCGTCAGTTTCTGCGTCCCTGATCGCGTAGTTCCCCGCCACGTCCATGATCCCGCCGGCCTTCACCGTGAACACCTCCTCGTCGTCGTCGGTGACGAACGGGAACTCCTCTTTCATCTTGAACATCTTCTGTTTCCCGCGCAGGACGACCGTGCCGGTGCTGTCGCGAACAACGTACTTGTTCCGGATCGCCGGTTGTTTCACCTCGTACTCGTCGTCGTCGAGGCTGATCCGTGAGAACCCGTAGGCATTCGACGACTCGTCGGTGGACGGGAAAGGCATAGCCTGCAGTGATCGACTGATGGGTGAAAAATACACGGGTTCCGTCTCACCGATCTCGATTCGCCACGACCCCGTCACACCGTCAACCATACCTCCCCAGACCGACTACCACAACCAGAATGTCGAACCGCGACGAGTACTACAACCGCGCCAAACAAGAGGGGTACCGCGCCCGCTCGGCGTACAAGCTCCAACAGATCGACGAGGCCGAAGACGTGTTGGACCACGGCGACACCGTGGTCGATCTGGGGGCGGCGCCGGGTGGCTGGCTCCAGGTCGCCGCCGAACGGGTCGGCGACGCCGGGCTCGTCGTCGGTGTCGACCGCCAGGAGATCGAGCCGTTGCCCGACCACACCGCCGTCGAGACCGTCCGCGGGGACATGACCGAGGAACGCACCCGCGACCGACTGCGTGCCGCACTCGGGGTGCCCGGCGCCGCGCCGAACGACCGCCGGCAACGCTCTCGGCTGGGTGCCGCCAGCGAACTCCCCGCGAGCGACGCTGTCGGTGACGAGGAGACGCCGGACACAGACACCGCCGCCACGAGGACGACCGACGGGGACGCGACCCGGGTCCCCGACGCGCCGAACGGACCCGCCGCCCGACCAGCGGACGTGGTCGTCTCGGACATGGCGCCGAACGTCACCGGCGAGTACCACCTGGATCACGCCCGTGCGATCCACCTCGCCCGGCAGGCGCACGAGACGGCACTGACCGTGCTCGCCCCCGGCGGCGACTTCGTGGTGAAGGTGTTCGACGGCCGCGATCTGGCGGACTTCCGTGCGGAACTGGAGGACGGCTTCGAGTACGTCAGGTCGCTCGACCCGAGAGCGTCCCGCGAGGAGTCCTCCGAGCGGTATCTGATCGGCAAGTACCGCGTGGACGCCCCGGTCGTCGAGGGTGACCGCCGCGAGGTGACCGTCACCGACCGCGGCGATGAGGGGGACGGGGTCGCCGTCGTCGACGGTTACACCCTGTTCGTCCCGGGCGCGGAACCGGGTGAGACCGTCTCGGTCGTCGTCACGGACGTGAAAGCACGGTTCGGCTTCGCCGAGCGGGTCGACTGACCAACGCCGACCCCGACCGCGCGGCTGGTCGGTCCGCTTAACAGGCTCTGCCCGCTCTGTGTTGGTATGAGTGAGTCGCGGGAACGCCGGGGGTTCTGTCCGGAGTGTGGCGACCCGGTCCCGCCGCGGGAGGAGCCGTTGCCGGGTGCGCCGCGCGACGAGGCGCGACTGTTGTGTGACGACTGTTACTTCGCGTCGTTCGATCTGGTTGACGCCCCCGACCGCGTGGAGGTTCGGGTGTGTTCGCGGTGTGGCGCGGTCCACCGCGGCAACCGGTGGGTGGATCTCGGCGCAGAAGACTACACGGACGTGGCCGTCGAGGAGGTGACACAGGCGCTGGGGGTCCACCTCGACGCCCGGGAGGTGACGTGGGGTGTCGAGCCCGAACAGGTGGACGAGACGACGATCCGGATGCACTGCCAGTTCGCGGGGATCGTCCGCGGGTCGGGCGTGGAAGCAGAGGCGACCGTGCCGGTGAAGATCGCCCGCCAGACCTGCAGTCGGTGTGGCCGAATCGCCGGCGGCTCCTACGCCGCGACTGTCCAAGTGCGTGCCCACGACCGTCGGCCGGCGAGTGAGGAACGCGACCGCGCCGTCGAGGTCGCCCGCGAGGTGGTCGCGGAACGCGAGGACGCCGGCGACCGCGACGCGTTTCTCACCGAGGTCGACCGGACGGACGACGGCCCGAATATGAAGCTGTCGACGAACAAACTCGGCGGCCGGATCGCCGACCGCATCATCCAGGAACTGGGCGGGAGCGTCTCGGAGTCGGCGACGCTCGTCACGGAGGACGCCGACGGCAACGAGGTGTACCGCGTCACCTACTCCGTCCGACTCCCCCGGTTCCGCCCGGGTGACGTGATCGACCCGACGCCTGCGGGGTTGACCGCCACGTCCGGCGAGGGGCCGGTGGTCGTCGAGACGGTCGGGAACGCCGTCACCGGTCGCCGGCTCCGGAGCGGCGACCGGTTTCAGACGGACGCGGATCTCTCTGCGGCTGACCGACTGGGCCACGCTGACGACGGCGAGCCGGTGACGCTCGTGGCTGTGGAAGACGAGAACGCGGTGCAGGTGCTCGACCCCGAGACGTTCGTGACACGGAGTGTGGCGCGGCCGTCGTTTTTCGACCCCGACGCCGTGAGCGAGGGGGAGACGGTGCCGGCGGTGAAGTTCGACGACGAGGTGTTTCTGTTGCCCGAGGAGAGTGTCGACGAGGCGTGAGCGAGGCGGTCGGCGAGGAGTGGGAGACAGCGAACATCCCCGACCGCGTCTCGACGGAGGAACTCGCCGAGCGGGCTGAGGGATGCGTGACCAGTTGGCCGACTACCGGGCGGGGTTCGGCGTCGAGTCGCCGGACGCGTTGACAATCGACCAGACGAATCGGGCGCTCGCGGCCGAGTCGTTCGTCGACGCCGACCGTCCCGGTGTCGACGCTCCAGACGGTATCCCCATCTGAGTGGTGGCTGCGTCTCCGAAACACACGGAGACGCACACGCCCCGCGGTGTGATCGACCGCGCGGCGTTGTCCACGATCCGTGACGAGATCGTTGTCTCGCTCGTCCAGACGCCACCCGGCACCACAACAACGGTTAACAACAGTCGACAACAAAGAGAAACACAGATAACCGATGCCCATGGAAGTCGCCGCACTGGAGACACAAGCCGAAGCGGGGCTCTCGATCACTCCGGGAACACAGAAAGCGGCCGCGTTGCGTGTTCTCGCCGGCAATCCCGACACCGCGTTCACGCCGACCGAGATCGCCGACCGCACGTCGATCCCGACAGACAACGCCCCGACCGTCTGCCGTCGTCTCGCGGAGATGGGGGCGGCGGCCACCGCCAACGGGCACTACTACCTCCCGCGGGACGACACGACTGCTGCCGCCGTCCAACGCGCGCTCGGTGGTGCCCACCAACAGGAGATGGCCCAGAAGACGGCCGCTGCCGACGAGACGACACTCTCGGAGGGTGAGAGCGACTCTCTCTCGGACGCGGATGTAGACACCGAACTGACCGACATCAGCGAAGAAATATCGTAGCTGTAACATTTCTCTCCTCGACAAAACAAACTTTTTGACTAGATAGCTACCACGCCCGACGTGGTCGCACTTCGACAACGAGACGTAGTCAACCTCAGCTACGACCCGTACCAGTCGTCCGGAACTCGGTCGGCAGTCGTCGTCGACGGGATGAAAACCCCGAGCCACCCGAACGTCGGTCGAATCTACTCGCTGGTTACGATCACCAAAGACGAGACCGGCGAGTACGCTGCACACGACTGGACCGTCACCGTACCGAGAGACCAGACGGAAGACGGTTCTCCTCCGTTGAAACACGACTCCGTCGTCACGCCGTGGGGAACGTTCAACGTCGGAAGCGAGGACGTTGCCGACCGACACACCCGGCTCGACGACAGCGGGATGAAACGTGTTCTCCTCGCGTTCCAACGGATGATTCTTGACGATGTCGAGCGGGAGTGAACCGTACACCCGTCGATCGTATCACGGCCGCCGCGGGCCGCGTCAGCCCCACACGTCTGACAACGGGTGATCGTCGTGGTCGTCTCCGTCGGTTCCATCCTCACCGGCTGTCGACCCGTCCGACGACCCGTCAGACGACAGTTGAGACGATCCACCGTCGCTCGCTCCCCCGTTACCTCCTCCCGATCCACTGGCACCCGCCCGCTCACCCGTCTCGCCGACCCCGCCGCGGGGTGACCGGCCAGGTGCCGGCGGCGCGGGGTGGCCGGCGAGTGCGGCCTCGGGATCGAACGCCGGCAGCGACGGTGTCGAGATGCGGTCGATCTGCTCTTGGAACCACGGCGGCACGTCGCTGGCCGCGCGGTCGAACAGCTCCAGCAACGAGGCGTCCGCGAGATACGTCGCGCCGGAGTCGTCCGGCGACCGCACCACCCGCCCGCAGGCTTGGATGACCGTTCGGAGTGCCGTGCGGTAGTACCACCCCCACTGGTCGTCTGCCAGTCGACGGGCGACCCGGGAGTCGTTCGTGTTGGCGTACGGCGCCTTACACAACACCTGCCAGCGGCACAACGCCCCGGCCAGATCGAGCGCCTCCTCCATCTTGACGGAGACGAACACCTCCGGGTCGTCTGTCGCGAGCCACCGCTGTAACTGTTCGTCCCGGTCCTGCCGGCCGTGGGTGCGGACGCGCGGGCCGACGCCGGCGTCGCCGAACCGGTCGGCCAGCCGGCGGGCGATGTCGTAGGAGTGGGCGTGGATCAACCCCTTCTCGTCGGGGTGGGCCGCCATCAGCCGGACACAGAGCCGGGCGACCGCCGGCGTCGTCTGGTCACGGTGGTCGTAGGTCATCTTCCCGCGGGTGGTGTCGAACAACGGCCGATTCTCGACGGGGAACGTGTGGCCCACCTCGACCAGCGCGACGTCTGCGGGGTCCAACCCGACACCACGACAGAACGACCGTTTGTCGAGGATCGTCGCCGACAGCAACGCGAACTTCTGGCCGCGGTCCCACACAGTGTGGCGAAGATACCGCGCCGGCTCCAACGGCACCGCCGAGACTGTGCCGCCGGCGCCGTCCGGTTGGTCGACGACCCAGGTGGTCGGCGACTCCGGGTCGCGGGCGTCGCGGACGAACCACGCGAGTTCGGACTTCCGCTCGGTGAGTCGGTCCCGCCGGGTCGCCTCGCGGGGGGAGAGTTCCTGTCGGGCCCGCAACTCCTCTAACGCGCGGTCACAGGCGCCGACGACCGACTCCGCGAACCGCACCGTTCGGGAGAGCGTGTCGTCGGCGTCCCGGACGTTCGGCACGCGTAGGTCGTCCCAGACGGGGAGGGTGCGGGGCGACAGTTCGATCGTCGCGTACATCTCCGCCCACTCGGCGAGGCCGTGGGCCTCGTCGATCACCACCACGTCGCGCTGTCGGAACAGCTCCGAGCCGGCCGTTCGGATAAAGTACGCCAGCGTCGTCGCCGCGATTTCGCGGTTGGCGGCGACCGCCCGCGCCGAGTAGTACGGACACCGGTGTTTCACCGAGCAGTCGTACCCCTGCTCGCGGGCACACGGCGCGCGGTTCACCGGGGTCGTCTCCTCGCCCGGCAGGATACAGGTGTAGTTTGACTTCCCGCGGATCACCTGCAGGTCGTCCAACAGGTCGTCGTCGGCCACGTCGTCGATCTGTGACACCTGTGGCGTGGTGTAGTAGGCGCCCGTCGGCTCTGCCGGCTCCGCCTCCGCGGGGGTGCGGGCCGCGCCCGCGACGGCCCGAGCGAGCAACGACTTCCCGCTGCCGGTGGGCGCTCGGACGAGCACGACGTCGTTGCCGGCGGCGAACGCGTCCCGGATGTCACACAGTGCCTGCCGTTGGTTCCCGCGGTGGCTGGGCGCCGGAAACTCCGCCGGGATGCGTGACGGCTCCACCTGCGAGCCACGGGGTGGCGGCGAGGAAAGGGTGTCGCTCGTGAGAGCACACGAGTGTGCCACTCACCGACGAGTCACGTCTCCCGAACTCGGTCGAAGCACCGAAGTGAGCCGGCTGTCCAGCGTGATCTGTGGCGTCCACCCGGGCCGACAGTCGCCGCGTTCGGTGGCTCTGGGGAGAGCTATCGTTGTTGCTGCAGTTCGCTGGGATCTGCCTGACAAACTACAATCCGACCCCTTACCCGACCGGAACGGTCAGCGCCATCGGCGTCGTCTGTCTCTTCGTCGGGCTCGTTGGGTTCGTGACCTACGTCCGACGGCACGGACTACCACCGCCCGCACCACCCGAACGCTGAGTGGCTCCCCCGGGAGAGTGACGGCTCTCCCGGCGAGACACGCACCGAGAGATCGGCCGAAACGGCAAACTGAGGCGACTGTCTATGCGGCGTTATGGGCCCTCCCCTGCTCGACAACCGACGTGTTCAGTGGCTCTGGGCGAAGCTGTCGGCAGTGCTCGTGTTCGCGGGGCTCTACCTGTTGAACTACCAGCCGGCCGTGCGCGAGAACGCGGCGTTGGAGGCCGCCGTCGCCGCCGGTCTCCTGTTGGGCACCGTCGGCGTCGCGAGCTACGTCTGGCGGTACTACGCCGCCGAGTGAGCCGGCTACTCCTCGACCAACGCCTCGACGAGTGAGCCTTCCGAGTAGCTCTGGAGCGGCCGACTCGTGTCCCGCTCGCGGGCGACGACGAACGTGGAGTTCGTCCGGTCGACGTGATCGAGCGCCTCGAAGTCGGAGATCAGCCGTTCGACGTCGTCACTGTCGGGGAGCCGCGCGAGCACGACGAAGTCCGTCTCCCCCATCGTGAAGAACACCTTTGTCACTCCCTCGACGCCGGCAATCTCTTCGCCCATCGCCTCGTGGCCGTCGTCGTAGCTGGTCAACACCTCCAACACGACCGTCACACCCAACCCCAGTTCGTCGAGGTCGAGATCGTACAGGTCGTTCTCGATCACGCCCGCCTCCCGGAGGTTGTTGAGCCGGTAGTGGATCGTCGACACCGGAATCCCGGTCGCCTCGCTCACGCGCTCGATACTCCCCGTCTCCAAATCTGAGATCGCCTTCAGGATCTCGACATCTCGTTCGTCCACGACTCGGCGAACGGAGTCGATCCTTGTAGTCTATGCTAACTCTCCCGGCAACAGGTCACTCAGATTGGACGTTCTCCGGGTTCTGGGTGATCCGCTCGGAGGGTTGCAGGTTGGAGAGATCGCTTACATCTGTGGCCGTTATTCGAATTAGATTCGAAGATGAGCGGAGACTCACAGACGAGCGTGGAAGCGCGCGTACTCCTCCCGTTCGCGGTGTTGTCGTTGGCGTGGGGCGGGAGTTTCGTCGGGATCGAGGTGGCAGTCGAACACGCGCCGCCGTTGTTGCTCGCCGGCCTGCGGTACGCCGTCGCGGCGGCGGTGGTGGTGCCGTACGCCGTCTTGACGGAGTCGCGGCTCCTCCCGCGGAGCCGGGACGATCTGGGCGCGGCGGCGGCGGCGGCAGTGTTCACCATCGCCGGCTACCAGGCGTTCCTGTTCGTCGGCACCCAGTACGTCCCCGGAAGCGTCGCGAGTGTCGTCGTCTCCACCTCGCCGGTCGTGACGGCGGTGTTGGCCGGCCTGTTGTTGGACGAGTCGACTGACCTCGCGGACGCCGTCGGCTTCGTCCTCGGGCTGGTCGGTGTCGTCATGGTCGCACAGCCGGACCCCACCGACCTCGGTGGGACGACACTGGGCGTGGGGTTGGTGTTCGTCGGTGCCGTCTCCTTCGCCGTCGGGGCCGTCGGGACACGTTCGTTCGAGCCGGAACTTCCCACTGTCGCCGTCCAGGCGTGGGCGATGGTCGGCGGCAGCGCCGCCCTCCTGACCGGCTCCCGGCTCCGGGGTGAGGTGGTGCCGGCGCCGTCTGCGGTGCCGGCGGAGGCGGTGATCGCGTTCGCGTACGTGGCCTTAGTCGCCGGCGCGCTCGGCTACCTGTTGTACTTCCGGCTGTTGGCGACGGCGGGCGCGACGGAGACGACGCTGGTGTCGTACTTCGAGCCGGTTGTGGCCGCTGGGGTCGCGGCCGCCTTCCTCGGCCAACCGATCACGGCGCCGACCGCTGGCGGCTTCTTGGCCGTCGTCGGTGGGTTCGCGGTGATCGAACGCGACCGACTGGTGCGGGTGCTCGGACGGCGGCTCGCGATCACACTCTCCGGCGCGGCCGACCACTGACGGCGGTCGTCACACGGTGACACTGGCCGTTCGACTGCCCGTTTCGACGGCGTTGGAGAACCGCTACCCCTAACTCTGCGCCGCCGCAACAACGGTTAATGAGCGACCAGGCGGCCGTCGACCACGATCTCTACCGGCGGACCAAGGCGTTGTTGGAGCCGGGTGAGGTGGAACTGATCGGCTGTATCGTCCACACGGATCTCGCCGGCGACGAGGATCTGGAGATGCAGGAACTCGTCGTCGAGATCAACGAGGTGATCGCCGACCACGCCAACGCCGGCGAGACGTTCATTCACGCCGGCAACAACGACACGGCGTTCTCTTCGAACCAGTTCCAAGGGCTGACCGTCGACGACGAGTCGTTCGTCTGGGAGAGTCAACACCTGCTCCGGGACGGAAGCTTCGATCTGGTGTTCTACTACGAGGCAGACGCCGACCAGGAAGGGATCGTCGCCGATCTGGCGGCGTTGGGGCCGGACGTGACGGCTGTCCCCGACCCCGAGATCGAGGCGGCACTGGAGTAGCCACGCCACAGTGGCGCGGTTCTCGCGAAGTCGGACGGTGGGACCGGCCGCGTGACGTGTGACCACCCGCCAGCCCGTGGCCAGTCGTGCGGAGAACGCGACGCTTATGTCCGTCACGACGCGTGTTCGGATATGGACACCGCGGAGTCGGACGTGAGTCTCTCGACGCTCGACCGGGCGGTGGTCAACGCCTTCCAGGGGGGGTTCCCGGTCGTCGCCGAGCCGTGGGCGCCGGCGGCGGCGGCGTTGCGCGAACGCGGCGTCGAGACGACTGCCGACGAGTTGTTGACTGCGGTTCGCGAACTCGACGAGTCGGGTGTGCTCTCCCGGTTCGGCGCGTTGGTGAACGCCGAGGAGATCGGCGGGACGGCGACGTTGGTCGCCACCCACGCCCCCGACGACCAGTTCGAGGAGATCGTTGAGACGATCAACGACCACCACGAGGTGGCCCACAACTACGAACGGGAACACCCACACCTGAACGTCTGGTTCGTGTTGTCGGTCGCCGACGAGGACCGCGTGCCCGAGGTGCTCGCCGAGATCGAGTCGGAGACGGGCCAGGAGACGTACAACATGCCCAAACAGGAGGAGTTCCACGTCGGCGCGAAGTTCCTCCTTGACGGCCCGGTGCCGGACGGGGACGTGGACTGTTCGGACGCCGGGCCGGCCGTCGAGCCGACCGACCGGCGGTCGCTGACACCGCGGGAACGCGACCTGGTCGTCGAGATACAGGGTGGACTCCCGATCAGCCGGACCCCGTACGCGGACGTGGCCGACGCAGTCGGCCAGCCAACCGACTGGGTTGTCGAGACGATCAAACGGTTCGACGGCGAGGGGAAGGTGCGCCGGGTCGGGGTGATCCCCAACCACTACGCGTTGGGCTACTCAGAAAACGGGATGACCGTCTGGGACGTGCCCGACGACCGGCTCGCCGAGGTCGGGCCGGCCGTCGCCGAGCTGGGGTTCGTCACCCACTGTTACCACCGGCCGCGCCACGAGGGAGTGTGGCCGTACAACTTCTTCGCGATGACACACGGCCGCGACGAGGCGGAGAGCCAACGCCGCATCCGGCAGGTCCGGGAGGTGATGACGGACCACTGGGACGTGAGCGAGGGCGACTGGGACACGTTGTTCTCGACACAGATCCTGAAGAAGACCGGCATCCGGTTGGACGAACGCGCCGACGCACACACGGCGTCGACCGACACCACCTCGCAGCACTGACCGTGATCCCGTTGCTCCACGACTTCGACGGCGAGCGTGTGTTGATCGTCGGCGGCGGGAGCGTCGGCGCCCGGAAAGCGCGGACGTTCGCCCGCGAGGCCGAGACGGTCGTCGTGAGCCCGGCGTTCGCGGACGGCGCCTTCGGGGACGCGAGTCTGGTGCGTGCCGCGCCGGCGCCCGCCGACCTGGCCGACTGGGTCGAACGCGTCGACCCCGCACTGGTCGTCGCGGCGACGGACGACCCAGAGATCAACGACGCCGCGGCGGCGGCCGCCCGCGACCACGGCGCACTGTGCAACCGTGCCGACCGATCCGGGAGCCGCGACCCGGACAGCGTCGTCGTCCCGGCGACGATCCGGGATGATCCGGTGGTTGCGGCGTTGGCGACCGGCGGCACCGCACCCGCTCTGTCCCGGCACCTCCGACAGCAGTTGGCCGACGAGATCGACGGCGCCGGCGCGATGGCGGAGCTTCTGGGCGAGATCCGTACGGAGCTGAAAGCCGACGAACCGGACCCAGAACGCCGCCGCCGGGCGGTTCGGGAAGTGTTGGAATCCCAAACAGTTTGGAAGGATTTAGGTACGGAACCCGCAAAGGCACGCCGGGAGGCGGACCGAATCGTCCGGGAGGTGACAGAATGAGAGAGACGACCGTCGTCGCCGGTGTCAGCGTCGCACACGACAGCGCCACGGTCGATCAGATTGAGGCCGCCGGCGGCCCGGACGAACAGACGGTCGTCGAGGGGTTGCTCGCCGCACCGGGTGTCGAGGAGGCGTTCGCGCTCTCGACGTGTAATCGTGCGGAGGCGTACGTCGCCGGCCCGGACGCGGCGGCGCTCGACGACGCCCTGTCGGGGTTCGCCGCGCCGGTGCCGACGGGGGTCGTCGACCGCCTCGACCACGAGGCAAGCATCCGGCACCTGATGCGGGTGACCAGCGGGTTGGAGTCGCTCGTGCTCGGCGAGGACCAGATCATCGGGCAGGTGCGGGACGCGGTCGCCGTCGCCCGCGAGGTCGGTGGGCTCGACGGGGCGTTGGACGCAATTTTGACCAAGGCGCTCCACGTCGGCGAGCGTGCTCGCACGGAGACAGCGATCAACGAGGGGACCGTGTCGATCGGCTCGGCCGCGGTGGCGTTGGCCGTCGAGGAGGCGCGTGTCGCCGACGAGCCGGTGTTGGTCGTCGGCGCCGGCGATATGGGCACCCTCGCCGCGCGGGCGTTGGCCGACGCCGGCGCCGCGCGGGTGTTCGTCGCCAACCGGACGCTGTCGGCGGCCGAACACGTCGCCCGCGAGGTGGACGCCCCCGCGGAGGCGGTGCCGTTGTCGGCGGTCGACCGGACACTCGGGAGTGTGCAGGTGATCGTCACTGCGACGGACGCGGACGACTACGTGCTTGACGCCGCCGACTTCGCGCACGCCGACGTGGCGTTGTGTGTCGATCTCGCCCAGCCCCGGGACGTGGCGCCGTCGGCCGAGACGACGGTCGAACTCCGCGACATCGACGACTTAGAGGCGGTGACCGCACAGGCGCGGGAACGCCGTGCCGCGGAGGTGCGTGAGGTGGAGTCGTTGATCGACGACGAACTGGGGCGGTTGTTGGAGCAGTTCAAACGCGACCGCGCAGACGAGGCCGTCTCGGCGATGTACGAGGCCGCCGAGCGGACCAAACGCCGCGAGTTGGAGGAGGCGGTGACGAAGCTGGAGGCGCAGGGCGGGCTGACCGACGAACAACGCGAGACCGTCGCCGCGCTGGCGGACTCGTTGGTCGGGCAGTTGTTGGCGGCGCCGACGAAGAGCCTCCGGGAGGCGGCCGCCGAGGACGACTGGAACACGATCCACACCGCGATGCAGTTGTTCGATCCGGAGTTCGACGCCGTGCCGGAGGGCGGCCCGCCGGCCGGTGTCGACAGCGAAGACGGACCACCACCCGCCGCCGTCGACGACAGCGCTGGGGGGCCGGCAGACGGTCGGCCGTACTCCGACGGCGAGTGACCGGTCTCAGTTCGGTGTCGGTCTCAGTTTGACACTGCGTCGCTCCCGGGGAGTGGCGCGGTCGATCCGGAGCGTCTGATGTAGTCGGCACCGATCCCGGCGAGTCCGGAGTCCGTCGCGGCGGCGTACGTCTTGGCCGCGCCGAGATACTGTTCGGTCACGTCCACCACCCGCCGGACGGCCGTCTCGTCGTCGTCGGCCAGCAGGTACTCGGCGGTGACGGGGGTGAGTTGCCCCTCACTGGCGTCGTCTGCGTAGTCGTCTACGTCGTCGAGCCAGATCTGTGCGCCGACGATGGCGAGGACGATCGACCGTTCGAAAGCGGGTTCAATCTCGACGCCGGCGGCGCGGTACATCTCCACCATCCCGTGGTAGATAACGCCGACGCGCCCGTACTGGGTCCGGAGATACGGGAGATCACGTTCGTCCGCCGAGAACAGCTCCGGCGGGTCGTCGAAGTCGGCGAACTTGTACTCCGACTCGACGGCCGCCAGCGCGTCGGGGTCACCGGCCCGTGCGTCAGCCATCAGCTCCCGGAAGTACGGGTCCCGGTCCTGGTGGGCCTCGGAGTAGTCGACGGCCGCCCGGTAGTGGTCACGGACGGCGTCGGGAAACCCCTCGAACAGTTCCGCGACCTGGTCGGCGAGCACGGACTGTGTGAGTTCGGCAATCTGGGCGCGGTCGCCGTCGTCGACCGGGAACCCGACGACGAAGTCCTCGTACTCCGCGTCATTGATGGCGTCGCGCACGTCCCCGTCGATCAGCGCGACGACCACCAACCGGGTCACCTCGCGCACCCGGGCGAGGCGGTCGCGTGCGTCCGCCAGCGTCGACACGGTCGGGGTCGGCCCGCGGAGCCGTCCCAACGGCCCCAACGGCCCGTCGTCCAGCTCACCGGTCAACGGGTCGAGTCGCGTGGTCGTCTCGCGGCGAATCCGGCCGAACAGGTGACTCAGCGTCAACTCCGCCGGGAGCGTCAGCTTGGTGTCGTAGTCGAACCCGACCCGTTCGCGGGACACGTCGAACGCGTCCGCGATAGCGCGCTCGACTGGGTCGAACGCCTCCCGCACGACGCGGTCGAGGAACCGGTCGACGTAGCGCCGAAGCGCCAACGAGCCGGCGGCGAAATCCCCCGTGTCGGCGTAGTAGCCGAGGAGTGCCCGCGGCGCGGTCGGCAGTCGGTCGACACCGGCGGCGGTCGCGGCGAGTCGTCGGGTGAGCGAACGCGGAGTGGTGTCGTCGGTCATCGGTCGTGTCGACGGGTGGTCCGTCTCGCGTGTCGTTCTGTGACACTGGGTTTCAGTCTTGTCGTTCTCCGCGCAGTCCCGTTTCGCCGCCCCGGTTTCCCGTCGACGTGGTCGCCGTGGGTCGGGTGAGATAAGTACCCCCACCGTCTCGTGGCCGTGTGTTCCGTTCGTCGTACACGCTCGTCGACGCCGTCCACGTCGCCCTCCAGGAGCTGTTCGGCGACGCGACGAACCCAGTGCCCGACTGGACACACGTCACGAAGGTGGACCCGGAACCCGACAAGCGGCTCCCGACCCTGTTCCCGGCGTATCTGGCGGCAACGGACGCCGTCTCCGTCGGCGGCTCGCGCGGCGTGACTGTCGAGCACACGCACGCGACGTTCGAGGCGATATCGGTCGCGCCGGTGCCGGCGTTCCACGAGCCCAGCGCGGCGAGTCACGTCACCCGGGAAACGCGCTCGGCGGCGACGTTTCTGACGCTCCCGGAGGTGTTGAACGGGGACAGTGAGGCGCTCGTCGGGCGCTTGGGTGCCGGCGTCGCCGGCCTCCACGACGACCAGGTGCCCGGTGTGGTGCGTCAGGCGTTGCCGGACGCGGTCGCCGACCGACTGTTGGGGACCGCCGCCGGGGAACGGCTCGTCGATCTCCTGACGGGGTGGCTCGTCCGACAGGCGGTGTCGGAGGCGTACGTCGTCCAGAACCCGGACAGCGCCGCCGCCCGGGAAGCCGGGGTCACTGCCGACGACGTGCTCACCCCGACGGCCGCCCGGGAACGGGCGTTGGCGGCCGAACACCGACTGGGTAGCGAGATCGTCTACCTGGAGTACTCCGGGACGTTCGGCGGCGAGGCCGCCGAGACCACGCTCGCGGCACTCGCGGACGTGACCCAGTGGGCGCGGGTGTGGTACGGCGGCGGTGTCCGGTCGCGCGCCGCGGCCGAGCGCGTGCTTGACGCCGGCGCAGACACGGTGGTCGTCGGCGACGTGTTCCACGACGTAGCCAGTGAGGAAACACGACTCGCGAAGACGTACCGCGAGACGGTCGGTGACCCGTCGCCCGCGGCGATCCGGTCGTGGGTGCGTGACCGGGTCGACGAGACGACTGCGGCCGCCTACCTCTCCACAGTGCCGTCCGTCGCCGACCCGACAGCGCGCGCGACGACGTTGCTGACGGCCACACTCGTCTGCCGACTGTGGCTGGCCGCGACCGCCGGCGCGTGGGCGCCGGCGACGGCGCCGCCCGACCCGTGGACGGTCCCGGCGTTTGCCGACCAGTTCGCGGACGGCGCCGAGCGGTACGCACGACGGTGTCGCCGAGCGCTCGTCGTCTCCGACGCAGATAGTACGCGGACGCCTCCGGCGTCCGACGCAGATAGTACGCGGACGCCTCTGGCGTCCGACGCAGATAGTACGCGGACGCCTCTGGCGTCCGACGCAGATAGTACG
>ERZ1034569.144-NODE-144-length-26012-cov-7.896406_pt1 | contig 26012 bp, 20 predicted proteins | sample MGYA00520706_ERZ1034569 | MGnify/ENA primary metagenome ERZ1034569 (study PRJEB33760, sample SAMEA4777722) | hypersaline lake metagenome | biome: hypersaline environment; feature: brines | place: Spain | collected 2014-08 | depth 0 m ...
CTGATAGCTGGGATGCAACAGCGGGACGACCCGCCCGACACCGGTCTCGACGGGGTCCAGCACTAGGTCGAGGAACCCGTCGACGGACCGGTCGTCCATCGCGAACACGGACGCCGTCGCGTGCTTGCTGGTCGTGAGGACCGCGTCAGGGGCGACCGTCGCGAGCTCCTCGCGCAGGTAGGGCCGGCAGTTCGCCCGCTCGGCAGCGGTCGGCTCGCGGTTGCTCCCGGCCCCGTCGCAGGGGAAGCATTTCACGGCGTTCACACACGTCGACGGAGGGGTGGGCGCCCTTCCAGAGCTGCTGGAACGTATCGACATCCACCTTGAGGTACTTGCGCTCGCCATCGATTCACGGGCGATGGAGTTTGAACCGCTCGGAGTTGTGTTGCCACGCGGCCAGTGTCTCGTTGATGCTCCCTCGAAAGAGAGCTTGTGCAGTTGCTCGGCGTCGTCGATTCCGATGCCGAGTTCCGGGTGGAACGTCCCACCACCGGGGGCGGGGCCACCGACTCGGATTTCGAGGTTTCCACGGTCGAGGAGCGTCCCGATGGTGGCGGGCTGGGATTCGACCCACGGGGAGAGCGGCTTGTCGCTGTCTGCAAGGGGTGCGCCTCCCGCTACTGTAGGTCGGCCACAACGATAACGCGCACTCGACCCTCGGTTTCCAGCAGACCCGCAAACTCCATATCTACATCAACGGGCTAGAGTACACCCTGGCGCTGATTGATTCGGAGCCGATCAGGGGCTCGACCGGCCCTCGCCGCCGAGATAGTCGTCGAGGGCTGGAAAATCGATCGTGCAGTGATTGCCGACCACGCCAACTTGTTCGGGGAATAGGGGCTTGTACGGGCGCCCGATCCACACGCCCTTGCGGTCCTGGTGTTTGCGGTCTCACTGTCGATGCCCTGTGCGACCGCCGCAGGCGAGAGGAAGGCGACGGAGACGCCGACGCTGGAGCCACCGGGCCCCTGCTGGCATCACAGGTGTACGGCGGGATAGACACCGACCGGCTTGCAGCGATGAGATACCGTTGACTGATTGAGAAGCTTTTCCTATCACGAAACCGTGATGTAAAACGTGACACTGGTTCACTGTCAGGACCGACCGATGCCTGGCACCGGTCCCGACACCGAGCCGCGTCCGACCGCCTCATCGCCCGACCTCGTCTGCGACAGCCTGGAGGCTGACCAATGACCGGGCGAGCGCTGTACTTCTCCGAGCCCGGCCGCGTGGAGGTGCGTGACCGGCCGGTTCCCGAGCCCGGGCCCGACGAGGTCCGGGTGCGAACGGAACTGTCGGCGGTCAGCCCCGGTACCGAGCTGCTGGTGTACCGCGGCGAGGTACCCGAGTCGATGGACGCCGACGAGACGATCGACGCCCTCGACGGCACGTTCTCGTACCCGCAGCAGTACGGCTACGCGGCCGTCGGCCGGGTGAGTGCCGTCGGGGTCGACGTGACCGACGACTGGCTGGACCGCCGAGTGTTAGCCTTCCACCCCCACGAAAGCCACTTTCTCGCCGACCCAGAGGATCTCGTGCCGACCACTCTGTCCGCCGAGGACGCCCTGCTGGTGCCGAACGTCGAGGCGGCGGTCAACTTCGCCATGGACGCACAGCCCCGTCTCGGCGAGCGGGTCGCCGTCTTCGGACAGGGGCCGGTCGGACTGTTAACGACGGCGGTGCTCGCGGACTTCCCGCTCTCCGAGCTGGTCGCCGTCGACCGCTACGGACGCCGCCGCGACCTCGCGCGGTCGTTCGGGGCCGACCGAGCCGTCCGCCCCGGCGAGGCCGCCGCCGCCCTGAGTGCGGACGGCGCCGATCTCAGCGTGGAGTTGTCGGGGGCACCGGAGGCACTCGATGAGGCCATCGATGTCACCGGCTACGCCGGCCAGGTGCTCGTCGGCTCCTGGTACGGCATCAAGGACGTCTCCCTGGACCTGGGTGGGTCCTACCACAGAAGCCATATCCGGATTCGCTCCAGCCAGGTGAGCCGGGTCGACCCCGACCACGCCGGCCGCTGGGACAAGGAGCGCCGCATGGAGTACGTCCGCTCCTGGCTCGATCGGGCCGACGTCTCCGAGATGTTCACCCACCGGCTCGACGTAAGCGAGGCTCCCAAGGCATACCGACTGCTCGACGAGCGCAAGGACGAGGCTGTCCAGGTCGTCTTCACCTATGACTGACCCGGACACCGACATCACGAGGCCGGGCTTTAGGTGGTTCCCGCCCCTCAACCTGATTGATGTACACGACAACGGTGCGGACTGACTTTGTGGCTCAGCACTACCTTACCGTCCCGAACCCGGGACCGGAGGGTGAGCTCCACTCTCACCATTTCCGGGTGGAACTGGAGTTTCGTGGCCCCGAGCTCAACGAGTACGACTACCTGGTGGACATCGACGATGCACGGGCGGCCCTCGCGGACATAGCCGACCGGTACACTGACGCCACGCTGAATAACCTGCCGGAGTTCTCGGGGTACAACCCCAGCGTCGAGCGGTTCGCCCGGGTGGTGTTCGGCCGAGTGACCGAGCGGGTGGCCGACGACACCGTCACCGAACTGACCGTCACGGTCTGGGAGGACGACCAGGCCGCCGCCGGCTACGACGCGGCGGTATGAGGGTCGGGCTGACGCTGTACGGTGACCTCGGGGAGCGGTCGGGCGGGTTCCGCTACGACCGCAAACTCGTGGCCGGTCTGCGCGCCGCCGGCCACGAGGTTGAGGTGATCTCACTGCCCTGGCGGGCCTACCCTCGCGGGCTCCTGGACGGCTTCTCCTCCCGGGTTCGCGACCGGCTGACCGTCGACGTCGACGTGATGCTCCAGGACGAACTCGCCCACCCCTCGCTGGTCCGGCACAACCCGCAGCTCCCGTACCCGGTCGTCAGCATCGTTCACCACCTCCGGGCCAGCGAGGACCGCCCGCTCGCGCCACTGTACCGTGCCGTTGAGCGCCGCTACCTCCAGACAGTCGACGGCGCGGTCTGCAACAGCGCGACCACCCGCGACGTCGTCACCAACCTCGGCGTCAACCCCAAGACAACGGTCGTCGCCCCACCGGCCGGCGACCGGTTCGACCCCGACATTGACCCCGACGAGGTCGCCGCCCGTGTTCGGGAAGGTCCTCTTCGCGTCGTCTTCGTCGGCAACCTGACCGAACGCAAGGGGCTCGACACCCTCGTCGTGGCGTTCGACCGTGCCCGGCGTCGCGGGGCGGCCGTCGAGCTGACCGTGGTCGGCAGAACCGTTGAACCCGACCACGTCGCCACGGTGCGCGAGACAGTGGCCGACCGCGGGCTTGAGGACGTGGTCACCTTCGCCGGGGAGCTCCCTGACGAGGACCTGGCCACGACCCTCGCGGCGAGTCACGTCCTCGCCGTGCCCTCCCGGTACGAGGGCTTTGGCATCGTCTATCTCGAGGGAATGAGCTTCGGCTTGCCGGCGGTCGCGAGCGCCGCCGGCGGCGCTGACGAGATCGTGGCCGACGGCGAGACGGGCGTACTCGTCGATCCTGGCGACGCCGGCCGGATCGCCGAGGCGCTGGTTAGACTCGACGCCGACCGCGACCGGCTCGCCCGGATGGGCCGAGCAGCACGTGCCTACTACGAGGCTCACCCGGACTGGGCGGAGACGACTGCCCGGGTCCGAGCATTGCTGACCGCCATCATGAACGGCGACCGACGTCGCGACCGCGAGGTGACAACGTGACTAACTTCCAGGACTACCTCGTCGCCAAGCGCTCGGTCGACGACCGGGCGCTGGACCGGCGCCTGCTCGACCGGCTATGCGAGCTATTGACCGCCCGGGCGCAAGACCGGGAGGGACCCCTCCGGGTGCTCGAGGTCGGCCCCGGGGTCGGCACGATGGTCGAGCGGCTGGTCGAGTGGAATCACCTCCCGGCCGGCGAGGTACAGTACACCACGGTCGACCTGAACCCGGACAATATCGCAGCGCTGCGCGAGCGGCTGCCGGCGTGGGCGGCCGATCGCGGGCTCGACGTAGCCGAGTCGGACGACCGCCTCCGGTTTACCGGCGAGGGGCGGACGCTGACGGTCGAGCCGGCCGTCGCCGAGGGGGTCAGGTTCGTTGCCGACGCCGACCGGTCGTGGGACCTCCTCGTCGGGATGGCCGTGCTCGACGTGGCCGGGCTGGACAGCCTGCCCGGCCTGCTCGACGGGCTCGCTCCCGGCGGGCTGTGGTACTTCCCGATCACCTTCGACGGCGGCACCCGGTTCGCGCCGGCCCACCCCGCGGACCGGGCCGTCGAGTGGGCCTACCACCGCCACATGGACCGCAAGCCCGGTGGAGACAGTCGTGCTGGTAGCCACGCCCTCTCCCGGCTCCAGGGCCGGGGCGACGCGACCGTGCTCGATGTCGCGGGCTCGGACTGGGCGGTCCGGCCGGTCGACGGAGGCTATCCCGGGACGGAGCGGGTACTGGTCGACCATGTCCTCGACACGGTGGAGTCGGCCGTCGGCGAGATAACCGGGCCCGGCTTCGCGGAGACGTTCGCGGAGTGGCTGTCAGCCCGCCGCGAGCAGGCCGCCAACGGACAGCTGATGTACACTACACACCAGCTGGACCTGCTCGGCCGTGTCCAAGGCTGAGATCCGCGTCCGAATTCCCAAAGTGCATGTTGTCCGCCCGCAGATATTGGGTACCGTGACAAAGACGCAGATCACTCTGGTTCAGATTGATAACTACGGTCCGTGGACGACGACGCCGGAGCCCCGACGGGAGGTCGATCTTCAGACCCTCCAGTCGCGGCTGTACGCCGACGTCTCCCAGCTGGTGGGCAACCGCGAGGGGTACGCCTTCTTCGGCCGGTTTGATAACATGGTCACCGTCACCAACGGCCTGGGTCGGTCGGCCCATGAGCTGATCCAGGAGTCCATCGCCAACCGCTACCCGGTCACCGCGAGCATGAGCGTCGCCGTCGGCCCGACGCCAGTCGAGGCGCTGGGCACAGCCTCTGACCGCCTCCAGGACGCTGGTAGCGCCCAGGACAGCGACCGTAGGAGGATACTCCGCGGCGAGACGCTCGCGGAGGCCGACCGGTCGACCGAGGACATCCAGATTGCACACTTCGACGTCGACGACGCGACCGGCAAGTACACCGATCAGCTCAACGAGTTCGACACGTTCATCCGCATCGAACAGGGGTACGCCGAGCTGATGCGATACATGCGTCGGGCCCACGACTCGCTTGCCTTCTTCGTCGGCGGCGATAACGTGATTACGGTCTGCTCGGACGTCGACGAAGCGGGCTACGACGACGCGGTCGACCACGTCGAGGACGCCGTCGGGGTCGAGTTGCGAGTGGGCGTCGGCCGTGCCCGGACCGCACAGGGCGCCGGGATGGACGCCAAACACGCCCTGGAGGAGTGCCGCGAGAACGGCTCCGACGTCGAACTGGCTTGGTAACCGTCTCCGGCACCCCTCCGCTTCGGGTAGAGAGGTGATATTCGTCCGCCCTCATAGTACAATGTGCGGCATCAATATTCGACCGGCTCCGCTCCGCCGTCCGGACGAGGCGGTCGCACTCCTCGCCGAGGTTGTTCTGTATCTGCTTGATACCGACCGCTCGCTGTACAGTGCGTTCGGCATCGCGTATCGCATCCCCAGTAATGACGAGGGAGACGACTATTCTTGTACGCGCGGGGAGTGTTGCCCGCCGCTGGACGATGCAGTGTTTTCCTGAAGGGTGTCGGTAACACTGGGAACCTCTTCCGGGTCCTGAACGCTCACTGCATCGAACTCCATCATTCGTCCGGGAGCGTTGCAGGGGTGATTACTGATCCAAAGGAGCGTCGAGGCGACCGTCATGTCCGCGCACTACTCGCTGCCCTACTGGCTGTCGTGGCTGTCAGCACGCTCCGGAAACGGAAGCGTAACACCGGTTTGCTGGCTCTCGTCGGGGCATTCGGGTTCGGATTCAATGCGGCGACCAGCTTCTGTGGCATGAACAGGGCGCTCGGTATCGACAGCACGACTGACGAGTAGTGACTGTCATCCTTTCTCTCAGATAGACGTAGCATACATACTCGATCGTTTATATCGCGTTCGTGTAGTAGGCGCCCCCCGCGAAGCCGGCGTCGGCGACCAGCGGCCGGACCGTCCGCCCGGAGTGTCGCGTCGTGTAGGCCATCCCCGTCAGGTTGCCACCACGCCAGCGGTCGGCGTCGGGCGCGCCGGCACCGGGCGCCTCGCCCACCACGACCACCGCGGCGTCGGTCGGGCCGACGCCATGGCTGATGTGGGTCCGGCAGTCGACCAGCGCCGGACACCGCTCACACCCCGCCGCGACGGGGGAGGTCGCGTCGGGGTCCGGGAAGGTCGGGTCCTCGGGCACGCCCGTTCCGATGCGTGGATAGGCAATCAATCCCGTCGCCGACCGCCCTCTGACCCATCATCCGTCCCCATCGGAGACCTTCCACCGGTAATGGCTGGCAGCAGACTCACAACGGTTCCGGGTCGCGAGGAGCGTATGCACACCGAGAACCCCGGGCCGTCCGCCGTCGAGACTGCCCACGACGACCGCTTGCCCACCGTCCGCCCCGAGCGCTACGGCGCGTTCCGAACCGGGGCGGCGAGACGGTGCTGTACGACAGCGACTCGCCCGACGCCTGGGTCCGTGCGGACTGTGCCGTCGAACTGGGTCGGTAGTTCGCTAATGCGGCTTGTTCGTCCGCCGAGTGCCGTACTTCCCGGTAATGCCAGCATCTATCCGGTTATCCCGGGCGAGGGGCGTGGGTCACCAGCGACGCCGCTGGAGCTCTCGGGCTCTCTGACGGTGGAACCGGCCCAGCCGGGCAGCCGACGGGCCGGGAGCGCGCCCGAGGCGCGTGTCGCCGACGGCACGCGCCCTGGGGAAGGGCGGGGCAGTGCCATCGCGCACCCAACGGGGGTCTCCTGGCGGACTCGAGGGGCGAGGGCACGAGGGCGTCGGGGACGGAACTGTCGTCGTTGTCACCACGATAGTGAGGGGGCGCCAAGCCGCGCGAGAGGGCGCCCCCTCCACGACCGTTCCCATCCGACCGATTCGCCTTTACCCTCACCCCCACTGACACACGACCATGGAACGGTTCGCCGAGGTCCCCGACCAGTACGACCCGGACACGGTCGAGGAGCGGGTCTTCGACTACTGGGACGAGATCGACGCCTACGAACGGACGGTCGAGCATCGTGCCGACGGCGAGGACTACTTCTTCGTCGACGGCCCGCCGTACACCTCCGGTGCGGCCCACATGGGCACCACCTGGAACAAGACGCTGAAGGACGCCTACATCCGCTATCTACGGATGTGCGGCTACGACGTCACCGACCGCCCGGGCTACGACATGCACGGGCTCCCCATCGAGACGAAGGTGGAGGAGCAGCTGGACTTCGAGAACAAGAAGGACATCGAGGCGTTCGGGATGGAGAACTTCATCGAGGAGTGCAAGTCCTTCGCCGAGGAGCAGCTGGCGGGGCTGCAGGAGGACTTCGAGTCGTTCGGCGTCTGGATGGACTGGGAGGACCCGTACAGGACCGTCTCCCCGGAGTACATGGAGGCCGCCTGGTGGGGCTTCGAGCAGGCCCACGAGCGCGGCCTCGTCGAGCAGGGGATGCGCTCCATCACGCAGTGTCCCCGGTGTGAGACCGCCATCGCGAAGAACGAGGTGGAGTACCACCAGGTCGAGGACCCCTCCATCTACGTGAAGTTCGACCTGGCGGACCGCGAGGGCTCGCTGGTGGTCTGGACCACCACGCCGTGGACGGTCCCGGCCAACACCTTCGTCGCGGTCGGCGGGGACGTCACGTACGCGAAGGTCCGGGTCGAGCGCGACGGCGACGAGGAAGTGCTGTACCTCGCCAGCGACGTCGTCGAGGAGGTGGTCCAGAAGGGCGGCTACGACGGGTACACCGTCGAGTCGGAGCTGTCGGGCGAGGAGATGGTGGGCTGGGGGTACGACCACCCGCTCGCCGACGCGGTGCCCGACCACCCCGACTTCGACGGGGCACTGCAGGTGTACACCGCCGACTACGTCGAGGTCGACCGGACGGGGCTGGTCCACTCCGCGCCCGGCCACGGCGAGGAGGACTTCCAGCGCGGGCGCGAACTCGGGCTCGACATCTTCTGTCCCGTCGACGGCGACGGCACCTACGGCGACTCCGCGGGCCGGTACGCCGGCTCCTTCGTCCGGGACGCGAACGAGGACATCCGGGCGGACCTCGACGAGAAGGGCCTGCTGCTGGCCGACGAGACGTACGTCCACGACTACGGTCAGTGCTGGCGCTGCGACACGGATATCGTCCAGATCGTCACCGACCAGTGGTTCATCACGGTGAGCGATATCAAGGACGAGCTCCTGGAGAACATCGACGACTCGGAGTGGTACCCGGCAGAGGCCCGTGACAGCCGTTTCCGGAAGTTCGTCGAGAACTCGCCGGACTGGAACGTCTCCCGGCAGCGCTACTGGGGCATCCCCATCCCCATCTGGACGCCCGAGGACTGGGACGGGAGCATGGAGGAAGCACTCGTGTTCGGCACGCGCGAGGAGCTGGCCGAGGCCGTCGACCAGGACGTCGACCCCGACGCGCTGGACCTCCACCGGCCGACCGTCGACGACCTGACCGTCACCCGCGACGGGACCACCTACAGCCGCGTCCCGGACGTGTTCGACGTCTGGCTCGACTCCTCGGTGGCGTCGTGGGGGACGCTGGACTACCCCAGCGACGGCTCCCGGTTCGACGACCTCTGGCCGGCGGACCTCATCATGGAGGCCCACGACCAGACGCGGGGCTGGTTCTGGTCGCAGCTCGGGATGGGGACGGCTGCACTCGGGGAGGTCCCCTACGAGCAGGTGCTGATGCACGGGTACGCCAACATGCCCGACGGCCGCGGCATGAGCAAGTCCAAGGGCATCACCGTCGAGCCCGGCGAGGTCATCGCCCAGCACGGCGCCGACCCGATGCGGCTGTTCCTGCTCTCGCGGAACCCGCAGGGCGAGGACATGCGGTTCTCCTGGGAGGAGACCGAGGCCATGCAGCGCCGGCTCAACATCCTCTGGAACGTCTTCCGCTTCCCGCTGCCGTACATGCGGATGGACGGGTTCTCGCCGGACGGCGTGAGTCTCGCGGACGTGCGCGATGACCTGGAGACGGTCGACGAGTGGGTGCTCTCCCGGCTCCAGTCCGTCGAGGCCGAGATGGCCGACCACTGGGCGGAGTTCCGGCAGGACCGCGCGCTCGACGCGTTGCTCTCGTTCGTCGTCGATGACGTCTCCCGGTTCTACGTCCAGGCCGTCCGCGAGCGGATGTGGAAGGAGGAGGACGACCCCAGCAAGACTGCTGCCTACGCCACCCTCTACCACGTGCTCCGGGAGGTGACGGCACTGCTGGCGCCGTACGCGCCGCTGGTCGCCGAGGAGGTGTACGGCAACCTCACCGGCGAGGCCGGGCATCCGACGGTCCACATGTGCGACTGGCCCGAGGCCGACGCTGGCTGGCGCGACGACCGGTTGGAGGAGGACGTTCGCCGCCTGCGCGAGGTCGAGGAGGCCGGCGCCGAGGCCCGCCAGCAGGCCGAGCGCTCGCTGCGGTGGCCCGTGACCCGCGTCGTGGTCGTGGCCGACGACGAGCGGACCGTCGACGCCGTCGACCGCCACCGTCCCCTGCTCCGCGAGCGGCTCAACGCGGAGACCATCGAGCTGGTCGAGCCCGGCGAGGACTGGGGCGAGGTCACCTACAGCGCCCGCGCGGACATGTCCGTCCTCGGCCCGGCGTTCGGCGGCGACGCCGCCGACGTGATGAACGCGCTCAACGAGGCCGAGGTCGACGAGCAGTCCCTCGGCGCGCTCGAACGGGCGGTCGCCGACGCCACCGGGATGACCGTCGACCTGACCGACGAGATGATCGAGTTCGAGACGAACACGCCGCCGGAGGTCAGCGGTGTCGAGTTCGGGGGCGGCGTCGTCTACGTCGACACCGCGCTCACCGAGGCCATCGAGCGCGAGGGGTACGCCCGCGAGGTCGTCCGTCGGCTGCAGGAGATGCGCAAGGCCCTGGACCTCGACATCGAGGCGGAGGTCCGGGTCGCCATCGCCGTCGACGACGACCGCGTCGCCACCCTCGTGCGCGACCGCGAGGGCTACATCGCCGAGGAGGTCCGGGTCGCCGGGTTCGTCGACGACGACGAGCTCGACACGCCCCACCGCGAGCGGTTCGAGGACGTGGAGGGCGTCGCGCTGGAGCTGGCCATCGAGCCGGTCGCCGCCCCGCCGGCGAGCGACTGAGCCGGGGGCTGTGGCCCGGCCACTCCGGTAGGGGTTAATGCGAGCCGGCCGTAGCCCGACCCATGACCGATGTGGCTATCAGAGCCGCGACGCCCGGGGAGGCAGAGCCGGTCCGCGAGCTCGCCCGCGCCGCGTGGCACGCCGCGTACGACGACATCATGGGCCCCGACGAGGTCGACCAGCGGCTCGACAACTGGTGGCGGGCAGAGGAGCTCCGTGACGTCATCACCAACCCGGACCACGTCTTCCTCGTGGCCGTCGACGCCGCGGGGCCGGGCGGTGAGGACGGGGCGGCGACCGGCGCGGGCGCGGACCCGGTCGGCGTGGTCCACGCCGGCCCGAGCCCGTCGGGGGCGTACGTCGTGCCGCGACTGTACGTCCACCCGGAGCGGTGGGGGGAGGGTATCGGGACGGCGCTGCTGGACCACGTGGTCACGCGGGCTCGCGAGGAGACCGACCGGCTGCAGGTCGTCCTGCTGTCAGGCAACGAGGTGGGCGTGGGCTTCTACGAGTCCCACGGCTTCGAGCCGGTCGGCGAGTCGGGGCTGGTCGACGCCGGCGAGCAGGAGGTCATCTACGAGCGGCGGCTGGACTGAGTCGGGGGAACGCTTTAGAGAGCATAATCACAACGTTATCTCATGGACGTGGGGTTCATCCCCCCGGCGCTCACGCGCCTGCAGATCGGCTACGCGGGACTGTTCGCGATAGCCACACTGGCCTGTCTTGCGGGGCTGCCCCGGGTCCGGACGATTCCCGACCGTGAGATCAAGTGGGGACTGGGCTCGTTGCTCACCCTCTCGGCGGTCTGGGCCGGCTTCTCGACCGCCCGGTTGCTCGTCGCCGACCCCGGGCTCCAGCGGACGCTCTACATCCTCGGGCTGACCGTCGGGTTCGCCACCGTCTTCGCGTGGCTCTACTTCACCGCCTCGTACGCCGGCCGCGGGTTCCACCGGAACGTCCGACTCCGCCGGACCGCTGCGGCTATCTACGTCGCGGTCGTCGGGGTGAAGCTGACGAACCCCATCCACGGCGGCTACTTCGCCGCCGGGCAACTCGCCGAGCCGTTCCCACATCTCGCCATCCAGCAGAGCCCGGTCCACTGGGTGGTCATCGGGCTGGCCTACGCCGGGGCCGCCCTCGGCTTCTACCTGCTGTACGACGCGTTCGCGGCCTCACGACACGACACGCGGTGGCTGCTGGCGCTGGCCGTCGTCGCGGTCATCCCGGTCGTCGCGGACGCCGTCGCGGTCGTGACGCCCAGCATCCCGGAGGTGAGCTTCGAGTCCGTCGGCGTCGCGGCCTTCGCCGTCGGGGTGCTGTTCTTCGTCGAGGAGGATTTCCTCCGGGCACGGGTGACCGCCCGGCGGGCGCTCCTGACCGACCACCCCGACCCGACGGTCGCGGTCGACGACGAGGGGCGGCTGCTCGACTACAACGACGAGGCCGCGACGCTGTTCGAGGGGCTGGAGCCGAGGGCGTCGCTGGAGTCGGTCGCGCCGGCGCTGTCGGCGGCGCTGTCCGCCGACGCCCCACGGCTGTCGGTCGGTAGTCGCTCCTTCGCCATCCGGCGGCACGACGTGCCCCTCTGGACCGACCGGACGGCCACGACCGTCGTGCTCCGCGAGGTGACCGAGGCCGAACGCCACCGGGCCGAGATCGAGCGCCAGAACGAGCAGCTCTCCGACATCGCGGTCGCCGTCGCGCACAACCTCCGGAACGCCTCCAACGTCCTGCAGGGACATATCGGGCAGGTCGCGACCACCCGGGCGACGGGCGAGAGCCGGGCCGCCGGGGGCGACGAGGTCGTGACCGACGCGTCGGCCGGCGAGTCGCTCGACATCGCGGCGGCAACCGCCGAGCGGGTCGCGGCGGTGGCCGAGGACCTCCGGCTGCTCGCGGAGCTGGGACAGACCGTCGAGCACACGGCGCCCGTCCCGCTGGCGGGGGCCGCCCGGGAGGCCTGGGACCGCTGTGACGCCGACGGGGTGACGCTCGACTGCGAGTCGTTCAACGTCGAGGCCGACCGGCGGCGGCTGGTCTACCTCCTCGAGGCGGTGTTCCGGTTCCACGTCCGGAACGGGGCCACCACGGTCCGGGTCGAGGCGAGTCACTCGCCGGCGGCGGCCGGGGCGACGGCGGCCGGGGCGGCGACAGCGGGGACGGGCACCACGGACGGCGGTGGCGTCGAGGGGTTCGCGGTCACCGGCGACGGGGCGCCGGTCTCCAGCGAGGAGTTCGCGGCACTGCTCCGGTTCGACGCCGAGAGCAAGCTCGACGCCCCCGGGCTGGGCCCCGCCTTCGCCCGCGCGATGGCCGATGTCCACGGCTGGACGGTCGAGGCCGACGCGGAGGCTGGACGGCTGGTCTTCACCACCCGGGCCGGCTAGCTCCGGGTCCGGACCGGCACGCTCTTATCACTCCGCCGCGAGATGGCAGCCGTAACCATGTCGGATTCCGATAACCCGGAGGATAGAGGAAGTCGCCGCGAGGCGGCTGGGTGTGAAATTCGTGGGCTCGTCTGACCCCACACCTGACACCGACGCATCGAACTCGTTCCTGTTCGGCGACCACCCAGCGACGCGCTCGCTGGCCGAGGCGACCGACGTCGAGTTCCTCGACACCACGCTGCGCGACGGGGAGCAGGCACCCGGCGTCTCGCTGACCCCCGCCGAGAAGGCACGCATCGCCAAGCGGCTCGACGACGCCGACGTCTCCGTCATCGAGGCCGGGTCCGCGTGCACGGGGCCGGGCGAGCGCGAGACCATCCGGCGGGTCACCTCGCTGGACCTCGACGCCACCGTCGTCTCGTTCTGCCGGGGCGTGCGCAACGACATCGACCTGGCGCTGGACTGCGGCGTCGACGGCGTCGACATCGTCGTCCCCGCCAGCGACCGCCACATCGAGACCAAGGTCGGGACGACCCACGAGCAGGTCGTCCGGGACACCGTCGAGCTGGTCGAGTACGCCGCCGACCACGGGCTCTGGGTCGAGGTGCTCGGCGAGGACGGCTCCCGGGCGGACCTGGAGTTCCTGGTCGAGCTCATGAGCGCCGCGATGGACGCCGGCGCCGACCGGGTCTGCGTCCCCGACACCGTCGGCCACGCCACGCCCGACCGGATGCTGGAGATCTACGCCGCGCTGAACGAGGTCGGCCCGACCAGCACCCACACCCACGACGACCTCGGCCTCGCGGTGACGAACGCCCTCGTCGGCGTCGCCGCCGGCGCGGACCTCGTCCACGGCACCGTCAACGGCATCGGCGAGCGCGCCGGCAACGTCGCCATCGAGGAGGTCGCCATCGCGCTGGATCACGGCTACGGCGTCGGGACGCTCCGCACCGAGGAGCTGTACGGCCTCGCCGAGCTCGTCGCCAACAGCACCGGCGTCCCCATCGCCCCCAACAAGGCCGTCGTCGGGGAGAACGCCTTCACCCACGAGTCCGGCATCCACACGGACGGCACGCTCAAGGACGACTCGATGTACGAGCCGTACCCGCCAGAGAGGGTGGGCCGTGAGCGCCGGCTCGTCCTCGGCAAGCACGCCGGCCGCGCCGGCGTCGAGGCCGCGCTCACGGAGCACGATGTCGGCGTCGGCGAGGACGAACTTCCCGAGATCGTCTCGCGCGTGAAGGAACTCGGTGACCGCGGCAAGCGCGTCACCGACGCCGATCTGCTGGCCATCGCCGAGGAGGTCCGCGGCCAGGAGCGCGAGCGCCGGGTCGAACTGCTCGACCTCACCGCGGCCTCGGGGTCGGGCACGCCCACCGCGAGCGTCCGGCTCCGGGTCAAGGGCGAGGAGCGGACCGCCGCCGGCACCGGCTCCGGTCCCGTCGACGCCGCCCTGACCGCCGTCCGGGGGGCGCTCGGCAGCGCCGCCGACGCCCAACTGGAGGAGTACCACGTCGACGCCATCACCGGCGGCACCGACGCGGTGGTGACGGTCGAGGTGACGATGTCCCGGGGCGACCGCACCGTCAACGTCGCCGCCAGCGACGCCGACATCACGACCGCCTCCGTGCGCGCCATGGTCGACGCGCTCGACCGCCTGCTCGCGTACGACGAGGACACCGTGTTGGCCGACGACTAGCAGGAGCTTTCGTTCGAGCTTTTTCCCTGCGGGTGACCTCGTCGGCCGGCCTCACGGCCGGCCGTCTTCGGTCACCGCTTGCGCAAAGAACGTTCAAAAAAGTCTCGTCCCTCACTCGGACCTGCTGGCCTGCGGCCAGCAGGACGCCCGTTCAGGACGAGTGAAACCGCGCCTACGGCGCGGTATGCAGGCGGCGGGCCCGCGCTCGCTTCGCTCGCGCGGGTGCAGGATCGTTACGCGAGAAGTCGATTAATCAGAAGCTTCGTAGATATAACCGATAATTGCACGTCAAAAACTATTTGTATCGGAATGTTTGGGCCTCACTCGCTTTCCTCTTCCCGGATCCTCGGCGCCCCCTCGCTCCATGCCGAGTCCGTCGAGTCCCCACCCGTCTTGTAGCTGCCACGGGCCGTCGCCAGGCGGGTGCCCTCGCCGTCGGTGACGACCACATCGACCGTGGCGACCGACTCCCCGACGCGGGCGCAGTCGGCCTCGGCGAGCATGACCTCGCCCGTCCCCGGGGCGAGGTAGTCGATCCGCATGTCGATGGTGGGGGTGATGTCCTCGACCGCGGAGATGACGGCGGCGCCGCCGACGGTGTCCGCCAGCGCGTACGTGACGCCCCCGTGGGCGACCCGCGTGCGGGGGCTGGAGGAGTGGCGGTCCTCCAGGTCGATGCGGCCCTCGGCGTGGCCGTCGTCGGCATGGGTGATCTCGATGCCGACCGCCCGGTTGAACGGCATCTGCTCGAACATCGACTCGACGTCCATACCCGGCGGTGGCGCGGCCCCGGCTTAGGCGGACCGTCTCGGACCTGCGGCGACGGTCACCACCCACTCATCCGGGCGGCCGCCGGCGGGGAGCGACGGCGTACGCCGCGGGCAGGAGGAGCAGAAAGCCAGCGGTCCACGCGAGCCACGCGACCTCCGACAGCGACAGGAGCGCGATCGGCACACCGAGCGCGGTGTACGCCGCCGCGGCGTAGCCGAGGGCACCCGCCCGCCGGGTGAGGAGACGCTCCTCGTCGGGCGGCAGGTCGCCCGGGGTGTAGCCGCTGACGAGCGAGGCGTCGCCGCCGCGGACGAGACGGGCGACAGCCGTCGTGCACACCGCCGCGGCGAGGAGGATGCCGGCCGTCAGGGCCGCGTCCGGGGTCGCCACGACCATCACGCCAGCGCCGCCAGCACGCCCTCGTAGAACCGTTCCTCGCGGTCCGCGACGGCATGGACGCGCTCGGCGGCCTCCTCCAGCAGCGGGGCCATGTCCCCCTCGGCCTCGCTGGCCTCGTACAGCACCGTCGCCAACGACGTCCACGCCTCGGCGATACCGTGCATCTCCGCGGCGAACGACTCGTCCAGGCCGGCGTCGGCGCCGAGTTCGTCGAGGAAGGGTGCGTAGAGCCCGCGGAAGGCCCCGCCGCCGGTCCCCCGGCGCTCGATGTTCTGGTAGGCGAACCGCGCGGTCCAGGTCGGGTCCTCGAGCGCGGGCCAGTCGGGCATCGAGTCGGCGAAGGCGCGCATCCCCGGCAGCCCGTGTCTCCCCATCCCCAGCCGGTCGCCCAGAGTGTCACGGCCGGCGTCGGCGGGGTCGAGCATGTAGCGGGCCGTCTCGCGGATCGCGTCCCGGGCCACCGTCCCGACATCCGCCCGCGGGTCGCCCGCCGCGACGATGTAGCGGTTGTCCAGCGGGAGCATGTCCGTGGCCGCCCACGCCTCCCGCAGCGAGGAGAGCGGGAGCGGCTGCACCTCGTCGAACTCGCTGTCAGCCATGTACGCGACCCCCGTCCCCGCGTCGGCATCGGCGTGGGGTGCCTCGGTCGCGTCGGCGTCCTCGTCGTAGCCCACGACCAGCAGCGAGTGCGGCGCGAAGTGGGTGTCCGTGTCGTAATAGTCGAGATGGAACAGGTCGACGAACACCATGACCGGGTCGCCGCGGTCGAGGTGGCCCCTCAGGTCGGCCCACGAGGTGGCCCAGTCGTCGCCCCGGCGCTCCGTGTGCGGGACGTCGAGGGTGTCGAAGAAGGCGGATTCGAGCCACAACGGGCGGCCGATGAACAGTCGCCACGGGGAGGTCGGCAGTTCGAGCGAGACGAAGCCGAGGCCCGACCCCAGCCCGAAGCAGGCCGGCTCCGAGAGCCCCCAGTCGTAATGTGTCGAGAGGTCACGCAGCGCGGTGGAGCCACAGTGGGCCCCGGTGGCGTGCTCGAACCCGTCGAGTCGCATGGCCACAGGGTGGGCCGGCTGCGTCGTAATCGTTCGGGTAGGACGGGGTCGCGACGCGCCACCGGGCGCGCCACTGGAACCGGAACGATACCCCTCGAGGGTCCCACCCGACACGGCCAGTGGCGGCTCGCTGCGTGCCTGCCGGGCCCCGGGTTCGCGGCGGTTCGGGAACCGCTCGCGGGCGTTTGCATCACGAGACGGCTCCGCCGGGTACGGTGAACGGCGCCCCCGGCACGCGCGGGTTCCGGGCGAGCCGCTCACCACGCCCCCCGACCCGTGATCCCCGAGGGTCGCGCAGCTCCCGTCGGTCCAGTTGGCGCGCGCTGGCGGCCGAAGGCCGCCGCCAGGCGTGCGAGGGCCGAGGAGCGAAGCGAGGGGTCCGAGAACCGCCTGAAGCGGGATCATCCGTGAAAACGCTTAGATCCGTGTCGATTCCCGCGTTACCGGAATATTCGGGTTGTAAGGGAGTTGTATCGGCCTTACAGCTTGAACTCGATGGCCGCGCCCTGCCCGAAGCCGACACACTCCGTCGCCAGACCGAGTTCGGCGTCGTCGCGCTTATGCATCTCGTGGATGAGCGTCACGGGCAGGCGCGCGCCGCTGGCCCCCAGCGGGTGGCCGATGGCGATGGCGCCGCCGTTGACGTTGTAGATGTCGTCGTCGAAGCCGAGCTGTTCCTGGCTGTAGATGCACTGGGAGGCGAACGCCTCGTTCAGTTCGACGAGGTCGTAGTCGTCGGCGGTCGTGCCCGAGCGCTCGAACAGGCCCTCACACGCAGGGACGGGGCCGATACCCATGACCTCGGGTTCGACGCCGGCGACGTTGTTGTTGCCGACCTCGGCGAGGACGTCCAGCCCGTGGTCCTCGGCGAACGCCCTCGAGGTGAGCATCGTGGCGGCGGCGCCGTCGGAGACCTGGGAGGCGTTCCCCGGCGTGACGCTGCCGTCGGACTTGAAGACGGTCGGGAGTTCGGCCAGCTTCTCCGCGGTCGTCCCGGGGCGGAGCCCCTCGTCCGTCTCGACGGTGATCCGGTTCCCCTCGTCGTCGTGGCCCTCGACGGGGATGATCTCGTCGTCGAAGCGGCCCTCCTCGGTGGCCGCGACGGCCCGCTGCTGGGAGCGGGCGGCGTACTCGTCCTGGCGCTCGCGGGAGACCTCGTAGCGGTCGGCCACCTCCTCGGCGGTCATCCCCATCTGGAGCGCCGCGATGTTGTGGTGGTCGTTGAGGCCGGGGTGGACGGCGTTGTTCTGTCCCATCGGGACGCGGGACATGTTCTCGACGCCGCCGGCGATGAGCACGTCGCGCTGGCCCGCCCGGATGGCGTCCGCGGCGGAGATGATGGCCTGCGCGGAGGAGGCACACCAGCGGTTGATGGTGGTCGCAGGGACCGCCTCGCCGAGGTCGCTCATCAGCGAGATGACCCGCGCCATGTTGTTGCCCTGCTCGTCGCGCTGCTGGGCGCAGCCCCACATCAGGTCGTCCACCTGCTCGCCGGAGAGGCCCGTCTGAGCGAGCATCTCGTTGATGAGCGGGATGGAGAGGTCCTCCGAGCGGACCTCGCTGAAGACGCCGCCCTCCTTGCCCTGGGGGGTCCGATACGCCTGCACGACTACCGGCGTGTTGTCCGACATACGTCCACGGGCTCTGCCTCCGCGGCAATAAACCCGGCCCCTTCGGACGTGGGCCCCCGTTCATCCCGGGGGCGCGGAGGGAAACGGATTTGCCGTCGGGCCGCCCACGACCGGCGAATGCGCGTCATCATTGTCGGCGCCGGCGAGGTCGGGTCGACCATCGCCGAGAGCCTCTCGGGGACCCACGACGTAGTCGTCGTCGACATCGACGCCGACCGTGTCGAGACACTGACCTACGAACTCGACGTGCTGGCCATCCAGGGGGACGGTGGCGACATCAACACGCTCCGGGAGGCCGGTATCGAGGATGCGGACATGTTCATCGCCTCGACGGACGACGACGAGACCAACATCGTCGCCTGCGGGACCGCCGCCGTCGGCGGCAACCCGTTCAGCATCGCCCGGGTGAAGCGGCCCCAGTACCTCCACACATGGGAGGCGGACAACCGCGCCTTCGGCGTCGATTTCATGGTCTGTACGGACCTGCTGGCGGCGGAGAACATCGTTGGCGTCATCGGGCTGCCGACCGCCCGCGACGTCGACAGCTTCGCCGAAGGGGCGGTCCAGCTGGCGGAACTCGAGATCCCGGAGGGGTCCCCGGTGGCGGGCCAGACCGTCAGGGAGGCCGACCGGTTCGACTCGCTCACCTTCGTCGGCATCATCCGCGACGGCGAGGTGGTGGTACCCGACGGGGACACCGTCATTGAGGGGGGTGATGAAGTGGTCGTCGTCGGGAACCCGGAGAGCGCCCGGGCGTTCTCCTCGGCCATCGCGCCCCAGGAGAACCGGCCGAGCGACATCGTCATCGTGGGCGGTGGCGAGATCGGCTACCAGACGGCGCGACTGCTGGAGGAACGGGGCTTCAGTCCCCGGCTCATCGAACACGACGGCGACCGTGCCCGCTGGCTGGCCGAGAAGCTCCCGGACACGACGGTCTTAGAGAGCGACGCCACCGACCAGTCGTTCCTCGAGCGGGAGAACGTCGGGAGCGCGGACGCCGTCATCGCGGCGCTGGAGAACGACCAGCAGAACCTGCTGGCGACGCTACTGGCCAAACGGCTCGGCGCCCGCCGTGCCGTGGCGGTCGTCGACACCATCGCGTTCGCGGAGCTGTTCGAGGCCGTCGGCGTCGACGTGGGCGTCTCCCCGCGGGAGGCCACCGCCGAGGAGATCACCCGCTTCACCCGCGGCCGCCACGCCGAGAACGTCTCCATCGTCGACGGGGACCGCGCGGAGGTGCTCGAGGTCGAGATCGACGCGGAGAGCGTCTTCGCCGGCCGGACCATCCGCGAGGCAGCGGCCGACCTCCCGGAGGGGGTCGTCGTCGGGGCCATCACCCGGAATGGGGAGTTTATCGTCCCGCGGGGGGACACGGTGGTCGAGATGAGTGACCACGTCGTGGTCTTCGTCGAGACGGCGGTGCTCGACCAGGTGACGGAGCGCATCTGATCCGCCGGGAACACGGACGGGCCGGCGGTCGAAACGATGGATTGATTCGCCCCGCGTGAAATCGCGAAGGCGTGTCCCTGCTCGGCGTGACGAACGGGGCGGGTGGCGTCCGCGTCGACTGGCGGACCTCGCTCAGCCTCATCGGAACCGTGCTGAAGTATCTCGCGGTTCCCCTACTGCTGCCGCTCATCGTCGGACTCATCTACGGCGGCGACGTCCTCGTCTTCCTCTGTACCGGCATCCTCACCCTGGTCGTGGGGACGGCGCTCGAGCGGCTGGACCCCGACCCGGATCTGGGCGCCCGCGAGGGGTTCCTGCTGGTCGCGGGCGCCTGGCTCGGCGTCGCCCTCATCAGCGCGGTCCCGTACCTGCTGGCCGCCCACGGGCTCCCCGGCCTGCTCGCGGCCAGTTCGCCCGCTTCGACGCTCGCGAACCCGGTCAACGCGCTGTTCGAGTCGATGTCCGGCTTCACCACCACGGGAGCGACGCTGCTGGGCGAGATCTCGCTCGACCGGCACTCCCACGCGATCCTCATCTGGCGCCAGCTCACCCAGTGGCTCGGCGGGATGGGCATCATCGTGCTCGCCATCGCCATCCTCCCGGAGCTATCGGTCGGGGGTGCCCAGCTGATGGACGCCGAGGCCCCGGGCGTCGGTCTCGAGAAGCTCACGCCCCGCATCGCCGAGACGGCCCGGGTGCTGTGGATCGCCTACTTCGGCTTCACGGCGCTGGAGATCGCCCTGCTGTACGGCCTCCACCTGGTAGGCATGGCACCGAACATGGGTGCGTACAACGCCGTCGCCCACGGCCTGACGACGCTCCCGACCGGCGGGTTCTCGCCGGAGGCCGACTCCATCGCGGCGTTCTCGGCGGCCGTCCAGTGGGTCGTCATCCCGTTCATGGTCGTCGCGGGGACCAACTTCGCGCTGTTCTACGCCGTCTCCCGGGGGAAGGTCCGGAAGCTGGCGGGCGACGCCGAGTTCCGCGCCTACGCCGGCATCATGGGGGTTCTGGCGGCCGTCCTCTCCGGCGTCCTGTTCGTCGGCGGGGCGCCGCCGCTGGGCGACCTCGGCGGCGTGGTCCAGGGCGACATCGAGAACACCCTCCGACAGTCGGTGTTCCAGGTGGTGAGCATCGTCACCACGACCGGCTACGCCACCAGCGACTTCGCCGAGTGGTCCGAGGCCGGCAAGTTCCTCCTGCTGTTCGCCATGTTCATCGGCGGCAGCGGGGGCTCGACCGGCGGCGCCGTCAAGATCGTCCGCTGGGTGGTCATCGTGAAGGCCATCCGCCGCGAGCTGTTCACCACCACGCACCCCGAGGCCGTCCGGCCGATCCGGCTGGCCGGCGAGGTCGTCGACGAGGACGCCGTGCGTGGCGTCCTGGGGTTCACGCTGTTCTACTTCCTGCTGTTCGGTGTCGGCACCGTCCTCATCAGCCTCGACGTCTCCCGCGTCGGCTACGACATCAACACGCTGGAGGCGATGAGCGCCATCGCCGCCACCCTCGGGAACGTGGGCCCGGGCTTTGGCTCGCTGGGCCCCTTCGGCTCGTATCTGGATTTCCCGAACTCCTCGAAGCTCCTGATGGTGTTCCTCATGTGGATCGGCCGACTGGAGATCCTGCCCGTCCTGGTGCTCCTGACGAGCGGCTACTGGCGGTCGTGAGGTCGGTGACCGGAGGCTCCGCCGCGCCTTGGGGGCTGCCGGCGGGGGGGACCCGCTCGCCGGAACCGCGTCTCAGGGACCGAGCCCCCTCACCAGCGCACGACCGAAGACGAGCACCGGGATGATCTCCAGTCGACCGATCCACATGTTGAGGACGAACATCGCCTCGCCGAGCGGGCTCATCGAGGGACCGACGATGCCGGTCGAGAGCCCGACGTTGCCCTGGGCGCTTGCGACCTCGAACAGCGCGTCGGCGTAGCCGAAGGCCGGCGCGACGTTGACGAGGACGATGCTGGAGACGATGAGCAGCAGCACCCACAGCAGGCTGATGATGGCCGCCTCGGAGAACTCCCGCTCCATCTCCTCACGACCCAGGCGCCGTCCGTCCATCTCGACGGAGACGACCGCGCTTGCGGGGAGGAAGACGCGGCCGAACTGCCACCGGATCCCCCTGGCCACGGTGTACGCGCGGATGATCTTGATCCCGCCGACCGTCGAGCCGGCCGTCCCACCGGTGGTCATCGCGACCGAGAGCAGCAGTTTCCCGCCGTCGCTCCACGAGCCGATAGGGGAGGACTGGAAACCGGTGCAGGTGAGCGCGCTGACGAACTGGAACACCGCGTCCCGGACGCCGTCGGCCGTCGTCCGGTCCACGAGCGGGGCGGCCACGCTGGCCCCGTAGTCGCTGAGTCCGAGGGTGAGCGTGTTCTGCGCCGCCAGGAGGACCGACCCGACCACCAGCAGGACGAGCAGCCAGCGGGTCTGGAGGTCCTCGCGGAACTGACCGTAGTCCCCGTCGTGCAACACGAGGTAGTGGACCGGAAAGGCGATGGCCCCGATGGTCATCAGCGGGAGCAACACGCCCTCCACGATGGGGGCGTTGTAGGTGGCGATGGAGTCGTCGGTCACGGAGAACCCGCCCGTCGAGAGACCGGTCATGGCGTGGTTGAGCGACTGCCAGGCCTGCTCGCCCAGCGTCAGCGTGGCGCCGTAGTCGGAGGTCCGGAGCGCGAGGAAGAAGACGACGATCGCGACGCCGGTGTAGCCGACGAAGATCTTCCAGATGGTCCGGACCGTGGAGACGACGCTCGGGTGGATGCGCTCCTCGCGGGTCTCGCTCCGGTAGAGCGCGTAGCTACCCGACCCCGGGCGCGCGAGGATGGAGACGGTCAGGACGACGACGCCGATACCCCCGACCCACTGGATGACCGAGCGCCACCACTGGATGGCCCGGGGGAGCGACGGCTCGTGGACCGCCATCGTGAGCCCGCTCCCGGTCCAGCCGCTCATCGACTCGAACAGGGCGTGCAGCGGCGACCGGAAGTAGCCGAGACTGGACCGAGTGGCCGGCCCCCAGGCCGTGACGGGGTCGTACGCGGCCCCCGCGGGGACGTAGCCCGCCATCACCGCGACCGGCGTGATATGGGCGGTCAGGAGGAAGGGGAGCGTCCCGAAGACGGCGACGGCGAACCAGCCGCCGGCCGCGATGACCATCCCGTGTTTCATCTGCGGGGCCGGCGCGTCCGCGAGGGCCCGCCGGGCGAGATACCCCGTGCCGGCGGTGACCCCGGCCGCCAGTAGCAAGGCGAGCGCGGGGTAGGGCTCGCCAGCCAGCAGCGCCACGCCGACCGAGACGGTCATCACGAGCGACTCGATGAGCAGCAGCGAGCCGATATCCCGGAGCACCGTCGCGAGGTCCGGTGCGAGGCCGCGGACGCGGCTCCGCTGCCGGGCCACGTTAGGCCTCCTCCTCGGCGCTCGACCGCGTCTCCGGGTCGTCGCGGTCGTCGTACACCCCGAACACGTCCGTCACCTCGGCGGTCGCCCCGCTGGCGGAGTAGACCGTCAGCAGGTCGCCGGCCCGGAGCTCCGTGCCACCACGCGGGGTGATGGGAGCATCGGCGCCCTCCCGCCCGATCGCGACGATGAGCAGCCCCTCGCCGAGGTGGCCCGCCTGCGCGGCCTCCTCGACCGTCAGCCCGGCCACCGGCGCGTCGGGCGCCACCACGATCTCGAACACCTCGGCCTTCCCGCCGAGGCGCATGTAGTCGACGATGGCGGGCCGCGTGACCGCCCGGTAGAGGTACTCCGCGATGAGGCGCTGTGGGTTCCCCATCGTGCCCACGCCGATGCGCTCGAACAGCGACATATGCTGGGGGTCATGGACGACGGAGACGATCTCGGGCACCCCGAGTTCCTCGCCCAGCAGGCAGACCATCACGTTCGTCGCGTCCCGGTCCGTCGTTGAGATGAGCGCGTCAGCCCGGTCGGCACCGGCCTCCTCCAGCGTCTCCTTCACCGTCGCGTCGTCCTGGAGCACCAGGCAGTCGTACCGCTGGGCGGCCTGCTCGGCCCGGTCGGCGTTCTGCTCGACCACCACCACCTCGTTCCCGCCGGCGGTCGCGATCTCGATGAGCGGCGAGCCGATATCACCCGCCCCGACGATGATGAGGTACACGAGCGGGGCTGTGACAGGCGTGGAATAAACGTCTGCTGCTCGTTCCCCGTGTCAGAGCGCGCTCGCGTGCGTATCTCGAAGGGTTGCGCGTCTTCGTAACCGGATGGCATCAGGACATCCAGCGGTCACACGCGGCGAACGCGAAGCTTCAGGTGTCCGCCGACCGCAGCCGGTCGCATGCTGTTACTGGACTTGGATGACCTCACGTTTGAACTGAACGACGGCGCCATCGAGCACGTCGGAGCGTCCGACCGGACCGCCGAGGTGAAACTGTTCGACGCTGACGGCGTCGAGGCGCGCGAGTACGGCGACCGCCGCGTCAAACTCGTCTTCGAGGACGAGGAGGGCAGCGAGGTCACGATAGCGCTCGCCCCGAGCCAGGCGAGCGAGGTCGCACGGGGTATCGAGACCCTCGAGGAGGAGAGCCGCGTGTTCGAGTAGCGCGTCTCGGACCTCCGGACTGGCACCTGTCGACCCCACCGCGTCTACGAGGGACGGTTCGAGGTCGTCACAGCCCCGTGCAAGCGCGTAGACTACACTCGTCCCGTCGCTCTACAGCACTCAACCGAGCTGTCGAGGCGTTCTCCGAGGACGGTGACCCGATACTCCAGCCCCTCGCACCGGTCGCAGATCAGACGCTCACCTCCCCGTCGTCGCTGTACGCGGTTCCATGGCTGGGTTCGGTGCCGTCGATAGGTTCGAACTGCGGGACTCCAGGGTCCTGCCGGGGACCGGACAGCGTCCGGCTACGCTGCTAGTCGTTCGGGAGTCGGAGCACGGTCTTCCCGTCACAGTCGAGCCCATAGTCCGGGCAGCCGGACTGGTGGTTCCAGTGGGCGAACGGGAGGGGCCAGCTGAAGCAGCTGGGACAGCACTCCCAGCACCGGCGGCACTCCGGGCAGCGGTGGCGGTCGCTGATCTCATCCCGGATCATGAGGGCGGGCACGAGGGGGGCGCCACACTCGCACTCGATCATCGGCACTCGGCCTCCGCCGGGAAGCGGGCGGTCCGACAGTAGCGACACTCGGCAGCGTCAGTGGGAACGCCCCGACCACACCAGCAACACCCCTCTGGCTGCTGGTAGGTCGTCGTCTCGTCACCGACGAGGTCCCTCCCATACTCCGGACGGCAGTAACAGCACTCGGTTTCATGCCTGCACGCGGGACATTCTGCGGAGCGGGCCACGGTCGACACGCACCCTTGTCTCGTGTGGTGCAGTCCGGCGGGTCCGCTGGGCAGAGGCGCTCGCCACAGAACCAGCACTCGGGGGCGGGCAGTTCAGCGACGTCGGACGCCGCTACTCGCTCATCGAACACCACCTCGGGGAAACCGTATTCGGCTGAGGAAGGGCCGCAGATGTCCGGTACCGTTTTATTTCGATGGGTTGGGGCGGATTACACGCGTAAGTTATCGTAAGGTTCTCTCGTGGTTCATTCATGATCATCGGTTTCCTCCATCGAGAGTCGGTCAACGGTTCTGGAACGACGCTGGTGGAACTCTTCGTCGGCATCAGCCACGTCGTAGTGCTTCCGAATCGTCTCGGGGCTAGCGTTGACGCGGCGGCTGACCTCGTGCTCGTCGAGCCCGCGGTTGAGCTGCCAGGTAATACTCCCCGTCCGGACCCGGTGTGGCGAGAGCGTCGACGGGCAGTGATGGCCAGAGGTGCGGTCGAACCAGTCACAGGTATCGCGCTGGCGATCGTGGGGGCACGGACCGGCGCGACACGGGGCCGTCGCGTAGTACATCCACTGCCGGATGGTGTTCGTGCTGACGCGACCGTGACTCGTCGTGAGCAACGGCCGGCGCTTCTCGTCGTCGGTCGAGTCGGCGGCGCTGGCCGGCTCGTCGTGGCCGTCGCGGGAGCACGGCCAACACGGCCGCTCCGTGTCCGCGTTCCAGGCGCCACAGTCACAGTCGTCCGGGCCGGCCGTCGTCGCTCACGGACTTGTCGGTGAGAATCCCGCCGCCGTCGCTGGTCTTGAAACCGTCTCCACGACCGGGGACTCGTTCGCGTTCACGATTCCCTCAGGACCGCGTTGGAAGCACGACCAGACCGGACGCACTGCTGCATACAGGGCGCATATCGGGCGCGAGCCTGGCGGTCGCCCAGCCGCGGCGGAGAGCCGCGCGTCACCGACTCCGACCCCGTATACTCAATCTACGAGGGTTGGGACGGTGCCGGCCAGTATCGCGTTCGTGCAGAGGCGCCGGCGACCGGCGCG
>ERZ1034569.145-NODE-145-length-25953-cov-11.848212_pt1 | contig 25953 bp, 18 predicted proteins | sample MGYA00520706_ERZ1034569 | MGnify/ENA primary metagenome ERZ1034569 (study PRJEB33760, sample SAMEA4777722) | hypersaline lake metagenome | biome: hypersaline environment; feature: brines | place: Spain | collected 2014-08 | depth 0 m ...
GTACTCCTCTCTTCCGTCGTGCTCGAACCCGCCGCGGGCATTGTTTGACGGGGAGTGGGGCCCCCCGCCCCCCCGGAGGTGTTTTGTTGACCGGTGTTCTGCCTCGGGCGGGGTCCCCATTCGTTGCCCCTCCGACCCGCCGATACACGAACTATTTTGTACGCTAAGTACCAGATGATTCACCGTGAACCGTCGCTGGTTGGGACTCAGGCGGGTGGTGGGGAACTGGGTGGGTGTCGTCGCGGTGGTGTTGCTCCTCCTCGTCGCTGCCGGGGGGTGGGCAACGTACACCGGACACGTCGAACCGGGGACACACACAGAATCACGGGCGGTCGCGGCGTGGTCGCCGACAGACACGGTCACACACAGTGCCCGCGTGACCGAGCCGAACCCGGTCTTCCCGACGAACACCACGTTACAGAACCGGTCGGCGTATCTGAGTGGTGCCGCGCCGACGTTCCGCGCGGAGTTTGCGCCCGGCTACACCGCAACCGAGTCGGGCAACGTCACCACGACAGTCGCCGTGGCGGTCGTGAGACGCGCCGTCGTCTCCGACGACGGACCGGGTGGTGGCAGCCGGACGCTCTGGCAGACGGAGCGGCGGCTCCAGACGGAGCGAGCGCGACTCGCACCCGGCGAGCAGTTGTCCGTCGAGACAACGCTCAACGCGACCCGACTCGACGCTGGCACCCAGTCACTGGTCGCCGATCTCGGCGGGACACCCGGAGAGGTGTACACCGAACTCCGTGCCGACGTGCGGCTGTCGGGCACCGTCGACGGCCGGCCCGTCGAGACGAGCTGGACCCGCCGTCTCCGTGTCTCTGTCACGAGCGGCGTCTATCGGCTCCAACCCATCGGGACGCCACCCGCCGGCCGAGAGTGGACACGCTCGGAGACGGTCCCGAACGACCCTAGCCCCGCCCGACAGCTCGGCGGGCCGGCCGCTGTGGTCGTTGGACTCGCCGGGTTGACGCTACTGGTCGTCGGCCGCCGAGCCGGTGCGTTCGAACTCGCACCCGTCGAACAGGAGTGGCGGGCGTACCGCGCCGACGCCGCCGAGTTCGACGACTGGGTGATCGCGTGTGCGGTGCCGTCGGCGCTGACCGACGGTGTCGTCGCCGAAACGGAGTCGTTGTCCGACCTGGTGGATCTGGCCGTCGACGCCGGCGAGGCCGTGTTGCGCGAACCGAGCGGTGACTACCTCGTCCAGTACGGCGACGTGGTGTACCGCTACCAGCCCCCAGACCCCGAGACCGTCCGCGAACAGGGCGGGTTCGACCTGCGGGAGGGGTTGCCGTCGGTCGACATCCCCGACACCACGGGGACCGAGCGCCCGTCGCGTGCAGACGGCGGTGACATCCCAGACGACAGCGGCGTCACGGGCGATGACCCCGCAGACGACACCCACACGAGCGACCCCGACGACTGGGACAACTTGGGTGGGTTCGTCGGTAGTTCGGTCGACACGCCGGACGCGAGCGACACGGATGACACTCTCGACTCCAGTCGCCAGAGTACGGCCGACACGGACACCGACGACGAGGCGAACGACTCGGAGTCGACGTAACCACACACCGAGAGACGATCACAGTCGGTGATTGCCGTTCCCTCTTGACGAGTCCCACCGACTGGGCCAAACCGCTGTCCGTGTCCCCAGCTGGGGCACCTGCATCCGCGTGGACTACTCTGTCGCCTGGGCAACGACAGTGAGCTTCTCCTTGAACTTCCCGCTGACCGCGCCGTGCGTTCTAACCCGGAAGCCAACCTTCACTTCACCACCGGGTGCTAGCGTGGCCGGGTCTTTGCGGAGTGCTGTTTTGCCTCCGTCAAAGTCGTACATCTCGATGTCGACTGCCGACTCGCTCTCGTCACGCGCGAACACTGAGACCTTCTGTGTCCCTTGATTTTTGATCAAGAGCAACCCCAGCTTCTGTTCGTCTTCGTTTGTGTCCCCGAAGACGCTCCGTCCGGAGTCAGTGTCGAATTCGTAGACGGAGTCCGTCCCCAGTCCGAGGTCGTCGGAGGCGAACGCTCCGGGGAAGCTGAATGTGACCTTTGACCCGGACGGGATACTTCTCCCACCGGTGCCAATCTGTTCTAATTTGAGAACAGCGCTCGCGTCGTCTGCGACGCTGACGCTCACGGTTCGTTCTGCACGCGTCGTTGAGAACGCACCCGTCCCGACAGCGAGCGAGCCGCTCGCCACGAGGCTACCGAGTCCGGCCAGCAGGGTGCGTCGTCTCATGCTGTCTCGTTATTCTCCTTCCCCTTCGTAGCTGTCCGGCACGATCGTGGCGTCGGCGACGATCTCCATATCGAACGAGCCGTCGAAGTCGCCATTGCGCGTGTCGACGTACAGGCCAAAGTCGAACGACTCGCCGGGTTCCAACACGTACTCCTCGAGTGCGTCGTTGCCCCCCCCGTAGTAGCTCGTGCTGCTCGGGAAGTCCTGGTCGTAGATGTGGGTCAGACTGATCTTGTCGTCCCCGACCGTCTCTTCTTTCGTAAAGTCGCCGTTCGGGCGGTTCGACGCCTGCGGGTCGATCCCGAACCCATCAGTCTGGGTCCGCTGGTCCTCTGGAACGCTGCTGGGGTTGACGTAGACGACCGCGGCTTGGGTCCCTTGGTTACGAACCTTGAAGATGTCGAGGATCTGCGTCAGGGCGTCGGTATTCACTCCCGTCGCGTTGTAACTAGTGATATCGTCGCCAGTGCTCCCGTCGAGATCGAGAGCGACGGCATTCTCACTCGTGTCCGCGTACGCGCTGTTCGTCGACGAGCTGGCGTCGAACGCCAACAGCGCGTCGCTGTCGTCCGCAACGTTCACAGAGACGTTCCGCTGTGCCTGGACGTTCGTGAACGCGCCTGTACTCACTGCCGTTGCGCCACCGACGGCGACCGATCCGAGGGCCGCCAGCATCTTGCGTCGTTGCATGGTTGTTCGTCCCCCTCTCGGGGAGCCCCACCGACGGAGTCGAACCGCCCGCGCCCCAGTTCGGTAACGACCGGGCGCGTGCCACCCGCGTGGGTCGCCGGGACCACCCCGGCACACAGTACACCCAAGGGGCCACACCCACCTTGTATTACGGACGATGACTGGTTTCATACACTGCCACACGACGAGTAGTACGGCCGTTAACTCTCCAGACAACACCCACAACTCGTCCCGGATTCGTCACAACCACCGCCTACAACGACTCAATGACTGCGTACACCCTGGGATAATGGCACGTTACTAAACCGATTGGCGTCGAATGCACACACAGATGACACGACGGCAACGAGTCGTGTTGCTGGCAGTCGTAGCCGTCACGGCCTTGCTGGCGACAGGCGCGTACAGTGTCGTGACAGCTGACCGAAATGTCAGCGTCAACGTAGCCAACGACGAGAACGCGTACGTCGGATTCGACGACTTGAGACCAACTGCAACAGTCGACGAGCCAGAAGAGAAGCCGATACTGCGGCTGACGAACAACTTCGAGGCTCGCAGCAAACTCACCGATCTCACCGTTAGCGAAACAATCGGCGTGTCCCTGTCGGTCCCCGACGGGCAGAGACGTGTACTCTTCGACACAGGCGACCAGTCGACACTCTCGATCAGGGCGTCCATCCACTGCATGTCTTCTGGCGAGTTCGTCGTTCCAGTGACAATCTCTCTCACTAGTGAGAACGCGGGGGTCCGGGTTCCAGAGATTAGCCGTCAGATAACCGTTCGGTGTGAGCCATCACCAGGCAACAGGACATCGACCGAGACGGACAACAGAGCGTCGACTGAGACGGACAACAGAGCGTCGACCGAGACGGACAACAGAGCGTCGACCGAGACGGACAACAGAACGTCGACCGAGACGGACAACAGAGGTGACGAGAAAGAAAACAGGGAAAACAACGAGAGCAGAGCGGGCAGACCCGAGTAACACGGACACGGAGAGAAAACACTCATGCGCCCGCTCCAGACAGTCGGGACGGTCGTCGAGGTCGCGTTCGTCGTCTTAGCAGTCGCGCTCGTCGTCGGCCAGCTGCTCGGCCAGCCCGTCCTCGTGAGCTACGTTCGCACGGGGAGCATGGAGCCGACGATCGACGCCGGCGACGGGTTCGTCCCGCTCCCGACAACAGTCGTCGGCCCGCCGGAGATGGGTGACGTGGTGACGTTTCGCGCGAAACAGCTCCAGGGCGGCGGCCTCGTCACCCACCGGATCGTCGACCGCACCGACCGTGGGTACGTTACGCGGGGGGACGCCAACCCGTTCCCCGACCAGGACGGCGAGGAGCCGCCGGTCAAACAGACGCAGGTCGTCGCCGTCGCAGCCGAGTTCGGCGGCGAGCCGGTCGTGATCCCGAAGTTGGGTGTCGCTATCCAGGCGCTCACCGGCGCAGTTGAGACGATTCAACGGCAGGCAGTCGCGCTCACCGGTCTCCGGTCACTCGACGGGGTCACCGGGATCGGCTACGCGTTCGGACTCCTCTCGGCGGTCGGCTACGTCGTCGATGTCGTCACCGGGAGCAGACGCGACACCGACGACCCCGACCGCTCGATGGAACGGAACCGTGGCGGCGACGACGGCCGACGCTACCTCCGGATCTTCACCGCGATCATCGTCGTCGCCGCCACCGGGACGATGGTGCTGCCCTCCGGAACAACGGAGTACGGCGTCGTCAGCGCGGAGTTCGACGGCGAACGACCGAGCGTGATTCCCGCCGGCGAGACACAAACACAGGAGGTGCAACTCGGCAACACGGGGCTCGTCCCGGTCGTCGCAGTGTTAGAGCCCGCCAGTGACGGGATCGCGGTCCGCGACCGAGTGGTGTCTGTCCCGCCACGCGGCGAGGCCACTGCGGCCGTCGAGATGTCTGCACCGCCCGAGACCGGCTACTACCGGCGGTATCTCGCGACCCACCGGTATCTTGCGGTGGTGCCGACGCCTGCCATCGTCGCCCTCGCGACTGTCCACCCGTTGCTCCCGGTCGTCGTGATCGACGTGTTGCTCGGCGGGGTGTTCTACCTCCTCGGTTACCCACTCCTGACGGGACGCGTCCGGACGCGACGTGACGACCGCCGCCGCGACGGACTCCTGTGACCGACACGACAACTCTTCGACTGTGTATCGTATCGCCGCTCTGACACTGACCGGACGACCGAGAAATGTGCCGGAAGCGACACACACTGCGACTCGGAGTGACGACCCACGTCCTACCCACTGACTGTTCAGAATGATTCTTCTCACTACTGTGATCACAGCACCCCGTGAAAATTCACTTTTGATAAATGAATAACTTCAAACAAACTCTTTCGAGAACTGAGAGTCGGATTTCAGAAATGTAGAAATGAATGTCGTTTGAAACTTTAATACCGTTCGGCTGCTCCTTCCTACCGAACTCATGAGTGTGCTAGGCGGTAGTAACCTGTCAGACGAAGACGTGGAACAACGGCTGTTCGAGATACTGTCGAACAGGCGGCGGCGGTACGCGGTGTACGCGCTGGGGAACGAGGAGACAGACACCGTCGAACTCGGTGAGCTCGCGCGCCTGATCGCCGCCTGGGAGACAGAGAAGCCGCCGGAACAGGTGACCAGCACCGAACGGAAACGGGTGTACACCGCCCTCCAACAGTCACACCTCCCGAAGCTTGCGGAGGCCGGCCTGATCGACTACGACGAGCGTGCGTCGGTAATCTACTCGCAGCCGGAACTGGAGGAGTACGAAGTGTACATGGAGCTGGTCCACGGACGAGAAATCTCCTGGAGCCAGTACTACCTCGGACTCGCCGGCGTCGCGACCAGCCTCCTGTTGGCGGTGTGGGTCGACGCGTTCCCGTTCTCACAGCTTCCGGAACTCGCCTGGATGGCCACTATCGTCGCCGCGTTCGCCGCCTCTGCGGTCGTTCACACGTACTTCGCTTCCGGGTTCAAACTCGGTGCCGACGGGACGCCGCCCGAGGTCGAAATCGACGACACGTGACGACAGACGAACACGCCAACGACACGCGGATAGACGGTGTGCGGACGGATTGCACGCGGGCGGATTGCACGCGGAGGTGTGGCCATCCAACACACTCTGCTACGCTCTGCCACTCCCGGACGACTCAGTACCGACGAAAAACGCCCCCGCCGATAGGTATTGGACAAACTAGCAATCGTACCACTGCTCGGATTACAAATACGGTCTGATCGACTGTTTATCCACACAAAAACCATTATATTCTCAAAAAACCCTGACAGTTGTGCAGATATTGCTCCAACAGACACGGCTTATTGGCCGTAGCCACTCTCTGTTATTGCAGTCCCTTGCCAGACTGCGCCCGGCCGTCACTCTGTCAGACTGTCCACCTCGGGGGTACTCCCCCCGGGGATTTCGAACGACCCACGAGCGGGTGGGCTTTTGCTGGTCACGACCGTCGAATCTGCCGGGCCCGTCGACTCACAACGGCAAAGAGAGTTCCCAGCCGCCGCGGAGTACGCCGCACACGCTAACATAAAACTACTGTCGACAGCAGCCACAGTCGAGAGCAGACGGAAGACGACAGCGTCACGACGACAGACTCCTCGGGTGGGGAGACGGCCGCCTCCAGGCCGGGTCTCGGCGTTGTCGGCTCCCTTCTCGCGCTCGTCACGGTCGCGGGGCTCTGACGACGACGCTGAGTCGCCGGCTAGATCTCTCTCGGCGTTCTCTGTGTGTCGTCGCTCTCACTCCGGGTGTCCACCGCGGGCGAGACGGTGTGCCCGGCTGTTCCGGCCGCCGTCGACGGCGCGGTAGGTGACAGTTGGCACGTCCGCAAGGTGGTCTCGAATCGCGGTCACACGCCGCCGGACGACCGCGCCCGACGGCGTCGCCGGGTGGTCGGGGTCGACCGTCTGGATCACCACGTCGGCGTCACCGCGGACGTGGACGGACGCGACCCGGTCGAACCGGTCGGCGACGACCCTGCTGGCCGCCTGGAGCGCGCGGTACTCCAAGGCGACGTTGCCGACGAAGGCGTCGACCGCGCGCGACCGCTCGACGACCGGCTCCCGCCCCTCGCGGATCACGAACCCAATCGCGCCCGACACCGGGGTGGCATTGTCCGCCGCGTACAACACGCTCGCGTCGAACGCGACGGTCAGCGACGGTGGGAGCGTCACGACTACTGTCTGTGGCCGCAGAGACAAAAACGCTCCAGTTGCCGGGGGGACCGGCTTAGCGCAGCCGCGACTACTCCGGACCGGCGTAGCCTGTGACCCCGAAGCTGTTCTCGTTGTCTGTGGTGTCGCCGCTCTCGACAGCCGTGCCGTCGTCGCGAGTGGCGCGCTCGTCACGCCGCCGGTCCTCGTGGGTGGGTGTCTCGACGACGGTGAACAGGAGATCGAGCAGGACGTTCGTCGCCTGTTGTTGCTCCGTCTCGGTCAGTTCGTAGGCCGCGCCGACACCAGTCGCGCCCGGCACCGCCTGCGAGAGATCGCGACTGGTGGGTGCAGAGACGATCTGCGCGGCGCTGACATCCGCGAGGGCCTCCGTCACGGTGCGCAACAACTGCTGGAGCTGGCCCGCCGACGCGACGCCCTCGACCGCGAGCGTGGCACGCACCTCCTCGATCCGCACGCGCAACTCGTCGGTCCGGTAGCTCGGCAGTGGTTGTTCCTCGATGTCCAGAATGTACTCCTCGTACTCCTCAGCGAGTGTCGCTGCGTCTGTCGTGCCGTCAGGCTTTACTGACGGTGAATCATTCGAACACATGTCGTGTGTTACCGCTCACGACGCTGCAGTGGTAGGGCGTCCTAGCGCCCTGCCGTTTTCACGGCGCGCACCACAGCGTCGTGTTTCACCCTGACGTGGCTACGGGTAGTAAGTCTTACGACGGATTGAACTAGCGTCGCGATTTGAACAGCGAGTTGTTGGATTTGTGAAAGGAATTGGTGCGAGTCGGTGGTGTTGGCACAAGCGACGCCGACACCCTCGGCTGTGCGTCTTCGTCGGCAGAAACACATTTATTAGACCTCTTGCTGTTGGACCTAGCGTGTCTACGAGCACGAAACCGAAAGTCGCGGAGTATCGCTGGGAGGGCACAAACAGCAACGGCGACCCGGTGTTGTACGAGAAGTGGATCGCCGTCGAGTACGACGAGAACACGGACGAGTTGACGGTCACGTTTGCGGCGTCCGAGAGAGAGAACACGAGTTTCAGTCAGGCCCCGAGTTGCTTTGAAGCTTGGAAGAAGACAAATTGGACCGACACTGACAGAAAGGATAAGAAAACGTTCGGTTGGTATCGGTTTCGGGAAGTAATGAACGCTATCGAAGCCGGTGCCGAAGACGAAGGTGGACGGAAGTTCATCAGAAACGTATTCGTTGGTGGGCGCTCTGGACCAGCGGCCGTCGGGAACCAAGCGGTGATCACCGGCAAGAACCCGACCATCGGTGGCCTTGAGTCGAGACCGAACGAGATGAACGACTTTCTCCACGTCTACTACAAGACGACGTACGGCGACGGCAGGGAACGGTTGAACCTACAGTGGGTCTTAGCGGACGGGAACGGTGAGTTCCCCGAGAACACAGGATCGAGTCCGAACGACCGTTACCGCTGGCAAGTCCAAGACCACGAACTACAACAACTCCTCGTCGAAGACCCCGACATCGACCCCGACACTGACAGACACGTAGAGGCCACAGAGGGATTCACCCGCGAGTTCCGCGAGGCGTTGTTCCTGAACCCGCGACGCCACCGCGTGATCGAGATGCTCTGAGCCGCAGTCTTCACCCGTCGCGACAGTCTGCACACGCGAGCCCGACGGTCGTCACACGCAGTTCGTTCTGCGGGCCGTACTCGCTCCCGCAGTCGGGACACGACGGCGTCCGACGCGGCCCGGTCACCGCGCCGACGGAGAGATCCAGCGTCGCCCGCCCGTCGTCGCCGACCAGTTCCAGCGCCAGATCACCACGCTCGACGGCGACGGTGGTGACCGCGACCGGGCGGGTCCGCACCGCGACGGAGTGGCGTCGTTGGAGTCGCTCGCGTTCCGCTGGGAACCCGTCCGCGTCGGCCGTCTCGATCCGCGACACCGCCTCGTCCAGTTCCGCCCGGCGGTCGGTGAGCTCCGCCCGTTCCTCCAGCAGTTCGACCCTGTCGTCGCCGGTGGCGTCCGCGAGTCGGTCACCGATCGTCGCCAGTCGTTGCTCGATCTCGTTGCGCTCGGCTCGCCGCTCCGACAGCCGGGCGCGTTGCCGCTCGGCGTACTCCTCGAACGCCGCGGCGGCGGCACGACCCGCGCTGTCCTCCGCGTGCTCGATCGTCTTGTCGAGTTCCGTGACGACGTGTGACCGCGCTTCGACCAGCGCCCGCTCGATGTCCGACTCGCTCGCCACGGCCCCGGCTCCAGCGTCCGACTCGGCAGCGTCGAGCAACGCAGTTGGATCACAGTCGATTCGGTTTCCGGTCTCGGGGTCGACGACGACCGCGTGGAGTGACTCCCGTTGGTACTGACTCGGCGTCTCGACTGCGGCGCGGAGCCACGCACACACCACCCGCCCGTCGTAGTAAGGGTAGAACTCGACCGACGCGACGCGGGCTGGCGACGCGCGGAGCCACGGCGGCACCAGCGTCTCCGCTCCGCCCGGCACGCCGGTCACCGACGCCGTTCCGACCGGGTGATGTGTCGCGGCGGCGTCGATCAATCGCCGGGTGAACGGTGTCTCCGGCCCGATCGTCGGCGTCTCCGACTCTGCTGTCTCGGAGTCCGCGGTCGGCGTCTCCGACTCTGCCGTCTCGGAGTCTGCGGTTGGCGTCTCCGACCCCGCCCGGTCAGCGACGGTGGCGACGAGTCGACTTCTGTCACAGTAGCCGCCGACCCACTCCGGCGGCGCGACGCCGTCGAACTCGATGGTCAGCTCCGCGCCGTCCTGTCGCACCGTCGCGCCGACGCTCTCGAAGTACTGTCGTGTGAGTCCGACGACCCGTTCGGTCGTCGGGACGAGCGTCGTCTCAGTCACTGTCGGCCCCCAGATCGAACCGGTCGAACACGTCGTCGTTGAACTGTTCGACCTTCTGTGAGAGCGCCGTCTGCTGTGCCAAGTCGACGGCCAGATCGTCGAAGTCGTTCTCTAAGTCGACGGCAGCGTCGGCGTCGACCAACCGCTCGAAGATCGCGTCTTCGAAGCTCCGCCCGTCGGACGCCAGCCCGCTGAGAATCTGGCTCGTCTCCCCGACGGTCTGTTGGAACAGGTCGATCTTGTGGAACAGCTTGTCGAGGACGTACTCCTCGACGGTGTCCGCCAAGGCGAGGTTGAACACGTACACTTGTCGTTGTTGCCCGATCCGGTGGACACGACCGATTCGTTGTTCCACCCGCATCGGGTTCCACGGGAGGTCGTAGTTGACGAGCACGTTGCAGAACTGGAGGTTCCGACCCTCGTTCATCGCGTCCGTCGACACGAGCACACCCCCGTCGGTCTCGAACGCCGAGACGATCTTCTCTTTCCGTTCGCTCCCGTGGCCGCCGTGGAACGTGTGTGTCTCGTAGCCGCGGCCGGTGAGCGCCTCGACGAGCGCTTGTTGTGTCGCGCGGAAGGCGGTGAACACGACGACGTGACCCCCCGAAATGCGTTCACGCACCTCGTCGACCACGTCGAACAACCGCTCGCGTTTCGTCACGCTGTCGACCGACTCGGCGGTCTCCAACAACGACCGGAGTCGCTCCGGGTAGCGTGGTGTCGCGTCGGTGGCCTCCCAGTCATGGTCGACGCCGCTGGCCCACGTGTCGCCGGTGTCGCCAGCGTCGACGGCGCCGTCGGCATCCGCTCCGTCGGCGTCGACCCCATCGACATCAGTGTCGTCCGGGTTTCCCAGCTTCCCGCGGACGGTCGCCGCTAACGCCTCGGGGCTGGAGACGACCTCCTTCTGGAGCAACATCGCGACAAGCCTCTGGGCCTCGTTTTCGGCGTAGGCGGTCTGGACGTAGTCGGTGGTCGCCTCGTACAGCCGGCGTTCGGCCGCCGTCGGGGCGAACGTCCGCGTCTCGACGACGCGGTCGGTGAAGTCCACCCCCGTCTCTGCCCGTCGGTTGCGGATCATCACCTCCGAGAGCCGCGCGTGGAGTTCCTCGCGGTCGACGAGTCTCGTCTGGCCGTCGTCACTCCTGAAGTACCGGTCGAACGACTCGCGGCTTCCGAACAGCCCCGGGCGGAGGAGCGTGACGAGGTTGTACAGATCCGCCGGCTCGTTCTGAATCGGCGTCGCGGTGAGGAAGAAGGCGTAGTCGTACGCCAACTGGTCGACCAGTTCGTAGCGGTCGGTCGTCTCGTTCCGGAGGTAGTGGGCCTCGTCGACGACGAGCACGTCCCACTCCCGCGCGAGCACCGTCTCGCGGTGGCGGTCGCTCTTTGCGGTGTCGATGCTCGCGAGCACGTAGTCGTGGGCGTCGAACCCCGCGAACGCGTCGTCGTAGTTGCAGACGAACTCCAGTCCGAACTTCTCGCGTAGCTCCCCCTGCCACTGTGGCGCCAACTGCGCGGGTGTGAGCACCAACACGCTGTCGCTGGTGTCGCGGTAGTGCATCTCCTTGAGGATCATCCCCACCTCGATCGTCTTCCCGAGCCCGACCTCGTCGGCCAACAACGCGGTGCCGTCCATCTCGAACAACGCCCGGTAGGCGGCGTCGACCTGGTGTTCGAGGAGTTTCACTTGACTCTCGTCGACTGTCCCGAGCGACCGGAGTTCGTCGTCCGGCTCCCCGGCACGGAGCCGCTGGGCGAACGTGCTCGCGCGGTGGGTGTCGAGCGGCTGGGGGTCGGCGTCCGTGTCGAACTCGGGCGCCTCGTGGTCGATCTCGACGGGCACGCCGAGTCTCCCCTGGTCCGTCACGGTTCGAGTGGGTGGACGGGCGGTGTTAGTGGTTCGGGTCGGACGGTTCTGGGCACAGAGTATGCTGTCACAGGAATTTAAAAACTGAGACCAACAACCTGTGAGTGTGACAACCTTTACCGAGCCGGTCGTCGGCGGAGCGGACGGACAGTGGTACGAGTTTCTCGACACGGTCGCGCGGGTCCGAGTGCCCAGCAGTGCGACGGACGGTGCGCTGTCGATCACCGAGATGCACGCCCGAGCGGGCCACGCGACGCCGATGCACCGTCACGCAGCGGCAGACGAGGCGATCGATGTCGTCGAGGGCCGACTGACGGTGCACACCGCAGACGGCACCCACACCGTCGCAAGCGGGGAGTCGGTTGTGCTCCCCGCCGGCCAGCGACACAGTCTGGTCGCCGACACCCAGACGGAGTTTGTCGTGACGGCGACGCCCGGCGGGTTCGACGAACTCGTCGTCGCGGCGGGTGAGCCGGTCGCGGAGGCGTCTGTGCCGTCGTCGCCGCCCAGTGAGGCTGCTGCCGGCCGTGTCGACGAATGTGCGCCCGACCACGGGGTCGAGATTCTCGGGCCGCCGCCGGTGTCTGACTGAGGCCGCGCTCTGTCGGTGGGTGTGTGACGGACGATCTGCTACCCCTCTTCGCCGAACGCCTCCAACCGCGCGTCCGCGCTGACCATCCGGAGATACGTCTCGTCGCCGGTGACGCGAGCGAGTTCCTCACACAGTTCTTCGAGGGCGGTCGTGTCCCAGGCGTCCAGATATCTTTCGCGGCGCTTGCCCGCCTCGTACCGCTCACGGAGGAACTGGGCGCGGTCGAGATCGGTGGCGGGCTCACTCCCCTCGACATGCTCTCTGACGTACGCCTGCCGTTCCTCGTCGCGCCAGTCCAGTAGTCGCAGTCCGTTCTCGGTGGTCAGCAGACGGGCGTCTTCGAGTTGTCCTTGTGAGGTATCAGACCGCCGGAGCAGCTTCGAGAGGTCGTCGGTCGTCGGATCGTCGGTCGCCAGTAAGTCGACGTACACGTCCGTCTCGCCGAGATCGGCGTCTTGGATGATGCCGTAGATCTCGTCGACGACCGCCTTCGCGTCCATGATCTCGCCGGCGCGACGAACCTCGCCGTGGTGTTTCGAGTACTCCTGGAAACACTCGCCCATCTCGATCACGCCGATGTCACCCGAGGCGAGATCACGGTTCGCTTCGAGCGTCTCGCGCGTCTCGCGTGCCGTGCGGACGATCTCTCGACGGAGTCCACGCCACGAGATCGGTTCCTGTTCGTCGGTGGGCCGGGCGACGATGACGATGTCGAACGCGACCGCGTCACCGCCGACGAACTTGTTCAGGTCCGAGTTGATCGGGTAGGTGGCCGTGATCTCGAAGCCGTTCCTGCAGAGTGCGGTGAGCAACTCACCCCAACTCTCGGAGTCGCTGTGGTGGTATGTGAACGCGAGTACGCCCTCGTCTTTCAGTGCTCTGCGGATGACCGAGAGCGCCTGCCCGATCTCGTGTTCGAAATCCGCCTCGGTCTTGTCGAGATACGGGTTCGTGACGATCGAGTCGGCGCGTGGTGTTTTCTCGCGGTCGAACCCGGGATACTCGTCTTCGAGCAGTATCTTCTGCCAGACGTAGAAGTAGTCCGACACCTCGCTGTAGATGATGTTGTCGTAGTACGGCGGGTCGGTGATCACCGCGTCGTACTCGTCTTCGGCGGTGATCTCCCGCATGTCTCCCTGATACACCTCGCTGTTCTCGCCAATCGGCTGGGCGAACGGCGCCGTCTCGACCGTCTCGCCGTTTTCGACGTACCGGTCCGTCGGTTCGCTGGCGTACTCGACAGCGCGTTTCAGTTTCTCGAAGGTGTTCGAGAACGTCCCGCGCCCGTCTGGCGCTCCCCAGACGTTGTTCTCGACGAACTCCGTCTGCGGGACGAAGGAGTTGAGCCGGAACGTCCCCTCGATCTTCGTTGCGGTCTTGTTGTAGATCGTGAACGTGCTGTTGAACATCAGCGCGTCACAGAACACCAACAGGAGGTAGTCGCGGAGATTCTCGTCGGCGACGCTGTCGATACTGTCCAACAAGAGTGCGTGTGCCAACAGTTGACGGTCGTTGAACATGTCCGTCCACTGCTCGTAGCCGTGTTGGAACAGGTCGTTCCCGCTGATCGACGACGCGCCGGTGATCGCACCCTCGGGGATCGACTCGCTGGGGACGTACTCGTCGAGATCCGTCCGCGCTCGCCACGTCTGTCTGGCCGACGCGGCGAGCTGTTGGTCTGCTGGCTCGGCAGCTTTGAACCCCTTGTAGACAGTTCGGTCTCGTCCGGCGTCTTCACACGTCTCACAGTAGTACTCGACGGCGTACAGCCGTTCCTCGGGTTGGCCCTGCTCGGCGACGGCGTCGGTGATCGACTCCTTCAGCCCGCAGTCGGGACAGGTGTAGTAGCCACCCCGCGAGACGGTGCCGTCCGTGGGCACCCACTCGTTGCCACAGTCACACGTACACTGTTGGCTGTGGTCGTCGACCACCCGAATCTCGCCACAGTCGGGACACAACACGTTGTACCGGTCGTCGTTCTCGTAGCGCCCGGCGGCGACGCGGTAGTCTTTGAACAACGGCACCGTGTGCCCGCAGGAGGTGCAGTCGAGTTGTTTCACCCAGAAGTTGTACATCACGTCTGCGTCGTGAGCGTGGTCTGAGTCGCTCTCGTCTTCGCCCTCGACGTTCGGACACGGCGTGCGGTAGTACTGTCTGATCTCGCTGGCCACGTCCTCGCGGACGCGTTCGTACGCCCGTTCGAGACGCTTGACGCTGGTGTCGCCGGCGTCTAGTTCTTTCTTCGTGACGAACCACGCGACCGGGTTGAGATCGTAGCCGACCGTGTCGACGCCGAACCGTGAGGCCTCGACGAGTGTGGTGCCGCCGCCCGCGAACGGGTCGAGCACGCTGATCCCGTCTTCGATCCGGGTGTCTTTCGCGTACAACTGCCACAGTGACTCCGGGTCGGCCGTGTCGACATCCGTCGCCAGTTCCTCCAGATCCTCGCGAGCGTGTGGTCCGCCGGCTGTCAGTGTCTGGTTCACGCCGGGTTCGTACACCGACACGTCTGCGGCTGTCGTCTCCGCGTTCACCAGACTGTACAGTGTGATCGCGCGAAACAGGCTCCCCGGCCGCCGCGCCCACCACTTGTGCATCGTGTAGATCGGGCGATACCACTGCTTGGCGCGGCTCTCCTTCGCGACAATCTCGTTGACGCGTTCGATTGGAAAGCCACGTTCGATCGGGAGTTGGAGTCTGTCGTCGTCGGCCGACGGGTCAGCGGTCATGACTACTGTATCGTCCATCGTGAGTGGCGGCGATAAGTGCCCTGCGTCGCAGAACGGTCGGGGCACCCCACCAGCCGTCGCTGCGGGGCCGACACTCACTCTCCGAAATTTTCCCCCATCAGACAGGTATCGTTTTGTGTTCCGGGGTCGGTAGAGGGAGTAGATGAGCAACTTCGGTCACCGGTTCGACGACTACTCACGAGCGGAGTTAGAGTCGGAGCTCGACTTCGTTCTCGGCGCGGCAGAGACAGTCAAGCGGTTCGTCCGGAACACGACCGATCCGAAGGCCATCGACCTCCTCGTCGAGAAGGAGGCCGACGAGCGGTACGGACGCGGGCCGGAGTCGGTTCGTGAGACGATCCTCACCTCGCCGGTGACCCCTTTCGAGACCAAACAGGAGATTCTCCAGCGTGACGCCGACGATCTCGGCACGATTCGCGTTCCCGACCGCGTCGAGCACAACGCGCGCACAGCACTCCAAGTCGGCAAGCCGGTCGTGTTGTACGGCCCCACCGGAACCGGGAAGACCCACTTCGCGAAGCAGTTGCTCGCAGAGGCGTGTCTCGACTACGAACTCGCGACGGCGACGCCGACCTGGACACCCGGCGACATCACCGGCAACATCCAGCCGGAGTTGGACGACGGCGACGTGGAGTACCGCCGCGAGGCGGGCTGTGTCTCGCGGGGCATCCAGCAGGCCGACAGGTACGGCGAGTGGGGCGTGTTGTTGGACGAGATCACCCGCGCGGACATCTCGCAGGTGTTCGGGCCGTTGTACACCGCCGTCGAGGACGACAGCCAGACGATCTTCGTCGACGGAGAGGGGCGCGACCTGCAGTTGACCGACGACGTGAACATCGTCTGCACGATGAACATGTCCGACCGGACCGTCAACGAGTTGGACGACGCGATCACGCGACGGTTCGCGATGATCGAGTTGCGAGGGTACGAGGAGGCGGATCGACGGAAACTGTACGACGACTGGCTCGACGCCGAGCCGGTGTTCGAAGGCGAGACGACCGTCGGGAGTATCGACCCGACCCCAGAAAGCGGCTTCACGCCCGGCCGTGAGCAACTGATCGACCTCTTCGAGACCCACCACGCGGGCATCAACGAAGGGGCGACGACCGACGAGGACACCCCGATCACGGAGTTCGGGCCGATGCACTACCGCGATGTGATCCAGTTCGTCGGCGTCGCCTGTGGCGACGACGGAGCGTACGCGACCCGCCACGCCCGCGCAGTCGGCGAGGCGTTCGCCACCTACGTCACGCCGCGACTGCTCAACACCGCCGCGCTCCCACAGATCGAGCGGCTCGCGGACCACTACCAGACACTCGACGAGGAGTTCCCGGCGTTCGATCTCGGGCCGGCCGTCGAACTGGTCGAACGGCAGGCGGAGACAGAACGCCGCGGGATCGCCGGCGGCGTCTACGAGTGACTCCGACCGGCGGCGGCGCACCATCCACCACTCTAGACGAATGACCGACACACCACAGTACGACTACGGCACGACCGTCTGTTCGGTTCGCGAACAGGGGACAGCCGTCGTCGACGGGACACCCGAGCGGGCGGTCGTCGAGCGCGGGTTGGAACGTGCCGGCTTCGCACCCGCGAGCGACGGCAGCGACACCTGGGTCAAACACCGTCGTCGGGTCGACGACGACGGGCTCGTGGTCGCACGCGCGATCATCGAGGACGACCGGCTCCGAGTCGAGCCGGAGAGTGTCGTCGGCGCGGTGAGTCTCCTCCCCGGGACGACACTGGAGATCGAGCCGAAGATCGGGTGGGAGCCGCTCGTCGAGATGATGTTGACGGTGCAGGGGCTCGACCGGACGGCGTCGTACTTCGGCGTGCCGTTGTCGGCGCTCCTCTCCGAGACGGGCGACATCAGCCGGCTCGTCGCGTTGTTGGCGATCAACTACGTCCGCGGCGTCCGAACGGTCAGACGCGAGGGGCTCGTGCGGAACATCGCGTTCGAGCGCCGCACGGGGTTCGAGGGCGGCGGCAGTGTGGACATGGCCGCGACACTCCGTGAACGGACGCGCGACCCACGTCCCGTGTGGATCGACACGGACGTGGGGTACGACGTCCCGGTCAACGCCGCGATTCACAGAGCCGGGCGGGTCCTCTTGGGACTGCTCCAACGCGGCAGCCGCGACGACCACTCGGCACTACCGACACTCCAGTCGCTCGTCGACCGTGCGGTTCGGCGGCTCGAAGACGACGGCGTGAGTAGCTCACCCCGCGAGATCGACGCGTACAGCCGGCTCTCGGTCGCCGATCTCCCCCGCCAACGGCGCTACTACCGACGTGTGCTCCGTGTCTCTCGGTCGGTGTTGTCCGGGAGCCTCCTCGGCGGCGGGACGGACGACCTCCTCGTCGACTACGCGTTCAGGACGGAACGGCTGTTCCAACAGTACACCCAACGGGTGATCCAGCGGGAACTCGACACGCTCCGGGCGGCCGACGAGCTGGGCGTGTTGGACGGTGTCACCTGCGAGTCGGAGCCCACACTCCACCCGTTCGTCGGCGAGACGGCGTTCAGACACGAACCGGACCACCTCCTCGTCGACGACCGCGCCGACTCCGGCGCGAGTGATCCCGGCACGGGTGACCCGCTCGCGGTGTTGGACTCGAAGTACTACGCGGCTGACAAGAACCCACTGGACGACGGCAGCGCACGGTCGCGACTGTTCGCGTACGCCCACCTGACCGGTGTCGGCCACACGGCGCTGCTCACGCCGGGGTACCGTCCCGAACGCTACGAGTTTCGCGACGCACCCGGCGGCGTCGAGATCGTCTCACCCGATACCGACGAGTCGTTCTCGTGTGTGGCGTACGAGACGGCGCTTCGGGAGTACCTCCGACGCGTTCTGTGTGCGGCGTTTCCGACACTGGAGCCGTTGTTCGCGGCGACAACGTGGACTGTCCCGCTCGACGACCCGGACCTCTCCGAGATACGCGACACGGACAGCGTCTTTGGTGAGTCTGTCGACGGGCTGGTGAGACGGCTGACGTTCGAGTTCGAGTTCGACGGCTCACTCCCCGACTCCGACGAGCTGATCAAAGACGGTGACCGGCTCGGTCGGAAGATCAGAGCGGTGTTGAACCAGGTCGACGAGACGACCGGCGAGCCGCGCTACCCACAACACCGGACGACCTGTGTCCCCGTCTACCGGACCGACATCGACCCGCCGGCCGGCCACGAACCGGGGGAAAACGGGGTGTTGGGTCTGCTCGAACTCTACCTGCTCACCGACCCCGAGGGGGACGACACCGGCGTGGAGGTCGATGTCGCCCGCATCGAGGTGTTCTGAGCGGTCCGACTCACCGACGGAACGGCCGTTCGTACCCCTCGTCACCGGTGACTGCGACGAGTTCTGCGGCCACGTCGAGCACGTCCCCGGTCGCTGCCGGCGTCTGGTGGTCGGGATCGTCGTGTCTCACGCGGGCGAAGTGGACGGTGTCGAGTGGGGTCCGGTCTGCGGCCGGCAACGAGGTGACGTAGTCGCGACGGGCGGGCGTGTCCCAGTCTGCCAACACGGTCTCGTCGGACAGATCGACCAGTTCACACGCCTCGAGTTCGGACGGGTCGACCACGGTCCCGCGGCACAGCCGTCGCACGTCCGCCGCGGTCGGGTCGTCCGTCGCCAGGAGCGTCAGATAGATGTCTGTCACCGACACGTCGCCGTCGAGTGTGTCGAACAACTCCATCATCACCGTCTCCGTGTCGAGCACCGACCCGTCGCGGTGGACTGCGCCGTGGTGTGGCGCGTACACTCGCAGACACCGTCCCAGCGCGACGACCGCCAAGTCACCCTCAGAGAGCGTCTGCCCGGCCGTCGCCGCCGCGCGTGCGTCACTGGCGGTGGCATGGAGGCGGCGTCTGAGCGTCGCCCAGCTGATCGGCTCCGACTCCGACTCCGGTGTCGGGCGTGCGACCACGACGACGGTGAATTCTGCGTCGTCGGCACCGAAGGCGGCGTTCGACGACACCGGGTACGTCGCCGTCGGCGTGAGACCGGCGTCGACGAGCCCGTCGACGAGCCCGGCCCACTCTGTGGGGCCGCCGTGACGGTAGGTGAACACGAGCACGCCGTCGTCGGCCAGCACCGCACGCGCCCGGTCGAACGCCGCCCCGAGTGCGGCCTCGAACCCGGCGTCGTCGGTGTCCGTCGCCGGGTTCGAGACGATCTCGCCGTCACGCGGGGTGTGTGGCGGCTCGAACGCCGGCTCGTCTGCCGCCAACACGAGTCGGAGCCAGACGTAGTAGAACTCCGACAGCTCCGAGTAGATCGCGTTGCCGTAGTACGGCGGGTCCGTGAGGACGACATCGTACGGCTGGTCTGACGGAGCCTCGCTTTCGCCGGCGGTCGACGACTGGCGGCTGTCGCCCACAGCCCGGGCGTCACCCTGTCGCACGTCGCCGCCGCCGACGGGGTGGGTGAACGGCTCACTCTCGACCATCTCACCGTCGACGAGATGTCGTTCCGTCGGCGCACTCGCGTACTCGACGGCGTCACGCACCTTCTGAAACGTGTTTCTGAACGTCCCGCGACCGGCACGTGTCCCCCAGACGTTGTTCTCGGCGTACTCCACCCGCGGCGTGAAGGAGTTTCGTCGGAACACACTCTCCACCTTCCCGCCGTTCGGGTTGTACACCGACAGCCGGCTCTGGAACGCCAACGAGTCGGTGAACGCCGTCAGGAGGTACGCTCTGGCCTCGCTGTCGTCGACATCGTCGATTGCCGACAGGAGGGTCGCGAGACAGTACCGCTGTCGGGGGTTGAACAGATCGACCCACTGTTCGAAGCCGTGTGCGAACAGGTCGTTGCCGCTGATGCGTGAACTCGTCGTGACCGCACCCTCGGGGATGTCCGTGTCCGGGAGGTACGCGTCGAGATTCGACGCCGCGAGCGCGTCCGCCGCGGCGTCGACCCGGTCGCGGTCCGCCGGCGTTGCCGCCCGATACCCCTTGTACGTCGGGCGGTCGGCGCCGTCGTCCTCGCAGTCTGGGCAGTAGTACTCGACGGCGTACAGATAGTCGTCGTACGACTGCCCCTCGGCAATCGCGTCGACGATTGGGTACTGGAGCCCACAGGCCGGACAGCCGTAGTTGCCGTTCGCGACCGGGCCGACGGCGGGCGTGAACGAACCGGTACACGCCGGACAGACGGTCTCCGTCTCGTAGTCGTCCGTCGTGAACACGTGTTCACAGTCCGGACAGTACACCACCTCCCGGTCGCTGTCGTCGTATCGGCCGCTGGCGACACGGTAGTCTCTGAACAGTCGCACCTGTTCGCCACACGAGGTACAGTCGAGACACCGCACCCACAGCCCGTACACCACGTCCGCTGTGTGGTCGTCGTCCGTCGGACAGACGGTTCGGTAGTGTGACCGGAGTTCGGCCGCGACCGACTCGCGAACCGTCTCGAAGGCCGACTCGACTGTCGCCGTGTCGACACGGTGTGCGGTCAGCGTCCGCTCGGCGAGGAACGTCGCAACCGGGTTGTGGTCGACACCCGTCACCGACGCCCCGAACCGGCTGGCCTCCGCCAGTGTCGTCCCGGCGCCGACGAACGGGTCGAGAACTGTCACGTCCTCGACCCGGACATCCGCGGCGTACAGCTCCCACAGCGTCTCGGGCGACGACAGATCGACCGCGTCGACTGCTTCTGCCAGCCGGTCGCCGTCCCACGCGGCTGTGCCGTCACCGTCCGACTCCGAGGCGCCGTCCGTCGACCCCAGTGTCCCGTCGCCCACCTCGTGGACGGTCACCGCCTCTGGGTCATCGAGGAACGTGTACAACGAGATCGCACGGAACAACGTGCCAAACTGTCTGGCCCACCACTTGTGGAGAACGGACAACGGGCGGTAGTGGAGCCGTGCACGGTTCTCGCGGTTCACCAGATCGCTCACACGCGCGACCGGGAACCCACGCTCGATCGGGTACCGGTCGCGGTCGGCCGACACACCCGGCTCCTCGCCGCCACCCACCCCGTTCTCGTCTCTGTCGTTCGTCACGGACAACGGCCCTCCGTCACACGAGGGTGATCGAACGCCGATGATCGAACAGTCGATCGGCTTCCGACGGAGTCGACGTGCCACTCGAACACTGTCACCAGAGAGGGTGTGTCGGCAACGGTGAAAAGGCTACGTTGTCCGCCGTGGTGTCGGCGCCAGCGCCGCAGTCGACCCCCGCGCCTCGGTCGGACTCGACCCCGACACCTCAGTCGAACTCGATGTCGATGTCGATGTCGCTCACGTCGGTCGGGACCCGGTCGATCAGTTCTGCGACCTGGTTCACCGTCGCCCCCTGGGGGAGGTCGAGTCTGGTCCGGCTCCGATCGAAGTCGACGACGCCGGCCAACGACGCCGGGACGGCGCCGTCACCCGGCGCGGTGTACTCGATCTTGCCGATCACCACTGTCCCGTTGGGCTGGTTGGCGTCCCACTCTCGCCGCAACTCTGCGGCGTCGTTCCCGGTGTACTGGAACCCGTCGCCGTCCGGTCGGACACGGAACTGCGTGCCGGGAGACCAGTCGCTCGGCGTCGTCGAACTGGGAGCGATCAGATACTCCGGGTCGTCCTCGTCCGTCATCTGCCACAACAGGACGTTTGCGACCGCAATCGAGCGCTCGTCGGGGACGACCGCCTCCCGGACTTCGTCTGCGTCGAACGTCGTCTCGGGGTCGAGCTGCGCGACGTACGCCGACACGCTGGTGCGGTCGTCGGCAGCGAGAAACGGGACGACCGTCACGTCGGTCGGGTCGCGGTCCGCCAGGTGGTCGGGGTACGTCTCCCCGTCACGGAGCCGGTAGTCGTCGTCCAAGAGGCGCTCGACGGCGCGTCTGACGACTCGCTCCGTCTCGTCGGCCGGGAGGTAGACGTCGAGATCGTCCCGGATCGCGCCCAACACGTCGCCGGTGTGGACCGCTCGGCTCTCTGTTAGGACCGAGACGATACGGTTGCGAACCGCCTCCGTGCCGACACGCTCGGCGTCGGAGACGTCTCTGAGTGTTGCGTCCGGTTGGTACTTCGGGACGATCTCGTTGCCGGCGACGAGCACGTAGCCGTCGTCGCGGGCCAACCGACCGGCGGCGTGTTTCACTGCCGTCTCCACCGACTGGTCGGGGAACCACACGTCCGTCCGTTTGCGCAACTCCAACTCGAACGTCCCGAGGTCGATCTCGTCGTCACCGCGACCGAACGCTGTCCGCAGCTCCGTGGCGACGTTCTCGTGGTCCCAGTCTTCGATGTCGTCTCTCGACACCAACTCCGTGTCCGGCCCGATGTCGTCGAAGGAGTCGGTGAACCCGGTGTCGTGTGCCAACACGCTTTCGCCGTCGAGCGCCTCGCCGACCGCGTCCGCGACTGCCGTCTCGTCTGCGGGGATCGGGCGGTCGGGTTCACGGAGGAACCGTTCGTACACGTCGCCGACGGTGATCTGGTCGTGGATTCCGAGTCGGTCGTCGACGATGTCGCCGGCGTGGCGTTGGAGGTCGAACGGCGGTGCCTCCGCCTCGGCGGCGATCTCGCTGGCCGTCGGGAGCCGGTCGAGCCCGGTGTACGTCTCCAGATCGAGCGTGGCCGCCGACTCGAAGCTGTTCAACGGGTCGTCCGTGTCGAGCACGTCGCCGTACACGCTCTGGACGCGACTCTCTAAGTTGTCTTCGTACTCCGTCTCCAGGTCCGCAATCGCCTCCCGAATCTCCTCGGCGAAGTTCTGGTCGTCCTTGCGGAGTCTGGCGCCGACGACCTCGCTGGCCTTCTCGACGAACTCACGGCGGCTGTCGGCGCCGATCTCCGTTCCGCCGCTGGGTTGGACGAACACGAGCGTGTTGCGCCACTGCCGACCGGTTGGCTGGTTCTTGACGATCTCGGCGACCTCCGACTCCGTCCACGGGCCGTTTTTGACGACCGTCTTGACCCGTCTGTCGTCCGGCACCGCCTCCAAGCGCCCGTCCGGGTTGAATCCGACCGGGTGTGTGCCGGCGCCGAAGACGGACTCGACGGTCTGTGCGATCAGGTTCAGTGCGCGCTCGTCGGAGACACCGCGGGCGGCGTTGCGGACGAGCGACCGCGGGTTTTCGTCTTCCCGGATGACGTACCGTTCGTCGTCGGCCCACAGGTGGTACACCTCCCCCTGGAGACGCCGGAGGTCGACCACGATGTCGTTCACCCGGTCGCCGGCGTGGAACGTGCCGACGACGATGTCCTCCTCTGTGGCCCCCTCGTCGAGCCCCGGGGTGAGCGAGTGGATCAACACCGTCGAGAGAATCTCCCGACCGTAGTCGATCCCGGCGTCGGCGAGCCGTTCGACGATGTCGTCGTAACACCGGTCCGGGCGGTCGTGTTGGATGTTGATCCGCCCGAGTTCGTCGTTGTAGTCGACGGCGTCCACCTCCCCGTGGGTGAGCAGGTCGGTCTCGTCGTGTCTGTCGACCAACACCCGGGCGAACAGGTACAACATCCCGCGTGTCGGGCCAGACTGGATCTGGTCGCCGTCGGTCGTCCGCCGCGAGCCAGACTCGGAGCCGGCGGCGTACCGCGTCTTCAACGCCGAGATCAGCGCCGGGTGGAACGGGTACGTCTCCAGCAGGTCCTCCCGGAAGCCCGCCGGGAGGTCGACGTAGTCCGTCTTGGCGTAGCTGTCGACGTACGACTCCACGAGCGACCGGAGGCGATCCTCGTCGCGCACCTCACCGATCAGCCGGTGGCGCAACACCTCGCCGATCGACACCTGATTCGACATGTTCACCTCGACGCGTTCCTGTCGCGAGAGGATGTCTTGGACCGTCGACTCCTCGCGCAACACGGAGACGACGGGGAACAGCTCCGTCTCCGGCCGGGTGGAGGCCTCACACATCGCCTGGAGGAACCCGCGGTTCGCCGCCTCCCGACTGCCGCTCAGCGACTCGAAGAAGTCCTCCAACTCGTCGACGAAGAACGCCACCGTGCGGTCGCCGACGGCGTCGCCGATCACGTCGATGGTCGGGTAGCCCCCGTCGTTGTCGTAGTCCGCGCGGTCGGGGGTGTAGTCGAGCGCGTCGAACAACGGCTCCCAGAGGTAGTCGAACTGTTGTTTCTGGAGCGAGAGCACAATCGGCTCGGCGTCGCTGGGCAACGCCTCACCCAACCCCTCGATCCGGCCGTCTGCCCAGTCGGCGACGATCTCCGGCGAGGCGAAACAGTGGTAGAGTGCCACCATCTGGTGGGACTTCCCCGTTCCGTAGGGACCGTACATCTCCTGAATCCGGACGTTGTCCTCGCCGTTCAGCGTGTCTCGGAGTCGTTGGAGGGAGTCTGCCAGCCCGTCCGTGAGCAACGTGCGGTCGAAGAACCGCTCGGCGTTCGACTCTAGGGTGTCGCCGCCGACGACATCGTAGAGCCTGATCTGGCCGTCGATCAGCGTCTCTCCCTCGGTGAGTTCCGGGGAGAGTTCGACGACATCCTCGATGTTCGTCTCCAGGGCGGTCTCTGTACTCATACGTCACAGTGCCCGCGGCGTGGTGTTAAGCCTGTATGCACGAACCGCAGGAACGCAGTGGTATCGGATACACGAAGCGAGTCGTATCGGACACAGGAAGGCGGTGGTGTCGAGCATCCGAGCACAGTGCCGGACTGCGGAACGACGCGTCGGGACGTGACGGGGTGGCGTGTCGGGACGTGTCGAGGGGACGCGTCAGGACGCGACGCGCTGGTGACCCCCCGCGTCGCGTCGCTGGGGGAGACTGACCCGCGTCGGGCTACTCTGGGCCGGCGTACCCCTCGACGGCGAAGCTGTTGGTCCCGCTGTCGTTCGCGTCGTTCGCGTCGTTCGCGTCGTCCGCGTCGTCTGCGTCGTTCGCGTCGTCTGCGGTGCTGGCCTCGCTGTCGTCGTCTCTCTGTGGCTGGTCGTCACCCGGCTGGCGTTGTTCCCCGTCCGCCCAGTGTCGGTCCTCCCGCGTCGGGGTCTCGACGACCGTGAACAGGAGATCGAGCAGGACGTTCGTCGCCGTCGCCTGCTCGGTTTCGGTGACCTCGTAGGCCGCGCCGACACCAGTCGCGCCCGGCACCGCCTGCGAGAGATCGCGCTCCTCGGGCACAGAAACGACCTGCGCGGCGCGTACGTCCGCCAGCGCCTCGGTCACTGTGCGCAACAGCTGTTGGAGCTGGCCCGCCGACGCGACGCCCTCCGTGGCGAGCGTGGCGCGCACCTCCTCGATCCGCACGCGCATCTCGTCGGTGCGATACTCCGGGAGCGGTTGCTCCTCGATGTCTAGGAGAAACTCCTCGTATGCCGCTGCAAGCTCCGCTGCGTCTGTCGTGCCGTCAGGTTTTACTGACGGTGAATCGTTCGAACACATGTCGTGGACCTCCCACGACGCTGCGGTGGTAGGGCGCTTAGGACGCCCTGCCGTTTTGCACGGCGCACCCCAGCGTCGTGTTTCACCCTGACGTGACTACGGGTAGTAAGTCTTACGACGGATTGAACTAGTGTCGTGTTTCGAACAGCGAGTTGTTAGTAGGCTGAAAGGAACTGGGACGAGTCGGTCAGACGACGACGTTGGCTGTCGGCGCGCGCCACGCTCCCCTCGTGGGAGCGTGCGCGTGCGAGGGACGAACGAAACGACCGAACGCAGTGAGGGAGTGGAGTGAGGAGGCTGGGGAGGTCTGAGGTGCTGTGCGGGTAGTTTCGAGTTGCAAGTTCGACTCTCATGGTTGCTACTCTGTTCCTCGTTCTAGCCGGTTCCCACCCGTAGGCAGTGTCCAGATACCGAGAAGGTGAGACGTGGGAACAACAAGCAGGAAGCCCCG
>ERZ1034569.146-NODE-146-length-25736-cov-10.776488_pt1 | contig 25736 bp, 28 predicted proteins | sample MGYA00520706_ERZ1034569 | MGnify/ENA primary metagenome ERZ1034569 (study PRJEB33760, sample SAMEA4777722) | hypersaline lake metagenome | biome: hypersaline environment; feature: brines | place: Spain | collected 2014-08 | depth 0 m ...
ATATTCGTCCCATACAAACACATCTTGTCGAAGATATGCGCGATAGGTATTTGGACGTTCACTCATTAGATTCAGTGTTTAATACTACCGGTTCAACAAATTTATTGATATTATGAATGATTCAGACAAATATCTCATCAACGCTGCAATCACCGCCGATGGAGTCGTTGAACGATCAGATGTCGTTGGTGCGATATTCGGTCAGACAGAGGGATTACTCGGTGAAGAACTCGATCTCCGCGACTTACAACAGTCATCAAAAATTGGGAGAATCGATGTCGATATTGACTCACAAAACGGACAGTCTTACGGAACTGTTACTATTGCGAGTAGTCTTGACCGTGTCCAGACAGCTCTTCTTGCTGCCGCCTTAGAGACCATCACTCGCGTCGGACCCTGTGGGGCGCGTGTCGAGATCACTGAAATAAAAGATGTGCGAGAGGCAAAGCGTGAAGAAGTTATCGAACGTGCCAAAGAGCTTCTTTCGGAGTCATTCGATGAAAGTGTCATGTCGTCCGCGGAAATCCGTGAAGAAGTGAAGGATGGAGTTCGAGCTGAGAGCATCGAGCAGTATCATGGAGTTCCTGCAGGTCCGAGAGTTGAGCACTCAGACGCAATCATTATTGTTGAAGGCCGCGCTGATGTCATGCGGCTACTCCAATTCGGGATCAAGAATGCACTCGCTGTCGAGGGTACGAACATCCCTGAGCCAGTCGCACACCTCACAACTGAGCGTACCACAACGACATTTTTCGATAATGATCGAGGGGGCAATCTCATACTGAAAGAGCTCGAACAAACTGGGTCAGTTGATTACGTGGCATCCGCACCAGCAGGAAAGTCAGTCGAGAATCTCGATAGAGAAGAAGTATTCGCCGCGCTTCGGGATAAAGTTCCGCAGGAGCAGTTCTCACTCCCAGAGTCTACAGAAGCCATTGAGCACAAAGACAGTAAGGCCTCTGAGTCGGTCGGTGTTCACCGACCACTTTCGCGGCATGAGCAATTCAAGAATAGCGAGACAACGACTTCTGATACTGAAACAAATCTGCATCTGGAACAGAATAATTCACTGACTGAGTCAGTTCCACAAGCCACTCCAGTTGAGACGGTGGTCAACTCAGATGCACTCTCGACTGATTCGGAGGATACCACAACAGCGCCACCATCTGTCGGTGAACCAGCATCACTTGCATCACAGGTGAAAGCTGTCATTGAGTCGCAGGAAGAAAGTCTTCGGCTTCTCGATCAGGACTACCGTGCATTCACTGAAGAACGGGTTTCAGATGTCGATCCATCAATTATCAACTCAGGAAAACCAGTGCATGTCGTAATACTGGGTACGACAGTAACCCAACCGTGGGTAGATGTGGCTGCTGCTGCTGGGGTGGAGACGGTGATCGGAACTGCGACAGCGGAGTATGTGAAAATGCCAGTTAAGCCTCGTATTCGAACCGCAGATGAACTCATCTGATTTCGATACTGTCGACAGCGTCGTTATTGTGAACGATTCCGCCCACCATACTTGCCAGCCACCGCCGGCTCTTCAACGGCTTCCGTGTTTTCGCGTTGAATTTCTGCTTCAATGACGGTGTTTGCAAGCGGTGCATCTTGACCTTGATGATGGCTCCCCGCAGAAGCCCCCACAGGAATAAATGGGCTATCCCAGCCTTCATTCGGATTGCTCACACTTTAGACCCGACTTCTTCAATCCACGCTGATGGGATTGATACGGCGAACCGCCACCTACAGCCGCTTTGAGTACACTCGGTTCCAGTCTGTCCAGTCACCATCTTAGTCCGGAAGCTGGTTCTGCACTACGTTGTATGACGGCTTGTCGACGTCTGAAGTAGGTCTGTAACCAACGTGGGTGGACATTCATGACAAGTGTGAGTTGCCCATGTACAGTCTCACCAGTGGTTTCGTCCTTCGCCACTCAATATTATATTGTACTATACTATACTGGAACTCCGGGTTGATTATTAACGAAGTGTTACCTTCGTCTATATCCTCTCTCATGTATGTCTTGATTGAGGATAGCGTACAGCTGTATCCCTCTCTACTCACTTCGGTCGCTCATTTGAATAACTGGACTCCACTGTATTAATTCGATCACGGTCAAGCAGACATCCGACCAGTGCGGGATAGACTCACTTGTTGGTCATAAACAATGCATCGACTGCTGACTCATGTGTCTCATAGAATTCCTTCTTACGTGCAGCGATGGTAAACCCACAGCTCTTGTAGAAACCAATCGCAGTCTCATTTGAGACTGCCACGGTGACTGTGAGCGTTGTGCAAGGAGAGGTCCTGTCAACAACAGCACTTATGAGACGCGACGCTCGCCCTGCTCGTCGGAATTCTGGGTGAACAACAAGCTCGGTAATATGCACTTGCTCGGCAGCAAAATATAACACATATCCAACTGGCTGCTGAGCGTGCACACTGATGAGGCACTGCCCCCCACCGGTGGGCTCAATGGCGTGCTTCAATAAAATCGGTGAGGGAGCACTCAGATAATCCTGCAAATTCCGTAACGTTGGGTAATCCTGTGTTTTCGCACTCTGTACTGTCATCATCCAAGTAGACCAACCGCACTCACACTTAGCATAGCACCAGTGAATGTCGCCGCCAGATTAACCGCCTCATTTCCGATTCGATCACCCTCAACTGTTGCCCCTAACACACTATCTGTTACCATGCCAAGGAATCCAGACACAGCGATACTTATTGCCCCAAGCGGGGTGAGCGCCGGGAGGAGTACAAATGAAATTGTTCCAACGAGTGATGCACCAACCAACCCGAACAGCTCTCCCTGCCACGTCACACCTCCATCTGTTCCCGGTGGTACTGCTTCAAGAGTAGTAATCAACCGTGGTTGATCAAATAATACTCCGAGCTCAGATGACAATGTATCGCTCAATGCTGCTGCCATAGACCCGGCAAACGCGTATTTGAACCAGATTGGGTCGATAATTACTGCATCGCCAGCAGCGAACAAAATGACACATAGGAGTGCTATAGCTGCGTTTCCAAGCACGTTTCCCGTTCCCCGCGCCCCTTCGTTTTCCTCTGCTACCCCTCGCTTCGTCTTGATATCATATTTATACTTCGTCGACAGTGCACCGACACTGAAGAAAGTCATCAGTATTGCAAACCATCCGAAGCCGCCATATACAATCACTAATAGACCCAAGATCACGCCAGAAAGCATTCCCGCAACGGAAGCAGTCCCCAGCAGATAGGAGAGTAATCCAAGCACCACTGTCACTACCAGTGCAGCAATCACTTCAATCGCACTCACATCTGTGGCGAGATACCCGAAGAGCCACAATAGCAGTCCTGAACTCATCATGACGAGTGGATCGTCCCGTTCAAACAATATTTCTCGAAGAAGGGCTGCAGAAAGTGCACCAACGGTCGCTAAAAACACAAATCGCGGCCATAACACGGCAGTGTCAGTAAACGACGCTGTTGCAGTCTGGCCTCCAATCCCGCCGACAGTCGCTGCTACCACAAATCCTGCTGTTCCAATAAATGGGTTATCTGATGTTTCTGAGATAATTCTTTTTCCCAGATTTCCATATGCGACGATGAGCGTAGCGGCGACAAATGCCGCCGTTGGCATTCCAAGTTCTGCTGAGATCAGCGCCAGACCTGCTGCGGCCAGCGAGAATCCGATCAAACCATTTAATCGACCATCCTGTCGGTCACCTGGTCGGGCAAACAACTCAAATAAGGGCCCATCGGTAATAACGAAGGCACCGAGAACAGCCATAGCCACGAATGGAGCGAATGCCGCTTGTCCGAGCACTGGCGCAGTGACCGCAGTTGTCCCGACAAGAGCAAATCCACCTGCTCGTCGGAGCGTTGAGTTCACATCGACTGATTTCATAGAGACGTATTTAATGCTCCCGAAACACATCGTTAGTGGCTGTAGTAATTTCCCAGCAGGACCACCAAAGTAAATTATACCATGTCCGCATATATGCCGCTTGTGGGCGTTTACGACCGATACTTAGCGCTTCGAAATCGGTTTCACGAAGCAGACAGCCCGGAGCACGTGGCGGTGGTAATCACCGAGCGTGATCTGCTCGAAAAGGGTGCCTATGAGACGCTGGCCGCGTTCTTTAACTGGGCGTTCGAATACAGTGCGAATCGAGTGACAGTTTCGGTCAGCGTACTTGATGAAGCAGTTGTCCCGACGTTGAAGAGAGAACTGCAGGGTGTGGGAGCTCCCAAACCAATCGCAGTTCGAGGACCTGACGATACCAAGCGCGCCGAGGCACCAGTGCAAATGAACATTGGGTTGGGTGGCAAACGTGAATTTGCTGCAGCAGTCCGACAACTGGCATCTGCAGTGAGTGAAGACGAACTTGATCCAGACGATATTGACCCAACAGATATTGAGAACCGTCTGGTCTTTTCTGACGAACCTGACTTACTGATCAAGACCGGTGCCGAGCGACTCTCAGACTTCCTTATTTGGCAGTCGGTATACTCAGAACTGTACTTCACTGATGTAAACTGGCGTGACTTTCGTCGACGTGATTACCTACGTGCCCTGTTAGACTATCAGGATCGACAGCGCCGCTTTGGTGAGTGAGACCAAATCAATCAGCCCTCTCGTGTGAAATGGTTTCGGGTGTGCGTTGTCGTTCAAGTTCAGCAGAGAGTTCTTTCGCATTCGAAGTGCATAATTGCTCTCGTAGCCGCGTTGCAACACGCATCCCTTCTTCATACTCTGTCTGTGCAACAGCCCGAACAAGAGCAATGGCGCGATTTTTTCGCGACTGACGCCACGACTCTTCACGTGATTCATATGTCCGTAAACCGCGAAGGAAGTCGACTTTTGAGAACTCCGGCCAGTAAGGTGCACAAAAATACACCGCAGCCTCATTGCCGTTCGCATGCCATGGCAGAAAGTTCGAGGTTCGCTCATCACCGCCCGTGCGGATAATCAAGTCAACATCTCGAGATGCATTCGCCGAGAGTTGCGCTTCAACTGTGTTCGCATCAACATCTGCTGGGGTCAGTATGCCTTTCTCAACTTTTTTTGCAACCTCTCGTGCTGCAGTTAATAGCTCAGATCGGCCGCCATAAGCCAGTGCGATATTCAATCGAAATCCCTCGTATCCGTCTGTTTGGGATTCCGCATACCGGATCGATTCTTGTACACTCGCTGGCAATCTTGCCACATCACCGATCGCTTTTATCCGCACTTCATTCTGATGAATCCGATCAGCGTCAGCGAACTCATACAACTTCTTTTCAATCAGTCCGAATAACGAATCAAGCTCCTCGCTCGATCGTTTGAAGTTCTCCGTCGAAAACGCATACAATGTCAATTCCTGTATCGATAGCTCTTCACACCAGTCAAGCACTTTCTCTGTTGTCTGGGCTCCTTCTCGATGCCCTTCAGGCACATCATCCCCCTGCTGACGTGCGTATCGTCGATTGCCATCTTGGATAATAGCAATATGTGCTGGTCCGTCTGAAATCTCTCGTCGCAGCACTCTCTCGTACGCTCGGTGCACCACTCCCTGCACCCGATTCCACATGTACCTCAAGATTACAGTTAGTCGTATCTGTCTTCCGCTTTGGATACTCCACACCACTCGCAGAAACGCAAGCCCCCACATTCAGATGAACCGTCATTCGTTTATTCTCGCTACTCGAAAAAATCATATGAGCAAGACGGTCGATGACGACCTCTACCGACGAACGGTCGCTCTTCTTGAGCCAGGCGAGATTGAACTTGCTGGAATGATCATTCATACAACCCTTTCAGGCGCTGAGGATCTCGAGATGCAGGAGCTGACAGTTGATATCAATGAAATCGTTGCTGAACACGCTGAGAAGGGTGAATGCTTTATTTATGCGGGGAATGACGATTCTGATTTCGCCTCAAATCAATTTCAGGGACTGACGCTCACTGATGAGGAGTTTGTATGGGAATGCCAACAGTTGCTTCGAGATGGGTCATTCGACCTCGTCTGGTATTATGAGGCAGAGCCGAATCAAGAAGCCCTTGCGAAGGATGTCGAATCACTCGAATCAGTTGACCGTGTCACGCTCGTTCCGTAGGACGGACATCAATATCACTGTGTCCGTGTCTTTTTATCGAGATGCTTATGAAAACACAATGCTGACCGAGTTGTATGACCGAGGTACATCCGGACGAGTCGTCACTTTCGACACTTGATACGGCAATCTTGAATGGATTTCAGGGTGGATTTCCAATCTGCGAGTCACCATTTGAGACGGCCGCGGGTGCCCTTCGAGATCATCATATCGAAATCGAGGGTGATAAACTGCTCTCCCAAATTCAGACGCTTGATGACCGCGGCTATTTGAGCCGGTTTGGTGCGCTGGTAAATGCGGAAAAGATTGGGGGGACAGCGACGCTCGTTGCGATGCACGCCCCGAAAGACCGATTTGAAACAATCGCTGAACAAGTCAATGCACATCGTGAGGTGGCACACAACTACAAGCGAGAGCATTCGAAGCTGAATATGTGGTTCGTGGTAAGTGTTGCAGACGCTAATCGGGTTTCGGAAGTTCTCAGTGATATCGAGAGCGAAACAGGTCAAGAAACGTATAACATGCCGAAGAAACAAGAATTTCGTGTTGAGGCGAAGTTTCCGCTCAACGGACCGCTTGTGGACAGTGAGATTAGTTGCAATGCTGCTGGTCCTTCACCTCCTCCAAGAGATGCCTCGAAACTGACCCCCGCAGAGCGGGACCTGCTGGTTCAGATTCAAGATGGCCTCCCACTTACCGCAACCCCTTATGCCGACGTTGCTACGGCGGTCAATCAGCCTATCGAATGGGTTCTGGAGACGTTAACTCAGTTTCGAGAGACTGGACAAATACGGCGCGTCGGCGTTGTTCCAAATCACTATGCATTGGGATACAGTGAAAATGGGATGACTGTCTGGAACGTTCCTGATGACCGAGTTGATGAGGTGGGTCCAGCAATCGCTGCACTTCCATTCGTCACACACTGTTATGAGCGACCCCGCCATGAGCCAGTTTGGGAATATAATTTCTTTGCGATGACACACGGACGGTCAGAGGCTGAAAGCAATCAACGGATTACCCAGGTACGTGATCGGATGGCAGACTTCTGGGAGGTCAGCGACGAGACATGGGACACGCTCTTTTCGACGGCGATACTGAAAAAAACTGGAATTCGTTTAAGCGAACGGGCTGAGGCACACACCGAATGAATACACCGATAACTTTTGAGCTATCCAGACGATGACCCCATTGTATCATGATTTCACGGGTTCAGCTGTAGTGATATTCGGTGGGGGGACCGTCGGAGCGCGCAAAGCACGGTGGTTTGTTGATGATGAAGCAAACGTCTATGTGCTCAGCCCAACCTTTTCAGCAGATATCGCTGAGACAGCGACATGTATCCGAGCAGCGCCTGGCCCCGACGCAGTCGGTGATTGGATTGGCCGAATTAATCCCTCACTCGTAGTTGCAGCAACAGATAACACAGCCGTGAATCAGGCTGTGTGTCAAGAGGCAAACGAGCGAGATATCCTATACAACGCAGCATATACCTCTCGGGCGCAAAACAGTTTCCTACCAGGTGAGCAAGGTGTGACGGTCCCAGCGACTGTTGAAGATGGAGACGTTCAGATTGCAATTTCGACAGGCGCTCGGAGTCCAGCGTTGAGCAAGTACCTCCGTGAGCAGTTAGAAAAGACACTCTCAGGAACAGATGCAATGGCAGAACTAAGCGCAGAGCTTCGTCAAGAACTTCGTGAGGGCGGATTCTCTGCATCAGAGAGGCGTGACGCAATCCGTGCTGTCGTTCGCTCTTCAGCTGTTTGGAAGGCTTTAGATACGAGAGAAGCAAACCCACGAGAAGAGGCAACCCAAGTGATACGCAATACGATGGAGAGAGGTTGATGAAGGCGGGCGTGATATGTGGGGTGCGAGTATCACATAAGTCTGCAAGTGTCAGAGAAATCGAGATGGCTGGTGCTGACGAAGCGACTGCAGTCATTGAGACTTTGTTGACCCGCGAAGGTATCTCGGAAGCCTTTGCAATCCAGACTTGCAATCGGTCTGAAGCATACGTCGTAGCAGAGAGTGTAACGACTGCACGAGATGCACTCACAAACTTTGCGCCGGAGGTTCGTGACGGTGCTGTGTGTGAAATGAATCACGAGGAAAGCCTGCGCCACCTGATGCGAGTCGCCGCCGGGCTAGAGTCGCTCGTGATCGGTGAGGACCAAATTCTCGGACAGTTCCGACAGGCCATCAAAGATGCACAAGCAGTTGGGGGTCTTGGATCGGTTCTTGAGGCTGGATTGATGAAAGCACTACGTGTCGGCAAGCGAGCACGCGAGGAGACAGCTATCAATGAGGGTGTGACGTCAATCGGCTCTGCCGCAGTCGAGTTGCTTCATCGCGAGACGAGAGTCTCGTCGGCGACAGCTCTCGTCGTTGGTGCCGGGGAAATGGGAACACTCGTCGCAAATGCATTCTCGGCGACCGACATTGAACATCTGATCATTGCAAACCGAACCACAGAACACGCTAAAGCTCTCGCTCGGACGGTCTCAGTGTCGGCTGAGGGGGTCGGACTAGAGACATTGTCTGCCGTGCTGGGCCAGGCGAGTCTTGTCGTGGCAGCAACAGAGAGTGATGAGTTTCTTATCAAACGCGAGGACCTCTGTCGGGTAGCAGAGACCTTCATCATTGATCTTGGTCAGCCACGCGATGTCGAACCCCTTACAGAGGACATCGTGGGTGTTTCAGTTCGAAATATGGATGATTTGGAGTCGGTGACTGCTGAAACAGAGGTCGCACGACGATCAGCCGCTGAGGACGTTGAGCAGATGATCGAAACGGAGTTCCAGCGGCTCTTGGCTGATTACAAGCGTCAGCGGGCTGACGATGCAATCCAGGCCATGTATCAGGCGGCAGAACAGGTCAAGGACAGAGAGTACGAGCGTGCAGTTGCAAAGCTCGAAACACAGGAGCCACTAACAGAAAAGCAGAAGTCAATCATAAACGACATGGCCGAAGCATTGGTCGGACAGCTACTCGCAGCGCCGACAAAAAGTCTCCGTGATGCAGCAGTTGAGGATGATTGGTCAACCATTCAGACAGCAATGACACTATTCAATCCAGAGTTCGAGAGCACTGGCCCCACGTTTGATTATCCGCAAGCTGGCCCTCGGGCGAGCGAGGAAGCTGACACGGGAGGAAAACACATAGATGAACCCTTCGCTCAAAACATATCAGAGCCACCATCTGACGGTTGATTCATACAGCTTGCGGTCGAAGCCAAACAATTATTCAAACTCGCAAGAGTCTATAAGTATGGCCGAACTTCTCTCAGATGATGAAATCAAAGACCGAATGCCAACTGAGTGGGAGCATAGTGGGGACGAAATCAGTCGAACTTATAGCTTTGATACATACATGCGTGGCGCAGAATTCGTTCCTATTCTTGGTAAGTTGGCTGAGGAGGCATTCCATCATCCATCGATCTCTGTTGGTTATCAAGAAATCAAAGTCAGTCTCACGACACATGACGCGGGAGGAATTACAGAGAATGATACCTCTTTGGCAGCCCAATATGATGATGCATACGAAGAGTATTGATCCTGTCTGAGAGCACGGAAAATCAAAAGACGAGTCACTCTCAAGTGCCGAGCACAAAGCCAGTACAATGAATACGCTTTCAGAACACGACTTCTGGCTGTTTGACCTCGATGGAACAGTCGTCGATGCATCGTGGACATATACCCGTTCGGTATTCGACGAAGTAGGGACACGACTGGAGCGAAACTTCAGTGACACAGAGGCTGAGATTTTGTGGCATGGATTGCAAGGTAATCGAAATCCGCTACTCCGGTCGTGGGGATTAGATCCTGAGCAGTTCTGGGATGTCTTCCATACCGTCGAGGATCCCCAGATGCGGGCCGAGGCAACATATCTTCACGACGACGCAGCGAGCGTGATTCGAGAGTTGCTTGACAACGATATTCCGGTCGGCGTGGTCACACATTGTCAAGATTTCTTAGCTCAACCAGTGCTCAGCCATTTGGGTATCCATAACTGGTTTGAAACAGTCGTTACATGCACCCCAGATCTCGGGTGGAAACCAGATCCTGCGCCAGTTTATCACGCGATCGAGCAGCTCTCGACGGTCGAATTAGCTCAGGACACGGGCGTTCTCATCGGCGATAGTGCGAGCGATATCGGTGCAGCGTGGAATGCAGGATTGACTGGTGTGCACGTTGAGCGCCACTCTCCAGACATCCGTGGCCAGTGTGTCATCGCTGACCATCGAGTAAAGCAATTGACTGATCTTCTTAACTGACCGCTTCGAGCATGACACTGAGACTCACGACATCCACTCAGTGTTACTGTTGCTCCTTAGCATCTGCAGATTCTAATCTGTTCTTCACCCAAGCAGTTACACGAACGACACGCTGTCGTCAGGTCACCCCCCAGTGATAGACATCAATCTCGGTCCCCCGAGATACTCTTTCAATTTCCTCTGGGAGAATTATCCATCCATCAGTCAGTGCGACTGAGGAACGCACCCCCATTTTAGTCACATCGATTGGTTCAACCACTGGATGACTATCTGCATGTGAGGGATGTGTGAGTTGGACCTGTATGAGCTTTCGAACGCCTTCTGAGCTAGATATCTCCTGACTCAATTGACCGGTCGTTGTCGGCGGGTCAAATTGATCAAAACGACCAACGTGTGCCACAAGCGGCGATAAGAAAACAATCGAATTGGCAATCGCATCGAGAGGATTGCTGGGTAACATAACGATTGGTGTTTCCTCAATAACTCCCAGTGCAATTTGATAGCCCGGATTAAGCGCGACCCGGCGAACCAGTATTTGTCCGAGTTCACGAACGACTCTTGAAAGTGCGTTCGCTCCAGTCATCACCGAGTCCCCTACCGTCACAATAACATCCTTTGTAAGATCGCGCTGGATAGCAGCACGAAGCACTGGTTGATCATCTCTCACCACGTTGCGATGTGTGGGAATAGCATCCCACTGCTGTAGCAGTCCTGAAATAGTCAGTGTATTGGTTTCAATTCTCTCATCCGGTCCGGGATCGGTTTGAACGAGTTGTTCTCCGGCTGGAATAAGACCCACAGTTGGCCGCTGATACAATGTGACCTCGTCAATGGCGGCCGATTTGAGAACACCCAGATCAGATGATTGTAACTGATGTCCCGATTCAAATATCACTGAGCCCGACTCAATATCGTCTCCCACCGTGATCACGTTCTCGCCACGCTCATACGTGCGAGATATTTCGAGAAGTCCATCATTTATTATCACATCTTTGGAATGGACGACAGCGTCAGCCTCACTGGGGAGCGTCGCTTGGGATTCGACCCGAACCGCAGTTCCTTCTTCGATAGGCGCTTTCGATGGGGGATTAGCATCGACATCTGTATGTGCCCCGACAATCGAAAGCTGATGCTGCTGTTGATCAGTTGCATCAGACATATCAGCTGATTGAACTGCCCATCCATCGATTGCGGCACGGTTATGATTCGGAATTGTTCGTTTCGCCCGTATCGAATCAGCAACGACGCGGCCACGACATCCTCTTAACGATCGTGTCTCGACTCGGGTCAGTGGGGATATCATCTCGAGAAGTCGGGACCGGGCTGTTTGGACACTGACCTGTTGTTCGGATTCGTCAGAAGGTCGTTGATTCGCCGTCCTGCAGACATCATCGTCACCAGTCATAATCAATCTCTATCTTCCAAGGAAAAAATGACTCTGGGCCGCTGTGACGGACACCTCTCCACGCAATCGCGGCCTTTTTCGACCCTGCATTCTTCTTTCGAACTATGACAGGCTTACGGGACGCACTACAGGAACTCCCCGAAGCAATCTTCGCCGACTTCCTGGAGTCTGAGGATGGCTATCTGGTAGTGCTTGATCTACCGGGAGCGACTGAGGAGACGGTCGATCTGCGTGTGGAGATGGGTAGGCTCATCGTTGAAGCTCGCCGACAGAAGGATACTCCGAGAGAGTTTAATTATATTCGCGAAGAGCGTCCTCTTTTTTTGGACGCTGAGCTCCCGTTACCTCCAGATGCAACCGGTGCGAGTGCAACAGGTGTGATTGACCGGGGAGTACTCACGATTGAGCTCCCCAAGCAGTCTGCAACACCGGATCAGAGTATTCCAATCTCTTCGCCCGAGGACGACTGATCCGTAATGGAGTGGTCTTTGCGGTGAATCTCCGCGCGTACTGGCGATTCCTCGTCGTTTTATTCCAGTTCTTCCCACTTATCGTGGCGTATACGCGTGACCGCCGCCGGTTCCTCCTCTTTGGTGGGTCCCGAGAGATTGGGTCAGAGACACAGACACAGCGTGCAGAAATTTTACTGAATTCTCTGCTTACCCTTGGACCGACGTTTATCAAACTCGGTCAGCTACTTTCAACTCGACCAGACATCCTTCCACCAGAGTACATTGATGTCATATCAAGTCTACAGGATGATGTCCCTGCCAAGCCATGGGAGGACTCGAAGCGTGTTATCGAGGCTGAACTCGGCGAGGTTGATGATGTCTACGACGAATTCGATCGTGACCCCATCAGTGGGGCAAGTTTAGGACAGGTCTATACTGCTCAGTACAACCGAAGAGAGGTTGCAGTGAAAATTCGACGACCGGGTATCGAAGATTTAGTTGAAGCTGACCTGCGGGTTATCCGATGGTCGCTGCCACTTGTACGCAGATTCATTGGCCAGGGCCGTGCTTTCTCACTCGAAAACTTGGCCGATGAATTTGCGAAGACAATTCGACAAGAGATGGATTATACTCGTGAGCGGCGGATTCTAAGTGATATTCGAGAGAATTTCAAAGACACCTCTGAGATTCGTATCCCTGACCCAATCGAGGAATGCTCCAGTGCGCGTGTACTGACGATGGAGTACCTTCCAGGGATCAAGATTACCAATCTGAATGAACTTGACGAAAATCAGATTGACCGGACTGAGATAGCGACGACGCTCCAGCGAGTCTATCTCCAAATGATTGTCGAGGATGGTGTGTTTCACGCTGACCCTCACCCTGGCAATCTCGCTGTGACTGATGCAGGCGAAATTATTTTCTACGATTTTGGAATGTCTGGCACAGTAACTCCATTCATTCAAGAAAAAATCATCGAGTTTTATGTGTCTGTGGCAAATCAGGATATCGATGGAATTCTTGATGCGCTCATTGAGATGGGAACACTCTCACCAGAGGCAGATCGTCAAGTGATGGGGGAAGTGATGCAGTTGGCAATAGCTGATGCTCGCGGGGAAGATATCGAGCAGTATCGAGTTCAACAGATTATTGACCAGGTTGAATCGACAATTTATGAGTTCCCGCTTCGACTCCCGCGTAACCTCGCGTTGGTCCTCCGCGTAGCGACCGTGGTTGAAGGTGTCTGCGTGACATTAGACCCAGATTTCGACTTTATTACTGTCGCAACAGATTACATTGAGGATCAAGGGTATTATGAAGAGACTGCCCGACGACTGCTGGCTGGGGCTGGTGACCAAGTTCAAGATACCACCCAGGCTCTCTTTGAGGTTCCCCCACGACTGAATACTGTCCTTGACCGAGTCGAACGGAATGAACTAGCCGTTGACGTACGGATTCAAGATGAAAATAGCGTCCTAGACAGGCTGGCCCGTCGTATCGTGTATGGACTGTTCGTTGCTGTTGGTGCTCTTTCGACAGCGATTTTATTTGCTTTCGATCAAAGTAGTATCCTTCCAGCAGCAGTGGCGGCATTGCTGACCCTTCCAGCGGCGATTGCGCTCTATCGATCATTTCGAAAGCAGCGTGGCGTACGCGCCCGTCCACAGTTTACTCGGCAGAGTATGCGTGAGCGACGCGATCAGGACTCATAATGGCACACGCAATCAGGAGAAAAGATAGGTGTTCCAAACGGTTTATACATACCACGGCAGAATCATCAATCATGCCCAGAGAGCAGAAACAGGTTCGTGAACTACAGGAGGGTAGCTACGTGATGATGGAGGAATCCCCCTGTAAAATCAACGCCTATAGCACTGCCAAGCCAGGAAAACACGGGAGCGCGAAGGCGCGCGTCGAGGGACGCGGTGTCTTTGATGAAAGAAAGCGGACACTGTCACAACCCGTTGACGCCAAAGTGTGGGTTCCGATTGTCGAACGAAAAGGTGGACAGGTAGTCTCTGTCACGGGTGAAGATGCACAAATTATGGATCTTGATACGTATCAAACGTTCACTATGCGGATTCCAGATGGTGAGAATCTCTCACCTGATGATGAAATAGAATATCTTGAGTACGAAGGACAGCGAAAGATCGTTTAATCGGTCATGTTTCCTGGGGCGAATGAGTCGCACACTGATGCGACGTATACCATTGTTGGGGCTCCACTTGAACGATCGACGACGTTCCGTGGAGGGACCCGATTCGGCCCAGACCGTATACGGAAATTTGCTCGCCCATTTGAAGATTACGATCATCACCGTGATATACACTTTAGTGAGTGCGCAGTCCACGACCACGGTGATATACGTGCCTGGGATGACGTGTCAGCGTATCTTCAGTGGCTCGAAGGAGAACTACGCGATGTGGCCCAAACAGCTATTCCACTCTTACTCGGGGGCGAGCATACAGTAACGCGAAGTGGTGTCCGGGCTGTTGAGCCGACTGTTGTCGTGTGTGCTGATGCACACTTGGACCTGCGTGCAACATTTGACGGGAATTCCGACAGTCACGCGACAGTTATGCACCACATCCTCGACGTTCCCTCCGTTGAGGAGATTTTGCTGGTCGGGACCCGCACTGGATCGGCTGCAGAGTGGGAGCGAACACAGACTTCTGAAGTCACAGTTATCTCCCCCTCTGCATTTGAGCCTGATCAGATTGAGCAATGGGTGCAATCGAGAGCATGTTATTTGAGCATCGATATTGATGCTGCTGACATAGGCATTGCCCCAGGAACAGGCACTCCTGAACCGTTTGGACTACACACCACACAACTCCGGGATTTGGTCCGAACGGTCGCACCAACGACGGTTGGTTTTGATATTGTTGAAATAAATGACCGCGACAACGGACAGGCAGCATCACTCGGGGCAAAGCTGCTTCGAGAATACGTGTTCGCTCACACAGCAGCCACCGATGTCGCTCAAGACTAACAGCAGTCTCATTTCACTAAGAATATCGGGGCAGGTGCCACGGCTTCGTTTGGAAATCATCGATCTCAGTGATGATGAGACGCGGGGGGGTCTCAAACCATTTCACTTGAGCTTGAGACTGTTGACTGGACGGCTGTGTTCGATAGTAATTGAGCGCATACCCGCTTAGATGCTGGAGGAAGTCAATATCCTCTCCAATTACTGATAGCAAGGCCCGCTCACAGCTGATCTCCTCAGCCAGGGCTTGAGTGTCAACCCAGAAGATTCACGTCACTGTTGGCTATGAGGATGCGTATGAAAACTGCGCAATTAGTCGACCGGCTTGATGCAGAACTTGATACAGCGGCATATGCTGACGTTGACGCGAGTCCGAACGGACTTCAGATAGGGAGTCGATCTGGGACAGTTGAAACTGTTGGATGTGCTGTCGACGCAGCAGCAGCAACATTCGAGTCTGCGATTTCAGCTGGCGTAGATATGCTATGCACACATCACGGTGTTATTTGGGGTGGAGTTGAGAGGGTCACAGGACGCTCATATGAATTGGTCTCGAAGTTAGCCCGCGCTGAGTTAGATTTGTATGTCTCACATCTTCCGCTTGATGGTCATCAGACACTTGGGAACGCTGCTGGACTAGCTTCGTATCTTGACGTGACCTCAACCAGTCCGTTTGGTGAAATTGCTGGGCTGCCCATTGGTCAGGCTGGGCAATTCGACCAGAGCACCTCCCTGGATCGTCTTGCCAGTTCACTTGAGGCACTCCCAACGGATGGTGGACAGATTCGGACGTTTCCGTTTGGGCCAAGTGATATCAAAACTGTGGCCATCGTCACCGGATCTGGCGCCGACTTTCTTGACCAGGCAGCCACCGCAGGCGTGGATGTGTACATCACGGGCGAAGGAAAACAAAAGCTCTATCACGAAGCTCGCGAGCGAGAAATAAACGTCATCCTGAGCGGGCACTATGCGACAGAAACCTTTGGAATCGAAAATCTTGCGAGTGAAATAGAGCAGTGGGGCGTCGACACACAGATTTTTACACACCCGACTGGGTTGTGAGAGGGGCGAAACCGCGAACCATATTCGAGCGCACCGTTGTAATTGCTTCCATGAAGAATGAGGAGCAGTCCGAATTTAGTGAGGCACCGATTGAGCATGTGACTGCTGAGGCGGGCATGACTGTCGGCGACCTCGCCACAGAATACGGAAAAGCTGGGATTGGCGCTGCAGATATCTCAAAAGCGGTCGATATCTATGCTGAAATGCTTCGTGACCCAGCAGTTGATGTGTTTGTTGGCCTTGCTGGCGCAATGGTTCCAATAGGGATGCGCCAAGTTGTAAGTGATCTCATTCGTGATGGATACATTGACGTGTTGGTGACGACCGGTGCAAATCTAACTCACGATGCAATTGAGGCAATCGGAGGGAAGCACCACCATGGGCGAGCCGATCATAAGACGTCACACCCAGCTAGTGAATCAGCTCCCTCGCCAGACTCTGAACGTGAACATGATGAAAATTTACGAACTGAGGGTGTTGACCGCATATATAACGTCTATCTTCCGCAGGAACATTTCACACTCCTTGAGACGCATCTTCGAGAAAATGTCTTTCCAGTGTTTGATTCGCAGGTTACGATTCAGGATCTCACCGAGCAACTTGGCGTAGCAAACGCTGCAGTTAATGATGCAAGAGACATACACGAAGGTGCTGGCATTTCAGCTGCGGCCGCAGAGCACGACGTTCCAATCTATTGTCCGGCGATACAGGACTCGGTCCTTGGTATCCAAGCATGGATGTACAGTCAGACATCCGAATTTGGTCTAGATGCGCTCGGCGATATGACTCATCTCTCGGATATTGCCTTTGAGGCCGAGAAAGCAGGTGCTCTTGTGGTCGGAGGTGGCGTTCCGAAGAATTACACACTGCAAACGATGCTGACGATTCCTGGAGCTTACGATTATGCTGTCCAGTTAACGATGGATCCGGATGCAACAGGCGGCCTCTCTGGTGCTACGCTCAATGAAGCCAGGTCTTGGGGCAAACTTGAGCCGGGTGCGCAAAACGTGAGTGTGCTCGGTGATGCTTCGATTACACTTCCGCTGCTTGTCGCAGCAACTCGTGATCGTCTCGGTGAGTGAATAATTACCTCGGAACGGATATACCATTCCTTCGCCTCAATTTTTATATGGAGTATACCGCGTCGTTAGACCGCGCACTTGAGGCGCTGCCTGAGCGAGGAGGCGAGGAATCACGACTATCTATCCCCACTCCCGATGGCGAGACTGACGGTGCATTTACCCGTCTGACAAATCTTAGTGATATCGCAGACACACTTGACCGGGACGTAGAGGATATTCATCGAACAATCCAGGCGACGTTAGGAACGAATGGCCAGCTTACAGAATCTCGTGGGCGATATAATGGGTCATTTACTGTCGCAGATTTCGAGTCAGCAATCGATGAATATGTTGCCGAGTATGTGACCTGCAGTGAATGTGGCCTTCCAGATACGCGTTTAGTCACTGAAGATGGAGTTGACATGCTTCGGTGTGAAGCCTGCGGTGCATTTCGACCGGTCGAGAAGAGTCCAAACACAACCCAACACCACACCCAAGAAACAGTTGAAGAAGGCAAAACATACGAAGTTGAGATCACTGGTACCGGTCGGAAGGGTGATGGGGTTGCTGAGAGAGGGAATTATACTATCTTTGTGTCCGGCGCTCAAGAAGGCGAAACCGTCCAGGCACTTATTGAGCGTACTAGCGGCACGCTTGCATTCGCGCGACTCGTCTGACTCGTCAATCTATATGAAACCTCGTGAGTATCTGTCGTTTGTGGCTGATGACGAGGTACCCGCTCTGAGCCAGTTGGCACCTGGTTATGAAGAGCCCTATGAGTGCCGAGGCCAGCTTTCTATCCATACATTTCGGGAAAGAAGTGAACGAACGTCAGAGAATCGCGCCTGCTACCCTCTGAGAAAGGACAGTCGTCATTAGAGGTTGAACAGAGTACGCTCTGATCACATAGGCCCCGGTCAGTTCAGCCTCCGCTCGCCATGTCGAACTGGAGGCAGTTGGTCGACCGAGAGAACGACACTCCGAACAGCAGCCGAAGATTGATTAACGCGTATATCCGAGTATACGGAACATGAGTAAATCGGTTCGTATCTCTGAGGAGTTCCACGAGTTCGTGAAGGCTCACAAGCGCGAAAGCGAGACGATGGAAGAGACGCTCCGCCGGCTCATCGGGGGACCGCATCCCGGGGATGTCGCAGGGATACTCTCGTCAGAAACGGCGACAGCAATGCGGGATCGTCTCGAAAACAAGCGCAAGACCGATGCCGAAGAGAAACATAAAATCCGGGAGCGGTTTGAGTGATCCTTGATACGCCGTTCCTGATCGATCTCTTCGACGGTCGCGAGGGGGCGTTCGAGAAAGGCATCGAACTCACGGAGACGAAGACCGTTCAGCGGGTTCCATCACCGGTCGTCATGGAGCTATCGTACGGTGCCGAGTTCGGCGATGAAGACGAACGGAGGAACGTCAGAAACGCGCTCCGGATGTATCCGGTCGTCGAACAGAACGAGACGATAGCTCATCGCGCCGGACAGTTGCTCGCACGGGCCGACCAGCAAGCCGATGCTGAAAGCGGCATCGATAAACTCGATCCGATGGTCGCAGCAGTTTCTGACGTCTACGACGAACCTGTCCTTACCGACAACGTCGGAGACTTCACAGCGCTCGGAGTCGACATTGAGACGTACTAAGACGCATATAAACCGCGATTCGCGAGTGCTGATGAGCTAGTACAGATACTCTCAATATCGCTTCTCTCTAAGAATACATCTCGAAAATCGACAGGATGGCACTAATCTAATTCGCCGCGCCATTGGAGGGAGTTTTCATTGAGCTCTTCAACGATGGGCTTGCCTTTATCAAGCATCCTGTCTGCAATGTGAATCGCTTCACGTAGCTCTTGTTCTGAGAGATTTTCATACGCAGGCCGTCCATCAACATGGTCGTACCACTCGTCTTGGAATATATTATCGAGGATAACACGTCCAAAGCAGTGATTAAGGTGGATAGGCCACCCATCGCTACTTTGTGCCTTGTTTGGCAGCTCCTGGTCTACTTTCTTGACATACCTTTCACGGAGTGTCGAAATATCATTTCCGTCGAGAGTTTCTTGTCCCATATGATGTGTTCCTTAGAGATCGGCTTCAGATTGTCGTGTTGACGAGTAAATCAAAGCTCACAGTGTCGAATTTCCTCAGGTGTGTCACCTCTCGAAAAGCATCCCCTATCTGAATAAAACCAGCAACGATGCTGTTGTCGTAACAATAGCGTGAAACCAGAGCAGTCAGGTAAGGCTGTTCAGATATCTTCAGACATTTCGTGTCATGTCTTCGATTTTAAACCTCCTTTTGATTCAAAAATACCGAGAGAGCACAATTGCGGGAATGGTCGCACTCGGATATCACGATTCACTGCTTCCCTGACTGGGTTTGTCCCAGTCAAGAGAGAATATCGACCATACGAGAACGAGTTCAACACTCACTCATCTCAACTCCGGTAATATCGAACCGAGCACCGCCATGAGCGCTCTCGGTGACTGTTAATTCCCAGCCATGTGCTTCACAAATTCGTCTGGCAATTGACAGTCCAAAGCCCGTGTTATTCTGGACGGTCGTGTACCCGCTCTCGAATACATGAGGCAGGTATTCGTCTGCAATTCCTTGGCCATTATCAGCGATATAAAATCCATTCTCTTCTTCAGCAATGCCAACGTAAATTTCAACCGGCTCATCACAGTGCTCGATAGCATTCAAGAGCAGGTTTTCGAGAACTTCCGCGAGTCTGCTCTCATCAGCCTGTATTGTTGCTGTGCTTTCGATTGTGAGCGTCGCGTCGGCCGTCTCAACCCTCTCCCAGCACTGAGAGACGACAGCATCAATATCAACTGGGTTCGTTTCACCAACGACTTGACCTTGCTGAGCAAGCACCGATATATCCTCGATCAATTCCTCCATCCGTGATAATGCCTGAGATATCTTTGTCAGGTGTGTGCTATCGCATTCTTGTGCTGCGAGTTCGGTATATCCGCTGGCCACGTTTAATGGATTTTGCAAATCATGTGTGACAGCTCGTGTAAACTCATTCAATCTGTCACGCTCACGTGTTAATTCCTCTTCTCTGTCGCGCAGTATCTGTATTTGCGTTATCCTGGCGAATATCACAGTCAGCGTCTTGGCCCATAACTCGATCAGGTCTATTTCATACTCTGCATACGCGTCTCTCTCAACTGAGCCAATGTTTAACAGCCCATGCTTTCCCAATGGAACAATCACCTCAGAGCGAATAGGCGTGTCTGGATTCGCTCGCTGTTGATGCGTAGATACATCGCGAATATATCGTAATTGCTGGCTTTCATATGCCTCCCATGATATTGACTGCACGTCTGCTGTATACGTGGGTGGTTCCGAAATTAGTTCTTCTCCCCGATCAGAGAGTGCAATCGGCTCAAGTGCCTGTTGATCTTCTGTGCTCACCCAGACCCCCGCGATATCATACTCAAAGATCGTTTCGAAACGTTCGATGACACGGGTTGCGGCGGTCTCCATGTCTGTCGCCTCCAAGAGTGCTGGTGTCGTCTCATGCAACTGTTCCAGTGTCTCATTATACTGCTCAAGAGATTGCTCCTGATCCTTTCTATCGTTAATCTCACGCGCCGAAATCAGTATACCGTTGATTGGGTCTTGATCAAGATAATTGAAAGCGTGGTTTTCTAGCCACACCCAATTGCCATCAGTTGTCGCCGTCCGATACTCTGTCGTGACTAATTTCTCTGGATTCGACAAAACTCGATTGAAATCCTGAAGAAAGCGATCTTTATCGTCCGGGTGAACGTAGTCGACTACATTTTCACCACTAACTCGTGGGAGATCGAAACTATACAGATCCTGTTTCATCGGGCTTTGATACACCACCTCACCAGTCTGATCCAAGATTGCCATTATCTCTGGCGAGTGCGAAAGGTACTCCTCATATTGCTCTAACGCTCGCTGACGACGCTTTTGTGCCGTGATATCGGTCGAGACACCGCAGATAGCTATGACATTGTCTGCATCATCGAAGACTGGTGATTTCCGCGTGAGCCACACTTGCTCGGCGTCAGGATCTGATTCTTCAATCTCAATCGTATCTTGCGTTTCGACAACTCGTTGATCATCGCTTCGATACCGGGCAGCTACATCAGATGAGAAGAGATCATTATAATCCAATTCGTGCAGTTCTGTACTGGCGTCGATACGCACTCGCTGCTTATACGCCTCGTTCATAAGCAAATACTCTCCATCCGGCTCCTTAAGAAAGACCGCTGCTTCAATCGTGTCTAACACAACCTCAAACCGGTGCCGAAGTTGGATTGCATGTTGTCTCTGTCGGTAACTTTCGACTGCATTCTTGATCCGATTAGCGAGCAGGTCATACGTCCCCTCTTTCATGTCTTTCTGCACATAATCCGTCACATCAAGAGAGATAGCCTCACTGGCAACTGCCTCTGTTCCTCTGGAGGTGAATAGAATAAATGGGAGATTTGGATACTCTTGACGGACGGACTCAAGTAGACTCAGCCCATCTACCTGTGGCATTTCATAATCGGACACGATGCAATCTGGTGGTTCGTGTGTGATACTTGCAAGAACATCTTGTGGGTTGCACAACGTTTCGATAGTCATCTGATTGTCCTTCCGGTCAAGAAAAGTAGCAGCTACATTCGCAAATTCGGTGTCATCATCGACGTAGAGCACTCGTATCTGGGACTGTATGGGGGTCATCTAATGTTGATTCGTTGTCAGTGGAATCAAACAGAAAAATCTGTTTCGCAACTTGGTGATTGCTTTCACACACGAGGAACACACGCTGTATATCCACATGTTCCAGATCGTCTGTTTGGGAATCAAATGAACAGTTCTAAACATATCTATCTGCTGAATTTATCAAAGTGAGTGCGATGCAAGCGTCATTCGCCACCACGGACGAATTAATTGACCTACTAAGATTTATCCTTGAAGATATCAGCCTTCGATTCGATAAGTGGGAAAACCAGTACGTGAGAGGTCCGAGCTTATATTTCGTCCTCACCGGTGGTGTCCAGTTTGGTGCATACGCTGACCCGCTGGGCGATAATCAGTGGCCGACAGATATCGCAGAGGTCATCACCCGTGACCTTTCGCCTGTGATTGCCGCAGCCGAGGACATCGCGTTCGATGCTGATGGCGCCGTAATGGTGACTGCAGACGGCACGCTACAGAGACGGATGGTCCGTATTCGTCCCTCTGACGGTGTCGATATTCGCGCTCTGGAGTATCCAGACTGGATGAGCGCAAAACATCTGAGTGCACTTGAAGTGTCTGCAAATGATGAAGTGATTGCGGCAGTTACGCTGAGTGAAGAAAATGGCCGTGTTACCGTTTTCGAAGATGGAACATTCGATGACTATGAGCGCTCAGAGTTGGGTGGTCGATGGCGTATCGAATGATGACCCGTCCTAAGAGCGTCTATAACGCGTCTATTTTATGCAGGCGCGACACACACCAGTTGATGACTGATAATTCGCCTATCTATGGTCGAAAGTAGGACACTCCGCGCTGAGCACGCGACCGTTGAAGCATTACTACACCGGATTGTCGATGTCGCAGAAAGCCTAAGCTTAGAGTTTGATCGTTGGGAAGAGCAGTATGTGAGCGGTCCAAGCCTCTATTTCATCGTCATCGCAGATGTCAATTACGCCGAATACGCTGACCCACTCGGGGCAAACGTCTGGCCAGTCGACATCTGTCGAGTAGTCTCAGACTCGAGCGAGGACTTCGTCGCAGCTGCCAGACAAGTGGCGTTTGAACGAGATGGTGCGATCGTTGTCACTGCCGACGGAACAATTCAAGAGCAGATGGTCCGAATTCGCTCACCGAGTGCAGCTGAGGTAGAACGTCGCGATGAGATTGCTTACGCTGACTGGATGGGCACCAAGCATCTGAGCGCAGTTGAAGTCTCGACACGACCAGAAGTGCTCTTCGCTGTGACAGTAAGCGAAGAAACAGGCCGTGTGAGTGTCTTTACTAACGGTAGTTTTGAGGATTACAAGCGCGATGAAATCGGTGCCCCGTGGCGACCGGCCTGAGCCCGTCTATCATAAAGTTGCTTAGATAGCAGACACGACCTGACCTGACCTGACCTGACCTCCGGTGCTCATCGACGGTCGATAATATAACCGTCCCAGAGCTATTCAAAAGTCATTGAGTTTCTGTCATCATTCTGGGTTGTGTCTCTCATCCTCACAGTGCCGAGACTCATTTGTTGAGCGTGAAAACCGTGTACGCTCTGTCAGATATGATATACGAACGCTCAATCGATACGGTTGGTCGGGGTATCGCATCGGAGACACAGAACTGTATCAGCCACGTAATTGATATCGTGCGAGCCACAATCAGGACACCTGAACTTTTCATTACCGTACTCGGTCGACCCTCGCGGTGCGTGCAGATGACCAGCATTGAGACGAGATTTCATAAACGCCGGGACGCGCGAGCGAATAAACTGGATGCGTCTTGACAGGGCATTGGATGGTGCTGAACCGTGCATATCATCCCATTGGAAATCATCCGGCCGAGAGATTTGTCGAAGCGCCCGCTCGCTCGCCTGTAGAAGTGGTTCTGTAGTTAACTCAACCTTTTCAGATGACTCAACCGACCCATACCGCGTCTCGGCGCGCTCGAACGCAGCACTCGCCCGTTCTGATTTCTGGGTCACCGCGCGGAATAGACCGACCCATTCCTCGCAGCCTGCTTGCAGCCCTAATTGCGAAAGAACACTATCTCGAAGGTCACTCGCAATGAGAATCCCTTGCCCAGCACGTCCACGTGCTCGCGATTCATTTCCAGTAATCTGAGAACACACCGTTGCGAGTAACACTGACTCAAGTGCATACCCGCTCCAATTGCCACCCTCAGATGTGAACAGATCCCGCCCGCGCTCGGATTCTCCTGATAGTCGAGCATACGCAGACCGCATGTAGTAATTCCCTGCCTCAAGATAGTCTCGTGATGCGAGCGCCTCAATGGCATGATCACGATTTGGTGTATCCATATTTTATCATCATGCTCCAGCCACAGACTTGTTTCGCTTTGCTTGGCCTGTCTGAGATACAGAATGAGCACAATTCAAACGCTCATCCACTCAGCTAAGACCAGCATAATTGCTGTCAGTTATACAGGCCAGCAATGAGCTCTGATATACATATTCATTTTCCCGCGGCTCAAGATGCTGGTGTCCCGGGCCGCACAGATGGCGGTTCCCCTCAATTCAGACGGTTCGGAGTCTCACGTTTGTGACCGACAACACTGGTACTGCCATTGCCACCGCGATGAAGCCGATATTCCACGTGTGGGGGTTCAAGGTCCACGAAATCGCCGACGACAAGGGCTTGGAAATTATCGACCTGACCGTTCACCCCGACCATATCCACCTGTTCGTCAGTAGTCCACCGAAGCACGCACCGTCACTTCTCGCCAACTGGTTCAAGGGGATTTCCTCGCGGAAATACAACCATCGCTATGCCGACAACGAGGGTGAGAAGATTCGATGGGCGCGGGGCTACTACGCAGGAACGGCGGGTCACGTATCCAGCGAGACGGTACAGGACTACATTCAGCGTCACGAGGAGGGCGACACATGACGGAACTCACCAAGACGCTGGAACTGAAACTAGTAGACCCGAACGCACACAAACGGCGGAAACTCCGTGAGACGCGGGACGCCTACCAGCACTTGCCGATGCGTTCGACGCTGGTTGCACCACCCAAACCGAAGCGAACGACGTGGTGGTCAACGACGACCTGTCGGGATACGCGAAGAACGCCCTCAAGAAGTACGTCCCGCAGTTGACGACGACGTACAACGCGGGCGACCTGCATGACGACCACCCCGTTCGGTTCACCAACGAGGGGCTACGCCTCGACCACCAGCCCGAGAACGCTATCGAGTGGTACGTCAAAATCCCCCACCACGAAGACTACCACCTCTGGATACCAGCACAGCCGAATCCCGACCAGCGGGACTGGTTGGAAGCGTTGAACGCTGGTGACGCGGAGATGGGTGAGAGTCGGCTGTTCCAGCGGGATGGGACGTGGTATCTCCACGTCACCGCCCCCCGCGACGTGGAGGATTGTTCCAAGGCGCCCGTCGATGAACGGACGCCTATCGGAGTGGACATCGGGGAAGCGTCACTCGTCACGGTGTGTCACCGCGACGACCACGGTTCTCCGACCGCTCCCGAACTATGGGCTGACGAAGGCAAAACCGTTCGTCGGCTCCGTAAGACCTACTTCACCGCTACGCGACGGCTTCAAGAACGCGGAAGTGACCGTCTCGCCGAGTCGTTCGGCGACGACCTGTGGAACCAGAGAGACGACGTGTTCCATCGTGTCACCCGTGAAGTCGTGGAGTACGCCGAATCCGTCGAGAATCCCGTTGTTG
>ERZ1034569.147-NODE-147-length-25668-cov-78.275251_pt1 | contig 25668 bp, 23 predicted proteins | sample MGYA00520706_ERZ1034569 | MGnify/ENA primary metagenome ERZ1034569 (study PRJEB33760, sample SAMEA4777722) | hypersaline lake metagenome | biome: hypersaline environment; feature: brines | place: Spain | collected 2014-08 | depth 0 m ...
GGCCAGGACGCAGAAGGCCATCGTGGCCCATACGTCCACGGGCAGTCCAAGCATGATAAGGCGTTGGGACGTTTGAACGTTACACGTTGAACGTTGGAGAGCCGGCTTATCGGGGCTCGTCTCTCGCGATGGGGTCGCGGCGGCCCTCCAGGGACGCCATGAGCGCGTAGCCGAGGACGGGAATTCCGAAGAAGACGGCGACGCCCCCAATCATCTCCGGCGTGCCGAAATTCGCCCAGGCGTAGTTCGCGACGATCAGAAGCATCACGAGCGGAATCACATACTGCACCACCGGCCCCCAGATTGAGCCCACGTACAGCCCGGCGTTGCGGTTGATCTCGAGCACCCGGAGCTTCTCGGGGCCGAGGTGTCCCATGGACCAGCCGATGGCGCCGATGATGGCGAGTGTGGAGAGGGGCAGGCCGAAGTTGCCAAACACGAAGTCGAGGAAATTCAGCACGCCCGGCGAGTACGCGCTCCCGAGCCCCAGAAGCCAGATGACCCCGCACACGCCGATCACCGTCTGCTCCCGGGTCAAGCGCGTTTCTTCGCTGAGGGTCGTCACGCTCACCTCCGTGATGAGGATGGCCGAGGTGAAGGCGGCCAGAAAGAAGCCGAGGAAGAACAGGATGGCCCACAGCGCGCCCCCCGCCATCTGCGGGAAGACCTGCGGCAGGGACACGAACGTGAGGCTCGCCCCCGACCCCGGGTCCAGGTCGAACGCGAAGACGATCGGGAAAATGGCGAAGGCCGCCAGGATGCCGATGCTCGAGTTCCCGATGACGGTGAAGACGCCCCCGCCGATTGGGATGTCGTCGTAGTCCGGCAGGTAGCTGCCGACGGTGAGGGCAATGCCCCACCCGAGGCCGGTCGAGAAGAGAACCTGTCCGAGGGCGGTGATCCAGGTCTGGCCGAGCCCGAGCTTGCCCCACTCGATGCCGAACGTGAAGGCGAGGCCCTCAGCGGCCCCGGGCAGCGTGAGGGCGCGGATCATGATCGCGACGAGGGCGAGCACGAGCCCCGGCACTGCGTAGATCACGAGCCGCTCCACGCCCCGCCGGATGCCGAGGTACAGAATGGCCGCGACCAGGGCCATCACGGCCGTGTGGCTGCCGATGGACCAAACGCCGCTCGCGCGAAAGCCCTCCCAAAACGCCTCCGGCGCGAAGCCCGCCGACGTGAAGGTGAAGAGCAGCGAGTGCACGGCGTAGTAGAGCGTCCATCCCACGACGGGGGCGTAGTACGACATCAGGGCGACGTTCACGATCAGCACCACCACGCCCAGTCCCACCATTCCCCGCGAGGAGGCCACCTCGCGGAAGGCCCCAATCACGCCCTTGCCGGCGTAGCGCCCGAACGCGACCTCGGCGATGAGGCCGGGAATGGCGAGCACGAGCAGGAGCACGAAGTACGCGAGGAGAAAGGCCCCGCCCCCGTTCTCGCCGGTCACGTAGGGGAAGCGCCAGATGTTGCCGGCCCCCACCATGGCCCCGAGCATCGCCATCAAAAACCCGAAGCGCGAGCCCCACTGGGCGCGCGAGAGTTCAACGTCTTGGTCGGGCATCAACGCGGTGTCGCTGTGTAAGGAGCGCGAGCAGCCCTAAGGTAGGAACAACGAATCGAAATTTCGAACGCCCGTCGAGAGCAGGAAAGAGGCGGTCGTCCGGCTGTTGAAGACGAATCTTCCGAGAGAAACGTTGGTTGTCGGACACGTCGCAGATCAGAAGCGAATTTCTCCGCCCCCTCCCCTCTACCCATCCGATGCTCGATGCCGTTAAGTCTGACGCCGACGACCTGTACTCGGAGATCGTCGCATTTCGCCGCACGTTGCACCGGCGGCCCGAGCTGTCGGGGGAGGAGCACGAGACCGCGCGGCGCGTGGCGGAGCGGCTGACGGCCCTCGGCCTCGATGTCCGCACAGGGGTGTACGACACGGGCGTGGTGGGCACCCTGCACGGGGGGCGGCCGGGGCCGACCCTGCTGCTGCGGGCGGACATGGACGCGCTCCCCATTCAGGAAGAGACGGGCCTCGACTGTGCCTCGGAGCACGAGGGGGTGATGCACGCGTGCGGGCACGACCTCCACACGTCCTCGCTGTTGGGCACGGCCATGATTCTGGCACGCCACCGCGACGAGGTGCACGGGCAGGTGCGATTCTGCTTCCAGCCCCACGAGGAGCGGATTCCCGGTGGGGCCAAGTTCATGATCGACGAGGGCGTGCTCGACGAAACGGGCGACACGCCGGCCCCCGAGGCCGCCTTTGGGCAGCACGTGAAGCCGAGCCTCCCCCCCGGGACCCTGGGCATCCGCGCCGGCGGCTTCATGGCCTCGGCCGACGAGGTGTTCGTGACGGTTGAGGGCGAGGGCGGACACGCGGCGAACCCGCACGAGGCGGTGGACCCGACCTACGTCGCCAGCGAAATCGTCGGCGGGCTCCAGTCGCTCATCAGCCGCCGGTGCCCGCCGGGCGTGCCGTCGGTGCTCACCATTGGGCGCCTGGTGGCGGACGGGGCCACGAACGTGATTCCCGAGACGGCCCGCCTGGAGGGCACCTTCCGGGCGATGGACGAGGAGTGGCGCTTCCGGGCGCACGCCCTCTTCCGTCAACTCGTGCACCGGACCGCCGAGGCGCACGGGGCGACGGCCGAGGTGGAGGTACGCGAAGGATACCCGGCGCTCCACAACCACGAGACGCCGACGACGCTCGTGCAGGAGGCCGCCCGCGAATACGTGGGGCCGGAGCGGACCGTGGAGGCGGATCGGTGGTTCGCGGGCGAAGACTTTGCCTATTTCCTGCGCGAGTGTCCGGGCACCTTCTACCAACTCGGGGTGGGCAGCGAGCACGGCCTCCACACGTCCCGGTTCAACCCGGACGAGGAGGCACTCCGCACCGGCACGGGGTTTATGGCGTACCTGGCGTGGCGCTACGGCCGCGAGCACGCACAGGACTAGGGACACGCCCCCGGAGGTGCACAGGGCGTCAGGCCGGCGCAACTAGCGCCCGCAACGGGGCCGGGTCGATTCGGTGCCCGCCCTCGAAGGTACGCGTCGTCACGGGAATGTCGTGGGCCTGGAGGCGGCGCCGGATGGCGGCCCATCGGTCGTCGGTCACGTATGGGTCCTCCGTCCCGGCCACGAGGGTCAGGTCCAGGGCGCGTAGGGAGGCGGCGTGCTCGGCGAGGTCGAGGTCGTGGGCCGGGGCCCCGCCCCACAACACCAGCCGGTCGACGGCCGTGTCGCCCCACAGTGCCCACCGGCTGGCGGTGGCGGCCCCCTGCGAGAAGCCCAGCACGTGTAGGGAGGGGGGCGTGTCGTCGGCAAGGTGACGGACCGTCGCGTCGAGGGCGTCGACGTAGTCGGACACCTCGGCCTCGCGTGCCTCACGGGTCATCCAGGAGGCGCCCACCTGCTCGTGCTGGGCCATCCCGTCCACGTAAAACCGGGACAATCCCTCCGGCGCAACGACGCAGCGGTCGGGGGCCACGAGGGGGGCGAACGCCGACACGAAGTCGGCGGCGAGCTGGCCGTAGCCGTGTAGCACCACCCACCAGGACCCGGCCGTGGCGGGCGTCCCGAGGGTGGCCACGCGGGCCGTGCGGGCGACCCGGAGCGTGTGGAGGCGGGGCTCGGCGGACATGGACGGCTTGGCTTCGATAAACGATGCGTTGAGGGCCGAAGCGGGTTCAGGCCATCCGGCCGTCGGCGGCCGTCATCCTTTCGATTCGGTCCAGCACCGCCTCGGCGGACGACACGACCTCGACCAGGTCGGTCACGGCGGCCCGCGCAAACCGGCCGTCCCGCAGCTCGTCGAAGAACGAGAGGAGCGTGTCGTAGAAGCCGTCCGCATTCAGAATGGCGATGGGACGGTCGTGGTAGCCGAGCTGCCTCAGGGTGAGCACCTCCATGAACTCCTCCAGGGTGCCGTAGCCGCCGGGCAACGCGGCGAACGCATCCGCGTTCTCGTACATGATCCGCTTGCGCTCGCGCATCGTCTCGGTTACGATCAGCTCGTCGGCGTCGTAGGCGATGCCCTCCCGGTCCTGCAGTTTCGAGGGGATGACGCCCGTTACCGTCCCCCCGGCCTCGTGGGTTGCCTCGGCCAGCACGCCCATCAGGCCCACCGCGCCGCCGCCGTAGATCAGCTCGTGGCCCCGGCGTCCCATCTCCCGCCCGAGCGCCTCGGCCACCGGCGGGTAGGTCTCGGCGATGGCGTTGCTCGAGGAGCAATAGACGCAGATGGCGGACATAATCGGCAGGAGGGGAGGATGAGGGAAGAAAGACGTGTGCTCGGGCCGGGGCGGCGCGGCAGGCCCGTGGTGGGCCTGGAGCAAGAACCAGGCGGGCCCAACCGCCACGTTAAGACGAATGGAGGGCGCGCAGGGTTCGTCGGGCCTGGTCCAGGTGCCGCCGCTCGTGGGCCAGGGTGGCCTCAAACCAGGCCCCCAGGCTAATGCGCAGGAGGGGAATGGCAGGGGACCCGAATCGTATCCGGCGCAGGTCCAGGCCCTCCGCGTCCCCCACGCAGTCCGCGAACCGATCCTGCAGGCCCAAAAACTCGTCCACCGCCTCGTTGGGGTAGAGCGTATTCGGGGCGTCCGGCTCGAATAGAGAGGGCGCGTCGAAGGTCCAGCCCGAAGACGGCTCCAGAACGTGCGCAAACCAGCGACTGACGACGCCATACTCGAAGGGCGGTGTGCCGTACGGCCCCTCGGCGCGTCCCCGCCGGATCTCGTCCTCCATCGCCCGCAACAGCAGCCACCCGGCCGTGTTCAGGTGATCGATGCACTGGACGACGGACCACGCGTCCGGGTCCGGTCGGCGTCGCATCGTGGCGGCGTCCGCGTCGGTCACGAGTGCGGTCGCCTCGTCCTTGAGGTCGACGAATCCGGTGCGGTACTCGTCGAGCTGTGGGTGCATCGGCGGGGGCAAAGACGAGAGGATCGATCGGCGGGCGCCTACGCCGCGTCCCACTCCAGAAGGCCATCGTTGACCAGGGCCACGAGCAGGTCCACGAACGCGTCGTCCTCGAGGTGAGGGGTGAGGGCGTCGCTCGGGATCTGCTGGCGCCCCGTCACGAGGCGGGCCGCGTAGGCCCGGTCGGGGGACAGGTCGATGGGCGATCCGTTCGCGAAGAGGGTGACCGACCCGTCGTCGTGTTCGATGAAGGCGAGCCGGGATACCGGTCCCGGCCGCAGCCCGTGGCCGGCCCGGAGCATGTCGGTAAGTTCGTCGTCCGTCACCGGCGTCTCCGGGGGCACCGCCTCGCGGTCCCGACCGGGACGCGTCAGGTACTGTCCGAACCACTGATCGATGGCGTCGTCGTCGCGCACGAGGTCGCGGAGGAGGCGGCGTACCGTCTGGCGGGCGTCGTCGTGGATTTCACCGGGGTGGTCGACCGGCGACAGATCCGGGTCGCTGTAGCGCGCGTCCGGGCCGACCGTGTCCATGGCCTGCTGCAGAAAGTTCCCCACGAGGTCCTGGTGCCGCGGGGCCCGGAAGCCGACCGAGTAGGTCATGCACTGGTCGTCGGTGGCGACCCCGTAGTGGGCCACCCGCGGCGGCAGGTACAGCAGGTCGCCGGGGCCGAGCACGAACTCCTCCTCCGCCTCGAAATCGGCGAGAATGCGCACGTCGAGGTCCGGCACGATCTCCTCGTCGTCTACCGGCTCGGTCCCAATTTGCCAGCGTCGGTGCCCCGCTCCCTGCAGCAGAAAGACGTCGTAGTTGTCGATGTGGGGGCCGACGGTGCCGTGCGTGGGGGCGTAGCTCACCATCACGTCGTCGAGCCGCCAGTCGGGCAGGAAGCGGAAGCGGTCCAGCAGGGCGCCGACCTCGGGAATCAGGCGGTCCACCTCCTGCACGAGAAGCGTCCAGTGCGTCTCGGGCAGGTGGAGAAACTCCTCCGAGGCAAACGGGCCGTGCCGAAGCTCCCACGGGTGCTCGCCCCCCTCTTCGAGGATCAGTCGGCTTTCGACGCCGTCCTCGCAGGCCAGGCCGGCCAGCTCCTCCGGGGACAGGGGCGACCGGAAGTCCGGCAGCGCGTCGCGGACCACGAGGGGCCGTTCCTGCCAGTAGGTGTCGAGAAAGTCGGCGGGCGAGCGGTCGCCCAGGACGGACGACGTGGGCGTGGCGGGCTGCATGGGGAGAGAGGGTGCGAACGAAGAAAGGACAGGTCAGGGCAACGAGCCTCGGTCTGGGGAATCGGTGATGCGTACAGGGTGAAACGGGACCTGCGCATTCGACTTGGGCCCCCACGCTTCCCGTTGTCACGCATCACATCTCACGCGTCACGCCCCCAGCAGGTACATCAGCCCCTCAATGGCGGGCCAGAGGAGGAGCAGGGCGAGAATCCACGCGACCCATCGCACGCTGGCACTGCGCTGCGGAAACTCGTAGCCGCAGTAGGGGCACTCTTCCACGTCCCCGGTGTCTTCGAATTCGAGGGCGCAGGCGGGACACTCCCGGCGGGACGGCATGGTGGGGGGCGTTCGGGTTCGGGACGTCGATCGGCGGTGGGCTAGAGCTGCGAGGCCAGCTCATTCAGCATCATTTCCACATCCTCCTCGGCGATGTCGTCGGGGTTGGGGCCGGGAAACCCGGGGTCCGGCGCCGCCGGGGCGGCGTCGAGGTCAAGCTGGTTGAGGACCAGGGCGGCTGCTCCGGCGGCCGCGGCGGAGAAGAGGAGGGCCTTCGTGAACTTGGTCATGGCGGTCGGCAGACAGGGCGAGAAACAATCGAGTCACATCAACGGGAAGAGGGAGGGGGAGTTCTCCAGTCAGTCCGAACCTAATTGGGGCATGCAGGTTCATAGCAGTGCACAGCCTAATCTCCCATCCCCCCATGGCGCCCGTGTTGCGTTCCCTTCTGGTTCGCCTCCCGATTGTGGTTGGGCTCGGTCTCGTGGGGCTCGTTGCGAGTGCGGCCGAGGCGCGGGCGCAGGACGACGCCTCCATCCCCGTGGCCCGCGTGAAGTATGATGGGGGAGGCGACTGGTACAGCGACGAGGAGTCGTTGCGGGAGCTCTTCGCGTTTGCGCGCCAGCATACGCTCCTTGACGTAACGCCGCAGGAGGAGGCCGTCGAGCTCACCACGGACAAGCTCTTCACGTTTCCGTACCTGTACCTCACCGGCCACGGAAACGTCACCTTCTCCGAAACGGAGGCCGACCGCCTGCGCCGGTACCTGCGCCAGGGCGGCTTCCTCCACATTGACGACAACTATGGCCTCGACGAGCACATCCGTCCCGAATTGGAGAAGGTCTTTCCGGACAAGAAGCTCGTGGAAGTGCCCTTCGATCATTCCATCTACACGACGCCCTACGACTTTTCGGACGGGCTCCCCAAAATCCACGAGCACGACGGCGAGGCGCCGAAGGGGTACGGCTACTTCGACGACCACGGCCGGCTCATGGTGTTCTACACCGTCGAGACGGACCTGGGGGACGGATGGGAGCCGGCCCCGGTGCACAGCAACCCCCCGGAGAAGCGACGGGCGGCCCTCCGGATGGGCACGAACATTCTCGTGTACGCCATGACGCACTGAACACAGAGGCAGTGCCACGCCTCTCCACTCGTCCCTCCCGGTTGCGATGAAACCCCTTTTCGTGGCCCTCGTGCTGGTAGCGGGAGGGTTGATTGCCACAACCCCAGGCATGGAGGCCGTTCAGGCGTTCGTTCGGACCCAGGCGGCGGATCGCATCGAGCGGGAGGTGGAGGCAGGGGCACTGGGGGCCCTCCTGGGCGGGGCAGGCGGGAAGCTCCTCGCGGACAACGCATCGGCGTTCACGGAGCGGCGGTCGTACCTGGTCGCCAGCGTCTACACGGTGGATCCGGACGGGGACGGAGACGCCGACGGCCGGGTCCTCGGGGTGGCCCGTCAGTTCATCGTGATCGACGAATTGGAGGGGGACGACTGAATGGGGGGCCGCGTCTGAGAACAGGGGGGTTGGGGGCGAACCCCATCTTCCGCATTCACGTTCTGTCTGCACGTCCATTTGTGCTTCCACACGTTGGGAGGGCCTCGGCGACCGACCGTCGGGGCCGCCCTGCACCGTTGCTTTCACAGTGTTTTCTGTTCCGATGAGTGCGCTCCGCAACCAAGATCCCGAAATCCACGACGTCATCCAGAAGGAGGTCCAGCGCCAGAACGACGGGCTGGAGCTCATTGCGTCCGAAAACTTCGCCTCCCGGGCCGTCATGGAGGCGATGGGCACGGCCCTTACGAACAAGTACGCGGAGGGCCTGCCGGGCAAGCGCTACTACGGCGGATGCGAGGTGGTCGACCGGGCCGAGGAACTGGCCCGCGAGCGGGCGAAAGAGCTCTACGACTGCGACTGGGTGAACGTGCAGCCGCACGCGGGGGCCCAGGCCAACTCCGCGGTGTATCTGACCCTCCTGGACCCCGGCGACACCTTCCTCGGGCTCGACCTGTCGCACGGCGGCCACCTCACGCACGGATCGCCCGTCAACTTCTCCGGCATTCTTTACGAGGCCGAGTACTACGGGGTGGAGGAGGAGACCGGCCGCATCGACATGAACAGGGTGCGCGACCGGGCGAAGGAGGTGCAGCCGAAGATGATCTCGATCGGGGCCAGTGCCTACCCGCGCGACTTCGACTACGAGGCCTTCCGCGAGATCGCCGACGAGGTCGGCGCGTTCCTGTGGATGGACATGGCGCACACGGCGGGGCTCATTGCGGGCGGGGTCCTGAACGACCCGATGCCGCACACCCACGTGGTGACCACCACGACCCACAAGACGCTCCGGGGCCCCCGTGGCGGCATGATTCTTCTGGGCGACGACTACGAGAACCCGATGGGCAAGACGGCCCGCAAGAGCGGGCGCACGAAGATGATGAGCGAGCTGCTCGACTCGGCCGTCTTTCCCGGCACGCAGGGCGGCCCGTTGATGCACGTGATCGCCGCGAAGGCCGTGGGCTTCAAGGAGGCCCTCAAGCCCTCGTTCGCCGAATACACCCAGCAGGTCGTCGACAACGCGCAGGCAATGGGCGCCGAGCTCCGCGAGCGGGGCTACGACCTCGTCTCCGACGGGACGGACAACCACCTCGTCCTCATCGACCTGCGCAACAAGGGGCTCACCGGCAAGGAGGCCGAGCAGGCCCTCGAAGCGGCCGGCATTACGGCCAACAAGAACATGGTGCCGTTCGACGACAAGAGCCCGTTCGTCACGAGCGGGCTGCGCCTGGGAACGCCCGCAATGACCACCCGCGGGTTCGGGCCGGATGAGTTTGCCCACGTGGCGGAGATGATCGACCGGGTCCTTCAGGATCCCGAGGACGAGGACACGCAGGCAGCGGTGGAACGGGAGGTGAAGGCCCTCTGCGACCAGCACCCGCTGTACGATGTCGCCATGGCGTAGGCGGGAACGACCCTGCGCGTCGGACGGTTCGAGATCCAGTACGAAATCTCTGCTCGCGTTCGCCCGCCCTGTTCACTGGACGACCTGCGTGTGTCCCCATGCCGTCGATGGATCGCGGTACATTTAGCTCTTCCTCCCGGGCCGAACTCATCGAGATCGGCCGCAAGCTCTACGAAGAAGCCCTGGTGCGCCGGGAGGACGAGCTGATCACCGATCCGCGGGGCCAGCCGATCGGGTGGCTCCTGGACACACGCGTGCCCACACTCGACGGGGAACTGTTCACGGAAGTCGGGTCGGTGATTGCCGAGCGGCTCCGAGAGCGGGGCGCCCGCCAGGTGGTAGGGTACGGGTTCGGGGCCCATCCCCTCGTCTGCAGCGTGTTGGCCGTGAGTGAGGGCGACGAGTTTAAGGGGGGGCTCATCCGAGAAGAGCGGAAGGAGCACGGGCGGCGCCGGCTCGTGGAGGGGCCCATCGACGCCGACCAGCCCGTCGTGATGGTGGACGACATCATCAACAGCGGCCGCAGTGCCTCCGAGGCCCTTCGCCTCGTGCGCAGTGCCGGGTTTGCGGTTGACGGGCTCCTGACGCTCTTCAACTTCACCTGGAGCAACGGCCAGGACCGCATCGAGGCGGAGGGCCTGTGGGTCGACTCCCTCCTCGACCTCAACCTGCAGGAGGGGACGGGCAGCGGGTCCGACAGCGCGTAGGGACGAAATCGAAACCGCTCAGGACGAACGCTTTCGCCGGATCGCAGTCACGGTCGTATGCCCGAGGTCCCATCTTCACAGACGGACACGCCCACCGGGGTGCAGGGAGACGGCGCCCCGGGCAACGAGGCGCCCCCGGACGAGAAGGGGGTCATGTCGTTTCTGGACCACCTTGAGGAGCTGCGTTGGACCCTCATCAAAGCTGGGGCCGGCGTGCTCGTCGCCATCGCGGTGTGCTCCTTCTTCAGCGAATGGATTGTCGACCAGGTCCTGATCGGGCCCACGCGGCCGGATTTTTTCATGTACGACGTGCTGGCCCTGGAGCCGGAGAGCCTGGAGCTGCTCAACCGGACGATCACCGGCCAGTTCTTCGCGGACATCGGAACCATCATCGTCGTGGGACTCATCGCCGGGTCGCCGGTCGTGGTCTTCTACCTCTGGCGGTTTATTGAGCCGGCCCTCTATCCCAGCGAGAAGAAGGGCATGCGCTTCTCGGCGGTCTCGGCCACCTTCTTCTTCCTGCTCGGCGCGGCCTTCGGGTACCTCATCCTGACCCCACTGGCCCTTCAGTTTTTCGCCCAGTACACCCTCTCCGAGCAGATCGTCAACCAGTTCGACATCATGACCTACTTCAGCATGGTGACGTTCTGGACGATGGGCACGGGGCTGCTCTTCGAGCTGCCGGTGGTCGTGTACTTCCTGGCGAAGGTGGGCATCCTGACCCCGGAGGCGATGCGGGCGTACCGGAAGTATGCGCTCATCGCGGTGCTCGGCGTGGCGGCGTTCCTGACCCCGCCGGATCCGATCTCGCAGATCATCGTCGCCGTGCCCCTGCTGGGCCTGTACGAGCTGTCGATCTACGTGGCCAAATGGGTTGCGCGGCGCCGGGCCCAGGCGCTCGGCATGACGGACGAGTAGGCGCTGTCGCGTTCCCCCGCATCAGTCCCCACCGGGCCCATGCGTCGATCCCGTGCAAACGTGTCGCTACTGGGCATGGCCCTCGCCGTGTCGATGGGCATGGGGGTGCTCGTCGGATTCTGGGCGCCGGATGACGACCTGTTCGAGCTCCGCAAGGGCCTTCGGATCTTCGGGGCCGTCTACGAGGAGGTGGTGACCGGGTACGTGGAGCCGGTGGACCCGGGGCACCTCGTGCGCGTGGGGGTCGACGCCATGCTGGAGGAGCTGGACCCCTACACCACGTACGTCGACGAGTCGGAGAATGCGCGGATCGACATCATCACGGAAGGGCAGTACGGGGGCGTCGGGCTCGACATCGGGCGCCGAAACGGCGCCCTGACGGTGGTGGCGCCCGTTGCCGGGGGCGACGCGTACCAGCAAGGGGTGCGCACGGGGGACGTGATCACCGAGGTGGCGGACCAGCCTGCGGCCTCGCTGTCGGTGGAGGACGTGGAGGCCCTGCTCCGCGGGCAGCCCGGCACCACCGTCCCCGTGACGGTGGAGCGGGCGGGACGGCCCTCGCCCTTGACGTTGACCCTGACCCGCGAGCGCGTGGAGCTCCCGGACGTGACGTATCAGGGGCGCGTGGGCGCGGAGCGGGAGCTCGGGTACGTGAAGCTGGAGCGCTTTACCCGCGACGCACCGGGGGCGGTGGAGGCGGCGCTCGACGACCTTCGGGACACGGGGCCCCTTCAGGGAGTTGTGCTCGACCTGCGGGACAACCCGGGGGGGCTCTTGCGGGCGGCCGTCCGGATCACGGCGCTCTTCGTGCCGCAGGGCACCGAAGTGGTCTCCACGCGGGGGCGCGACGACGATGAGACCGAGTCGTACACGACCGACCGTGTGCCCCTGCTGCCCGAGACGCCGGTCGTGGTCCTCGTGAACGGCCAGAGCGCCTCGGCGAGCGAGATCGTGGCGGGCGCCCTGCAGGACCACGACCGGGGCGTGGTGATGGGCACGACCACCTACGGAAAGGGCCTCGTGCAGAACGTCCGGTCCCTGCCCCACAACACCGCCCTCAAGCTCACGACGGCCCAGTACTACACCCCGAGTGGCCGCACCATTCAGCGCCTCGATGCGAACCCGACGGACACCACGGCCCCCCCGTCCCGGGTGCACGAGACGACGGGAGGCCGAACCGTGCGCGACGGACACGGCATCCGCCCGGACGTGCGGGTGGCGTCCCCGTCCCCGAGTCCACTGGAGCAGGCCCTGACGCGGCGGGGCGCGTTCTTCCGCTACGCCAACCACTACGCCGCCACCCACGACACACTCGCCGCTGACTTTTCGGTCGACGAGTCCGACCTGGGGGCCTTCCGGACGTGGCTTGACCGCGAGGACGTGGCGTATTCCCTCCGGGCGGAACGGACCCTCGATTCCCTCCGCGCACAGGCGGAGGCACACAACTACGAGGGCCTCCGGGACGAGACGGCGGCGCTGGACGCGGCGTTGGACGAGGCGAAGGCAGCGGCGTTCGACCGACACGCCCCGGCCCTGATGCGCCACCTCAGGCGCGAAATCCTGGCCCGGTACGTCAGCGCGAGTCGCCGCATCGAGGCCCTGCTTCCGGCGGACGAGCAGGTGACGGCGGCGACGGATCTCCTCCAGACTCCGGACCGCTACGAGCGGCTCTTGACCCCGGAGGGGAGGCGCTGACGGACGAACATGAAAAGGTGAACGGAAAGGAGGACGACCGGCACGCACGGGCAACCATCGGTGACCATCTTTCAGGCCGTACTGCTGGGGGGGCGTGGTGCTCGTCCCGGCCTGCCATTGCCGGGTGGGGCCTTCGGTGCACCGGTTGGTGGGCACGTCCAGCGCGACCCTCGTCCTGATCTCGGGACGCGGTGCGATGGCGTACGTCGTCCTCGGGAGGGAAGAGGCCGGGCGGTTGGTGGGGGGCGTCTAGAGATCGAAGCGCGCCTGGAGGGGGCAACCACGGCGGCCTCCTGACCGTCCCGTTTGGAAAATTCCTCCGTGCCACGGATGGGACGGCCGGATCCTGAATTTGTCAATGCCTCCTTTCTCATCGACCGTACATGTCCCTCTACCAACGCTTCTTTGCGCACACCCTGGCGTGGGGCGACGACGCCCAGGACCGCCTCTACGGCGACCACAAGCGCCGGCTCTTCGCGGGCCTGGAGGGCACCGTGGTCGAGATTGGGCCGGGCACGGGCGTCAACCTGCCGCACCTGCCCGACGGCCTCCGGTGGATCGGGCTGGAGCCCAATCCGCACATGCACGGGTACATCCGGGAGCGGCTGGACGGACGCGCCCTCGACGCCGAGATCCGCACCGCCCCGGCCCAGAAGACGGGCCTGCCGGACGAGAGCGTAGACGCCGTCGTCAGCACGCTCGTCCTCTGCTCCGTCCCCGACGTGAGGGACACGCTGGCCGAACTGCGGCGCGTTCTGCGGCCCGGTGGGCGTCTCCTGTTTATCGAGCACGTCGCGGCGGAGCGGCACACGCCGCTCTGCTGGTTTCAACACGGGATTCGGCCCGTGTGGCGGGCCGTGGCCGACGGGTGCCGTCCGGATCGCGACACCGGCGCGCAGCTCCGGCGGGCGGGGTTCTCGACGGTCGAGATGGAGCGGTTCGACATTGGGGTCCCGCCGGTGTCCCCCCACATCGTGGGGACGGCGACGAAATGAGTCCAAAAGGGGCCCGTGGCGGGAGGAAAACCGGCGTGTGAGTGCGGGGGATGCTCAGTGTTTGCCCATAGACTCCGTGTTGTGTCGATGCCTACGGTCCATCTTCTTGCGCGCGCCGTCGTGCGGGAGGCCAATCACGTGCTCGTCGTTCGGGCCGAGGGGCAGCCCCACACGTTTCTGCCGGGCGGCCATCGGGAGCCCGGGGAGGGCCTGGAGGCCTGCCTGCGCCGCGAGCTCGACGAGGAGCTGGGGGTGCGCGCCGAGGTGGGCCGCTACCTGGGGGCCGTGGAGCACCAGTGGCGCCGGGACGGGGAGCGTCAGTACGAGATCAACCACTGCTACGCGACCACGAGTCCCGCGCTTACGGCCGACACGCCCCCGCAGGCCCAAGAGGACTACCTATCGTTTGCCTGGGCGCCCGTCGACCAGCTCGATCGGGTGTCCCTGCAGCCGCCGCCCCTGCGTGCCCTGCTGGCGGGGACGGACGCGGCGGACGCTGCGTGGTGGGGGTCTACGGTTCGTTGACCGCCGCGGACCGCCAGCCCACTCCGGCCCCGTAGGACCCAGGGGGCTTCTGGGGCGTCGTCGCGCATTCCCCATTTCTTTAGAGGGGGACCGGCTGGGATCCAGGATCCCGCCCCGACGACGCGTGTATAGACCGTGCTTTAGAAGAAGGGCCTGTAGCTCAGCCTGGATAGAGCATCGGCCTTCGGAGCCGAGTGTCGGGGGTTCGAATCCTCCCGGGCCCGCCCTTGGTGCCCTGAGCCCGCCTTCAGTGTCGCTGGAGGCGGGTTTTTGTGTGGGCGTCCACGGTGCATCGCTCCCTGGTCCGTGAGGCGCGCGGTCCGGTTTCGGGGCGCACGCATCCATCCGGGGAAGGGGGAACCCTGGTTTTAATCCGATGTCGGGAAGTCGCGGGCCGCGAGCACGGGCCCGTTCGCCTCCCGAAGCACCTCCTCGGTGACACTGCCCAGCATCGCGCGCCGGACGCCCCGAAGGCCACGGGTGGCCATGACGATCAGGTCGGTCTCGTGTGGGGCACTGCGAAGAATGCTCGGCGCCGGCTCGCCCCGGTGCACAACGTAGGACACCGTCAGGTCTCCGCCTGCCAGATCGCTGCCCCAGTCTTCGAGGGCCGTTTCGGCCTTCTCCTTCGTCTTGTGGCTCGTGACCGTCGGGGACTCCGGGCCGTAGACCGAAGGGGTATCGGGCGTTTCGACGACGTGCACCAGCTTCAGGGGGGCCTCGTAGATCGTTGCGAGACGACCGGCCTGCTGCAGGGCGCCCCGGGACGGATTCGAGAAGTCAACCGGCGCCACGATCCGCTCGACGGAGGCGGCCGCCTCTTCGTCGTCGGGGGACTGGACGGTAAAGACCGGAGTGGGGGCGGTCCGTAGGGTCTCCTCCGCCACGCTGCCGTAGAAGGCCCGCTCGACGCCCCGACGCCCATGGGTCCCCATCGCGATCATGCCGACGTCCTTGCTCTCGGCGTACCGTACGAGGGCGGGGGCGACGGCGTCTGCCCGCTCGGCGTTGAATGTGAGGCGGTCGTCGTCTGCGTCGAGGCCGTGGGCCGAGAGGGCGTCTTGGCAACGCTCCTCAAACTCTTCTTCAAGCTTGTAGGTCGGGACGGGCGAGCGCGGCTCCCGCTGGAAGGGGCCCTGCGGCACCTCCTGAACGTGCATCAGGTGCAGCCGGGCGTCGGTTCGTTGGAGAAGATCGGCGCCGTAGGCGAGGGCCCGCTTCGAAGAGGGGGAGAAGTCGAAGGCGAGCAGAAGGTCGTTGAGTTCGAACATGAGATGGGGGAGAGGTTAACGTATCGGTTTTCAGGGCACTGAAGTGAACGGTCGAGGCGGGGGCGTCCGGCCCCACTCGCTCGTATCGAAGCCGTGAGGGACGATTGGCGTTCCGGGCCGCAACGGCTCGGACAGCAGGGGAACAAGAAAGACGACAGGCGGCCTTTCGGATGTGCTCCACGCGCAAACGGAAGGCCCAGGGGTGAGGTCCATCTGGCGTATGGAGCCCGTGTGTACGGACCGGTGCCCGGGCCTCCAGACGGCCGGGCCGCCGTTGCCCCGGGCGCGGCCACGATGACTCACGGAATGGAGCTGCCGGGCCCTCCCCCGCCGGCCACGCTGCTCGCCGTGTTGCGGAGGCGGTTTCCGAAGCCGCCCAGGGGGCCGCCCCGGCCCGAGTTTGGAATCTGGAGCCGGAGCAACTGGGACAGCTGCCCGCTCTTGACCTGGAGGCTGAAGCTGTACGACTGGCGCGCCCCGAAGGGAACCCAACTGAAAGACATCACCCAACACCGGCAGCGCCCGATGTCCCGGTTGAGGTTGATGCTCGTGGTGGCCAGCTCGTTCTGAACAAAATCGTAGCCCGTGCGGCCTTCCAGGGACCATCGTGGCGTTACGTCGAAGCTGAACCGGGTGTTGAGTGTTGTGGTCTGGCCCTCAATCTGCTTCCGCGGCTTGCGGAAGCTGTAGTTGAAGTCAAAACTCAGCGTCCAGGGAATATCCGTGCCGAGATAGCCCGGCTGGGGCCCGGAGGCCCGGTCCCGTTCGGAGCGGCCTGTGGCGGTCCTCCCTCCGCCCGACGGTATGCCGGGCCGGGTGCCGACCCCGCTGCCCCCGCCGCCGCCCTCGAACGAACTGCTGAGGTTAAGGCTAAAGCGTGTGAGGCGGACCGGCGTGAGGGGGCTTTCCGAAAACATATAACGGTCGACGCGTCGGAGGCGGCGCCCGTCGCCGTCCCCGGTAGGGCGGAGTGCGTAGGGGGAGAAGGTCATGGACGACCGGACGCTAAAGTCGCGGATCGAGGTGCGGGCCCGGAGGCCAATGTCACTGAGCTTGAAGGCGTCGGCCGTGAAGTTGTAGGAGGTATCCAGGTCGAAGTCCAGCAGCTTAATCGTCTCCTCGTCCGTCTCCCCGGTCGAGTCGACGCGTACCCGTTTCGTTTCGAGCTCGTTGTCGAGCCGGAAGCTCAGGGTGCGCTGCTCGTTGCTCCCGCGCACCCGGTTTCCGTTGAGAATGTCGTACCGGACCGGGTCGCCCTCGTCGTTCAGCACGGGGTCTCCGTTCGCGTAGCGGAGCGGGCGCGTCCGTCCCCAGAAGGGGGCGTTGAAGTTGGGACTGTAGCTGAACGAGAGGGAGGGCGAGACCCGGTGGCGGAGGCCCTGGAAGGGGCCGACCCGGATTGGGAAGAGGCCGTACAGCTCCGTGTTGGCCGAGATGCCCGTCGAGAAGTCCCGCCGGGCGTAGAAGCCCTGGACCCGCCGTTCCTCGGTCGTACGGGTGGTGTCCTCCGCGGTCGTGTCGCGGTCAACGACCCGGCGGAGGGTGCTGATGCGCCAGTCCGAGTTGTACCGAAAATTGGGGCTGAGGCTGAGGTTGTAGCGGTTGACCCGGAAGGAGGCGCTCACCGGGATCTGGTGCGTCGCGCTGAAGTCGAACTGCTCGTCGTCGCCGGTGGCGGTCCGATACTTCTCCCGGTCCACGAGTGCCTCGTACCAGGCGATGTCGGCGACCCGGTCCGCCTCCAGGGAGTCGCCCTGCTCGCGGAGTTGCTCGACGTCCCGCGGGGAGAACGAGTAGCTGTTGTCGACCGACAGGTCGTAGGAGGTCGTGATCTTCTCGAACCACCGGTCGTCGCCCACCGCCTGCTCCACCTCGAAGGGCTTAAACGAGCGCTGCGAGAAACTCAGGCTGGGAAGGGTCATGGACACCTCCCCGCTTTGAAGCTGCTGCCGCTGGTTGGCACTGAGGTTCAGGTTTTTGCCGCTTCCGGGCCAGCTTTTGCTGTAGCGCAGGTTCGACGAAATCTCCTGGCTGACGGCGTCGTCGTAGTTGTTGCTGTTGCGGCGCGCGAAGTCCGTCGAGGTGGCCAGGTTGATGTCGCCGCGGATGGATGCGGTGGGGGAGAGGTCCTGGCTGTGTTGCCACTGGAGCTGCCCCCGGTGTCGGTTGGTGAAGTCGGGGTCCTCCTCCTCCCCAATTTGGGTGCGCCGGTAGGTGAGGTCCACGCTCCCGTCGTAGTTGTATCGCTTGCTGTACCGGAATATGGGGTTAATCTCGAAGCTGCCCTTCGACCAGACGCTGGCCTGGAGCTGTAGGTCCGTGTAGGCGTTCATCGCGAAGTACCAGCCCCAGTTGCGGAGGAAGAGGCCCTTCTCCCGGTCTTGGCCGTAGTTCGGCGCCAGGGGGCCGCTCCGGCGGCCCGACACGTTGGGCAAAAACCCGAACGGGAGCCACAGGGGGGTGGGGATGTCGAACAGGTACAGGTGAATGGGGCCGGTGTAGACCCATTCCCCGTCGACCTTCATCTGGTTGGAGCGCAGCGAGTAGGAGGGGGTCTCGCCGGGGGGGCAGTCACAGGTCGTGTACCTGCCCTCCTGCACAAACAGGGTGCTGTCCTCGAACGCCTTTACGGCATCGCCCTGCACGTAGCCGTCCTGTTGCTGGGTGCGGGCCGTCACGACCCGGCCCCGTTTGGTGCGGAGGCTGTAGGAGAGGGTCTCTCCGGTGAACGACTGGCCGCCGCCCTGTTGCCCCCCGCCCCGCTCGAACGTCGGGCGGGTTTGTGCGGTGTCGGAGGGGGAGCCGAACGCTTCCAGGACGCTCGTTTTGAGATTCATCTCGATGGTGCCGGCCTTCAGGGTCGCGCCCTGGTACGACATCTGCGCCTGGCCGTGGAGGGTCCCGTGGTCCGCCGAGTCCGGAGGGGTAACGATGACCAGCGAGTCCGACGCCGCGAACTCCACGCCGGCGTCGGCGTCGGCGTTCGGCGCCCCCGACGCGGACGGTTGCTGAGACGGGCGGGCCGAGTCGGGGATGGCGCGGCGGTCCTGGGCGGCGCCCGGAGGGGCCAGGAGGGCGAACACGAGTAGGGCGCCGAGCCCAACGGTCAATCGGTCCGGTCGGGGGGAGCGAAGCACAGTCACCAGGCGGTGGGATAGGCACGAACCGTCCCGCCCCGGGCCCCGTGCGCAGATCGCGTGTGGCGGCGGATGGGCGGGCCGACGACTATCGGGTTCCAACCTGGGCGTCCTTGCCTTCAAAGGCGAGGCGGGCCGCCCCGAGAAGACTGGCCTCGTTCCCGAGGTCTTCCCGGTGAATTTGGAGGTCGTCCCGAAGGCCCGGCGTGACGAAGCGGGGGAGGACGTCGCGGGCAGGATCGAGGATATAGTCTCCGGCCGCAGAAACGCCCCCGCCCACCACAATGGTTCGAATGTCCAGAAGATTTACGGCGGAGCCGAGCACGCACCCGAGCTTGTGGCCGGCCCAGGCCAGCATGGCCTGCGCAAACTCGTCGCCCTGCGTGGCCGCGTCGTACAGCGTGCGGGGCGACATCTGGTCCAGATCGCCCTCCACGAGGTCCCGGACGGTGCTGTCGGGGTAGTTGACGATCCGGTCGCGGGCGTGACGGGTCAGGAATCTCTGGCCGAGGTAGCCTTCGATGGCCCCGCCCACGCCCGTGTTGGCGAACGGCCCTTCGTAGTCGACCGTCATGTGTCCAATCTCGCCGGCCCCGCCCGTGCTACCCCGAAAGATTTTGTTCTGGTATATGATGCCCCCGCCCACGCCGGTGCCGAGGGTGACCATGATAAAAGAGTCGACGTGCCGGCCGGCCCCGTGGAAGGCGGATCCGAGGGCGGCCACGTTCGCGTCGTTCTCCACGATGATGGGGAGGGACCGGCCGAGCCGCGACTGAAGGGATGCGCGCAGGTTGACGGATTCCCAGTCGTCGATATTGGGCGGGTGGGATACCGTTGTGCGCTCCCAGTTCACGGCGCCGGGGGCCCCAATCCCAACGCCCATCACGGCATCCGACGGGGCGAGATCGATCAGGTCCGCGACGAGGCCCGTGATCTGGGACGTGACGTGCTCGGGCCCCTGCCGGGCCTCCGTGGGACGTTGGGTTTGTTCGAGCAGGCCGTCCTCGCGGGCCACGAGGGCGGCCTTCAGGTTCGTCCCGCCAATGTCAACCCCAACGGCGTACGAACTCATGCTAGTCCGTGGAGCGGGTGATGGGCAGAGAGGTGGGGGAGGGGACCGGGAGGCCCCGGTCGTGGGGCGCCGGAGTGCCCCGTCTCATTCGGCGGGCTCGACGCGGTAGATGGTTTCGCCGGGTCGTTTCATGCCGTACTCCTCACGGGCGATCCGTTCGACGAGGCTATCCGACAGGGGGCGATCGAGCTGAGAACGAAGGCGTTCAATTTCCGCGCGGAGGTCGGCGTTCTCCCGAGCGGTCGCCTCCAGTTCCTGGTGCCAGCGGTATCGCTGCCAGAGGCTGTGGCTGTCGAAGAACGCAACCCAGACCAGCACACCTCCCAGCAGAAGGCCGAGTCCCCACCGCACGTGGCGACCGGAGAGCGTGGAGTCGGGCATGGTGGACGGGGCCGCTTAGTTCGTGAGGGGGAAGGCGTCGAGGCCAGGGTAGTGGGCCGTCGCCCCCAGCTGCTCCTCGATGCGGAGCAACTGGTTGTACTTGGCCACCCGGTCGCTCCGGCTGGCCGAGCCGGTCTTGATCTGGCCCGTCCCGGTCGCCACGGCCAGGTCGGCAATCGTCGTGTCCTCGGTCTCGCCGGACCGGTGGCTGATAATTGCCGTGAACCCGTGCGTGTGGGCCGTCTCGATGGCGTTGAGCGTCTCGGTCAGCGTGCCAATCTGGTTGGGCTTGATCAGGATGGAGTTGCCACACCCCTCTTCGACGCCCCGCGTGAGGCGCTTCGTGTTCGTGACGAACAGGTCGTCGCCCACGAGCTGCACCTCGTCCCCGATCGCGTCGGTCAGCATGGCCCAGCCGTCCCAGTCGTCCTCGTCCATGGCGTCTTCGATCGACAGGATGGGGTACCGGTCGACCCACTCGGCCCAGTACTCGACCATGTCTTCAGAGGATCGTTCAGTGTCCGGGTCGCTCTTCCAGAAGACGTAGGCCTCGTCCTCAACCATTTCGGCGGCGGCGGGGTCGAGGGCCACGAAGACGTCCGAGCCGGCGGTGTACCCCGCCTTCTCGATGGCGTCGAGAATGAGCTCCACGGCCTCTTCGTTCGAGCCGAGGTCGGGCGCAAAGCCGCCCTCGTCCCCCACGGCGGTGCTGTAGTCGCGGTCCTGAAGCACCGACGCGAGGGTATGGAAGACCTCCGCGCCGGTGCGGAGGGCTTCGGAGAAGGAGTCGGCCCCCGCCGGCGCGATCATGAACTCCTGCATGTCGACGTTGTTGTCGGCGTGCTCGCCCCCGTTGAGGATGTTCATGAGCGGCACCGGAAGGGTGCGCGCGGTGGCCCGTCCCAGGTGGCGGTACAGCGGCACGCCCAGGGTGGCGGCGCCGGCTTTCGCGGCGGCGAGGGAGGCCCCGAGGATGGCATTTGCTCCCAGGTTCGACTTGTCCTCCGTGCCGTCGAGGGCGCGGAGCGTGTCGTCGATCGCCACCTGCTCGAGCACGCTCATGCCGTGCAGTGCATCGGCCACCGCGTCGTTGACGTGGCCGACCGCCCGGAGCACGCCCTGCCCGTGATAGCGATCGGCGTCCCCGTCGCGGAGCTCGACGGCCTCGTACGCGCCGGTCGACGCCCCGCTCGGAACGGCGGCCCGGCCCAGCACCCCCTCCTCGGTGGTCACGTCGACCTCGACCGTAGGGGTGCCGCGGCTGTCGAGAATCTGGCGGGCGGTGACACGTTGAATCGAAGCCATACGGGACGGAAGTGCGGAGTGCTGAGACAGGCGGTGACGAAGACCGCGCCCCGCAACGAGGTGGGGACGAGGCCTACCTGTTAACTACGTGGTCGGCGTCCAGAACCACAAGACCGAGTCAGCAAGGGCATTCAAAAATGATCGGCCGTGCTCGCAGACGGCCGGCACACGGATGAGGCCCGGCCTTCCTCCGTGACAACGAAAAGGGCCGACGGCCTCAACGGCACGCCGGCCCCTCTGCTCTACCGAAAACGTCCGAGTCACCCGGAGGAAGGAGCCGACCGGACGGAGGTCGACTCGCCGATCCAGGAGTAGCAGCCGTAGTCGATGGTAAACGACGCGCCGCTCTCCCAATCCTCCCGGTAGAAGATGTCTTCCTTGGTCGGAAACACCTTTCGGTAGGTTCGAATCTTGCTGTCCGCGACCGAGGAGAGTGAGGAGTCGACTTCCTTGGCCTGCCGGTACTTGTCCACGGCGGCCCAGTACACGGCCTTGTCGTTCCGGGCCATTTCGCCCCCGCTGCACTGGTTCACGGCACGCGCGTACAGGTCCCCGATGGCAATGTACGCCCGTCCAAAGCTGTCCTTCATGTCGATGGCCTTCTGGAAGGCCTGGCGGGCCTGGGCGAGCTGCTTCATCTTCTGGTAGGCCGTGCCCCGGTTGAAGTGATCCTCGGCCTTGAGCTCGGCGCCCTGCTTCTTGGCCCGCTTGTACGCCCGAAGTGCAGCCTCCGGGCGGCCGTCCTCGAGGCGCATCTGTGCAATCTCCCGGACCGTCTCGGCCGACGGTTCCATCTTGATGAGGCGCTTCGAAAGCTCCGAGGCCTTCTTGATGTTGCCCTGCTGGTTGTACGCGTCGAAGAGCTCCGTGAGCAACTGGGTGCTGTCCGGGCTCTGCTCCACCTGCTTCTCCAAATACGCGATCTGGGCCTGCGGGTTTTTGCCGAAGACGTCCTCACGGACCGAGCTGATCATCCCGGCCACCTCCTCGTCGTCGCCCCGCTTCGACTCGACCGTGTTGGCGAAGTCGAGGGCCTTTTGCAGGTCGTTGTTCTCGAGGTGCGACTGCAGCACCTGCTGAATGTAGTAGGGGTCCAGCTCCTTCGGGGCCATCTCAAAGGCCCGTCGGTAGTGGGCCGTCGGGGTCTCAAGCCCCTCCACACCGTCCGGGAGCGAGCCCTGATGCTTTTCGAGGAACCGGCCTTTGCGGCGCTCCCACTTGTACGGCGTGTACTCCAGGCCGTGCTTCTCAAGGTTTTCCGAGGCGGACGCCAGGTAGGTCGCCGCGGTGTCCAGGTATGCCTTCCGGACGTCCTCCTTCGTGGCCTGCTCGGCGAGCCCCTCGTAGAGACTGATCACGCGGCGGTAGTTGTCGTCGTCCCCGTCGGGGGTGCCGGGGGCATTTTCGAGTATCCAGAGCAGATCGCTCCGCGCACTTTCGAAGTTATCGTTCTTGTAATTCTCGTAGTAGAGGCTGTAGTGCATCAGCTTCTCCCGCTTGCTCGGCTCGCTGTCCTGAGCGGAGGCCGGCGGAACCGCCACGAGGAAGGCGAGCCCTGCGCAGAGGGCACCGACGACGAGAGACTGAAACCGGAGGAGGGGGGCAGATTGAGGCATATTGGGGGCAGTTCTGTCCGATATTTTGAACAGGCTAGGGCCTTAGACTGGACGCTCATCGTTGAGTTTCAGTCAAGAGGGCCCGTGGCGGGACCTGCTCGGCGAAGGGATGACCCGCGGATCCCTGAGAACGCTACCGGAGCTTGCGCCGCTGGAACCACCGTTCGCCGAAGTTCACGTGAAGGGAGACCCCGAAGAACCGGTCGCGGACGAGGGAGTTGGTGGTCGTCCCTCGCGTTCCGGCGGTTGTATTCAGGTCAATTCGCGTGCCAGAGAGAGAGGTGGGGAGGCTGATGCCGGCGGTGAGGGCAAATTCGTAGAGGGTCGTCTCCTGGTCCGGGCGCACGTACATCCGCTCCGCGTATCCCCCGAAGCGGTAGGCCGCCTGGGCAAAGTACCCGGCCAGCTGATCGTCGCCGGCGGGCACCACCTCGGCCCCGGTGGAGAGGCGCCATCGATCCGCGAGGGTGCCCGGGCCGCCGGCCGGGAAGCGGGACGGGACGGTTTCGGAGGCGCCGGTGGAGAAGTCGCTCGAAAAGGTGCTCCACGGCTCGAAGGCCCCGTCGAGGACAACCGTCCAGCGGGCATTGGGCTGGTAGGACAGCCCCAGGCGGCCCTTCCAGGGCAGCGTGACGTCCCCCCGCTCGGTGGACAGGGTGTCGCGGGCAAGGTCCTCGTCGAGGGTTCGGTACTGTTCGCCCGACAAGTTTGCGGGAAGGGTCACGGAGGCCCCGATGGAGAAGGCATCGTCCTCGGCGAATACATCGGCGAGGGCGAGGTGGCCGCCGAGCGTGCTGGTCAGTCCGGAGAGCTGCACGCCATCGGAGACGATGGTGTTGCGGAGCTGGGGGGCTGCCCACGTCGTGCGCCGCCGACGCTCGAGGGTGCCGAACAGGAGGTCGGCGGTGGCCCCGACGCTCAGCATGTCGTTGACCCGGTATCCCAGCCCGCCCCGCAACCGATGAAGGCCGCCGGATCCGGAGAACTCAGTCTCGAAGGGAACCTCCGAACGCTCACCGCTGACAGAGACATCTTCGGAATCTGACTCCGTCCGACTGTAGTTGGAGCGGGAATATGGCTGAAAGGAGATGCCGACGCCCAGAGAGCGCTCGTAGAGCGGGAAGTTGAACTGGAGGGCCTGCACGTTGCCGGAACTGAGGCGCCCGGAGTTGCCCTGGCCGTCCTCCACGCTGGTGGAGCGGTAGGCGGCGCTTCCGGACAGGCGGGTGAACACCTGGTCGCTCCAGAGGGCCGGATTGGCGTCGGGGTTGTAGTTGAGGGACCGAAGCGCGTAGCCGCCGCCCCCCATCGCGTCGCTCTGAGACGAGGAGAACTCAAGCAGACTCCCCATCCCGAACCGGGAGTAGATCGTGCCCTCGCCGTTGGACTGGGCCTGTGCGGGGGAGGGGGCGGCCAAGAGAATGACGGCGGCGCAAGTCCCCAGGAAGAGCAAGCGCGAAAAGCCTGGCATTCGCACGAGACCGTTGCGCAGTGTGCAGAGAAGGTGCCGAACGGCAATCATCGTCTAGAGCGGCGTTACGGTCAGAGTGGCGCGGGGCGGACCCGGCTCGGTCCCGTCGACCGGGACGAGAACGGGCAGTGTGGTGGGCAGGCCGGGCCGAACGGTGGCGGCCTCGTTGACGGCTGTGTTCTCCCGGTCGGCGATGTGGACCCGAAATGTCGTGAAGACCGGAGACTGGTCGTCGCGGACGCGCTGGAACGACTGCCGAAAGGTGGGGCGTGCCACATCGTCCGGAACGAGGGCCGACGCGGGGGCTGCCGACGGAACGAGCGGGAGGACGCAGGCCTCGTTCGCATCGGAAAGCGTCACGGACCCCACCACGGGGCAGGAGGGGGCCCCCGAAGATCGAGTGGCGATGATGCGGTAGCCCTGCGGCTGCGGCCGCTCAAAGCCGGACGGGGTCTCCAGCGCGCTCGTGTCGTTGGGAACGAAAATATTGGCCTGGTTCAGCGGGGCGCTTTCCAGGGTGTCGAGGGGGCTGTCGCGAAAGGCCCATTCCATGGCCAATCCCTTGCCGACGCCGCCCTGCATCAGCCGGTAGCCGGGCGGTGGGTCGCCGGCGCCCGTCCGCTCGATGTGGGTGAAGGTCTTCAGGCTCGGGTAGTCGGCGGTGGTGGTGTCATTGCTTGATGAAACCGTCCGGAGGCGCAGAGCGGCGGTCGACGAGGAGAAGCCCACGACGGCCTCGCTGTTCGGCGCGACGATCTTAAAGCCGGAGAACGCGTCCTCAAAATCACTCCCCGTGCTGCGCAACGTCCCTATGTTCTCGCTGATCCAGGACGCCTTGAGCTGAATGGTGACCAGCGAGTCGGACGGGTTGATCTGGGCCCCGTTTACGGACACCGGGGAGGGGGCGGCGTCGAAGCTCGCCGTCGCCCGGGCGGAGTCCATGTCGGCCTCCGACGTCAGATCGTACACCTCTACGTCCATCGTCCCGGACGAATGCCCGTGTAGGTAGTCCGTCGTCAGGCGCAGCTCGGCGGTGAGTGAGCTTGGATCAGCCGAAGTAATTTCGGAGGGAAAATCATCACGCCCCGCAAAGTCGACATATCCGTCCGTCGTCACGACGCCCGTGCCCGGCGTCGGGTCGTCGACGCTCCCAACCAGGAACCGCCACGCATTTTGGTTCTGAGACTGGGCCGGAGGG
>ERZ1034569.148-NODE-148-length-25666-cov-11.922689_pt1 | contig 25666 bp, 22 predicted proteins | sample MGYA00520706_ERZ1034569 | MGnify/ENA primary metagenome ERZ1034569 (study PRJEB33760, sample SAMEA4777722) | hypersaline lake metagenome | biome: hypersaline environment; feature: brines | place: Spain | collected 2014-08 | depth 0 m ...
CGTTGTGTTTCTCGAGTACACCCTCCTCCGCGAGTTCGGCGGTGACGTTCAGCCCTGTCTGTCCGCCCAGACCGGCGATGACACCGTCCGGGTTCTCGGCTGCGATGATATCGGCGATAGCCTCAGTTGTTATCGGTTCGATGTAGACCTCGTCGGCCATGTCGGGGTCGGTCATAATGGTCGCGGGGTTCGAGTTGACCAGCACCACCCGTGCGCCCTCCTCCCGCAGCGCCCGACAGGCCTGCGCTCCCGAGTAGTCGAACTCCGCGGCCTGTCCGATCTGGATGGGCCCGCTCCCGACGAGCAGGATTGTCCTGTCTGCGGCGGTCATTACTCTCTTTCAGTCTGCACATCGTAATAAACTCGGCGATACCGTACGAAAATCGTAGCATAATTTCGAATATCGTACGCCTACCGGGCTGGTTGTCGGCGCAGACAACCGGCAAGGGTTCTTGCCTGTCGAGCCACTATCGCGGTTGATGAACGAGAAGAGAGACCAATGGGGTCCGACAGAGCGCGAATCCCCGGTCGGCGAACCGGTCATCAGGGGAGACCCTGCGGTGGCCGGCGAGCGGGCAGACGAGGCGGTAGAGTTCGACCCGTCGGACCCGGAGAGTCTCTCGCGGGCGGCGGAGACAGTCCGGTTGTTCGCCCGACACTGGAAGGACAACACCGACGCGATGGTCACGCTGCGCGGGGCTGCGGCGTGTGCGGCGCTGGTCCGCGGGGTCGGCTCCTACAAGCGTGCGGTCAAGCGGGCCGGCGAGGGTGTGGCGGTGCCGTTCGTCCGCAAGTGGGCGCGGGTCCACGACCTGCCGCCCTCGATCAGACGCCACGTCGCCCGTGGTGACATCGCGCCAACCGCGGCAAAGCACATCGCGCGGGTCTCCGGCACCGACAGACTGCATCTCGCTTGGGCCACTATCGACCACGAGCTCACCGTCCGCGAGGTGCGGACAATCGCGAGCGAGGTCGGCGACGGTGCAACCGTCAGCGGGGCTCTCGACCGGCGCGGATTCACGCTCGGTGAACTGACCGTCCAGTTGCCCGTGTCCGCCTACACCGAACTGCGCCGACGGGGCTCTCTGAGAAACGCAGACCCCGGAACGGTGCTCGGTGCGCTGATCGGGACCGAAAGTTCTTAGCGCGAGTAGCACCCAGCACAGATGAGGGGCCGGTAGCTTAGTCTGGCAGAGCGTCTGGCTTTTAACCAGATGGTCGGGGGTTCAAATCCCTCTCGGCCCGTTTTTCCGCGAACGACTGTGAGCGGTGCACACGCCACAGAGGATTTGAACGAGACGAGTCACGGCTGTCTCGACGTGGTTCAAATCCCTCTCGGCTCCGCGAACGACTGTGAGCGGTGCACACCGTTTCGTGTGGTCGGCACCCGTGCAACTCGCTGTCGGTAGCGTTATCTCTGCCGCACGGCATCAGTTAGTGTGAGAGAATCAGCAGCGAGTCTGCCGAGAGCGGCGTATCTGCGCGGTCTACAAGCTGTCGGCCGACTCCTCCCGTACGGGACCAGTGTGTACACCCGTGACTGGGACGTGCTGGTCGTTCTCGACGCCTGTCGCGCGGACCTGCTGCGTGAGGTCGCGTCCGACACGGGCCCACTGCGCGACGTCGGAACACTCCGCTCTGTGGGGAGCTCCTCCTCGGAGTGGCTGCAGAACACGTTTCAGGACGAACCGGCGGTTGGGGAAACGGTGATGATCACAGGCAACACGTGGACGGACCGCTATCTCGACGCGACCCGGTTCGATGCACTCGACGAGGTGTGGAAGTACAGCTGGGACGACGATGTCGGGACAGTGCCGGCGGATACCATCACCGACCGGGCCATCGCGCTCGCGCGCAGTCACGACCCGGAGCGGCTGGTCGTCCACTACATGCAGCCACATCACCCGTTCGTCCCCGCCCCGCTGGCCGGGGACGATGGCATGGCACGAACGGGGGCACACAGCAGTCGGTCGAACCCGTGGACACTGCTCCGGCGCGGTGAGGTGACACGAGCGGAGGTCTGGGCGGCCTACGAGGCGAATCTTCGACACGTGCTCCCGGAGGTGGCGACACTGGTTGAGAACCTGTCCGGTCGTATCGCGGTGACCGCCGACCACGGCAACCTCTTCGGTGAGTGGGGGCTGTACGGCCATCCGATGTACACACCAGTCCCCACACTGCTGCGGGTGCCCTGGGTGGTGACAACCGGCGAGGGGCGCGAAACGCACACCCCGTCGCTGGAGCCACCCGAACCGCTTCCGGTCTCACGTGTCCACACCGGTACCGGCGAACAGGCACAGTTGGAGGCGCTCGGATATCTGTAACGTCGGTGAACGAGCTTTAGTTGTCGGGCCCCCATACATCTGTTGTGTACGCCACTGACCTGCACTACAGTAGCTTCTCCTACAGGTACGAGAAACTGATAATATCTCGACCCCATCGGGCACACATATGACACGCCGGGCAGTTTACTTCACCGGTCCTCGGTCCGTCGACGTTCGGGAGAACCCGGTTCCCGAACCCGGTCCAGACGAGGTGCTCGTTCGCACCGAGCAGTCGAGTATCAGCCCCGGAACGGAGCTGCTCGCCTACCGGGGTGAGGTGTCCCCGGAGACGGCCACCGACGAAACGCTCGATGGGTTGGAGGGGACGTTCTCGTACCCGTTCCAGTACGGTTACGCCGCCATCGGCCGTGTCGTCGAGACAGGGGCCGATGTTGGTGACGACTGGGTCGGCCAGCGCGTGTTCGCGTTCAACCCACACGAGAGTCACTTTGTCTCCGACCCGGAGGAGCTGATCACAACGACACTCCCGGCCGACCAGGCGATTCTGATCCCGAACTGTGAGGCGGCCGTCAACTTCGTGATGGACGCTCGCCCCCGCATCGGTGCACGGGTCGTCGTCTTCGGGCAAGGACCAGTTGGGCTGTTGACCACGGCGCTGCTCGCCGAGTTCCCGCTCGCGGAGCTGGTTACTGTCGATTACCACGAGCCCCGTCGCGAGATGTCGCGCTCACTCGGTGCCGACCGCGCGCTCTCACCGGATGCGCTCGACGATATGGAAGGAGACGCCGACATCTCTCTGGAGCTGTCGGGCAACCCCGACGCACTCGACAGCGCACTGGATATCACCGGCTACGCCGGCGACGTCATCGTCGGGTCGTGGTACGGGAACAAGGAGGTAACACTCTCACTGGGTGATGAGTACCACCGCAGTCACATCCGGATGCGGAGCAGCCAGGTGAGTCGTGTCGACCCTGACCACGCCGACCGGTGGGACAAGGACCGCCGGATGGACCTCGTTTGTTCCAAACTGGCCGAACGCGACCTCGGCAGGTTGGTAACTCACTCAGTGCCAATCGAACAGGCCAAACAGGCCTACGAGCTACTGGACGACCGCGACGACGACGTGATACAGGCGACACTAACCTACCAGTGATCGGTTGAACTTTGTGGCTGTTCGCGTAAGAATAGCTGTGTATTCGACGACGGTGCGTACCGATTTTGTGGCACAGCACTATCTGACCGTTCCCGACCCGGGTCCGGAGGGTGAACCCCACTCACACCAGTTCGAGGTCGAACTGACGTTTCGGGGGCCGGAACTCAACGAGTATCAGTATCTGGTCGACATCGACGACGCAGACGCGGCACTCTCGACACTCGCCGACCGGTACCGCGACCGACTCCTGAACGATCTGCCGGAGTTTGCGGGCGACAACCCGAGCGTCGAGCGGTTCGCGCGTGTCATCTTTGACCGTGTGACCGACATCGTCACCGACGAGACGGTGACAGAACTGGCGGTGAGGGTGTGGGAGGATAGCCAGGCCGCCGCGACGTACGACGCCCCGACATGAACATCGGGCTGACCGTGTACGGCAGTCTGGAGGAACGGTCGGGTGGGTTCCGGTACGACCGCAAACTCGTGGAGGGACTGCGTCGTCGCGGAGACACGGTCGATGTCATCGAACTGCCGTGGCGGGAGTACACGCGTGGACTGCTGGACAACGTCTCCCGGAGGATACGGGATCGCCTGGCGGTCGACGTTGACGTGATGCTCCAAGACGAACTGGCACACCCGTCGCTGGTCTATCAGAACCGACGGGTTCCGTACCCCGTGGTCAGCATCGTCCATCACCTCCGCGCGAGCGAACCACACCGGTTGAGTCGGCTCTACCGGGCAATCGAGCGCCGGTATCTGCGAACGGTCGATGCCGTGGTCTGTAACAGCACAGTCACGCAGGACGCCGTCGCGGCCCTCGGTGTGGACCGGTCGGCGACTGTCGTCGCACCGCCCGCCGGTGACCGCTTTGACCCTGCCATCGACGCCCAGCGTATCGACGACCGGGCCCACAGCGACCCGCTGCAGGTCGTCTGCGTCGGCAACCTCGAATCGAGAAAGGGCGTGGACACCCTCGTCGAGGCTGTCTCGATGACCGAGGCAGACATCGAACTGACAGTCGTCGGCCGGACCGTCGATGAGGCGTACGCGGCCGAGGTTCGTGAGCGCATCCGGGACCTGTCGCTCGGTGGGTGTGTCGAACTGGCGGGTGAACTCACCGACGACGCGCTCGCCGAGACACTCCGCGCCGCACACGTCCTGGCGGTTCCATCGCGGTACGAGGGGTTCGGTATCGTCTATCTCGAGGGGATGAGCTTCGGACTCCCGGCTATCGCCTCGCGCGCCGGCGGTGCAACCGATATCGTTTCGACCGGCGAGACTGGCCTGTTGGTCGACCCCGACACGCCGTTGTCGGTCGCGCGTGCGCTGACGACGCTCGATAACGACCGTGACCGACTGGCCGAGATGGGGACGGCGGCCCGACAGCGTTACGACCAGCACCCGAGCTGGGCCACAACAACAGACCGGGTCCGGCAGTTACTGCACGAGACGGTCTCAAGCCAAGAGGTGGCAGTGTGACAGACGACTTCCAGCGGTATCTCCGAGCAAAGCGCACAGTCGACGACCGTGCGCTCGACCGCCGACTCATTACGCGACTCCGGGAGTCACTTGCGGAGCGTGCATCAGACGGCGAGACGCTGTCGGTCCTCGAAATCGGCGCCGGCATCGGAACGATGATCACCCGATTCATCGAGTGGGACGTGTTTCCGGCGACACCGGTCCGGTACACCGCCGTCGATGTTCAGCAGGCGAACATCGACACACTCACCGAACAGCTCCGAGACTGGGCCGGCGGGCGCCCGGCCACCGTGGACTGCGTGAACGGGGGTGTGACCGTCGCCGGGCCGGAACGGGAGGTCACCGTCGAACCGGTGGCCGCCGACGCGGTCGAGTACATCGAGAGCCACTCGATCGACCACGACCTCATTGTGGCCGCTGCGTTACTCGACATCGTCGACGACACGCCGGTCTCGACGTTTCTCGGCGCGCTCGACACCGGTGGGCTGTACTACCTCCCGCTGACCTTCGACGGTGCGACGCGATTCCGTCCACACCACCCTCACGACGACATCGTGGAGAGTGCGTATCACGAACAGATGGACACGAAATCGGGTGGAAACAGTCGTGCCGGTGACTCTGTGCTCGCAGAACTCCTGGGACTATCGGGTGTTAGTGTCGATGCGGCGGGTTCGGACTGAGTTGTCACCCCGACCGGCGATGCGTACCCGGCCGACGAGGCCTACTTTCTCGAGTTCATACTCGACACGATCGAACGCGCGGTCGGTGAACAGCTCGGCGAGAGCGCAGAGACACTCCGAACGCGGCTCCGTGCCCGACACGAGCAGCTTGAGACCGGACAGCTCGTCTACAGTACTCACCAACTGGACATACTCGGCCAGTAGATTTCAAAAAACGGATGTCGTGGAGGATCCTCTAGTGTTACGTGACGAGGACTCAGATTTCGTTGATTCAAATCGACAACTACGGCCCGTGGACGACAACGCCAGAGCCACGCCGTGAGGTAGACCTACAGACACTCCAGTCGCGTCTCTATGCCGACGTTTCACAGCTTGTCGGTAACAACGAGGGGTACGCGTTTTTCAGCCGGTTTGACAACCTCGTGACGGTGACAAACGGGCTCGACAGAGCGGCGCTCGAGCTTGTCCAGGAGTCGCTCAGGAACCGATACCCGGTGACCGCGAGCATCACGACGGGGGTGAGTCGGTCGCCCGCGGACGCACTCGGGAGCGCATCGCGACTGCTACAGGAGGCTGGCAGCGCACAGGACAGTCAGCGCCGGGAGATTCTCGCGGGTGACCCACTCCCGGAGACTGAGCGCACGGACACCGACGTCCAGATCGCACACTTCGATGTCAACGATGCGACCGGAAAGTACACCGACGAACTCAACGAGTTCGATAGTTTCATTAATATTGAGCGTTCCTACGCGGAACTGATGCGATACATGCGCACGGCCCACGAGTCGCTCTCGTTTTTTGTCGGTGGTGACAACATCATCGCCGTCTGCTCCGATATGGACGCAGCAGACTACTACAATGCTATCGACCACGTTCGCGACACGGTCGACGTCGAGCTGAAGGTCGGCGTCGGCCGCGCTCGAACAGCACAGACCGCCGGAATGACTGCCAAACACGCGCTCGAGGACTGCCGACACGACGGGTCGACTGTCGAACTCGGCTGGTAACAGGAACGGCGGACGAACCGCGGGTCGTGTTCGCTCCTCGCAGTTGTGCCAGCGCTTACCCTCCTACCCTCCGGGTGTCCAGGGGTGTGATTATCTGACGATGTCACCTCTGAGACCGGGTATCCGAGAGAACCGCGCGCACGTACACCGGTATGCGAGCGGCGAGACGACGGACAGAGCGAGCAGTCGAACGCTCCGGTTCGGCATCTCCTGACCCGCGTGCCGCGCCCTCGGCGTGGGTGTCGACCGGATGTCGGGGCAGAGGGCCGAACCCAAAACGGTCAAGACTGGCGGGAGCCACCGTACGGGCATGACCGCATCTCGGACGGTGGAACTCGAGGGTCACATAATCGACTCGGGGATGCTGGAGACCTGTTTCGGTATCGTGATGGACATGGACGGCTCCTTCGAGGTGGAGAGCTTCGAGATCGGCCGTCACGAGACCGCCGAGTCCTACGCTTGCCTGCTCGTCGAGGCCGATGATCCGGAGCATCTGCAGGCGATCCTCCACGAACTCCACCAGAACGGTGCGAACCCGACGGACCCGCGGGATGCGACGCTTGAACCTGCACCCGCTGACAGTGTTGTTCCGACGGATTTTTACTCGACGACGAACCACCCGACCGATATCCGCCACGAGGGTGAGTGGCTCCCGGTTGAGAACATCGAGATGGACTGTGCGGTCGTCGTCGACCCCGGGGAATCCCGCGCGTACACGAAGATACTGAGCGGTGTCGAGGCGGGCGACCTGGTGGTGACGGGCAACACCGGTATTCGGGTGAAACCGCCGGAGCGGCCCCGCGGTCGGGAGGGTGCGTTCGGGTTCATGCAGGGGGGTGTCTCCTCGGAGCGGCCGTCGGAGTCGACAATCGGGCAGATAGCCGAGGCGATTGCCGAGACGAAACGCGAGGGGGGACGGGTGCTCGCGGTCTGTGGGCCGGCGGTCATCCACACCGGCGCACGCGAGGACCTTGCGCGACTGGTCCGGAAGGGGTACGTCGACGCGCTCTCGGTCGGCAACGGCTTTGCCGTCCACGACCTCGAACGGGACCTGTACGGCACCTCGCTCGGAATGGACACGGAAACACTCGACCATCCGCGGAAGGGGCACAAACACCACATCTACACGATAAGCGAGGTCATCCGCGCGGGCGGTATCGAGGCCGCAATCGAGACCGGACTCGTCGAGTCGGGTGTGATGTACGAGTGTGTCCGGAACAACAGACCGTACGTCATCGCGGGGTCGATCCGCGACGACGGGCCCCTGCCGGAGACCATCACCGACGCGATAGAGGCACAGAACGCCATCCGCGAGCAGGCCCACGACGCCGACCTCGTGTTGATGCTGGCGACGTTGCTGCACTCGGTGGCGGTCGGGAACTGTCTGCCGTCGACGACGAAGACCGTCTGTGTCGATATCAACCCTGGCACGGTCACGCAGCTGGTCGACCGCGGCAGCGCACAGGCGGTTGGAATGGTGACCGACGTCGGCACGTTTGTCCCGATGCTGGCCGACAAACTCGACAGCGCACCCGATGACGGTGACTGAGAGCGCCGACCCGCGGGTGCTCGGCATCGAGGGTACCGCGTGGGCTGCAAGTGCAGCCATCTACGACGCCGAATCGGAGACCGTCGACATCGAGACCGAGGCGTACGTCCCCGACAGCGGCGGCATTCACCCGCGCGAGGCCGCAGAGCACATGGCCGAACATCTCCCCGAGGTTATCGAGGGTGTGCTGGCGTCTGCCCGCGACACCGCCGACAGTGAGCCACCGGTCGACGCCGTTGCGTTCTCCCGTGGTCCGGGGCTCGGCCCGTGTCTCCGCCTGACCGCGACGAGTGCGCGGGCGCTCGCACAGCGGCTGGACGTGCCGCTCGTCGGTGTCAACCACATGGTCGCCCATCTCGAGATCGGTCGCCACCGCTCCGGGTTCGGCGACCCCGTGTGTCTGAACGCCAGCGGCGCGAACGCCCACGTGCTGGGCTACCGCGGTGGGCGATACCGCGTGCTCGGTGAGACGATGGACACCGGGGTCGGCAATGCAATCGACAAGTTCACACGCACGGTCGGCTGGTCACACCCCGGCGGCCCAAAGATGGAGCGCTCCGCCCGCGACGGCGAGTATCTCGACCTGCCGTACGTTGTAAAGGGGATGGATTTCTCGTTTGCGGGCATCTCCTCGGCCGCCAGCGAGGCCGTCGAGGCCGGCACCCCCATCGAGGATGTTTGCTGTGGACTCCAGGAGACGGTGTTCGCGATGCTGACCGAGGTCAGCGAGCGGGCGCTCTCGCTGACCGGCGGTGACGAACTGGTGCTCGGCGGCGGTGTCGCGCAGAACGAGCGGCTGCGGTCGATGCTCAGCTCGATGTGTGAACAGCGGGGCGCGGCGTTTTTCGCCCCCGAGGACCGCTTCCTGCGGGACAACGCCGGGATGATCGCGGTGCTCGGGGCGACGATGTACCGGGCCGGCGACACGCTCGCGGTCGAGGCGTCCGGTATCGACGCCGATTTTCGGCCCGACGAGGTGCCTGTTACCTGGCGAGCCGACGACGACACCGACCCGGTGACCGACCGTAACACCGACACAGAGGCGGTCCTGAGAGGTGCGGAGGCAACCGTGACAGTCGAGGGGGAGACGGTGTCGAAACGGCGCAACCCGCGGGCGTACAGACACCCCACACTCGACGGGCGACTGCGCCGCGAGCGGACACGCGCCGAGGCGCGATTGACCGCCGGGGCCCGCCGCGCGGGTGTGCCGACCCCGCTGGTCCGGGATATCGACCTCAAGCGAACGCAACTGTCGGTTCAGACCGTCGGTGACTGCGAACTCCGGGCGGCGGTGACAGCCCCGCGGGTCCGACAGGTGGCCCGGCACCTCGCCCGCCTCCACGGGGCCGGCCTCGTCCACGGCGACCCCACGACACGGAACATCCGGGTCCGCACCGACGTGTCCGACCCGGAGGTGGTCGACGCCCCCGCCGTCTTCCTGATCGACTTCGGACTCGGCTACCACAGCGAGGACCCCGAGGACCACGCGATGGACCTACAGGTGTTTCGCCGGAGTCTCACCGGGACCGAGACGGATGCCAACCGGTTCGTTCGTGAGGTCGAGTCGGCCTACCGGGAGACCGGAAACCCGGCGGTGCTCGACTGTCTGCGCGATATCGAATCGCGCGGTCGGTACCAGTGACCGATCGCCGGCGTGTCGGAGCCAGCGGCTACAGCGGCCGGTCACCCTCGGCAATGGCGAGCGCCTAGTCGTGACGCTCCACGGTGAACCGCTCGACAGGCCCCAACTCGTCTGTCAGGAACCCGCGCAGACGCCCCCGGTCAACGAGGTCCTCGAGTGGTGGCATCGCCCGGAGTTCGGACTCGACTGTCTAATAGCTGCGGGTGCCGACCGCGACAGATGCGCTGCCTCCGGGCAGGGGGTTACGTCTCGAACCGGTCGGCGATGTCGCCTTTTGTCTCCTCGATGACGGCCTCCTCGGCGACAGTCGTCGCCCGAATCGCCTCCTCGGTATAAGTAACGTCGATAGAGCCAAAGGCGAGACCAAACGGACCGAACACGTCTGTGCCTTTTATACTGGCCACAAGCTGGAACGCGTCGGGGTACTCCCGCAGCGGTCTGGTGTATCTGAAATGCTCCTCGACGAGGACGGTCGCCTCCTCGGCGTTCAGCTCCGCTACGGCGGCCTCCCAAAACTCGGTCTCGGGTGAGTCGATCAGCGGGACCAGCGCCTCGCCGAGTCGCTCGTAGCGACCCATCATGAAATCTAGCACCGTCTCGCGGCGCTCGCTCGGCAGGTCCTCTCGGAGCTCTTGCTCGAAGGCACCGACATCGGCGAGTCGGTCGCGGTAGGCGTCGATTTCCTCGTCGGACACCACGTAGTCGAGGAGCACGTCGAACTGTTCGAACGCCCGGTCCCGGTACATATCGAGCTCCGGTTGGACGACCTTTCGCCGGACCCGACCGGAGTTTTTCAGCAGTTTGTCGACGATACCGCCGCCCGGAGCGCTGACCCCGTTCTGGAGCGCCCTGGTGAGGCTGAACTCCTCGACGGTCTGCTCGATTGCATCCCCGACAAACCGCTCGTAACCCTGAACAACAGCTTCGCGCGTCACAATCCTGGGTAGACCCCGGTGTGATATGTACCTGACGCCTCCCGACACCCCGGGTGTCTGTGTTCGATTGCTCTACCTGTTCCAACAGTTTCCCGGCCCGGGACTGTGCAGGTCAAAACGGGGAGAAAGGGTCACTCCAGCATCGGTGTTCCGTCGGCGCGGGGCCCCAGTTGCGGACCGAACGGCGGGTCGTCGGGGTCGACTCGCCGGAACTGCTCGTAGTCGGTCGACCGTTCGACGGGGGTCCGCCCTATCGCTGAGATCATCTCGACGTACTCGGCGACCGAGCGGGCCTCCCCGTACTCGCCGCCGGCACGCTTCGTTATCTCCTCCGAGAGGATGGTTCCCATGAAGTCGTCGGCCCCGCAGGAGAGCATCTTCAGCCCCTGTTGGTCGCCGTACTTCACCCAGGAGGACTGGATATGCTCGATGTTGTCGAGATACAGCCGCGAAACCGCGATCATGAGTTCGTCCTCGGCAGTTGTGGCACCCGCCTCGACCATGCCGCGCTCGAACAGCGGCGTGTTCGCGTGCACAAACGAGAGCGGCACGAACTCGGTGATCGCCCCCGTGCGGTCCTGCAGGTCACGGATCACGTCGAGATGCTCGACCCGGTGGGCCTCGTTATCGACGTGGCCGTACATTATCGTCGAGGTCATCGGGAGACCGACCGACGCGGCCGCCTCCATCGCCTCGACCCACTCGTCGCTGCGTATCTTCGCCGGACAGATCACCTCGCGGACCTCGTCGACGAGTATCTCCGCGGCCGTGCCAGGAACACTGTCGAGTCCGGCCCGCTGCAGTCGACTGTACACCGCCTCGTAGCTCCAGTCGGTTCCACGTCGGGCGTGATAGGCCTCCTCCGGTGTCATCGAGTGAACATGTACGTCGTCGACACTCATCGCACGTATCTGCTCGCAGTAGTTCCCGGGGTCGGTCTCGTACGCTGCGGGCGGGCGGTAGTTCAGGTTGCTTCGGGTGCTCGTCTCGAGCAGTTCACGGTGCTCAGCATCGAGTGCGAGCGCGGGGTGGAGCCCGCTGACAGAGGTCACCTCGTAGATACCCCGGTCGAGTGCACCCTCAACGGCCCGGCGGGACTCCGCCGGTGTCTTCGTGAACCCGCCGTGAGTGGCGTCGCTGTCGACGCGGAACTGCTCCGAGCGGTTCTTGAAGTTGCAGAACAGACAGCCCGTGTTACAGGCCGTCGTCAGGTTGTTGTTGAGGTTGGCGACGAAGGTCACCGCCTCGCCGACGACCTCCCGGCGCCGGCGGTCGGCAACCGCGAGCACCTGCTCCTTGCGGACAGGGTCGATTCCGGGGCTGTCTGTCCCCGTGGTCAGGAGTTCGATCCCGTCGTCGACTGATAACCGGTCGCCGGCGCGGGCCTTCGCGAGCGCGTTCTCGAAGGACTGGTCGGTCTCGGGGGTGTGCGTGAACTCGAACTGACCCCGGGGCACGTTCGTCTGCCGGGAGGCGTCTGCCATCTCCTGTAGTTACCTCGCTTACGAACAAAAACCGTCTGGTCCGGGTCGACCGCACGTGCGCCCGTACCCGGGTCGCTCCGCCCCTCGACACGCGACGGCTACGACTCGAATCTGATGCGTCTCGCGCCGAGAAGCGCTAACACGGCCCCGGCCAGAGCGGCGAGTCCGACACCGAGCGGTATACTCCTGTCTCCGCTACCCCCATCTGTCTGCCAGTCGGCATCGAACACCTCGGTAAAGTAATCGCCGACCTCCTGGCCCGACAGCAACAGCGCCACCTCGCGGTTCTCCCGGACGGAGTTCTCGTTCCAGTTCACGCTGCCCACGAGGGCGTGCTCGCCGTCGACGACCAGCCCCTTTGCGTGTATCTTCTCGAACGCGTCACCGGGTGCGGCGAGTCGGACAGACAGCGGCAGGTCCGCCGCGGCGGCCTGGTCTGTCAGCCAGGTTGCCAGCCGCCGGTTCTCCTCCTCGACGTACCAGGCACTCGAGAGCAGGATGCGCGCCTCCACGCCACGTTCTGCGGCGTCCAGCACGGCCTGCAGGAGCGAGAACCCGCGGCTACCGATACCGACCTGCTTCACGAGAAGTGACTCCTCTGCGCCCTCGATTAGTTCCCGTATCCGCTCGCCTGCGTTGTCGGGTGCGACCAGCAACTGCGTCCGGTCGACGGGTAGCTCCCGTGCCTCGAACGACTGCGGGTAGTCACCGGGCACAGAGCTCTCCTCGACCGGGTCGGGGTCGTGCTCGCGCCAGGAAACGGTATCCACCCAGTCCGCGTCGGCACGGAACGTTTCGACCAGCCCCTCGACGACGGGTGTCTGGCCGGTGATGACAGCCCAGCCGCGACTCGACCCGCCGCCGATGCCGCTCGGTTTCCAGTTCTCCGTGGTCACGAGCGCACGGTCGTCGACGACGGCGTATTTTGGGTGATGATACCGAAATCGCTCCCGTCTACCCGCGAGGACCCGCACTGTCGCGCCCGCGCGGCCGAGTTCCGAAAGCGCGGTCACCCCCTCGCCGGTGATGCCACCGACCGGGGACCCGTCGGCGAGCACCTCGACGGTCACCCCGCGCTCAACTGCCGCGACGAGCGTCTCCACCACACGCTGTGAGGAGACGGTGTACCCGGCGAGGAGGACCCGCTCGGTTGCGCTGTCGAGGAACTCGACCGCACGGTCCGGTTCGTCCGGCAGGACGAACACCTCGACCGTTCCGGGGCCGGCGGTCACGACCGCTCGGTCTGTTGCCCCGAGCGACTCCCAACCGCCGGTGGTTGTGTTGTACACCTCACCCTCAGTCGCCCGGTCGTACCCGACGCTGTCGACGGTCTCGCCGTTCCGGCGCAGTGTGACCGTCTCGCCCCCGTTTGCCAGCGCCAGACTGTCAGACAGCGGCGCGACTGTCCGGTCTGTCAGCCACCCGGTTAGCCCGGGGTCCGTCGAGAGGGTCACCCGCCGCCCCGGCGGGTCTGCGGTGTCGAGGGTGGTGTCGGTCACGTTCGCCTCTGTCCAGTTGACAGCCGCCGGCGAGAGCGAGACCGTGACCTGTTCGTCGGCGAGTTCGTAGTCGGTCAGGTTCGCACCGGGGGGCAGCGAGACGGTGACGAACTCGCCGCGGTCACCCTCTGTTGTCGGGTCCGGATACAGTTCGACGATCTCCGGCCCAGGAACCGACTGTTCGGCCTGACTCCCGATACCGACCCCGAGTTCGTCGGTGCCGGCGTCTCCAGCACCCGTGGGGCTCCCGGTCGTGCCGTCTGCCGTGACCAGCCCCGGCGCGACCCCGAGGAGTCCGACGAACGTGATGACCACTGTCAGTTCCCGGAACACGGGGCTACTGGTCTCTCTATTGGATATAAATCTCCGGACAGACGGGTTCGTGGCCGACGCACTGTGAGCTCGTGATCGATGCGTCGAGGAGTCGAAACCTGCAGCCCTCGGTCACGGGTTCGACCTGGTCAGAGGCTGGGGCTCACTGTCGGTCCAGAGCGGGTCAGTTCCCCTCGAACTGGGGGTCCTCGTCGCTCTGGAGCTTGGTGACACCCTCGATAACGTCGTCGGTGGTGATGAGGTGGCCGAAGGCGAACGCCTCGACCTCGAGTCCGGCGTCGGTGTCGTCGCGACCGGCGTGCATCGCCTCCTTCGTGAACTCCATCGCCAGCGGCGGCCCGCTCGCGAGTTTCTCTGCCAGTTCGAGCGCCGCCTCGTCGAGTTCGTCGTTACCGACGACGTTGTTGAGGAACCCGTACTCCTCCATCGTCTCGGCCTCGTAGCGGTCCGCGGTGAAGATGATCTCCTTTGCGCGGCCCTCACCGACGATGTGTTTGAGCCGCTGGGTGCCGCCCCACCCGGGCAGCAGGCCGAGATTGAACTCCGGCTGGCCGAGTTCCGAGCGCTCCGTTGCGATGCGCATGTCCGCACAGGCCGACAGCTCCATGCCGCCACCGAGGCAGTAACCGTCGATACCAACGACAACCGGTACCGAGAGCGTCTCGAGTTTGCCCCAGACGCGCTGGCCCTCCTGCGAGAGGTCGATCGCGCTCATCGGGTCGGCCTGACCGGCCATCCCCATCGCGTCGGCGCCGGCCGAGAACGCGCGGTCACCCGCCCCGGTCAGGAGAATCGCCCGCACGTCCTCGTCGGCCTCGAGTGTGTCTATCGCCTGCTCGAACTCCTCGATGAGTTCGAGATTGATCGTGTTGAGCTGGTGGGGCCGGTCGAGGACGATCTGTCCGACCATCTCACCGGGGTACTCGACACGAATGGTGTCGAACTCGTGACCCTCCTCCTCGTCCTCGTTCTCGTCGTTGTCGGCGTAGAAGCCACCGTCCGCGGCGGCCGTTCGGAGCCCCTCGGAGGGCTCGTAACGCGCGGCACCCGTCTCCTCGTACAGGCTGTCGAGTTTGTCGAGGAGTCCGTCTAGCCCGGCCTCATCACACTGTTTTGCGGGTCCGCTCGGGAACGCGGCGCCGAGTTTGACCGCCTCGTCGATGTCCGCCGGCGGCGCAACCTCCTTCCCGAGAAGTTTGCCGGTCTCGTTTGCGAGCGTCGCGAGCAGGCGCTCGCGGACCTCGTCACTGGTCTGGTCGGCGGGCACGTCCGCGCCGCCGTCCTCGTAGTCGTAGAACCCCTCGCCGGTTTTCTTTCCGAGTCTGTCGTTCTCGACGTACCGCTCGAGCAGTGGACAGGGCTCGTAGACCTCGCCGAGCACGTCGTGCATGTACTCGAGGACGTGCAGCGTGACGTCGTTGCCGACCTGATCGCCGAGTTCGAACGCGCCCATCGGCATCCCCATATCGTACTTCGTGGTGGAGTCGACCTCCGCGATAGTCGCGGTGTCGGTCTCGACGAGCCAGCAGGCCTCGTTCATCAGCGGCACCAGAATCGAGTTCACAATGAACCCCGGCTTGTCCTTTCGGACCCGGACCGGTGTTCTGTCGAACGACTCCGCGAGGTCGACAACGGTGTCCATCGTCTCGTCGGAGGTGTGCTCGCCACGGATGACCTCGACCAGCTCCATCCGGACGGGTGGATTGAAAAAGTGCATCCCACAGAACTGCTCGGGCCGGTCGGTCGCCTCCGAGAGATCGGTGATAGAGAGGCTGGAGGTGTTCGAGGCGAAGATAGCATCCTCTGGGGCGGCCTCGGAGAGCTCCGCGTACACCTCCTGTTTGATACCCATGTCCTCGACGATGGCCTCGATCACCACGTCGGTGTTCGCGGTGGCCTCCTCTATGTCCACGACCGGCCTGACACGCTCGAGGGCCGCCTCCGCTGTCTCGTCGCTGATGCGCTCTTTCTCGGCCAGTTTGCCTAAACTCCACTCTATCTGCTCGTACCCCTCGGTTACGAGGTCGTCGTTTATGTCCCGCAGGACGACCTCGTAACCGGCGAGCGCCGCCACCTCGGCGATGCCGTGGCCCATCGTGCCCGCACCGAGCACCGTTATCTGGTCGATGTTGTCGATGTTCATTGTTCTACCGAAAAATCGGCCCGTGCAGGGCTTGAAACTGGCGGTCTCACAGCACGTCGGTGGGCAACAGCCACAACTGTCGTGACAGGAAGCCACAGCTCTGTTCGTCTGACCCCACTCCAGGTCCCTGGCGAGCAAAGAGATTGCACTGCTCTCAGCTCTCGAGTGCGTACTGGACCGCCTCGGAGACGGCGCCGACAGAGCTCATGTAGCCGCTGCCGATAGTGGTCTTCAGGAGGTGGGCCGGCGCGCCGCGGAGCACCTGTGAGCCGACCGTTGCGACGGTTCTGTCACCGACGGAAACGGCCCACCCCTTCGGGTCGTACCGGTACCGGTCGAGTCGCGGCTCGAACCCGTCGCCGTCGCGCAGGTGCTCTGCCAACCGCGCGAGGTTCGTCGCGGCGGTTCTCGCCTCACCGACCGCAGTCTGTGCGGTCGCCGGCACGGCTGTTCCCTCCGCGTCGACCACCTGGGCGGCGTCGCCTAACACGAACGTCCGGTCGTCGAGTCTGAGTGTCGCACGCACCTGCCGGCGCTCGCCCAGCCGACCGGTGATGCCGCCGGTCCAGACGAACTGGTCGTAGTCGAGTCGGCTGTCACCGAGCAGGAGGTGGTCGACGGTCGCCCCCTCGACGGTAGTCCCGGTCCGGACATCGACCGCCTGCTCGTCGAGCGCCGCCGCGATGGCAGACCGGAACGACCCATCGAACCCCGGGGCGACCGTGTCGGCCCGTTCGAGGAGCACCACCTCGGGGTCGGTCTCCGCCACGGCGGCGCGTTCGGCGAGTTCCCCCGCGGTCTGCACACCAGAGAGCCCGGCCCCGCCGACGACGACCCTGCCGCCACGCTCGCAGACGCGCTCGAACCTCTCGCGGATCTGTGCCACGTGTTCGAGTCGTTTCAGCGGGATGGCGTGGGTTTCGACATCGTCAAGCCCGTAGAAGGCCGTTCGCGCCCCGAGTGTGACCGCACAGAGGTCGTACGAGAGGCCCCCGTTGCTCGTCTCGACAGTCCGGGCGTCGCGGTCGAGACCGGTGACGCGGGCCTGGTAGTGGTCGGCCCGCGAGCAGAGCCGCTCGAACGGGATTGTGAGGTTGTCGTCGAGCGCCGGTCTGCGGAGCGCTCGGTGGACGAGATGCTGGACGAGGTGTGTCTCGCGCTCATCGACTAGCGTCACCTCGGTCCCGGCGGGTAACAGCCGTTCGAGGTCGCGGACGAGTGTGAGACCCGCGTACCCGCCTCCGAGAACGACTATCTGCATACACGAGAGTGGGACGCGACGGACAAATCAGCCGCGGTCGGCATCCCGGACAGCCCCGACGACATCGACAGCAGCGACGTTCGGGTCGACATCGTGGACCCGGACGATATCGGCCCCGCGCTCGGCGGCGAGTGCGGTTGCTGCGACGGTCGCCTCGCGGCGCTCGTCGGGTCCACGGCCGGCCTCCTCGAACATCGACTTGTGGGAGTGGCCCACGAGCACCGGACAGCCCAGTGCCTCGAACTCGCCGAGTCGGGCGAGCAACTCGAAGCTCTCCGCCGGTGTCTTTCCGAAGCCCAGACCCGGATCGACGATTATCTGTGAGCGGTCGAGTCCGGCCTGCTCGGCGACCAGCACCCGCTCGGTGAGCGCGGCCAGCACGTCGTCGACGACATCGTCGTAGGCCACGTTGATATCGGGGTTGACCGGCGCCTCGATTGAGTGCATCACGACGACAGGGACATCGCGCTCGGCGGCCACCAGCCGCATCTCCGGGTCTGCGAGCCCTGAGACGTCGTTGAGGATGTCCGCACCGGCATCGAGGGCGGCCCGTGCCACCGCCGCCTTTCGCGTGTCGATAGAGACTGCCACGTCCAGGTCACCAAGCGCTTCGATGACCGGTAGCACCCGAGCCTTCTCCTCGGGGACCGGCACCGGGTCAGCCCCGGGTCGGGTCGACTCTCCGCCGATATCGACGATGTCGACACCGGCAGCCACCATCTCCGCTGCCCGTGCGACGGCGTCGGGTTTCTCGTCGAACTCGCCGCCGTCGTGGAAACTGTCCGGTGTCACGTTCAGGATACCCATCACCGCTGTCCCGTTGCTCCAGGGGTACTCCTCCCCGGTGTGGTCGCCCGCGCCCCCCTCGATATCCAGCGCGGTCTGGAGGTCGTCCGCGAGCGGGTCGAGCCCGTCGGTCCGGCCCTGGAGGCGGTCACAGAGCGCATCGAACTGTGCGAGGGTCCCGGTGAGTGTCACACGGCGATTCTCGTCGGCGGTCACCCCGGAGGCCGCGGCGTCACCACCGACGGCTCGGAGCTCCGACCCGACACGCTCGGCCTGCCGGGGTTGCAGGCGGAGTCGGACGACCCGGTGGACCGCCGAATCCGCCGTCACCTCGATATCGGCGTCCGTGACGTGGCCGGCCTCGAGGAGGTTCCGTGCCACCCCCCGGGAGTCGACCTGTTCGGTGACCGCCGTTCTGGTCCAGTGGGTTCGTGCCTCGGCGACGGTCGACAGCGACCCGGTCACGAGCACACCGTCACCCGGGTCGGCACGGGCGAGTGTGTCGGCGAGGGCACCAGCGACGTCACGGCGGGTCGACACCTGTGCGTCTGTTTCCTGTTCGAAGACACGCGCGAGCACCGCGGGGCTCTCGGCGCGGTCGCTGTCAGGTTCACAGACAGTGACCCGATCCGCCGCCGGGAGCGCCGCCGCGATACCGGGGTGGTTCTTCTCGGTCAGCACACCCACCACCAGGTGGAGTCGCTCGGTATCGAACTCCGCGAGCGTCTCGGCAACGCTGGCACAGCCTGCCGGGTTGTGTGCGCCGTCTAGCACGACCAGCGGCTCCCGCCCGAGGACCTCGAACCGGCCGGGCCAGTTCACCGTGCGCAGTCCACGCCGGATCTCCGTTGATTCGACCCTCGTCTCCAGCGTCGCACCGACCTGACAGGCGAGGGCCACGGCGACGCCGGCGTTTCGTGCCTGGTGTGCTCCCAGCAGCCCGAGTCGTGTTTCCAGCTCGATAGTCCGGTTCCCGGCCTCCCCCTTGACTGTTGCTGTCCCCTCGATCCCCTCGCAACCACCGTAGCTGACGGTCACGTCCGGGTCAGCCACAGCCCCGGAGCCGACTGTGCAGACGTCACCGGCGACATCACGGACGGCGGCGAGTGCGTCGCCCGCCGTTGCGGTCACCAGCGGACGGTCGGCCGGCGCTACCGATGCCGTGTCCCGTGCGATTGTCTCGATATCCTCGCCGAGCACATCCGTGTGCTCGAGTCCGACGCTCGTGACGGCGCTCGCAACCGGGTCGACAACGCTCGTCGCGTCGTGACGACCCCCAATACCGACCTCGAGCACGGCCACGTCGACGTCCTGTCGGTCGAACTCGTGGAGTGCGAGCGCGGTCAGCGTCTCGAAGAACGTCGGTGCGACACCGTTCACGGCCTGCCCGGTGATGTACTCCTCTGTCTGCTCGACAAAGGAAACGAGCGCGTGCTTCCTGAGCGGGCGCCCGTCTACCTGCACCCGCTCGCGAACGTCATCCAGATGGGGTGAGGTGTAGAGACCGACAGAGAGCCCGGCCTCGCGCAGAACAGACGCGAGCATCCCCGCGGCCGAGCCTTTCCCGTTGGTGCCTGCGACCTGCACACAGGAAAGACCCTCCTGGGGGTCGCCGAGATGCGTGAGCAGGTCCGCCGTTGCGTCCGTTCCCGGTCGGGTCCCGAAGCGCCGCAACGCGAACAGCGCGTTCGCGGCCTCGTGGAATCTCATGCCAGTTACAACCGGTCGGGGAGTCTTGGGACTGACGGTCTTGACAACACAGTCGACCGCCGTCGTTGCATCTCGAATCCGAAACAACGCCGTTGCCAGGCTACTCATGCAGGGTATTTATGATTCTCGGGTCCAACCGTGTTACATGTCATCAGCCCAGGTTGGGTTCGACACGACAGAGTCCGAGGAGACTGTCCGCGAGATCGCTCGCGATATCGCCGCGAACTACGACCAGGATTACTGGACAGCGGTAAACGGACCGGAGAAGCGCAGACCGACAGAGTACTGGCAGGATTGCGCGGACGCTGGTCTTCTCGGCACGACTGTCCCCGAGGAGTTCGGTGGGCAGGGGCTCGGCATGGGCGAGCTGATGGCGGCGGTAGAGCAGCTCGTGAGCAACGGCTGTTTTGGGACGGAGATGCTGTTCGTGGTCAACGTCATCTTTGGCGGTGTGACGCTGACCCAGCACGGCTCCCGGGAACAGAAAGAGGAGTATCTGGAGCCGCTGGTCGAGGGTGACCTGCACTTCTGTATGGCGCTGACAGAGCCAAACGCGGGCCACAACGCCCCGGAGATGGAAACCCACGCCGAGCAGACCGAGGACAACATCTACCACATCAACGGGCCGAAACAGTGGATAAGCGGCATCGACCGCGCCGACAAGATGCTGCTTGTGGCTCGCACCACGCCGCTTGAGGAGGTCAGCAAGCGCACGATGGGTGTGTCGCTGTTCCTCGCGGACCCCGATGACGACGCGATCGATATCCGACAGCTCGAGACGGGGATCCCTCACCCGGAGAACTCCTTTGAGCTTGACCTCCACGACTACGAGGCGACCGAGGACGACATCATCGGCACGAAGGGGATGGGGCTGTACCAGCTGTTCGACACGGTCAATCCCGAGCGGCTCGTCACCTCAGCGGGCGGTATCGGACTGGGCCGCTGCGCGCTCAATCAGGCGATCGACTACGCGAGCGACCGGGAGGTGTTCGACCAGCCGATCGGCTCCCACCAGGCCGTCCAGCACCCCATCGCGGACGCCTGGTCGAAGCTTGAGGCCGCAGAGCAGCTCGTGAGAAAAGCCGCCTGGATGATGGACGAGGGGAAAGACCGGCGTGACACCGCCGAGATATCGAACATGGCGAAGCTCCGGGCGACCGAGGCCGCCTACGAGGCGACCGACCAGGCCGTCCAGACACACGGCGGCAAAGGGTTCCTCCGCAAGCACGGTGTTGTCGAGATGTGGAAGGGCAGCCGTCTCGCCCGCGTCGCCCCCGGTTCCACCGAGATGATGCTCAACGATATCGCGGAGCACACCCTCGACCTGCCCCGGTCGTACTGAGCAGGACAGTCGGTCTCTCCTGACTCACCGGGTTCGACCGCTCGTGTCGCCCGCCCCGCCGAGCAGACTCGCCCGCTTTGTTTCTCCGTTCCGGTTCCGACACTCCTACTCGACAGCCCGGACCGCTACGCTTAACTCGAATCCCGGAGTACTACAGTACGCGCCAAGGTGGCAGAGTCTGGCCGAACGCGTCCGCCTGCAGAGCGGATCATCGCCGGTTCAAATCCGGCCCTTGGCTCTCCTGTTATCAGGCGAAGACGGAGAGCCCCGCAGCCGAATCCAAAGCGCGGTCATCCGCCTCGGGGTCGAGGGTGCTGTCCAGGAACAGTTACCTGAACTGCGCCCCACGAAACGCGGTGAGCGTGTCTGGTCCCCTGTTCGGAGCGGCCCGCGCGTCTCACGCGGACGAAACTGAGCGTCTACACCTACCGGCAACAGTTACTGATACCGTCCGACTGTGTGGCCGGTGAGGACGGAGACACGGCACGAACGACGCACCCCACAGCCAGAGCGCTCTTACCGCCTCAGAACGCTTCGTAAAATGTCTCGCGGCCGGATAAACTATCCTGAAACGCCGTTTTACGCCAGTTCAGCCTGAAACCGCTCGAACGAAGACAAACCATCCAGCCTTTATATACCCCTGTGGGTCACAGATAGCGATGAGGAAAACAATGAGTGTGAAAACGTCCCCGCAGGAAGAGGACACGTTCGATGCGCAGGAACACGAGGACCTCTCGAAGGAGGAGCGTCTTCACGCGTACCTGGCCCAGAAAGCCGAGGATGGGGAAATGTATTTTAAGAGTAAGTTTATCGCGGACGAGGTTGGGCTCTCGCCAAAGGAGATCGGCGCACTGATGGTGAAGCTCAAAGACTCCGCGACGGCGGTTAAGATAGAGAAGTGGTCGTACACGAGTGCGACGACCTGGCGAGTCGAGCCGGCCTGAGATGCAGCGACGACCCGGCGAGTTGAGTTGAGTCGGCCCAGACGGGAGCGGGTTGGACACCACCCACGCAGCTATCCTCCACTGCTGTCGATACACGATCAGCGACATCATGTACCGGAGCAGTTCTGTCAGACGATGTCTCTCCTTTCCTCGAGCGCGTCCAGGGTCTCCCGGAGTGACTCGCGTATCTCGCTGTCGAGCGGTCGGTTTGGTGTCCGCGGGAACCCCGCAGGTGCACCTCGCTCGCGCATCGCCCATTTCAGCCCCGCGACGCCGTGTTCGAACACGGCGACGTGGCACTCCCCGAGGAGAGCGGTCAGTTCCCGGGCCCGCTGGGGGTCTGCCTGCTGACTCTCGAAGACGGTGGCGGCCAGTTCGGGCCGGAGATTCGCCACCGCGAGGATACCGCCGTCGGCACCGTGTGCCAAGCCGCTCGCGAGCAGGTCCGCACTCCCGGCGAGCAGTGTGAACCCCTCACCGGTCCGGCGCTCGTGGCGTGCGAGCGCGCCGAGCGACCCCGAGGAGTCTTTCAGTCCGACGATACCGGACTCGGTCGCGAGCGTACCGACTGTATTCGGGTGGAGCTCGACCCCGGTGTAGGTCGGCACAGAGTAGAGATACACCGGCAGCGGAGACTCCCCGACGAGTTCGCGATAGTAGGCGACGAGTTCAGCCTGGTCGTGGTCGTAGTAGAACGGTGTCACAACGAGTGCTGCGTCGGCACCAGCCTCCTCCGCCGCCCGTGTCGACTCGAGCGTCTCGCGAAGGCCGGGGTGACCCGTTCCCGCGACGACCGGCACCGACGCGGCATCGACAACAGTCTCGACAACTGCTGCCCGCTCGGCCCCGGTCAGCAGTTCCGCCTCGCTGGTCGACCCACACGGGACCAGGAAGTCGACCCCGCGCGCCTCGACCCAGGTGACGAGTTCGCGCAGACGGTCGTGGTTGACCTCACCATCCCTGTCAAACGGTGTTACGAGCGGCGGCCCGACACCACTAACCTGCATGTCCCGGAGTTCGCGCCCGACAGAAAAACAGTTGTGGCTCGCGCCGACTGTGCAGGTGTGACTCCCGCCGAGCAGACAGCCGTGACTCGCGTCGAGCGGGGACCGACGGCGTCTCGGGCCGCCGACAGACACGCCGGCTATCTCTTTGCCTCGTCGGTGTCGTCACGGCCGGTGTCGTCTCGGTCACGGCTGGGGCTATCCCCGGCCTCGCGGTGTTCACTGCTGTCCCAAGGGGTGCCGTCGCCCTGGCCGCCGGTCTTGTAGGTGCCCTGTGCGGTGGCGACACGGGTGTTGTCCTCGTCGTGAATCTGGACCTGGACCATCGACAGGTTCGACCCGTACCGGATGACATCCGCGGTGGCGTAGATGTCGTCTGTCACCGGTGCGAGGTAGTCGATGCGCATGTCGACAGTCGGGCTGACGTCCCGGGACAGTGAGACGACGGCCGCACCGCCGGCGGTGTCCGCGAGCGCGTAGGTCGCGCCGCCGTGGACCACCTCACCCTCCGAACTCGACCGTAGGTCATCGCCGACTGGCAGGCGAGCACGGGCGTGTCCGTCCGCCACCTCCATCACCTCGACACCGAGCAACTCCGCGAACGGCATACTGTTTATGAGGTCCTCGAGACCCATACGAGCAATCGGGGATAGCCGGGTAAGCCACGTTCGGTCGATGCCGGTCAGCGAGGCGATGTGGTGAGCCCCTCGTCGAGTCCGATCGCCTCGTCTGTCGTCCGGATGCTCTCCTCGGCGGTTGCGGTCCCGAGCACCGCCCGGATGGCGTCGACGTTCTCCGGGACAACGTCGGCCTCTTGATGAACCGCCTGGAACAGGTACAGGTCCCGGCCCTCGACGGTAATCGACTCACCCCAGACGCAGTTCTCCCAGATGTCACCGCGGGGGCGGCCGGTGTCGCCGGCGAACTCCTTTAGCGCCCCGGCGCCGTCGATGTCGAGCCACTCCGGAACAACAAACAAACGACGCTCCCCCTCGAGCAGTTCGCGCACGGCCTCGGCGTCCGGACTCGATTCGAGGGTGAGGTTCACACTGTGGGTGTGCATCAGCGTCGCGGGCACCTTCAGCCCGAGTGTATCGATATCGAGACCAGGGTAGATGGTGTTCACGTCGGGCCCGTGGTGCGAGGGCAGGGAGACCGGGTTTGGAAGGATGTCGTTTATCGGGCCGCGACCGGACTGTGCGGGGTCGCCGCCCCGCCGGACCAGTGTCACACGGGCTTTCTCGATACCGTAAGTTTCGCCAAGCGGGGCAATCAGCCGCGAGAGCCCCGTCGTGTTGCAGGAGACCACCCGCACGACATCCGCGCCCTCAACGGTGTCGTAGTTCGCGCGTGCGACGAAACTTGAATCGACAGCCGTCGCGTCCTCACCGCCCTGCAGGAGCGCCGGCGTGTCGTGCTCGCGGTACATCGGGACGTTCTCGGCCCCGATACCGGACGGACAGCCGTCCACGATAATGTCGCTTTCCTCGACAAGCTGTTCGACCCCGCCCGCGAGGTCGATACCCGCCTCGGCGAATCGGGGCCGACGCTCTTCGACTGCGGCGTAGAGGTCGAACCCGCTGTCGACTGCCGTCGCGGCCTCGTGGTTCGGGCGGGTCTTCGCCACACCGACCACCTCCATGTCCGGCTGTGCCCGGACCGCCGCCGCGACGCGCTTGCCGATTGTCCCGTAGCCGTTGATGCCCACGCGGATCATGACTCGGGGTTCGACGTGTCCCTGTTTATCGGTTGTGGTCACCGCCCGTGGACCCGGACTCCACACCAAGACGGCGACTGTGGCGTGGTTGACGAACCGGGAGCCGTTTGGCTTTATCTACTCCGTCCACGAAACAGTGTATGGGAACAGTAGCGCGTGTTCTCGGAGCGCTCGGGTTCGTGCTGTTCGTGGAGGTCTCTGCCCTGCGCCCGTTTGTGTCGAACCCCGCCCTCGCCGGTGTGCTCCACGACGGACCCGGCGGGTGTCGACCCCCCAGACTCCGGTGATCCACCGGCCGAAGGGACGGGTGTCGGCGACACACGGGCAGTTGAGGCTCGACAGACCGATGCCGCCGACCAGGAGTCAGGTGACCCAACAGGCATGCTGGAGGGACAAGGCCGCACCCGTGGCCGCGAGTTCGAGATCGAGGAGCGGACGGTACGAGCGTCTTGAGGATGGCCGCCGCGTCCAGTGTCTGAACTGCGAGGAGATACACAGCCTGGAGTGACTGCCGGGTCGACAATCGATAAACGGTTTGTCGTAACGGTCCGGCAGGAGAGTGACCTAGTCCGTATCATCGGTAGCCCGACAGTGATAAAACAGGTCGGCCAGTTTCTCTCCCGGAACGGTGTCGCCGTGGCGTAGCAAAGACTGATACTCAGTCGATCACATCGGGTTAGAGGAAGCGTCTGCTTGGAGAGGATGTGCAACTT
>ERZ1034569.150-NODE-150-length-25635-cov-84.983034_pt1 | contig 25635 bp, 20 predicted proteins | sample MGYA00520706_ERZ1034569 | MGnify/ENA primary metagenome ERZ1034569 (study PRJEB33760, sample SAMEA4777722) | hypersaline lake metagenome | biome: hypersaline environment; feature: brines | place: Spain | collected 2014-08 | depth 0 m ...
AGAGAAATTCCGGATCGGTGCGCCCGGCGTCCTCGGCGCTGAACTCGACGTTGTCCGTGTAGGTGAGGGCCTGCTCGATGGCACGGACCGCGCGCTGGATGATCGCCTCCCGCTTCTCGGCCATCGTGTTGCCGAGCTTGTCGAACTTCGCCTCGATGTGGACGTCGCTCGTGGCGATGAAGGTGTGGAGGCGCGTGTCGGTCCCGTCCGCCAGGGCCTCGCCGGCGGCGTCGATGTCGTCCTCCTTGGTGCGGGCGAGGGCACAGGTCACGGGGCCGTCCACCTCCGTCGCGATGCGGGTCACCGCCTCGGTCTGGGCGGGCGACGAGATGGGGAAGCCGGCCTCAATCACGTCCACATTCAGGTCCGCGAGCTTATGGGCAATGTGGACCTTTTCGGGGACAGTCATAGACGCGCCGGGCGCCTGCTCGCCGTCGCGCAGGGTGGTGTCGAAAATCGTGATGGAGTCGCTCATCGGTTGGGTCGTGTGTTGAATGTGGGGCGTCGGAAGGCAGTTTGGGAGTCAGAAGGGCGCCCGGACGCCGCATCGGTCGTCGCGTCCGGACGCTCGATAAGGCGCAGGGTGATCCGCCCGCGAATCCTAAGGGTATTCGGAGCCGGCGGCGGACCAGCAAGTGGCAACGCGAAGGTCACGGTGTTGGGGCGTTTTGGGGAACGGAGTCGGCGGCGCGGGTGGCGACCTCGCGGCCAAACGCAGAGGTCGATGCGGCCTCCTCGTCGGCCGCCGCGAGGTCAGCGGTGCGGAAGCCGGCGTCCAGGGCCGCGTCGACGCCGTGCCGGACCGCGTCGGCGGCCGCTGTTTCGCCGACTTCGTCGAGCAGAAGGGCGGCGCTCAGAATGGCCGCGGTGGGGTTCGCAACGTCCTGCCCGGCAATGTCGGGCGCGCTGCCGTGCACCGGTTCGAAGAGGCCCACCGTGCCCCCGACGCTGGCGGAGGGCAGAAGCCCCAGCGAGCCGGGGAGGGCCGCCGCGAGGTCCGAGAGAATGTCGCCGAAGAGGTTGCCGGTGAGCACCACGTCGAACTGCCGCGGGTCGCGGACCACCTGCATCGCGGCGTTGTCGACGTACAGGTGACGAAGCGTCACGTCGGGGCAGTCGTCGTGGACCTCGGTCACGACCTCGCGCCACAGCTCCGACACCTCCAGCACGTTCGCCTTGTCGACGGACGTCACGTGGCCGCCGCGCCGCCGGGCACGCTGGAAGGCCACGTGGGCGATGCGCTCGATCTCGTCCTCCGAGTACGCCATCGTGCTCCGGGCGCCGTGGCCGGTGCGGCCCTCGGGCGTGCCGAAGTAGATGCCGCCGGTCAGTTCGCGGACGAACAAAATGTCCGTACCGCCCACGCGGTCGGGGCGGAGGGGCGAGGCGCCGGCCAGGGCCTCCGGCACGCGGACCGGGCGCAGATTGGCGTAGACGCCGAGCGCTTTCCGGAGGGCGAGGAGCCCGCGCTCGGGACGCTGTTCCCCCGTGTTGTCGTTCCACTGCGGGCCCCCGACCGCGCCGAGCAGGACGGCGTCACTCTCCAGGCAGGCCTCGCGGGTGGACCCGGGGAGCGGCCCTCCCGTCTCGTCGAGTGCCGCGCCCCCGATCCGGTGCTCGGTGGCGGTCACGGAAAATCCGTGGGCCGAGCCCACCGCCTCCAGCACGCGGAGCGCCTCCCGCGTCACCTCCGGGCCGATGCCGTCGCCGGGAAGCCAGGCAATGTCGTACGATCGTGTGTTATCCATGCCAACCGGTGAGCGTCCGAGTTTGCGTTGCGTTGAGAACGTGCGGAGGTAGAAATCTGGCGCCGTTTCGTGCGGTCAGTTCGACGGGGCCGGGGCCTGCTCGGCCGCGTCGGGGGCGCTCTCGTCGTCCGACGCCTCGTCGCCGTCCAGCCAGGGCATCATGCCGCGCAGTGTCCGGCCAACCTGCTCGATCGGGTGCTCCGTCAGGGCCGCGCGTTCGTCCTGGAGCCGCGGGGTGCCCTGTTCGTATTCCTCGATCCACTCGTCGGCAAAGTCGCCGGACTGCACCTCCTCGAGAATCTTCTGCATTTCCTCGCGCACGGCGTCGTCGATCACGCGAGGGCCGCGCGTGTGGCCCCCGTACTCGGCGGTATCGCTTACCGAGTGGTTCATGTACTCGAGGCCGCCCTCGTAGTAGAGGTCCACGATCAGCTTCAGCTCGTGGAGGCACTCAAAGTAGGCCAGCTCTTCGGGGTAGCCCGCGTCGACGAGCGTCTCGAAGCCCGCCTGGATGAGGGCCTGCGAGCCGCCGCAGAGCACGGCCTGCTCGCCGAACAGGTCGGTCTCGGTCTCGTCCTTGAAGGTTGTCTCGATGACGCCCGCGTGGGTGCCGCCAATCGCGTCGGCGTAGCTGAGGGCGAGGGCCATTGCGCCGCCGGAGGCATCCTGGTCGACCGCCGCGAGGCACGGCACGCCGCTGCCGTCCGTGTAGGTACGGCGGACAAGGTGGCCGGGCGACTTGGGCGCCACCATGAAGACATCGACCGCCTCGGGCGGCTCGATGCGGTCGTAGTGGATGTTGAAGCCGTGGCCGAAGCCGAGGGCCGTGCCGGGCGTCATGTGCTCCGCAATCTTCGCCTCGTAGGCGTCCTTCTGGTGCTGATCGGGGATGAGGAGCATCACCACGTCGCCCCACGCGGCCGCCTCGCCGACGTCCATCACCGGGAGGCCCTGCCGCTCGGCCTTCGGACGAGAGGAGGAGCCGGGGCGCAGGCCGACGGCCACGTCGACGCCGCTGTCGTGTAGGTTCAGGGCGTGGGCGTGGCCCTGGCTGCCGTAGCCGATGACGGCGACCTGCTTGTCGTGGATGAGGGCCGGATCCGCGTCGTAGTGTACGTCCATTTTTGGGTTGAGGGTTGGGGGTTGAGAGTGGAGGGGCCAGAGTCAAACGGTAGCAGGTTATTCGTCGTCCGCGGTCGAGCCGTTGGCGGAGGGATCAGCGTCGGTGGAGGCGAGGGGATTGGGCGCCTCGTACTCCAGGGCGCGGTGCATCGCGACCTGCCCGCTGCGGGCGACCTCTTCAATCCCGTGCTCCTCCATCATGCCGATGAAGGCCGTGACTTTCTTCGTCGGGCCGGTGACCTCCAGCACCATCGTCTCCGGCGTCACGTTGACGACGCGCCCGCGGAAGATGTCTTTGATGTCCAGGATTTCCGGGCGCGTCTCGTCGGTGTACCGCACCTTGAGCAGGCAGAGCTCGCGCTCCACGTGCTCCGCGTCGGTCAGGTCGGTGACGTCGTAGGTGTTGACGAGGTTGTCGAGCTGGCGCGTAATCTGGGCCACGATGCGGTCGTTGCCCACCGTGACGAGCGTGAGGCGGGCGACGGCGGGCTCGTTGGTTTCGCCCACGGCGACGCTCTCCAGGTTGAAGCCGCGGGCCGAGAAGAGATTCGTGACGCGATTGAGCGCGCCGATCGTGTTTTCGAGCGTGACGGCGAGGATGTGCCGGTGCTCCTGGTCGGTCTCGTCTTCCTCTTCCGGCAGGAGGGGCTCGCCAAACTTGCGCTTCCGGCGGATCTGTTGGCGGGTGAGGGGGGCTTCGGACATTGGATGGGCTGGATATTTAGGGCAGAGGTAGCGCTGAGCGGAGTGCCTGGACGGCGGAAATATTGCGTATTGCGTGTTGCGTATCTCAGAACCTGACTGACGGAATACGCACTCCGAAGTACGCACTACGCATTAGCTTTCCGCCATCGCCTCCTTGTCGAACATCTCCGTGAGCATGTCGTCGCTGGCGGCGCCGGCGGGCACCATGGGGAAGACCATCTCCTCTTTTGGCACCTGGAATTCCATCACGACGGGCCGATCGTCGACCGTCCAGGCCTCGTCGATCACGTCGCCCACCTCGTCGGGCGAACGTGCGCGCAGGCCGACGCAGTGGTGCGCCTCCGCGAGCCTCACGAAGTCGGGGTTCGTGGGTTTGAGGTCCGTGTGGCTGAAGCGGTCCTCGTGGAAAAGGGACTGCCACTGCCGCACCATGCCGAGGTAGTTGTTGTTGATCACGGCGATCTTGAGGGGCAGGCCGTGCCGGGCCGCCACGCTCAGCTCCTGCGCGTTCATCACGAAGCCGCCGTCGCCGCTCACGCAGACGACGTCCAGGTTGCGCCCCTCGCGCATGCCGAAGGCCGCGCCCATCGCGGCGGGCAGGCCGAAGCCCATGGTGCCGAGGCCGCCGGAGCTGATGTGGGAGCGGGTCCGGCCGAACTTGTAGTACTGGCAGACCCACATCTGATGCTGTCCCACGTCCGTCACCATCACCGCGTCGCCCTGCGTCTTCTCGTACAGGGCCTCCACGACGGACTCCGGCGCGATCCCGTCCTCCTCGGGGGACTCGTACTCGTAGGGCGGGCACTCGCCCCGCCATTCGTCGATCTGCGCGAGCCAGTCCGACGTGTCTTTCGGCTCCACCTTGGGCCGGAGCTGCTGCAGGACCGTCTGCGCGTCGCCGATGAGCGCGCAGTCGGCGTACACGTTCTTCGAGATGCACGACGGGTCGATGTCGACGTGGATGATCTTCGCGTTGGGGGCCCATTCTTCCACGTCGCCGGTGACGCGGTCGTCGAATCGGGCGCCGACGGCCATGATGAGGTCGGCGTTCTGCACGGCCATGTTCGTGTGGTAGAAGCCGTGCATGCCGAGCCAGCCGAGCGCGAGGTCGTCCGTCTCGGGGAAGGCGCCCAGGCCATGCAGGGTGGTGGTGACCGGGAGGTTGGCCGCGCGGGCGAACTCGGTCAGGACCTCGGGGGCGTCGGCGTTGATCGTCCCGCCCCCCACGTACAGGAGCGGCTTCTCGGCCTCCTCAATCATCGCCGCCGCCCGGTCCACCTGCGTCGGCGCGGCGGCGCCGGGGACGGAGTACCCGTCCAGCCCCGGCTCCTCCGGGTAGGCGAACGGCGCCTCGTCCATCTGCACGTCCTTCGGAAGGTCCACGACGACGGGGCCCGGACGGCCCGTGCGGGCGATGTGGTAGGCCTGCCTGATGGTCGAGGCCAGCTCGTTCACGTCCCGCACCAGGAAGTTGTGCTTCGTGATGCTGCGGGTGACGCCGGTCGTGTCGGTCTCCTGAAAGCTGTCGTTGCCGATCAGGTGGGTGGGCACCTGGCCGGTGAACACGACGATGGGGACCGAGTCGAGGTACGCGTCCGCGATGCCCGTCACGGTGTTGGTGGCCCCGGGCCCGCTCGTGGCGAGCATGGTGCCCACCCGCCCGGTGGCCTTGGCGTAGCCCTCGGCGGCGTGGGTGCCGCCCTGCTCGTGCCGGACGAGGACGTGGTCGTACGACGGCTGGATGCGCTCCATCGCGTCGTAGATCTTGATGACGGCCCCGCCCGGATGGCCGAAGACGCGGTCCACGCCTTCTTCCTCAAGGGCACGGACGAAAATTTCGGAGCCTTTCAGAATGGGCGCGTCCGACGCGCCGTTTGAGGGGGGAGCGGCTGCATCGGAAGACGGCATGGTGTCGGTCGGCATCGGTCGGTCTGGGTCGGCCTAGTCTTGAGGACACGTCGCGGGGAGGGACGGCGCGCGCGAATCCCTTGTCCCCCCTGCCAAACGCCCCGATGCCGTGTAGGCCGCCGAGACGCTAGACGGGTACACGGCGGGCCCGACGGAGGCGCACAAGCTGAATGCGATGACGCTGGACAAGGGCACAGGCATCGGGGAGTGGGGGGCGAGGGGCCAATCCCCTCGGCGCCGCACGATACCTGATGTCATCGCTGGGAAGGGATTGGCGGTCGGTTGTTAGTCCGCAAGAATCGCAATAAGAAGAAGGACACGCACCGAACGCCGAAGCACGGTCGGCACGCGTCCCGTCACGGCAATCCCTTCGTGCATGATCGAACGACCCACGGAGGCCCGGTCTCCCTGAACAGAGGGAGGGCCCAGACCGGATCCCAAGAGGATGGAGTGTGGGGAAGACGTCATCATTGCGGATGGGTCGTCCGTTGAGGGTGAACCCCAATTAGGGGGACATGGAATGCGGTGTCAAGGATAGAAGAGAAGCGGGGCGGTATGTTCGAGACGGAAGATCCTCTGATACGAAGCGCTTCCGATACGAAGAAAATCGAACAAAACTGACTGTAGGGCAAACGTATTTATTCTTTTCTCCAATAAGACTCAGAAATTTGTTTGCCCGAGGTGCAAGAAAAATTTAAGTTCATTGCGTATTCACAATAGGAGGGGTACCGGAGGGGGCTTGAGCACAGGTGCCCAGGAGAAGAGGCAGTACCTGGGGGTTACGACGTGACCTGCGCCTCCAGATTGTGCAGAAGGGCCTGAACTTCGCGTTCGTTGTAGCGCCGGATGAGCGGCCGGGCCAGTGGGTGCAGCAGGGTCGGCCCCGGAACCTGATACGTCGCTGCGTAGGTGAAGTGGCATCCGCCGTCGATGGGCTCAAAGTACCATCGAAGGGTGCCTTGAAGGTCGCCCGTCATGCTCCAGACGATGCGCTCGTTCGGCACGTAGTCGGTCGCGCGGACCTCGCCGGAAAACGACAATCCGAGGATCCGGTAGACGTAGTGGGCCCGAGAGCCGCCGTTTGGCAGTCGCTCGAGGAGCGTGGAGTCCGACAGACTCGGGGTGATCCAGGCCTGGTGGGCGGGGGCATCCATGAAGTCAAACACCCGGTCCACCGGCGGGGAGAGGTCGATGTGCTCGCGAACGGTTACCATTGAGTCATGGGTGACGAGTCATGAGTTGACGAGTCATGAGTTGGTCCGCTATATATTTTCCGAACTGCCGACCACGCGACGGAGGCGTACTCGTGATACGTGACTCATGACGCATGACTCACGACACTGCGAAATCGATATAGACGGCCTCCAGCGGTGCGTCATGCCTACGGGTCTCAGACAGGAGCCGGTCATCGCCGGAACCGGATGTCCTGCACACGGCGCCCGATGGAGACGACGAAGCCGATCGTGAGAATGATAATGCCGCCCCAGAGGACGCTGATGAGGGGCTTCGTGTAGGCCTGCACCACCACCCAGTTCTCGGGCATCACGTCGACGCCCTCCACGGCGAAGGTCGCCTCGCCGTTGTTCGCGTCCATCTCGGTAAAGCTCATTCGGAGGTCCCAGTCCGCGATTCGGTTCTCGATGTACTGCTGCGAGTTGTCGTTCATCACAAGGTAGATGGGCATGAGCGACCGGGTCTCTCGGGTATCGAGGTTGGTGACCCGAAGGCGAGCCCCCACGGCCATCTGCGCGTCGTCCGGCACGCGGGCGTCGGTCGCCGTCGTCTCCATCGCCCCCTCTGGGCCCTTTAGGACCTCGAATCCGTGGAAGGCGACCGCGTACTCGCGGTCCCCGAGGGTGGTCGAGTCGCCGTCTGCGAGCTGAAACTCGCCCCCGGGCGGCCCGTCGTCCTGTGCGACGCCCGTTGCCTCCTTCGGCGTGACGGCGACGAAGAGGTCCTTCTCCAGGAAGGCCTTCACGTCCGGGTGCTTGAACCACTGGTCGTTGCTGCCCTGATAGGCCACAGGGGTGAACGTATGGGTGCGGCCCTGCGGGTCGCGCACGTCCAAGATGTACTGGCCGCGGCCCCGGTCGGTCGTCGTCTTGCCTTCGTAGGTGACCCGGTACCCGTTCACGACGCGCGTCTGGCCCTTGGCCACCACGAAGTTCTCGCGCGGCATCTTGTCCTCGTCCGCCGCCGTGGGCTCGCCGATGCGGGGGAGGGCCTGGTCAAAGCCGTTGGACGCGATGATGCCGAGGATGATGAGGGCGAAGCCAACGTGCGAGAGCGCCCCGCCGGCCATCCGGGGGTTGCCCCGAAGAATGCGCCAGAGCACGGCCCCGTTGCCGAAGAGCGAAAAGAAGCCCACGAAGAGCAGGAGCAGCATCTGCAGGGCCTGTCCGTACGCCGCCCAGAAGTCGGCGAGGCTTCCCGTGAGGCTGGCCGAGGCCGTCTGGGGGGCGGCTCCGGTTCCCGCCGGGATGACGAGCGCCTGCTCCGCGAACGGCGTCAGAATGAGCACGGCGATGGTGCTCGCGGTGGCCAGGGCGAGCGGCTTCAGCAGAACCCGGTTCACCGTCGCCACGTCCATCTTTTTCCACCAGAAGAGCTGGCCGAGCCCGGCGAGAAACACGAAGCCGAGCGCCAGGGGCAGGGTCCACTGGTTGTAAAACGACTGCGGCACGGCCGACGGGTTGTCCCGGAAGATCTGGCCGAAGATGGGCGCGCTGGTGCCGAGAATGATGACGGCGGCCGTGGCCGTGAGCAGGACCGAGCCGCAGAGGATCATGAACTCGCGGGAGAGGGTGCGCGGCTCCTCGTCGGGCACGGGCAGCTCGCCGTACCGGTACGTGAACAGCCCGATGCCCAGGACGCCGAGGGTGGCGATCCAGAGCAGCAGCTGATTGTAGAGGCCGAGGCTCACGAACGAGTGCACCGACACGTCCCCCAAAATCCCGCTTCGCGTGAGGAACGTGGAGTAGATGACGAACAGGTACGCCGCGATGGAGAGAAGGAGCGAGGCCTTTTGGCTCGACCCACTCTTCTTCTGCACCAGCATCGTGTGGAAGGCGGCCACGCCCAGCAGCCAGGGGACGAGGGACGAATTTTCCACCGGGTCCCACGCCCAGTACCCACCGAACGAGAGCGTGACGTAGGCCCAATACCCGCCCATCGCGATGGCCACGCCCAGCGCCATGACGGCGAAGAGCGTCCACGGCAGGGCCGGGCGCACCCACTGCGTGTAGCGCTTCTTCCACAGCGCCGCGAGGGCAAAGGCAAACGGCACGACCATCGCCGAGAAGCCGAGGAAGAGGATCGGCGGGTGGATCGTCATCCAGGGGTTCTGGAGCAGGTCGTTGAGCCCCTGCCCGTCCGCCGGCACGAAGCCGGGGTTTTGCTGAAAGATGGGCGCGTCGGCAAACTTCTCCGGCAGCGTCATGAACGGGGAGGAGCCGATCTCAACGGGGCCGAACTGCAGCCCCACAATCATCGACAGCAGGAAGAGCTGGCAGAGGCCCACGACGGCCATCACCGGCGTCTCGTACTCCCGCTGGACGTAGGCAATGAGGAGCCCCCCCACGACGCACATCATGAGGGCCCAGAAGAGGAACGAGCCTTCCTGCCCGGCCCAAAACGTGGAAAAGAGGTAGTGCCCCGGCAGGTCGTTCGACGATTGCTGGTAGACGTAGGCGTACTGGTACTGGTGGCTCAGAATCATGTACCAGAGCACCCCGGACGCGGCGCCCACGGCCGTGCTCATGGTGCCCCAGGCCCAGCGGCCCGCCCGCTTCCAGGTGCTTGCCGTGCGCACGTCCTCGTCGGTCCGGGCGGCCCAGAAGAAGGCGACGGCCGACACGCCACACGCCACAAAGGCGCTTAGAAGAAGAAGCTCACCGATCGTACCGAGCATGTGGGAGAACGATTAAACCAGGCCAACAAGCGGAAATTTTTGAAAATACGGCGCCGGACTCGGTTCCGTCTCACACGGGGTATGGGAAGGCATTTCGGATTAGTACGCGAACGTTTCAACGAACGAGGGCGCGGCGCCGACGGTGCGGGCGCCGGGCATCCGCTGTGTCGAGCTCAGGGTGCCCTGGGCCGGGGAGAGACCGGGCGGGGTGGGGAACCTTGGATCCGGCACTGCTTTTCGACGGACAACAATCGCCTTCAAAATTCCGCCCTGCGCACAGCCTATGGGGATTCGATCGCATCCGGCCGTGAGGGACGCATGGGCTGGGCCCCGCTGGGCCTTGCTTCTGCTGTGCGGGGTGCTGGCAGGGTGTGGCTCAACGCAGCACGTGGGGGAGCAGGGGCTTCCCGACGCGCAGGGAATTGCCAGCTACTACGCGGACAAGTTCGTGGGCCGAACGACGGCCAACGGAGAGATTTACGACCACCAGGGGCTTACGGCCGCCCACCGCAGCCTGCCGTTCGGGACGCGGGTCCGCACCACCCGCATCGACGCGCCTGCGCAGCCGTCCGTGGTCGTGCGCATCAACGACCGGGGGCCGTTCAAAGACGGGCGCATCATCGACCTTTCGAAGGCGGCCGCCGGGCGCCTCAACATGCTTCGCGACGGGCTCGCGGAGGTGCGGCTGGAGATCGTCTCGTACCCGTCAGGCCCCGCCTCCACGACCGCCGGGCCGTCAGGGGAGGAGCCGTCGGGGCCGGAATCGTCAAGCGCCGGGTGGTAGCGCTGGGCCGGCGGGAACGGCGCCCAACGGGCAAAATGACGCCCCGACACCGATAGAAAAGGAGGTCGACCCGGCGAACGGGCGCGACCTCCTCGCTGAACACAGAGCACGGCGGTTGAAGGCGGCGGGGGACTACGGCTTCTCCGTGGCCACGAAGTCGGCCCGCTCGCCGGACGGGGTGCTCACCACATCCGTAATCTCAACCGAAAAGCTCTTCTCGCGCTCGCGGCTTCGGTCGTAGAGGATGCCTTCGAAGTTGGCATCGTCCTCCTCGTCGGCGAGGTCCTCGATTTGCTCTTCGTCCTCCCCGAAGAAGACGCCCTTGTAGGCCTTGCCGTAAACGGTCTTTTCCGAGTAGGCGAACCCCTCCCCTTCCATGTCGTTAAGCGTTGCGTCGTGCAGGTCGTACAGGCTCATGGTCGTGCAGAGAATTTAGATGGGACAGCGTGTGCGAGGCGGGCGATGTGGGCGTGTACTGCCCGGGCGCGAGCGGCCTCCAGGTGAGAGCGAAACGGAGGACACGGCCGGGCGAGCAGCATTGCACAAACGTCGAGGCATGTACTTCAGAATGAAGATGCCCGTGACCCCGATAGAACCATTGCCTATACGACGCGAAAGCCCATCGGTTCGCCGGGACGGGTCCGGACCCGTCTCGGGCGGAGAACGGAACATGCCTGGCCGTCATTCCTGCCCGTCTGCCGTGTTGTCCGTCGGTTATGCCTGAGTCCGCGTTCGATCCGGATCGTGTTCGAGACGCCCAGAACGGGGACGAACAGGCCCGGAACGGGCTCCTCCGCCGCCTAGAGCCCATTCTGCGGGGCTACTTCATCAAGCGCATCGGGGCCGAGACCGACGTTGATGATCTGGTGCAGAATACGCTGGTGCGCATCCACGAAAGCCTCGACGATCTTGAGAAGCCGGGCAGCCTGAAGTCGTTCGCCATGAAGGCGGCCCTGTTCGAACTGCAGGACTACTACCGTGGGCGCTACGACATGAAGGAGCACCTGCGCGACCCGGACCTTCCCCTGGGACAGTCGACGGACCCGGAGGACCGGAGTGCCCAGGTGGACGTGGAGAAGGCCCTCGACGCCCTCACGCCGAAGGCGCAGCGCATCATGGAGCTGCGGGAGTACGGGTACCTCTACCGGGAGATTGCCCAGATGCTCGACACGACGGAGGCGGCGGTCAAGATGCAGGTAAAGCGTGCCTTCGAAACCATGAAGGATGCACTGACGGCCCTGCTCCTTCTCGCCTGGTTCTTTGGGCTGTAATCATATTTCCGGAACTGTTACTTTCCCGGCGTCGGGAGCGGCTACCCCTTTGGTCGGGTCCGTTCGGGGCGGGAAGGGCCCCCTCGGCCCCCGGCCTCGGAGTCGGTTCTTTTCCTGACGGATACGATTACTCGGACCATGGACGACGCGTACGGTCCCCTTCTGTTTGAGGACGCCCTTTCTTCCGAGCAGCGGGCGAAGCTGCGGGCACGACTCGCTGAAGACCCGGCGCTGGCCGACGGCTGGGCGCGCTGGCAGCAGGTGCGCGCCCGGCTGCGGGAGCGCCTCCAAGAGCATGTCCCCGACCGGCGCCTTCTCGTCCTGTATGCGCTGTCCGAAGAGGGCCGGGAGGACCTTCTGACGCCCGAGGAGGCCGAGGCCCTCGACGCGGCACGCCCCGCCATTGCCGACGCCCTCGACGCGGTTCCGGCCCTCCAGCAGGTGGTGAAACGGGTGCAGGACGAACGGGCCGACTTCGAAACGGTGTGGGCACAGCACCGCGAAGAGATTTGGGCCGCGGAAGACAAGACAGACCGCCGCTCGCAGACGGACCGAAACGAGCGCGCCCCGCGGCGCCCCGGACGTGCTCGCAGGGAGGGGGCTGGGCGCCAGTGGGCGTGGCGCCTCACCGTTGCGGCCCTCCTGCTCGGCGCCGCCGTCCTGGCTGTGGTGTACGGGCCGCAAGGGGCGGAGCGGACGACCGTGACCGCGGAGGCGGGGGAGCAGCGGCAGGTGGAGTTTGAGGACGGCTCGACGGTTCGGCTCGTGGGGGCGTCCACGCTGTCCTACACGCCCGGGATGGACGCGGCCGAAGAGCGACGCGTCACGCTGGCGCGTGGCCGCGCTTATTTCGATGTGACCGCCCGGGAGGACGTGCCGTTCGTGGTGACCACGCCCGCAGCCCGAACCGAAGTGCTCGGAACGAAATTCGGGGTCGCGGCCGGAAACGACACCACGGAGGTTGTGCTCGTGGACGGGCGGGTGCGCGTGGGGCCGGGCGGAAACAATGAGGCCGAGCCGGTGGTGCTGGCCCCGGGCGAGCGCAGCACGGTCCGAAGTGGAGACGCCCCCACCTCTCCTGCGCCCGTGGACCTTACCGCGACGCTGGACTGGACCGGACTTTTCGTCTTCCGGGCCGCGCCCACGCGCATCATTGCGGAGCGATTGCGCGACCACTATGGCGTGTCCATCTCCGTCGCGCCGGCCCTTGCCGAGGAGCCCGTGACGGGAACCTTTGAGCGGAATCGGTCGGTGGGGCAAGTGCTCAACACGATTGCCCGCGCGCTGGGGGCGGATGTGCGGAAGGAAGGGGAGGCCTACCGACTCGAACCCGGCTCCTAGGGGGCCTTCTGGGCAGTCTCAAGACCCTAGGGGCGTGCGGAGGAGGACGCTCGCTGAACGAGGGCCCATGCCGAGAGTAAAATGATGTTCATTCGCTCTCCGGGTCCACACCAGCGAGGACCGTGCCGCGCCTTCTCTGTGTCGTTGTTGTCCTGATGGGGGCCGTCGGAGGGGGCATGGAGGCCCGCGCGCAGGCGCCCATTGTCATTCGTGTCGACGAGGTCCCACTGACGGCAGCGCTCGAAGAGGTGCGCGCCCAGACGGACCTTGATCTCGTCTACGCCGAGCGGCTCGTGGAAGACCGCACGGCGAGCTGCTCGTACACGGGAGCGGATCGGGGGGCCGCACTCGCATGCGTGCTCGACGGCACGGACATCCGGGCCGAGCGGGTGCGCCGGGGGCAATACGTGCTCGTGGCCCGGCCCGACGACGAGCGCAACGCAGAGGCCACGCCGCGCGCCTCGCTCAAAGGGTACGTGCTGGACGCAGAGACGGGTGAGCGCCTGCCGGGCGCGCACGTCTACCTAACCCAACTGAAGGCCGGCGCGACGACGAACCAGGACGGCTACTTCGTGATGTCCGGCCTGCCTCCCAAAGACTACAGGGTGCGCATTTCGTACCTGGGGTACCAGTCCATAGACACCACGCTCACGGCCGGGGCCGGGCCCGCTCGCATCTCGTTGGCCGGCACGTCCATCCAGTCGGAAGGCGTCGTCGTGGAGGCGGGGTCCACGAGTGTCGACGACAATGAGCGTCTCCCGGGCATGCGGTCCGTCGCCTTGAATCGGCTCGATCAGCTGCCCTCGTTCGGGGAGCCGGACCTCTTCCGTGCCCTTCAGTGGACGCCCGGCATCCGAAAATCGGGCGTGACGAGCGGGGGGCTCAGTGTGCGGGGGGGCAACCCTGACCAAAACCTCTATCTCCTCGACGGCGCCCCGGTCTACCACCCGTGGCACGCCTTCAGCCTGATCTCGACGTTTCAAACCCAGACGCTCCGCTCCACCGAGCTCTACCGCGGGACCTTTCCCGTAGAGCACGGGGGGCGCCTGTCGGCCGTGCTCGACGCCCAGATGAAGGATGGAAGCCGACGCGCCCCGAAGGCCGTGGCGGGGCTCAGCGTGTTCAGCGGACGGTTTCGCGTCGAATCGCCCCTCACGGAGTCGACCTCGTTCATGGTGTCGGGGCGGCGCTCGTATCTCGACAAGCTCATCGGGCGGCGCCATCCGGTGACGGGGGACAGTGGGCGCCGCGACACCCTCCGCACGGGCTACTACTTCTTCGACACCAGCGCAAAGCTCACGCACCGCTTTGGGCCGAACCACCGGCTTTCGCTTAGCTACTACCACGGGGGGGATGACCTGGATCTTCGCCTCCCGTTTGATCTGTCCCTGGATTTTTCGTCCTGGCTGCGCCCGCCCGATCTCCTGTTTGAGGTGGCCCAGAATTGGGACAATCGGGTCGTCAGCGCACAGCACCGCTATCTCGCCGGCGATGACCTGTTTCTTACCACGACAGGGTATTACTCCGGGTATCGGGCCCAGGAGGCGTCGTTCGTGCAACCGACCACGACCGCGTCGCTCACGTCCGACTACCGGGTCCGGCTCTCCGACGCAGGGGTGAAGGTGCAGGCCGACTATCACCACTCGGTGAGCCACGAGTGGACCGGGGGGCTAGAAGTCTCTACACTGCAATTCGAGAGCACGCTCAACAGCAACCTGCAGCGGTCGAGCGGAACGTCCAGCCGCCGCGTCCAGGACAGCCGCGTCGCCGCCGCGAAAGTGGTGGGGTATCTGCAGGACACCTGGACCCCGACGCCCCAATGGACCGTGGAGTCGGGGGTGCGGGCGAGTTATTTCAGCGGGGGGGATTACGTACACCTCGCGCCCCGGCTCAGTGCGCAGCACGTGGTGCATCCGCGGTGGCTCGTCGTGGAGGGCAGCGTGGGCCTGCACGTGCAGCACCTGCAGCGCCTCCGAGATCGGTACTCGCTGGCGTACGACCTGGTATCGAGTCGATGGATCCCGGCGAGTGACCGCGTCCGGCCTGCAACCGGGGGGCAGTTGGGACTCGGGACGTACACGCAGCTGCGGCCCGGATGGAGCCTGGAGCTGGACGCCTACGCCCGAGAAACCCGCGACATCCTCGTACCGGCCGACGTGTTTCAGGAGAAAGAGGGCATCGAGGGCCCGGGAATTGAGATTGGGGCACTGCTCGGCCAGTACGTGACCGGCACCGAGCGGGCCTTTGGCCTCGAATTCAGCACGCGCTACGAGCAGGGCCCGTGGCGGGCACGGCTGGGGCTGAGCATGGGTCGGACGTTTATCCAAGCCCCGGCCCGATCGGGCCTTCGGTGGCGGCCGTCGGGCCTGGACGTGCCGGTATCGGTCCGCAGCACGCTTGGGTGGGAGGGGGCACACTGGCAGGCGACCGTGGCTGCGGAGCTGCGCAGCGGATATCCCATCACGGTGCCGGAGGCGCGTTACAAGTTGGGCGACCCCACGGCCTCCACACCGACGTCTTACCTGTACCGCCCGCAGGTGCACAACGGGCGGCTTCCCCCGTACCTCCGGGTGGACCTGACTGTGGGCTATCAGTTCCAACTGCTTTCCGCGGACTGGACGGCCACGGTGGACGTCTCCAACGTCACCAACCGCGACAACGTCCTGGATCGGACGTACCGGCCCACCGAGACGGGCGTTGACGTCAACCGTCAGCGGGGGCTGCCGATTCTTCCCCTGGTGGAGCTGGAGATGCGACTGTAGGCCCCCGTGCACCAGAAGACCGAGCGCAGAACGAGTCGACCGTTCGCTTGCCGACACGACCCGAATGCACCGAGAGACGAAACGACACACGCTACGGGCCCTTGGGGGGGTGCTCCTGATGGCTGGGCTCATTCTGGTGCTGGGTCGATGCGACCTGGCGAACCCCACGGAGCCGCAGTCGCTCGTGGTGGAGGCGTTTTTTACGACCGACCGCCCGCTCCCCTCGATCACCCTTCGGCGCACGCGCCCGCTCGACGCGCCCGGCAGTCGGGACGACAATGCGGCGGCCGGGGCGGCCATCGAGGTCGTCCTGGATGGGGAGTCCGTCTCGTACGAGGAGCACGATGCACGGCCGGGGCTGTACGTGCCGGAGGCGGCCCTCGGGACGGTGCCGGCGGACGTCCCGTGGGCCCTTACGGTGGAGTGGCGGGACGAGATTGCGCGGGCGCAGGGCCGAACCCCGCCCCCTATCGACCTGGGCGAGGTCTGTGTCGAGGTGCCGGACGCTCCGGTACAGGCCGTCCGTGTGGACTCGTTGCGTCGCGACTCGCTCGACATTCCCGCGGAGCAAGGATACCTTTACCCGATCAATGTATCGGTAAGGTGGCCGGCGGGGACGCTCCCTCCGGGTGCGGACACGACCCACTGGGTGCGGCCGCAGCTCCGCCCCGACACCGCTGAGTTCTCGTCCCGCGTGGTCAACTTCTTCTTGGAGCCGGTGGACGTACGGCGTGAAGACCAGTTTCGGACCCGGAATGGGCAACGAGCGTGGCGGGGCGTCTACGCGGTGCCCGTCGCGGGCCGCACCTCGGCGCTTCCCGGACACGACCTCACCGTGACGATTGCTCGCGGCGACACTGCATTCGCGGCGTTTGCTCGAAGCCGTGACGACCCGGAGCGGCGCGAACCGGTGTCGAACGTGGAGGGCGGGCTCGGCATCGCCACGGCGGTCGCGATCGACTCGTTGCGTCGCACGGTGGAGGGGACGGGGAAACAGTGCTACGTTCCTTGAAGGCCCGGGTCCCCGGAGAATCCAGCCCGGAGATCAGGTGTACAACGACCCGAAACCACAGGCGAGGGCAGTCGCCACTCGACGTGCACACTCCATCGCAAATCCACCGATCCACATGTCCGAGGGGACGCCGGCAGGAACGATTACGCGCCTTGACCCTCAGGTCAACAACGAGAACCGGGTGTCGGTCTTCATCGACGACGAGTTTGCATTCGGGGTGCATGAGGACCTCGTGGTCAGGCACGGCCTGACGGTCGGGACGGCCCTCACGGCGGAGGACGTGCGCGAGATTGAGGCCGACGAGCAGTACGTGGAGGCCAAGCAGGCGGCGCTCGACTACCTTGCGCACAAACCGCGCACGGAGACGGAGGTGCGCCGGAAACTCAAGCGGAACGACGCGCCGGCGTTCGTGATCGACGACGTGGTTGCCCGTCTGTACGAACTGGAGTACCTGGACGACGAGGCCTACGCGCACGACTACGCCCACAACCGCTTTTCCAGCAAGAAGTACGGCCCGGTACGCATCCGACGAGAGTTGAAAGAGCGGGGCATCGACCGGCACCTGGCCGACGCGGCGGTCGACACGCTTTTTGAGGACGAAGACGCAACCGCGGCGGCCTGGGAGCACGCCGAATCCCGGTGGCCGCGTCTGGCCGACGAGGACGACCCGCGTCGCCGCCGGCAGAAAATGTACCGGTATCTCCGCCGTCGCGGCTTCACGTCCGAAACCATCCGTCCCATCCTCGACGAGCTGGAGCGAGAGGGGGGGCGCTCTCCCGTGTAGACAGACGCGAACGAGAGCGGCCGCCCGCGCCCGACGGACGACGTTTCTCTTTCATCCGCCACGCCCGCTTGCATGCCCGACGGCCCCGATCCGTCTTCCTCCGGTCCCGACGAATCGCCAGGCCCCGACCCAGAAGAACCGTCGTCGTCGGAGACGGCGCCGGCACGCCACGCCCGGACGACCACGGCATCCCGCCGGGGCCACGCCCGAGAGCGAATGCCCGTCTCCCCGGACGAGTCCGCCAGCACATTCACGTTCGACCGGGTGGTTCGTTTTCTGCTCGGGGCCGCGGCCGTCGGGTCCGTCGGATGGATGGTGTGGTACTTCGCCGGCATTGTGCTGTACCTCATCGTCGGGGGCCTGCTCGCGTACCTGCTCCGTCCCCCCGTCGACTACATCCAGGGACTTGGCGTTGGACGGGTCCCGGCCATCCTGGTCGCCTTTGCGGTCTTTCTGGGGGTGATCGTGGTGATCGTGACGTCGGTGGTGCCGTTCATTACGCGTCAGGTCCAGGACTTGTCGCAGCTCATTACCATCGACACGGCCGCGTACGTGGCCAATCTCATCGAGGCGCAGGTTCAGGGCGTCGTCCCGCTGGAGCAAGGCGTATTGGAGGAGAATGTCCGCCAGGCGGCCGAGTCGCTCATGCGGGGCGATCTGGTGGAGGGCCAACAGGTGGCCGAGACGGTGAGCTCTGTCGTGAGCGTCTTCACGAACATCGTGTACGCCGTCGTCATTGTGCCCTTCGTCACGTTTTTCCTACTCAAAGACGAGCTTCGGATCCGGCGGAGCCTCCTCCACCTCGTGCCCAACCGGTATTTCGAGGTCACGCTCTCGATTCTCGCGAAGGTGGAGCTGAACATTGGGCGCTACTTCCGGGCCCTGCTCGTGCAGGGGACGGCCATTGCGGTCATCGCGTCCACGCTCCTGTGGATCGTGGGCCTGCGGGGCGCCATCGCCATCGGCATCTTTACCGGCCTGGCCAACACGATTCCGTACTTCGGTCCGTTTCTGGGCTTCCTGGCGGGCACGCTCGTCGGCATCGCCCAGACGGGGGACGTGTCGCTGGTGCCGGGGGTGGCCCTGGCCATGGCCCTCACGCAGCTGGCGGACAACGTGCTGCTCCAGCCTCTCATCTTCTCGCGGGCCGCCCAGACCCACCCGCTCGTCATCCTCTTCGTGGTGCTGGCGGGCGCCCAGCTGGGCGGCATCCTGGGGATGCTGATGGCGATTCCCCTCACCACGACGCTGCGCGTGATCGTGGAGCAGCTGCTCTGGAGTCTCCGCAACTACCGGATCCTGCGGGCGGGGTAGGCCGCCCGGGCCAGTCTCTCGGGGACCGACGATCGTCCCGAGCCGTTTTCCGAATTCTCGCTTCTTCCTTCCTTCCCACGTGTCGCTTCCGCCATGCCCCGCTCGACCGCCGCGTCTATGCGTTCCGACCCCGCTGTGTACGACGACGAAGACCTCGATGCTGCGAGGGCGGCGGTGCGGGAGCGCGTCGGCTGGGCCCCCGAGATGGCGCTTATTCTGGGGTCGGGGCTGGGGCGCCTGGCGGAGGCGGCGGACGAGACGACGGTCGTGCCCGCCGCCGAGATTCCGGGCTATCCGGAGTCGACCGTGGAGGGGCACAGCGGGAAACTCGTGTTTGGCGCCCTGGAGGACACCCGGGTCGTCTTTGTGCAGGGGCGGGTGCACCTCTACGAAGGGTACCCGGTGCAGAAGATCGCGATGCCGGTGCGGCTGGTGCACGCCCTGGGGGCCGATCGCATGCTCGTCACCAACTCGGCCGGCGGCATCAACCGCACCTTCGACCCGGGCACGCTCATGTTCATCACGAGCCACCTCAACATGGCGTTCGCCAGTCCAGGGGTCGGAGCCGGGGCGGGGCCGGCCCGTCAGCGATCGGAGGAGGAGCAGGCTCCCTTCTACGAGCCGGGGTGGACGAGCCGGGCCGAGCAGGTGGCCCTCGATTTGGGGCTGGACGCACGGCGGGGCACCTACGCCTGGACCCTGGGGCCGAGCTACGAGACGAAGGCGGAGGTGCGGGCGCTGGAGCAGCTGGGCGCCGACGCGGTGGGGATGAGCACGGTGCCGGAGGTGATTCAGGCGCACCAATTGGGGATGGCGGTCCTCGGCCTGTCGACGATCACGAACCCGGCCGCGGGCCTGGCGCCCGGCGGTCTCGATCACGACGAAGTCCTCGAGGTGAGTGAGCGGGTGCGGGGGGATCTGATGAAGCTGGTGCGGGGCATCGTGCGGGTGGCCGACGCGTAGAGGCGAGACCCGTGGTTGACGTGACGTTCCTCTTGGCCGAACCCGGGTTTTTAAGCTGCGGGGCGGAGGGCCGCCTCGTACCGGTCGAGCTCCGTCTGCAGCCGCTCGCGCATCGGGGGGAGGCGCGGGTCGTCGTGGGGGGTGGACGCCTCCAGAACGGCCGCGTGAAACCACCGCTGCGCCTCGGCGTCGCCGCTGAGGGCCGAAAAGATGTCCTCGTCCGCCTGCAGGCTCTGGGTGATGGACCACAGGTTGTGGATCTTGTCGGCCAGGCTGATGGCGGCGGCGTCCGGCGGGCCCGTGCGGATGCCCTCGAGGTAGTCCTCCTTGCGGGCCCGCCAGGGCCGCATCTGCCCGTCGTCGTCCAGCTTCTGCTCGGAGACCTGAACCACGAGCCGGGCCACGTCCGCCCCCACGGCGTCGCGGAGCTGCTTGCGGCGCAGCCGCTGGCCGTGCTGGTTCATGTCCTCAATCGCGTCGTGCAGGTAGGCGGCGGCCACGGTCGCTTCGCCCCAGCCCGCCCGGCGCACGATGGAGGCCACGGCGGCAAGGTGGGCGATGACCGGGATTTGGACCTCCTCGCCCTCGGGCACCTCGAACGCCGGGTCGCGCCAGACGCCCTTCCGGTAGGTGCCGTCGTGCCATTGGGCCGACAGCTCAATGGCGTGTTCAATGAGCGGGCTAAAGAGACCCTCCGGGGATGGGCCGTCCTCCATGACAGGGCTCAGCGGGTGTTTGGGGGCAGTCGACGAGTGTTTGCGCCGGGCGCTCGGGCCGCTATACGCCCACGACCTGGTGGGCAGAGGTATCGGTACGGAGCGCGTGCCGCAGGTCGTCGAGCAGGGCCGGGCTGTACTTGTTGAGGTAGTACAGCACGTTGATCGTGCGTTCCTGGAGCGTCCCGTCCGGGCGAAGGTTCGTGTGGGCCTTCTTGAGCTGCGCTCGGACCTCGTCCTGCTGCCGTTTTTCGGCCCGGACGACCTTCTGCTTTAGGGCCTCCATCTCGTCCATGATTGCCGACCGCGTCGCCTCGGTGGAGGCGCCGAGCGTCCGGTCTACGGCCTCCACCTCGGGCTTCAAGGCATTGAGGGTCTGGTGGAGCTGCGGCAGGGCCTCCGAGAAGAGGGCATCCACGTCGACCTCCATCGTGTCGACGACCACGTCCTGAAAGAGCGGCTCCAGGCCGTCCCGAAAGTCCGCAACCGTCAGGCCGTACTTGTCGAGCACCTTCTGCACCTTGCCCTCCACCAGGGACACACTCGCCCGTGGGTGAATGAGGGGCATGTCGAGGTCCGCCCAGTCGTAGACCCCCCCGTACTGGGCGAAGTAGGACACCTCGCCGGGGCCCGCAACGTACGCGGCGGTCGGCAGGAGGTGGTCCTGCATCAGCGGACGCAGGACGACGTTGGGACTGAAGCGTTCGGGCGTCTCGTCCAGGCGATTGAGCAGATCGGAGCGGGAGAACGTCCGGTCCGTGCCGCGGAGCCGAAAGGCGTTTTCGTCCTCCAGGTCGATTGCCCAGCGGCCGTCGTCGCCGAGCCAGAAGAGGTTGGTCGGGCGGGCGTTGACCTGTGCGTGGTAGCCCCGATCGCGGAGCGCCCGACCGGCCGCGTTCACCGGGGCGACGGAGGCCCGCGGGTCCTCAATGTCGCGCCGGAAGAGGGGGCGGGTCAGTGCCTTGAGGCGGGCATCGTCGGGGTTCATGAACACGAGCCCGTCGTCCTCGAAGAGGGAGCGCATCAGGCGGGCGAAGGCATCCTCGAGGCGGGTGCCGGGCTGGTAGGCGGCGCGCACCTGTTCCATCACTGCCGGCTTGAAGTCGGAGGGGGGCAGGGCCTCGTCGAGCCGGTCGACCACGTCCTGGATCCCGTCGGTCAGGGCGAGTCGCCCGACCGCCCCGGGATTGTCGTCCACGCCGGGCTCGTAGGAGAGGGGCACGACCTCGTTGTGCTGGAGGACGTGCGCCGCGGCAATCTCTTCGAAGTCGTGGTCTTCGCCCTCCACCCAGAAGACGGGGACGACGGGGCGCCCCGTCTGGTCCGCCCACTCCTCGATCAGCTGGAGCGTGGTGATGGTCTTGTAGATGGTGTAGAGCGGCCCCGTAAACAGCCCCACCTGCTGGCCCGTCACCACGGCGATGCTGTCCGGGTCCCGCAGGGTCTCAATGTGCGAGCGGGTGCGCTCGTCGAGGCCCCAGCGCTCGTTCTGGTCGAGCAGCGTGTCGGCCAGCACCTCGCGGTCGGCGGGGCGCTTGGCCGCCGCCGTGGCCGCCGCCCGGCGCGCCGGGCGGGACTGCCAGTCGCCCGGATAGAAGTCCGCCACCGCGTCGAAGTCGGTGCAGTAGTCGACGAACAGATCGGGGAAGGCGCCGAGGGCAGCGGGCGGGGTGCGGTGCGCAGCGCGCTCGGTGGGGGACGGCATGCGGGCGGAGGAAATGGTGGAAAGAGTGACGGGGTTGGGGGCGAGACCGTCGCGACGAGGGGCGAGGCTCGGGACAAACGGCAACGGACAATAAAAAAGGCGAAGCCGCGGGCACGAGTCCCGCAGGGCTTCGCCAGGATCGAGGGTCCGATCGGGGGCGCTAGTTCTGGTTCTGCTGCTTCTCCTGCTCCAGGCGCTTGATTTCGTCGCGGAGCTCGGCGGCCCGTTCGTAGTCTTCCTCCTCCACGGCCTCCTCGAGCTGTTTCTGCATCTGTTCGAGTTCGGTGCCCTCTTCCTCCTCCGAGGGGGACGTCTCTTCGGCCTGCTCGGCGAGCGAGGAGATGTCCGACTCGTCTTCGGCGACGATGCCGGCCTCGTCCAGCACCGCGGGGGCGACGAAGATGGGCGCGTCCACGCGAACGGCGAGGGCCACGGCGTCGCTGGGGCGGGAGTCGAGCTGGTGCTCTTCGCCGTCGTGGCGGTACCGGATCTTGGCGAAGAAGGTGCCCTCCCGAAGTTCGTCGATCACAACCTCCTCCACGTCCACGTCCACGGCCTCAAACGTATCGCGCAGCAGGTCGTGCGTCATCGGGCGCGGGGGCTGAATCTTTTCCAGCTCCAGCGCAATCGCCTGGGCCTCAAATGCTCCGATGATGATTGGCAGACGGCGGTTGCCTTCGACCTCTCCGAGCACAAGGGCATAGGCCCCTCCGCTGGAAGGGCTCGTGGAGAGACCAATGATATCTACCCGAGTAAAATCCATCGCGAGCTCAGTGAATTCAGAGAAAGTGCTCAATGCCCGAGAGTAACGCGCCGGCCCGTCTCGCCGAGCGGCAGAACGGAGCTATACTTCAGAGATTGCACCCGCCTCTTCAAGCGAAACGTCCAACGCGTCCAGAAACGCGTTGTTCTCCTCCTCGGTCCCCGCACTGACGCGCAGATACCCTTCCAGCTCCGGATACCCGCCCATGTTGCGGACCAGAACGCCGCGGTCCGCCAGCCGGTCCTGCAGCGTATCGGCCGGCAGCGGGGTGGTGAAGACGACGAAATTCGCCTGCGAGGGCACCACCTCGACCCCCTCCATCGCCTGCAGGGCCTCGGTAAGGGTTGTGATCGAGGCCTCGATGCGCGATACGCGGTCCTCAATCAGGTCGGGGCGCCGCAGCACCGCCAGGGCCGTCTGCTCGGCGAACCGGTCCACCATGAAGGGCAGACGCGCCTTCATGAGCTCCGTCACCACGGCGGGGTGGGCGAGCAGGTACCCGAGCCGCGCGCCCGCCAGCCCGAACCCCTTCGAGAGCGTGCGGAGAATCAGCACGTTGGGGGGTTGCTCAAGCAGGTCGATGGCGGTGCCCTCCGGGTTGAACTCCACGTACGCCTCGTCGATCACCACGAACCCGGAGCTCGCCGTGACGACCTGCTCGAGCTCGTCGAGCGTCATGGCCAGCCCCGTCGGGTTGTTCGGCGTGGTGAGGATGGTCAGAACGGCGTCGGTCTCCGCCGCGGCCGTGGCGAGGGCATCCGCGTCGAACCCAAAGTCGTCCTGGGGCGGCACAATGGTGAGGTCGGCCTCCTGCAGGCGCATCACCTTCTCGTAAAGCGAGAACATCGGGCGGGGCAGGACCACCGGGTCGCCCGGGTCCAAGAAGGCGAGGCCGAAGGTGTAGGTGATCTCGTTGGAGCCGTTGCCGACGAGGATCTGGTCGGGATCGACGCCGTCGTACTCGGCGAGCGCATGGCGCAGCGCCTCCGGCTGCTCGGAGGGATACCGGTTCATCTCCACCTGCGCGTGGGCGTCGAGGAGCTCCTGTTTGAGGCCCGCCGGCAGGTCAAAGGGGCTCTCGTTCTGGTTGAGCTTTACGTCAATCCCCTCCGGCATGTCCACGATGTACTCGCTCCGGTCCCGCACGGCGGGCCGGATGTGCTGGAGCACGTCGTCGAGGGACGGGGAGTCGGTGTCAGCGGCCATGGGCCCGGCGGGGCGTCTCGGAAGGGAAGAGCGAATGGAGTATACAGAAGGTACCAGCAGGCGGGCACAATGTCTCCGGGGTCACGGCTTTTTCGAACCCGACCCGCCGTCGCGATCCAGCCGTGTCCGGATCGCCTCGGCGTGGGCCTGCAGGTCTTCCGCCTCGGCGATGGTGGCAATCTTCGGTCCGGTCTCGTCCAGCCGGTCCTTCGTGTAGGAGAGGACGGACTGTGTGCGCACGAAGTCGTCGACCCCAAGGGCGGAGGCGTGGCGGGCCGTGCCGCCGGTGGGCAGCACGTGGTTGGGGCCCGCAAAGTAGTCGCCCACGGGCTCGGACGAGTACGCGCCCAGAAAAATGGCCCCGGCGTGGCGGATGTGGGTCATGGTCTGCCAGGGGTCGTCCACGTGCAGCTCCAGGTGCTCCACGGCGAGGTCGTTCATGAGGTCGATGGCCGCGTCCATCGTGTCGGGCACGACGCACGCCCCGTAGTCGGCGAGGGACTGCTCGATCACGTCGGCGCGGGGGAGGGCCGGAACCATCGCCTCCACGTGCTCCTGCACGGCCTCGGCCAGGGGCCGGTGGGGCGTGACGAGGACCGCGGAGGCCCGCTCGTCGTGCTCGGCCTGCGAGAGCAGGTCGGCGGCCACGAACTCGGGGTCGGCCGTGGCGTCGGCCAGCACGCCGATCTCGCTGGGGCCGGCCACCGAGTCGATCCCCACGCGCCCAAACACCTTCTTCTTCGCGGCGGCCACGTACGCGTTGCCCGGGCCCACGATCGTGTCGACCGCCGGCACTGAGTCGGTGCCGTAGGCGAGCGCCCCGACGGCCTGCGCGCCCCCGACGGCGTAGATGTGCTCCAGGCCCAGGAGGGCAGCGGTGGCGAGGACGAGCGGGTGCGGGCGCCCGTCGTCCTGCGGAGGGGAGACGAGGTGAATCTCGTCGACGCCCGCGACCTGTGCGGGAATTGCGTTCATCAGCAGGCTGGACGGGTAGAAGGCCGTGCCGCCCGGCACGTACAGCCCGGCCCGCTCCATCGGCACCACGCGCTGTCCCAAGATCACCCCGTCCCCGTCGTCGGTGAACCAGGACTCGTCCACCTGCTTGTCGTGAAAGTGGCGGATGTTGGCCGCGGCCTCCTCAAGGGCGTCCTGCAGATCGTCGTCGAGCGCGTCGACCGCGCCGTCGAGCACCGAGGCCGGCACCTGGACCGGGTCGGGGCGCACCCCGTCGTACGTCTCGGTCAGCTCGATTAGGGCCTCGTCGCCCTCCGCACGAATCCGCGCCAGAATGCCCTCGACGGTGGCGTCCACCTCGTCGCTGAAGGTGCCGCCCCGGCTCACAATGGCGTCGAGGCGGGCGGTGTCGTCGGGCGTGATCAGGGGAATCATAGAAGTGGAAATGCGCGAAATGAGTTCGACAGGACAAATAGATCTATTTTCGAGCCGGGGGAATGTTTTGGGGTGGACGTTGAAAGGTTGGAACGCCCGCGGTGGCCCCGAACGCCGGACGGAGGGCAGAATCCCGGCGGTGCCGAAACGTCCGGCGCACACGCGGCGTTTGCCACTCTGATATGCCTGATGTTAAAACTGCGTCTCACACCGTTGGCACCGCCGAGGACCG
>ERZ1034569.152-NODE-152-length-25564-cov-6.489592_pt1 | contig 25564 bp, 21 predicted proteins | sample MGYA00520706_ERZ1034569 | MGnify/ENA primary metagenome ERZ1034569 (study PRJEB33760, sample SAMEA4777722) | hypersaline lake metagenome | biome: hypersaline environment; feature: brines | place: Spain | collected 2014-08 | depth 0 m ...
GCCGAGTCCACCTCCCGGGTGCTGGTCAACGGACAGGTGCGCGCGCTCGGTGCGCAGTCGACACTGGTGCGGGCGCTCCGGGCGGCACAACGCGACCAGTGGCGGCTCGGCGTCTACGCCTCCGATACCGAGGCCGAACAGGTCGGTGACGCCGCGCTCCAGACCCTCGGGCTCGAACTCGAGGGGACACTCGTTCGTGACGTCCGGACGGGTATCAACACCACACTCGACGAGTTCGAGTGACCGCGGGGGGCACCGGTGTGTGAGCCACCCGACCCCGAGGCGGCTCAGGAGTCGCTCTCGCTCTCGTAGGCACCGGCTTTCTCGAGCTCACCCCGTTTCGCCAGCACCTCCGGGGTGCGGCAGATACCACCCGCTCCCGTGACCTGCGGCGGAATGCAGTTGTTGCAGTTCCCGCAGACGACCTCGCCGCTCTCCGTTTCGAGGAGGCGGGCCGCGAGCCGCGGCTCGGCGTAGAACGGCCGTCCCATCCCGACCATGTCACAGGCCCCGCTCTCGAGCAGGTGGTCTATCTGCTCGCGGGTCCGGATGCCGCCGACCTGTAACACCGGGATGTCGACACGGGCACGGACCCGCCGGCAGAACGTCTCGTTCCAGCACGGCTCGAAGGCGTTGCTCCGGGCGCTGTACCGTGCCGCCGCCCTGACGAGGCGGTACCGGAGTCTCCCGCCGAAGCTGTCGGCGTACCCGTTCTTGAACCGCTCGTCTGCCCAGGCGCGGTCGGGAAACTCCCCCCTGACGATGCTCTGGTCCCAGAACGGCGTTCCGGTGACCGGAGCGACCGCGTCGTAGCCCATCTGCTCTATCATCTGACACATCTCGACCCCCTCCGCCAGCGTGATGTGTGTGCGGACCCAGCGGGGTGTCTCCGTTTCGGCCGGCACCTTCGTCGTCACCGGCAGGTCGCCGACCGCCTCCCGGATGGCGTCGTGGACTATCTCGAAAAAGTAAACCCGGTTCGAGAGACACCCCCCGAACTCGTCGTCGCGGTCGTTGTAGAACGGAGAGGCGAACTGCTGGAAGATGCTCATCGTCGCCCCGGCGAGGTGAATCCCGTCGTAGCCCGCGTCGGCGGCGTGGCCGGCCGCCCGACCGAACGACTCGGCCAGGTCGTACACCGCCGCGGTCGAGAGCACGTCGATGTCGAAGTTCATCAGCCCCAGTCTGTCCGCGAGCGCGAGCGGCCACGGCAGCTCCGAGACGGCCCGTTGCTCGGTGTCCGGCCAGCGCTCGCTGTACCCTCGGTGCCAGGTCTCCAGGCTCTTTACCCCCCCGTGGGTCAACTGCGCGAAGATCTGACCGCCGTGTGCGTGGATGGCATCCGGTAGCCCGGAGAGCCCCCGGATACACTCACCGTCGTCGGCAAACGTCATCCGCGGTGCCGTACACCCCTCTCGGCGGCACACCGGCATCGCCCCCTGCACGACCAACCCGACCCCACCCGCCGCCGACGGTGCCAGTTCGTCGACGAGGATGTCGACCGCGTCCTCGCCGTTGCCCGCGTGCTCCAGCAGTGGTGCGCGGTAGAGGCGGTTCGACAGCTCCAGCCCGCCGATCTCGACGGGGTCCTCGAGGGCGACTCCCATACACGCGTCAGGGTGGGCGGTCTCCTGAACCTTTTGCCGTTCCCGGGAGATTCGGGGAGGCTCACCCGGTGGCTGTGACCGCTCGATGTCGGCGGTACAGGCCCGCTCCCCCGAGGAGACACGCGACCAGAGCCGTCAGCGGGCCAAAGCCCGGCCCGGAACCGTCGGCGGGACCGGTGTCGTCACCGCCTGCCCGCGCCTCCAACAAAGCGGTATCCTCGCCGGCGGTGACGGTCACGGTGTAGGTGTCGGCCGAGACCGAGTCGGACTGGAACCCGAAGACGACACGTCGACACCCCCCGCCGTGATACCAGCCGGTTCACTACCCCACGCTCCCGGTTTCGACTCCTACGGTGACACCATCACACCGGCGGTCCCACAGACCACCACGACCAGTATCAGCCCGAGACACCCCGTCTCGACAGGTCCGCGTGGAATCACGTCACCGACACTGTTCGTACAGGAAACATACACCCGACGTCCCACTGCCCCACGGCAGTCGTGTCGGTACTGGGTCGACGTCAGGTGGACTCTCAGCCGAGACTGGTGCGCAACCGCTCGATACGGGCCTCGGTCGGGGGGTGGGTCCCGAGCACGCGGCGGTAGAGAAACCGGGTCGCCCCGTCGAGCACCTTTCGCTCCTCCCAGGGTGGCGGGACGACGCCGAACGCCGCCGTGGACCACTGCACACGGAGGTCACGGGTGTGCTGGACCGAGTACTCCCGGTCCAGTGTCGAGAGGGCACTCGCCATCGCCGCCGGGTTCCCGGTCAGTTCGCCGGCCGCCTCGTCGGCCACGTACTCCCGGTACCGGGCCACCGTCGGCACCACGAGTCTGTTCACGATGTACACCGGTGTCGACACGAGTAAGAGCGGAAAAAGCACCAGACTCGAGTCCGACTGGTCGAGAAAGAGCCCGAACAGCTCCCGTATCTTCGCCCGTGGTACGGCGAGGGCGGTCATCACCGCGGCGTCACGGTTCACCAGGTGTGCCAGTTCGTGAGCCAGCACCGCGTCGAGTTCCTCGTCGTCGAGACTGTCGACGAGTCCGCGGGAGACGAGCATCACCGACTCTCGCGGGCGGTAGCCGACGGTCGCGGCCCGCGGGAGGTGTGACGCGCCGATCTCGACCTCGGGGACCGGACAGTCTGCCTGGCCCGCGAGGCGACGGACCCGACGCGTCACCTCGCGTTTTCGCTCCGGTGCCGAGATAATCTCGTGTTCGTCCTCCAGGTCGGCCCGGACGCTCCCGGCCGAGCGCAACTCGCCGACGACTACCCACCCGGTGACCCCGATGGTAATTACAGCACCGCTGGCGACTGCGATCCACAGGACGGTGCCGAACCCGAGCGCGGTGAACACCAGGCCGTGGGCAAGGAGAACTGCGACCCCAACACTGGCAACCCCTCCGACCGTCACCGCCACACCCCTGACCGTCGGCGGGTCGGATGGCGACCCGAGCGGAGCCACGTCTTGAGGGTCGCCGTACACGAGCTGACGCAGCTTCTCCCCGAGTTCGCCAAGCACACTCCTGGTGGTTCCCCCGAACAGGTCCGACAGCTCCGTCTCTCGATAACGGAGCGCGACGAACCAGACAACACCGACGTAGACTGTGGCGAGACCGCACATCGCGAGAATCGTGAGGCCGACTATCGGCGCGAGCACGATTAAAAAGAAGATGACACCCGTGGCGAGTGCAAACTCGGCAGCGAGCAACACCGCCATCCCGGCGACCCCGAGCAACAGCGCAACCAGCATCCGCACCCAGAGGCCGGCGTACAGCCATCGCTGTCCCATACCGTCTCTGTGGTTCGACAGTTGAAGTTCGTCACGGACTGTTGCTGTTCGGGAGACACCGCCGCGGGGTTACCACGGGAGACGACACGGAGAGACCAACCGCGGCGACATCGAAACGATACACACTCAAAGGACGCCGCCGAACGACCAGATGCGCCAGGGGAGCTTGGGCGGTACAAGCACCCGACTTGTAATCGGGAGTTCGTGGGTTCAAATCCCACCCCTGGCTTGATACTCTTGATTCACAGCCCTCTGTTCTAAGGAATCGATGCTCCGGGCCGGCAGAACAAGTTGCAGGTCACCACAGGGCCCCTGTGTCGTCCCGGCAGGTTACTCCTCTAACACGACAACGTACGTCGCGATAGCGAGAAAGAGTGTGCCGATAGCGAGATTCCGGGGTGTGAACATCACCTCACCCATGAGGTCCAGCCCCCAGAGAACGACAGTTGCAAATACCAGTGACAGCAGTAGATCGAGGACAACCAGCACCCGGATATCGCCATCTGAGGCCACAACTCAGAGAGGAACTGCGGGCAAGATAAAACCCCCGGCAGTACACTCTTTCTCACCGAAGTTCTAGCCACGGGTGTGGCCCCGAGCCCCGAGGAGGAACCCGTCGACCGAGTCCCGTTCGTCGTCGTGACAGGGGTAGCGTTCCTGCTCTGTTACTCGTTTCTCCCGGTGTATCTGCTCTCGCTGGGGCTCTCGGCACCGCTCGCGGTTGTCGCGACGACTGTGGTGTTCGTACCGCTCGCCGCCGGTGCGTACAAGCGGTTCGTCGGAGACGTTCACCCTGAAGCCCGCCGCGAGGTGCCGGCCGGACTCCGTCTGGAGAGTCTCGCGTACCACGCGGCTCTGCTGACTGGCCTGTTCCTGCTGTTGACGCTTGTTATGCTGGTACGGTGACTCGTCCTACCGACAGCACCAGCGTCGAGAGGGCCTGTACGCCCCTGTCTGCGACCGCGAACCCGAGACACCCGCCACCGGTGGTTGCCCTGCGTTCTCACGCGGAGTGGTCGGTGTACTGTCTCACCGGCTGTGTGGACGACCCACACGAGCGAACCGGATTTATACCGCGTTTGTGCAACGTGTTATCATGGGTCTACTTACCACAATCGCCGAGGCGTTCAAAGCATCGACACAGGCAACCAACCGCGGCGACATCACGGAGAACGAGTCAGAAGGGGCGTACTGGTGTCACGACTGCCAGGAGCGTATCCGTGACGTCGACGTCGAGGGGACGGGAGCACCCGACTGCCCGACCTGTGGCGACGGGATGGAGTTCGAGCGCTCGACAGGCACCGCCGGTTGTGCCTGCTAAACCAGCCACTCCTCGCCCTCCTCGGTGGGAAACGGGTTCTCGCCGTCGGTATCCGTCGGCCGTTCGTCCAACTCACAGGCCACGAGCTTCTGCCGGAGACAGTCCGTGTCCATCTCCCGGCCGATGAACACCAGTTCAGTCCGTCGGTCGCCGACCTCGTCGTCCCACGGCAGGTCCGGCCGCATCCGCCGCTGACTCTCCTGGCGCCGCTCGGACATCGCGCCGACCCAGGGCTCGCGTCCGACGACCCGGCGGACCGACCCGGTCCCGCTGTACCGCAGTGCGAGGTCGTCGCGACCCGCGACCCAGACCAACCCCTTCGACCGGATGACCGACGCCGGGAGCGACCGGAGAACGGCCGCGAACCGCCCGGGATGGAGCGGTTTCCTCGATTCGAACGCAAACGAGGTGACGCCGTACACCGACGCCGGGTCGTGGACGTGTTGGCGGTCCCGCCCGTCGGTCGACGCCGCGTGGTCGAGTGCCTGCTCGCGGTGTGTGCTCTCGCGCAGTGCTCCGGGGCTGAACAGTCCGGTGTCCAGTATCTCCCCCGGCTCTATCGCTCCGTGGGTCGTCCGGTGTTGTGTGGCGTCGGGGTTCAGTGCCGTCAGCAGCGCCTCGGTCTCGGCTATCTGCTCGTCGCCCACGCGGTCGCACTTGTTGAGGAGGAGCACGTCGGCGTACTCGGCCTGGGTGACCAGCAGGTCAGACAGGGGGCGGACCTCGCCCTCGGTCTCTGCCTGACCCGGCCGCTCGCGGCGGATGTCCTCTGTCGTGACGATGTCGTCGTCGGCGAGTGTCGTCCGGAACTCGCTGGCGTCGACGACGGTGGCGAGCGTGTCCAGCCGATACGGTGCCGACGCGGGACCCGCGGTGAACAGGCGTGCCACCGGTGTCGGCGCCGAGATTCCCGAGGACTCCACCACGAGTTGGTCGAACTCCCCCGTGCGGGCTAACCGACTGACCGCCACCTCCAAGTCGTCACGGAGGTCACAGCAGATACAGCCGTTCGACAGTTCGGTGACACCGTCACCCTGTTTCTCGACCAGTTCGGCGTCGACGTTGAGCGCACCCATGTCGTTCACCAGTACCGCTATCCGCCGGTCGCCGGGGTTCGAGAGCAGGTGGTTGAGCGTCGTTGTCTTTCCCGCGCCCAACGCCCCCGAAAGCACCGTAACCGGGGTTCCGTTCTCGTTTAGCACGCTCACACGTACCACGTTTGCAGTTACCACAGTTATGTGTATCGTCAGACCGGCGGTATACTTTTACTCTCAGGAACGTTTATGCGAGCGCATGCAGCTTCAGACGCGCATCCGGGCGTACCGAACGGTGCTGGCGGAGTGGCTCCGGGGGCTCTACCACGGGATGATATCGCACCCGGCCTACGAGAAGATCGAGAACGCCGCAGAGGACAGCGAGGATGCGTTCCTGCTCGCGTGTTTCCCGGACGCATTCGGCGTTCCGAGCCCGGTTTCGTACTATACTGCCGAGCTCCTGCCGTACCTCGGCGAGGAGTTCGAACAGTGGGAACGCCGGATGTGGAACCGCGGGTCGACGCTGGAACGAAAGGGAAAGCAGTACCACTTCTGATGAACCAGTTTGTCTTTTTTGGTGGAAAAGGTGGTGTCGGCAAGACCACCGTCTCTAGCGCGTACGCACACGAGTGTGCCCAGGCGGGTCAGGACGTGCTGCTCGTCTCGACGGACCCAGCACACAGCACCGCCGACGTGTTCGACCAGGCGTTCGACGACGAACCCAGCCCCGTCGATGGTTACGACTCTCTCTCGGCGATGGAGATCGACCCGGAGACGGCCGTCGACGAGCACCTGATGGGCATCAGACGGTCGCTGGGCGATCAGGTGAGTCCAGCCATCGTCAACGAGATCGACCGCCAGATCGAACTCGCCCACCGGACACCGGGGGCTCACGAGGCGGCCCTGTTCGACCGGTTTATCGACGTGATGCGCCAGAGCGAGGCGTTCGACCGCGTCGTCTTCGACACCTCACCCACGGGCGGGACCCTCCGACTGCTCTCTCTGCCGGCGTACTTGGAGGGCTGGATCGACCGACTGCTCGAGAAGCGCGAGGAAAGTATCAAACGCTACGAGCAGGCCGCAATCGGCAACCGTGAGCCCCGCCGCACCCGGGTCGGCGACCCGATTATCGCCCGGCTTCAAAAGCGCAAGGAGAACTTCAGCTTCGCCGGTGAGCAGCTCCGTCAGCACGCCTCGTTTTTTCTCGTGTCGAACCCCGACCAGCTCTCGGTGCGCGAGACGGCCCGCGCTGTCGACCAGCTCCACGAGTACGATCTCGAGGTCTCCGGACTCGTGGTAAACCGTCTCACGCCCGCGCCCGACCCCGACGAGAGCGGGCGTGGCGCCCGTTACCTGCGTGACAGTATCGAAACCGAGCGTGAGCGGCTACAGGAGACCCGCGAGTCGATCGACCCTCCGGTCGTCGCGACTATCGAATCCCGTGTCCGGGAGATAAAAGGCGACCTCCTCGACTCGGTTGCGGCCGAACTCGATATCGACACCGGGTAGTGGTGTCGCGGGACTGTCTGTGCTCGTGTCCTCGCCCGCCAGCACCGCCGTCTGCAGGCTGACGGGCCGCTGTCCCGGAACGCCACGCGCGGACCGCTCCCGATCTGACGGGCTTTACCTGACACTGTGCAAACATACTGATTAATTTGCAAAGATATAAGTGCTACGTTTGCTATATCACAGACACCATGGTATCAGTTGCCACGGTGGTCGTGCTGTCACTCGTAACGTTTACCGTTGGATACCTCGCGTACTCGCGATACCTCGCGCAGTTCGTCGAGCTAGACGACGAGAACGAGACACCGGCACACAAGTACAACGACGGGCAGGAGTACGTGCCGTCGAAGAAACCGGTGTTGCTGGGGCATCACTACTCGAGTATCGCGGGCGGAGCACCGATCGTCGGTCCGATCACCGCCGGGGCGGCGTTCGGGTGGTTACCGGCGGTTCTGTGGATCGCCATCGGGAACCCGTTGTTCGGCGCGGTCCACGACTTCATGTCGCTGTCGTCGAGTGTCCGACACGAGGGCAAGTCGATCGGCTACATCATCGGGGAGTACGTCGGTGACCGAGGAAAGGACATGCTGTTGTGGTTTGCGTTCCTGACAATCATCCTCGTCATCGCCGTGTTCGCGCTGGTGGTCGGGGTCGTGTTCGACTCCTTCCCGGCGGCCGCCACGGCGAGTCTGGTCTACATCGCGCTTGCGCTCCTGTTCGGGGTGTATCTGTACCAGCTCAGCCTCCCGTTTTTGCCGGGGGCTATCGCGTTCGTGGGACTGGTGTTCGCCGGCATCTTCGTCGGGCTGGAGTACCCGATTGCGCTGGTCGAAACCAGCTCCACCGCCTCGGACACTATCGTCTTGCTGGGCGAGTCCTCGTCCTGGGACTGGCTGCCGCTGTCGGGCTCACAGAATCCTAACATCGCCGCCTGGGTGCCGGTGGTCGTCGCGTACGCGTTCGTAGCGAGTGTCCTGCCGGTCTGGGTGTTGCTCCAGCCGCGTGACTTTCTGACCTCGAGCCTGCTGTACGTCGGTGTCGGTGGCATGCTGCTCGGCGTGTTGCTCGCGACCGGTATCTCCGTTGTCGGGAACGGGTTCGAGGTGGAGATTCCGGCCTCGGTCTCGACGGGCGAGGAAGCCATCACGAAGTCGAATCTCGACATGGAGATCCCCGCGTTCTCTGGGTTCACGAGCCAACTCGGCCCCATCTTCCCGTTTCTGTTTGTCACAATCGCCTGCGGGACGATCAGCGGGTTCCACTCACTGGTGTCGTCGGGTACGACCGCGAAACAGCTCGATCAGGAGAGTGACGCCCGACTCATCGGCTACGGCGCGATGCTCGGTGAGGGGCTGCTCGCGACGACCGCTGTCGCGGCGCTTGCACTCGTCGCCGTGACCGACTTCGGAGCGGGCATCGTCGGCGCGCTGGCGAACTTCCCGGTCGGTGGAGCTATCATGCTCGGTGCCGGATTCGGCGTGCCGGCGGATATCGGGGCGACGTTCATCGGTCTCGTGTTCGTCAGTTTCCTGCTGACCTCGACCGACACCGCCACTCGTCTGGGCCGGTACATGCTCGAGGAGATCGTGGGCACCCCCGAGTCGAGCACGCAGGAGATCGCGGTCAACCGTTACTTCAACTCCGGGGTGTTGCTGTGCCTCCCGGCGTACGCGCTGGTCGGCAGCGGGGAGTGGTCCACGCTGTGGCCGCTGTTCGGTGGTGCGAACCAGACTCTCGCGGCGCTCGCACTGCTCGCGGCGACGCTCTGGCTGGCAAACTGGGACGACTACAAACAGCTCATCAGCACCGGTGTGCCGATGGCACTGATGCTCGTCATCACTGTCACGGCACTGCTGTGGATCGGACTCTACCGCGCGCCGACAGATGTCCTCGACGCGGCCGACACGTCCGGCGCAGTCTCGGCCGGTATCCAGTCGATTGTCGCACTCGTACTGGCTGGCTTAGCAATCTCGTTAGCCTGGATGGGCTACAAGAACATCACGAAGGTCCGGGATAGCTACACCGGCACAGTCACCTCCGACGACTGAACGCCGCCCGGACCCGTTCGAGCAGGCCCCGCCTCTCCTCCCGCTCGCCGTCGTCCCACAGTCTGAACGCCCGCACGACGTCCGTGTTCGGACTGGCCACCGACGCCTCGCGGTCCGGCGCGACAGCGAACAGACGGATACTGTAGTGTCCGTGATAGCCGTACTTAAGTAGTGTTCGGGACTCGAACGACGAGACAAACTGTCGGACGTCGGCGGGAATCTCCGGCGCGACGACGCCGAAAACAAACTCCGTGCCGAAGTGCTCCTCGTCCGGGTTGATCCACTCTTTGGATACGGTCTCACCCAGCCCCGACAGTCGCTCCATGTCCCCGACCGAGACGCTATCGAGGCGCTGCACCAGTAGGTGTTCGGTCGTCTCGTGGTCGCCGTACGTGACCGAAGGGTGGAGAAACTGCTTGCGCCGTTCGATCGACAGCCGCCCGTACAGGGTGAACTGGTGGCCCTGGACTGTCCGGTCTCGCTCCATGTCGTAGTTGTGAAGCAGTCTGTCGCTCACGCGGTCGACGTACTCGTCGTCCCAGTCGGGGACTGTCGCCAGTGGGTCGTCTTCGCTCGTCTCCTGTGGGTTCCCGCTTCCCATACACCTGTTCGTGACGGGAGAAACAAAGTTTCAGCGGTTGTTTCGGTTCCCGAGACCGTAGAGACGCGGCGTTCGGCCGGAGTGCCGCCGGCCGCTCCGAGGGGAGCCGACACGCCGGCGGTGCCGACAGGCCGTGGGAAAGGGCTAAGTTGGGTCAGTGTCATGTCCTGGGTATGGCAGAGAGTGAGGAACAAAAGGAGACGTGCGGTCGCTGTGCGATGAGTTCAGTCTCCGGAGTAATGGAGAGAGACCACGACCCGTTCGATGGCGAGCGCATCGAGGTCGAGGACACCGAGTTGCGGAGGGTTTCGCCGAGTGTTCTTCTCGGTCGGGTGAGACATCGTATCGACAGCCTCGTGACGAGACTCACCTACGGTCGGTGACCGACACATCCGTTCACTCCTCTGTGACATCGCAGTCGAACAGTGTGTCCGCAACTCACCGACCGGCTGTCATCGCCGCGTGTCCGAGACCGCAACTGCTACCAGACGGACTGTTCGGGGCTCGACGACGTGGGTACGCCGCCGACGAACGGCACCGCTCTCGTGGTCGACCCCGTCGAGTCGGTCTATCGGCTCACGCGGTGTGTCGAGCCCCGTGCTGGACTCTGTCAGACCCAGGCGACACACTCATGATCTGTGACCCCCGTTGCGAGGAGAGAGCCCTGGGTCGACCGTTTATGTACATCGACAGAGACCTGCCCGTATGAATCTCGCAAACGGACTCACCGCGGTCACAGGCGGGGTCGCCAGGCTGGTGACAGACCACAACCGAGTTGTAGTTCTGGTGATGCTCGTGTTGACCGCCGGGGTCGTCTTTGGACTGACTCAGGAGCAACGCGACGCCGAAAACGGGGCCAGTGAGAGCGTTATCGAGGGAACGGCTGTCCACGACGCGGAGACGTATCTCGACGCGCGTTACTTCGACGGGGAAGACGAGACCTCGACCGATGCGGTGTACATTCAGGGCAACGACGGGTCGGTGCTGAACAAGGCGGGGCTGCTGGCCGCACTCGACTACCAGATCGCGGTCGGTGACTCCGCGTCGGTCACCGACGCACTCGCCGGGGAGACACCCGGGGACAGTATCCGCAACCCGGCGGTCCCCGTTGCCGTGCGCCTGGCCGACGAGCCCGACCCCGACCTGGCGACACAGCGACAGGCAGTCGCCGACGCGAGTCCGGCCGCTGTCGACGAGGCTGTCCGGGCCACACTCGCCGAGGCCGAGAGCGACCAGATCCGACAGTTCCTGCCGGTGGACTACGAGGCTGGCACGAGTGACGCTGCGGGGATGCGGCTGTTGCTCACCGTCACCGACGGGGCAGATATCACGGACGAACTCGGCGAGGCCGCCACGACAGTCAGCGAGTCGACCCCGGTGACGGTGTTCACGACCGCCGGCCTACAGGAGGATGTCACCCAGCAGGTGCTCCCCGAGTTGGCCTGGCTCGTCGTTCCGATGATTCTGTTCGTGCTTGCGGTGATCCTCGGGTTCGCGTACCGGGACGTCACCGACGTGGTCGTCAGTTTCACCGGTGTCGTCGTGACACTCCTGTGGACGTTCGGCCTGATGGGCTGGCTCGGGCTGCTCGGCCAGCAGACGGGGCTGGTCGTCCCGGTGCTCGCCATCGCGCTGAGTATCGACTTCAGCTTCCACGTGTTCATGCGGTACCGGGAGCGACGTGGCACGGACGACGGGATTCGGGACAGCCTCCGGCGGTCGACCGCTGCGGTGATGGTCGCGTTCGTGCTCGTGACAGTGACCGCTGTGGTCGGTTTCGTCCCGAACCTGACGAACCCCGTCGGCCTGATACGGGACCTCACAGTCGCGTTTATCCTCGCCGTGCTCTCGGCGTTCGTCATCTTCACGACGCTGGTGCCGGCCCTGAAGACGAGTGCCGACGGCCTCTGGGAGCGGTTCGGCTTCGACCGCACGGCGGTAGCCCTCGGAAAGGGCTCGTACCTGGGCCGCGTTCTCGGCGGGAGTGTGACGGTCGCACAGCGGGCCGGTGTGGTCGTCATCGCGCTGGCGCTGGTGGTCGGGGCCGTCGGCGGGGTGGCGTTCACCGAGGTCGACCGCCAGCAGTTCCAGGACAGCGACCCCCTGTCGGACCCGGGCTGGCAGTCCGAACTCCCCGGCCCGATGGCGTACGAACTCCACGAGACCGAGGCGGCACAGCAACTCTCCTTTGCCGACGACCAGTTCGCCACGACCGGCGACGACCCCGACAGCACCTTCGCGTTCACGCAGTTCCTGTTACGTGGCGACGTCGCGACGGCGGAGACGATGCAGGCGCTGGCGACCGGCGAGACGGCCGCCGCCGCGGCCGACCCGGACGTCGTGGTCAACCAGGGCGGTGTCGTCGACGTGCGCTCACCGCTCACCGCGATGCAGGAACTCGCCGCCGACAACCCCGACTCCGCGTTCGCCGCGCAGTTCGCGGCCGCCGCCGACACCCAGACGAGTGACCCGGACCGACTCCGGTCGCTCGTTCCCCAACAGGACGTCCCGGCGACACTCGATGCGTTTGTCGAGGCCGCCCCCCAGGCGACACGGCTGCTCGAACAGACCGACGACGGCTACGCGTCGATGCGTCTGCTCGTGCCGGTCCAGGGCGGGTTCGGTGACGACCGTGCCACGGCGATGTTCGATATCGAGGAGGAGATCGACGGAGCCACCGCCGCGTCGGTCACCGCGGTCGGCAGTGGCACGCTCAACGACGCCTACATCGCGGAGATCGTCGACGGCATCGTCACGACGATGCTGCTGGCACTGGCCGGGGTGTTCGTTGTTCTGGCAGCCGTCTACCGGATCGCCTACAACAGCGCGACACTCGGTCTGGTGACCGCCCTGCCGATCGCACTGGTGCTCGCGCTGGTGTTCGGGGGGATGCTCCTGCTGGGCGAGCCGTTGACCGCGGTCACCGCCCTCATCGTGAGTATCGCGATCGGCCTGGGTATCGACTACAACATCCACATCAGCGACCGGTTCGCGACCGAACTCGAGCGCGGGGCCGACGTCGGAACGGCCCTGCGGGAGGCAACGACCGGGACCGGTGGTGCACTGCTCGGGAGTGCGGTCACGTCGACGGGCACGTTCGCACTACTGATCGTCGCGCCGCTCGCCACGTTCCAGTCGATGGGTGTCATCCTCGCGCTCACGCTCGCCGCGTCGTTTCTCCTGAGCGTGTTTGTTCTCCCGAGCCTGCTGTACCAGTGGGCCCGGTTCGTCCGTCGAGAGGGTGAACAGGGGTTGCGACAGTCGGCGTCGTCCTCGGACTGACACGGAGGTGACCCTGCCGGGGGTAGATGCGGGATGAATGGGTCCCACCGTAGACGCGGGTACTGCACCGAACGGGGGACGTTGTCCCCGGTCCGCACGACCGGTGACGGCTTTCGGCGGGCTCTCACCGCCGGTTACCGACTCGCCTGGCTTTGTCCGGGTTCCCACCGGATGTTGCCGACATCGACGGACCGGTGAACTTCGGGCGCGTCCCGCAGGGGACGAGCCCTCGTCCGTGGCCCTCCGTCGACGGTAGCCGGACTCTCACCGGCACTGCCGTCGCGAACCGGCGTGAGCCGGGTTTTCACCGGCGTGCCGTCGTGTTTCCGAACTCCGCTTGCGCGTAATCCGGTAGTTGGCCTTGCTCCGCCACCGCCGCGGCGGCGACGCACTGGACCGGTTCGGTTCTCCTTCGGGACCTAAGCCTCCACACCCTCACGGGTGTGTTGGCGTTGGCCCCCATCCCGTGCCATCTCGGCTATCGCCGATCCAACCCGGGACGTTCGTGTGCGCCCACGTCCACTGTGGGGATTGTCAACTACTGACGCGCGGGGTATTAAATCTACCGGTTACACTAATTCTTCTTACACGAACTCGGTGGGGTCGCCCTGCCCGTGGCCGGTCCGGCCCATGACAGAATCCTTTTTACCCCGCTGGCAGTCCACTAGAACAGTATGACCGGGAGGGGATACCGGTGACCACCGACGACCGTATCGACGAACTGCGGGAGCGCCGCGAGGAGGCCCGCAGCGGTGGTGGCGAGGAACGCATCGAGAAACAACACGCAAAGGGGAAACTCACCGCACGTGAACGCATCGACTACTTTCTCGACGACGGGAGCTTCACCGAGTTCGACCAGTTCCGCACCCACCGCTCGCACAACTTCGACATGGAGGAAAAACAGGTGCCCGGTGACGGTGTGGTAACGGGTTACGGCACGGTCGACGGTCGCACCGTCTTTCTGTTCGCCCACGACTTCACCGTGTTCGGCGGGTCACTGGGCGAGGTGTTCGCCGAGAAGGTCACAAAGGTGATGGACCGCGCGATAGAGACCGGCGCACCGATAATCGGGCTGAACGACTCCGCCGGCGCGCGCATCCAGGAGGGTATCGACTCGCTCGCGGGCTACGCCGAGATATTCCACCGGAACCAGCAGGCAAGCGGTGTCGTCCCGCAGATATCGGTCGTCATGGGTCCCTGTGCCGGCGGTGCGGTCTACTCTCCGGCGATCACGGACTTCATCATGATGGTCGAGGAGACGAGCCACATGTTCATCACCGGTCCCGACGTGGTGGAGACGGTCACCGGCGAGCGTGTCGGGTTCGACGAACTCGGCGGTGCGAAGACACACGCCACCGAGTCCGGTGTGGCACAGTTCACCGCCGCGGACGAGAAGTCCGCACTCGACGACGTGGCACACCTGCTCTCCTATCTCCCACAGAACAACGTCGAGGACCCACCTCGGGTAGACCCCTGGGACGACCCGGACCGCCGCGACGACGAACTCGCCGACATCGTCCCCGACGAGCCACGACAGCCGTACGATATGACGGCCGTCATCGGGCGTGTCACCGACGAGGGCTCGTTTTTCGAGGTGGGTGGGTCGTTCGCACGCAATCTCGCGGTCGGGTTCGCGCGCCTCGACGGCCACGCCGTCGGTGTGGTGGCGAACCAGCCACGGGTCAACGCGGGCACCCTCGACATCGAGTCCTCGGTGAAAGGTGCCCGCTTCGTGCGGTTCTGTGACGCGTTCAACATCCCGATTCTCACCTTCGTCGACGTTCCGGGGTTCATGCCCGGGACCGACCAGGAACACGGCGGTATCATCCGCCACGGTGCGAAACTCCTCTATGCCTTCTCCGAGGCGACCGTGCCGCTTCTCACCGTCATCACGCGCAAGGCCTACGGCGGTGCCTACGACGTGATGGCATCGAAACATATCGGTGCCGATGTCAACTACGCCTGGCCCACGGCCGAGATTGCCGTGATGGGGCCACGCGGCGCGGTCAACGTTCTCTACAGTGACGAACTCGACGCGGTGGACGACCCCGAACAGCGCCGCGACCAACTCATCGAGGAGTACCGCGAGGAGTTCGCCAACCCCTACACGGCGGCCGACCGCGGGTTCGTCGACGACGTGCTCGAACCCGCAGACACCCGGCCCCGACTGGTCGACGACCTCGAGATGCTGCGCTCGAAGCGCGCGACAAACCCCGACCGCAAACACGGGAACATGCCGCTCTGAGATGGCTCCCGACCAGACATCTCCAGGTGGTGACCGCGCCGACGACGGGACCGACACCGGCGGGCACCAGCGCTCGGTCGGGTCGCCACGGGGCGATCTGACCGTGCGCGGGCGTCCGAGCGACCGGGAGACCGCGGCGATCGCGGCGGCCCTGGCCGAGTACCTCGACGAACCGACCGACGACCAGGACGAGGCGGTCGAGAGTTGGGATGGTGAGCGATTTCGATTCGCGGGTCGCATCGACGGGGTGATGAACGGCCCGCGGCGCGTGCCGCGCGGTGCACCGACAGACAACTGGACTGCCGCAGGACGAGCAGACAGATTCGAACGATGACAGAAACGAGCTTCGACAAGGTACTGGTTGCGAACCGCGGGGAGATCGCGGTACGGGTCATGCGTGCCTGTGACGACCTGGGTATCGACACCGTCGCGGTCTACAGTGATGCAGACAAACACGGCGGGCACGTGCGCCACGCCGACGAGGCGTACAACGTCGGGCCGGCGCGGGCCGCGGACTCCTACCTCGACCACGACGCGGTTATCGAGGCCGCACAGAGGGCAGACGCCGACGCCATCCACCCGGGCTACGGCTTTCTCGCGGAGAACGCCGAGTTCGCCGCCGCGGTCGAGGCGACCGAGGGTGTGGCCTGGGTCGGCCCCGCGTCGGACTCGATGCGTCAACTGGGTGAGAAGACCAGCGCCCGCGAGACGATGCAAGCCGCCGACGTTCCCATCGTCCCGGGTGACACCGAACCGGTCGAGAGCGCCGACGCGGTCCGTGCGTTCGCTGAGGAGTACGGCTACCCGGTCGCGATAAAGGCAGAGGGCGGCGGTGGCGGTCGCGGGATGAAGATTGTCCGCGACCCGGCCGAGGCCGAGGAGCAACTCGAGAGCGCAAAGCGCGAGGGTGAGGCATACTTCGACAACGACACCGTCTATCTGGAGCGGTTTCTCGAGAACCCCCGCCACATCGAGGTGCAGATCCTCGCAGACCACCACGGCAACGTCCGTCACCTCGGCGAGCGTGACTGCTCGCTCCAGCGCCGCCACCAGAAGGTCATCGAGGAGGGCCCCTCGCCGGCGCTGACCGACGAACTGCGCGCCGAGATCGGCGAGGCCGCCCGCCGCGGTGCCGACGCCGCCGGCTACTACAACGCCGGCACCTTCGAGTTTCTCGTCGAGGAAGCGCCCGACCGGGACGCCGCGGCCGGTGAACGGCTCGACGCGGAAACGAACTTCTACTTTCTAGAGGTAAACACTCGTATCCAGGTCGAGCACACCGTCACCGAGGAGATAACCGGTATCGACATCGTCAAGTGGCAGCTCCGGGTCGCACAGGGCGAGGCACTCGACTTCGAACAGGACGAGGTGACCGTCGACGGCCACGCCTTCGAGTTCCGTATCAACGCCGAGAACGCGGCGGACGACTTTGCCCCGGCAACCGGCGGGCGACTCGACACGTACGACCCGCCGGGTGGGCCCGGTGTCCGGCTCGACGACGCACTCAGACAGGGTGAGCCGTTGGTGACCGACTACGACTCGATGATAGCGAAACTCGTCGTCTACGGGCGTAACCGAACGGAGTCGATCGCCCGGAGCAAGCGCGCCCTCGCCGAGTTCGACATCGAGGGGATCGTCACCATCATCCCGTTCCACCGGCTGATGCTCGACGACGACGCCTTTCTCGGGGGGACTCACACGACAAAGTACATCGACGAGGAGCTCGAGCAGGACCGCATCGAGGCGGCACAGAAGCGGTTCGGCGAGACGACACTGACCGACACGGAGGGAGACGAGACTGCCTACACCCGGGAGTTCACCGTCGAGGTCGACGGCAAGCGCTTCGAGGTCGAACTCGAGGAGCGCGGTGAACCCCCGCAGACCGGCGGCGACGACGGCGGCCCCTCGGGCGCGCCGACCGGTGGCGGGTCCGGCAGCGACACCCCTGACGCGGCCACCGGTGCCGAGGGGGAGAGAGTCACCGCGGAGATGCAGGGGACCATCCTCGAAGTCACCGTCGACGAGGGTGACGAGGTGGCCGCGGGTGACGTGCTCTGCGTGTTAGAGGCGATGAAGATGGAAAACGACGTCGTCGCCGAGTTCGGCGGCACAGTCAGACGAGTTCCGGTCGCGGAGGACGAGAGTGTCGACATGGGCGACGTGCTCGTGGTGCTCGACTGAGCCGACGCCTCCGGATGCCGATAGCCACAAGTCGCTGCCGCGGGTACAGCGAGCCGATGTCAACACCGGAGATACGGGAACTCGACGAGCAGACCGTCGAGCGCATCGCGGCGGGCGAGGTGGTCGAGCGGCCCGCCTCCGCGGTAAAGGAACTCGTCGAGAACAGCCTCGATGCCGACGCCTCCCGGGTGACCGTTGCCGTCGAGTCCGGTGGCACCGACCTCGTGCGGGTGACCGACGACGGGGTCGGCATGGACGAACAGACCCTGCGCCAGGCGATCGAGAAACACACCACGAGCAAGATACGCGACATCGACGACCTGTCGGGCGGTGTTGGAACCCTCGGTTTCCGCGGCGAGGCGCTCCACGCCATCGGTGCCGTCTCGCGGCTGCGCCTCCGGAGCCGACCCCGTGACGGCGGTCGGGGAACGGAGCTCACCGTCGAAGGCGGCGAGGTGACGGACGTCTCGCCGGTCGGCTGTCCCGCGGGTACCACCGTCGCGGTGCGGGACCTGTTTTACAACGTGCCCGCACGACGAAAGTACCTCAAGACTGATTCGACCGAGTTCAGCCACGTCGGTACCGTCGTGACGAACTACGCGCTCGCGAACCCCGACGTCGCGGTGACGCTCGAGCACAACGGCCGAGAGCAGTTCGCCACGACCGGTTCGGGCGACCGCCGCGAGGCGGTCCTGTCGGTGTACGGCCGCGAGGTAGCCGAGTCGATGCTCCCGGTCGGCGATAGCTCGGAGGGGCCGACTGGCCCGTTGCGAGCCGTCTCGGGGCTGGTGAGCCACCCCGAGACGAACCGTTCGAGCCGGGAGTACCTCTCGACGTTCGTCAACGGCCGGTACGTGACCGCGAACACCGTCCGGACGGCGGTCGTGGACGCGTACGACGGCCAACTCGCCGCCGACCGGTACCCGTTCGCGGTGCTCTTTCTCGAGGTCGACCCCGCGACGGTGGACGTGAACGTCCACCCCCGCAAGCTCGAGGTCAGATTCGCAGACGACGAGGCGGTTCGCGAGCAGGTGCGTGATACCGTCGAGGCGGCACTGCTCGACGCGGGTCTCCTCCGCTCGTCGGCACCGCGTGGCCGGAGTGCCCCCGACCAGACGAGGATAGAGCCGTCGTCTACGTCGGACGGTGCGACCGACGCGGGTGATACCGACACGGCGACCGTGGAGGGCACCACTCCCGACACCTCCTCAGACACTGACACGGCGTCTAACATCACCTCCGACACCGACGCGGGCGATACCGACGCGACGGCCGACAGTACCAGCAACACGTCCACGGGAGACGGTGACACCGCCCGGCCGTCACGTGGCCCCGACACGTCACACCCGACGCTGTCGTCCGGAGACGAGCCTTCGGACCGGACGGCCGGTTCGACGGGGTCGTCCTCTCCCGACTCACGACGGTCGGCCGCCGGTGACGAACCGAACACACAGACGACGCTCCAGGGTGACCCCGCACACCCGCCGACGGGGTACGCGACCCTCCCCGACCTCCGCGTTCTCGGACAGCTCGGTGACACGTACGTCGTTGCCGAGGCAGAGGACGGGCTGGTTCTGATCGACCAGCACGCCGCCGACGAGCGGGTCAACTACGAGCGGTTGGCCGACCGGTTCGACGGCGACGTCACCACCCAGGCGCTCGCGGAGCCGGTTGCGGTTGAGCTGACCGCCGGAGAGGTCACGCTGTTCGAGGACCACCGTGACGCGCTCGCCCGGTTGGGCTTTCGTGCGACCCTCGTCGACGACCGCACGGTCGAGGTGACGACCGTCCCTGCCCCCGTCGCCGAGGCCGCCGGCCCGGCGGTCATCCGTGACGTGCTCGCAGACCTGGTCGACGACGAGCGCGCGGCAGAAGACACCGTCGAAGCCGTCGCCGACGACCTGCTCTCGGACATGGCTTGCTACCCGTCGATTACGGGCAACACGTCACTCACCGAGGGGTCGGTTGTCGACCTGCTCTCGGCGCTCGACGACTGTACCAACCCGTGGGCGTGCCCCCACGGCCGCCCGGTGCTGATACACATCGACGGAGACGAGATCGACGACCGTTTCGAACGGGACTACCCCGGCCACTGACGGTCTGCCCACGTCGTGAAACCGGTCGCCGCGTGTCTGTCAACGAGCTTCGAGCTCCCGGAGGCCGAACGTATGTGTACTCATCTTCGAGCACGACCCGGTCTGTGTCCGTGACTGTGACTCGCCCAGCCACTTCTGTGACCACGCCTGTTTCTTTGCTCACATCGACGAGCACGACCCGACCAGCGGTGGCGCCTGTCGGCGGACACCCGAGGGGAGTGGCTGCTGTTGGACCGGTTCGTCGGCTCCTCCCGGGCGACCGGCCACGTTCTGCCCGGAGACCCCGTCGACCGGTCGGTCACCGCCCGGTCCAGCGCAGCAGGGCGAGCGTGAGCTCGAACAGCGCGATCATCGTCGCCAGCACCAGAAACGGCGCCATCCCGGTCGGGTCGGGGCTGAAGATAAACGCGATACCGCCAAACGAGAACCAGAACAGCAGACGCCGCTGTTCGATCCACCGGCGTGTGGTGACGCCCATCATGATGGCGAGCATGATGAAAAGCGGTATCTGGAAGACGAGTGCGAACAGCCCCATCATCAGGATGATCAGGTCGAACGTCTCCGAGAGGCCGAAGGCGATGTCGGCCACGCCCTCGGAGTACTCAAGAAAGTACACGAAGATGATGGGCAGGATGAGAAGGTACGCAAAGGCAACACCGACCAGCGCGAGCACCAGGCTGGTCGGTACGGCCGCGAGGTAGTACCGGCGCTCGTTCGGGTACAGCCCCGGGCGCATGAACAGGTAGGTCTGGTAGACAAACACCGGGAGTGCGACGATGAAACCGGCCAGTGAGGCGACCTTCAGACGGGCGATAAGCAGGCCGAGCGGGTGGTAGACGCGGGGACAGGCCGAGACCTGGTCGCTACCGACGCTGCCACACTGGCTGATACCACCGTCCGGTTGGGGCAGAAACGAGTACCAGAGAAAGTTGATGACGGTGTCTGCAACCGGGAACACGAGCACCGTCACCCCGGCCATCACGACGATAACAGCGAGCAACCGGCGAATCATCTCCTCGATGTGTTCGGTCAGCGGCATCTCCTCGTCGCCGGGGGCGCTGTCGAACCCGCCCTCGTTCGCGCCGGGCAGGTCGACCTCCGGTGACGGCTCACCGGACTCCGGTGTCGGTTCGTCGGTCGGCGAGGCGGTCCCGCCGTCGCTCAGCGTCACCGGGTCGTCTGACCCGGATCTCCCGGTGTCGTCACTGTTGCCCGTGCCGGTCGTGTCCCCAGCAGGACGGTCGTCGTCGCCGTCCGCCGCTGTCATTGACCCCGAATTCGGCTCGCCATCTTGTAAGCCTTCTCTCTCGACAGTTGCGTCAAGACTTATTCCCCGCCGGGGAGTACCCTCTCACATGGCTACAGTCACGCTCATCGGAACACGGCTCGCAGACGTCGGCGAGGAGTTTGTCTATCACGGGGAGTCGACGGCCTGTGACGGCTGTCCCTACCGAAAGCAGTGTCTCAACCTGACCGAGGGCCGACGCTACCGGGTCACGTCTGTTCGTGAGAACGCCAGCACGCTCGAGTGTGCCGTCCACGACACAGGTGTAACCGCGGTAGAGGTCGAACCGGTCTCGCTCACGGCGAACGTCACGACCGACGACGCCTTCGCCGGCAACAAGGTCTCGCTGGCGGGTCCCTGTCCGCACACGCAGTGTCCGAGCCACGAGTACTGCGAACCCGCCGGGGCGACCTTCGACGAGACCCACCGTATCGACGAGGTACACGGCGACCCGCCCCACGAGTACTGTATGCTCGACCGCGACCTGACGCTCGTCGAGTTCGAACCTCCCGAGGGTTGACCGGTCTCAGAAAAGCGGTGTCCCGTCGATACGGGCGGGACCACCGACCTCCCATATCCGGGTTTCGACCCCGCAGTTCGCGATCTCTGTTTCCACCCGGTCTGCGTGTTCGGCGGTCGTGTTCACGTAGACACTCGCACCCGTGTCCACCGAGAAGTACACTGGCAGCCCCGCCGCCCGGAGTTCCCGGACCGTCTCGAATATCTCGAGTGTCTGTGGCTGCCAGTAGACCCACCCCGCGGGACCGGTCATCGTCGTCGCGGCGAGTGACAGCGAGTCGTGCTCAGCCGTGTCGAACACCCGCTCGAACGACCCCTCGCGGAGTGCGTCCCGCATCGCGCCGAGTTGTTCGTGGACGTGTGCGAGCCGTGCCTGGAACATGTGGCTCTCTGCGGCCTCGGTGTGGGCAGCCTCGGTCTCCTTGTAGGCGGGGACCAGCGCCGCGACCACCCGGACCGACTCCGCGAACTCGGAGGGGACCGCGACCCGCTCCGAGCGGCAGTCGGCGTCGTTGAGCCCCGCAGACAGAGTCGAGAACCCCCCGGTGACCGCCCGTGCGGCCGAGGCAGAGCCACGACGGGCGATTGTCGACACCGTCGGGCGGCCCAGGTCGAGTCCGGCCGCCTCGACGAGCGACATCGCCGCCGCGGCGAAGCCCGACGCCGACGACCCCAGTCCGACGTTCGTCCGAAACGAGTTCTCCGACTCGAGTCGGACCGGTCGGTCGATGTCGGCCCGGTCCCGGACCTCGTCGACGACCGACCGGATACGCTCTGCCCCCCGACCGGTCACGGTCTCGCCGTCGACGACGTACCGGTCTCCCTCCAGCGAGCCGTCGAACGCGGCCGTCGTCGTCGTCCGTGCCGGTGCCGTGCAGACACTTATCGAGTCGTGGTACGGCAGTCGTCGCTGGTCGTCGCGCATTCCGTGGTACTTGACCAGCCCCTGTATCGGATGGGCCGTCGCCGTCGCCTTCATGTCCCGAGAGACTGCCCGACTCCACTTGTGCCTTCGGTCCTGTGACGGCACCGTTTATACCCACGAACACCCTACAACAGTTGTTCAGATGGACTCAGGGTTTCGCGTCGGCATCGTCCAGCACGACCCGCTGGTCGGGGATGTCGCCGGCAACACCGAACGCATCGCCCGCGAGTACGAGCGCACCCTCGAGTCGGACCCGTTGCTCGTGGTCGCGCCGGAGCTCGCGCTCATCGGCTACCCACCGCGTGACCTGCTCCCCCGGGCAGGGGTGCTCGCCGCACAGCGGGCCGGACTGGAGACACTCGCCGAGCGAACCGCCGACGGACCGCCACTCGTGGTCGGGGCGGCCCTCCCAGCCACCGACACCGGCCCGCCGGTGCACAACTCGGCGGTACTGCTCCGGGACGGCGAGGTTGCCACACGGTACCACAAGCGACTCCTCCCCACCTACGACGTGTTCGACGAACACCGGTACTTCCGGCCCGGCGACGAGCCGGTGGTGGTGACCGTCGACGGTGTCGAGGTCGGACTCACCGTCTGCGAGGACGCCTGGCACGACGCGGTCATCACCGGTCAGCGCCGCCACGAGACCGACCCGCTGGCCGAGACGGCAGCCGCCGGCGCGGAACTCGTACTGACGCTGTCGGCGAGCCCGTTCAGTCTCGACAAGCCGACCCGGCGGGCCCGCCGGTTCCGTGACCACGCCGAACGAACCGGCTGTCCGGTAGTGTTCACGAACCAGGTCGGCGGCAACGACGAACTCGTGTTCGACGGGCACTCGTTTGTCGCGACCGGGGACGGCGTCGGTGACCGACTCGCCGGGTTCGACTCGGAGACAGCCGTTGTCGACGTTCCGACCGCCGACCACCGGCTCGCTCGGGCAGGCGACCGCGACACACCCGACGGACAGGCAAGCCAGGCCCGGCAGGCGCTCGGACTCGGTGTCGCCGACTACTTTACAAAGACCGGGTTCGACGAGGCTATCGTCGGGCTCTCCGGGGGGATAGACTCCTCGGTGGCTGTTACACTCGCCGCGGACGCTCTCGGGGCCGACAGTGTCTACGGCGTCTCCCTGCCGAGTACCGTCACCAGCCAGCAGAGCGTCGCGGACGCCCGGACGGTGGCAGAGAACCTGGGGGTTTCCTTCGACGTCGTCCCCGTCGGGCCCGCAGTCGAGACGCTCAGGGCGGCGGTGACGGAGAACGCCGTTCGGCTCACCGGTGTCGCGATGGAGAATCTCCAGGCCCGCGTCCGTGGCGACGTTCTGATGAGCCTGGCAAACGAGCGCGACGCGCTGGTGCTCACACCGGACAACAAAAGCGAGGCGGCTGTCGGCTACTGTACGCTGTACGGCGACACCGTCGGTGCGCTGGCACCGCTCGGTGACTGCCAGAAGTGGCTCGTCTACGAGTTGGCCGAGGCGTTCAACGAGTCACCCCCCGCCGACGCCCCCGCCTCGTCGGTCATCCCGGGGTCGGTCATCGAGAAGGCACCGACCGCGGAGCTCAGTGAGGACCAGACCGACGCGGACGACCTCCCGCCGTACGAACAGCTCGACCCGGTGCTCGAGGCGTACATCGAGGGCGGTCGGGACGGAACGGCTCTCCGCGAGGCCTACCCCGACGAGGTCGTCGACGAGGCACTCTCCCGGGTGACCCGCGCCGAGTTCAAGCGCCGCCAGACACCGCCGCCGCTGCGCATCACACAGAAGGCGCTCGGCCGCGGCTGGAGCTACCCGGTTGCCGCCGCGTACGACCACGTCATCGAGTAGGAGCTCAGATGCCCAGTGCGAACCGGAGCATGTCACGTGTCCCCGGGCCCAGGCCGAGCGCGATGACCGCACCCAGAAGCATGATGCCAAATCGGGGGCTCTCGTCCATGAACTCGTCGTTGAACAGTGCGACGATAGCCAGCGGTACGAGTATCTTGACCAGCGCGAACGGCCAGGCCTCGCCGACGTAGACGCCCGCGATAGCGTCTCCACCCTGGAGCGTGCTCGTGGTGTCGATGACGAACTCGTTGAACGGGTGTTTGGGGCTGTAGTCGACCCCGAGATTCCACACCTGTGTCCAGTCGTTTGCGAGCACGTTCGCGAACCCGTCGACCGCGTGTCCCCACACCACCACCAGTCCAACGAGCCCGGTGCCGGTGTTCGCGGCGGGCCAGAACTGCTCGGCCCCGGCGTAGACACCGACCGCCGAGACGGCCGCTAGACCGAGGATAATCGCCGGGATGGCCGGCTCGAAGCTGACGTAGTCGGTTGTCGCGGCGAGATACAGCAGGTAGCCGACGGTTGTCGCGAGCCACCCGGCCCCGATGACCCCCAGCGGTCTGGTGTAGCTCTCGGTCAGACCGCGCTGCTCGAGCCGCTTGCTGAGGAAAAACGACGCCGTGGCGATACCGAACACGGTGAAGTAGATAAACGGGCTGATAAACAGGGCGCTCGCGGGAAACTCGAGCGCGGGGCTCACCCCGGCCTCGATCGCCGCCACGAAGGCGTCCTCGACGACACGGAGCGCCCCGCCGAACAGCATGAACGGCACGATGGCGTAGAAAAACCGCTTGTGTGGGGCGAGGGTCACGTTCCGGAACAACAGGTAGACACCGGCGAGCATGAACACTAGCACCGTGATGTACCCCAGTGTCGAGACGACAGTGTAACCCGGTTCGGCGATAAACGCTGTCGTGTCGTAGGCCCCGGGCGAGCAGTTGATACCGCTCCCCTCGACTGTCTGTCCCTGTTCGGGGAGGTGAACGTAGCAGTCGACACCGTCGGCATCGGCGTGCACCGGCCCCCAGAAGTACCGCCAGATGAACCCCCAGTAGACACGCTCGGTGAACGCGACGGCGGCGGCGGCAACGGTGACCGCAACCGCGAGGAGTGTACCGAGCCACGCCCGCTCGGGGCTGACACCGTACCGGTCTATAGATTCCATACTCGGGTTTCGGGGTGGCTCGGAATTTGAGCGTTCCGGTACAGTGTGCCGCCGTCGCACGGCCATCGGTCTGTGGGTTCGCTGGACACTCACCGGTCGGTGGGTTCGCTGGACACTCACCGGTC